>Ga0126312_10002409_pt1 | contig 12500 bp, 11 predicted proteins | sample Plot104A_FD_92537 | JGI IMG/M metagenome (GOLD analysis project Ga0126312, IMG submission 92537) | Serpentine soil microbial communities from UC McLaughlin Reserve, CA, USA - Plot104A | ecosystem: Environmental > Terrestrial > Soil > Grasslands | place: USA: UC McLaughlin Reserve, Lake County... | reverse complement strand
CAGCACGGCGTGCAGGGTCTGCAGAATAGATCGTGTCCAGCAGAAGTGCAGCCGCAGTGTCAAACCCTCCTGAGTCTCGGCGGTTCGGTCCATGAGGGCCTGGATCGTGGACAGGCCGGGGCCCATTCAAAGCCGACCGCTACGGCTCATCGAACTGCCTGATCCGCATCCGGTGGCCGGGCAGGTTCGGTTGCGAGTGATTGCTTGCGGCGTGTGCCGTACCGATCTGCACCTAGCTGAGGGCGATTTGCCTCCGCGACGACATGGCGTCGTACCGGGACACGAAGTGGTCGGCATCGTCGATGAGATCGGCGCCGGTAGCACCCGGTTTCGAATCGGCGATCATGTTGGCGTCCCGTGGCTCGCCCAAACCGACGGTAACTGCCGGTTCTGCCGCCGAGGAGATGAGAACCTGTGCGTGTCGCCGACCTTCACCGGGTGGGACCTCAACGGTGGCTATGCAGACTATTGCTGCGTTGACGAGCGGTTCGGGTACGCGTTACCGGACCGACTCGACGAGATCGCCATGGCGCCGCTGCTTTGCGCGGGCATCATCGGCTACCGCGCGCTGCTAGCCAGCGAAGTACGTCCTGGCGGCGCGCTTGGCATTTACGGCTTCGGCGGCAGCGCACATCTCACCGCCCAAGTTGCATTGCATCTCGGCATGCGAGTGCATGTGCTGACCCGGGGCTCAGCCAACCGCGGACTAGCCGCTGCGCTTGGCGTCGATTCGGTTGGGTCAGCTGAGGACGTGCCGCCAGAGCCACTGGATGGAGCCATCCTCTTCGCGCCGGCAGGCGGGCTGGTTCCAGTGGCGCTGCGGGCCCTCGACCGGGGCGGCACGCTGGCGATTGCCGGCATCTGGCTTTCCGATATCCCGGTACTGAACTATGACAGCGAGCTGTTCCAGGAGCGTCGACTCCGCAGCGTTACCGCAAACACGCGTGCCAATGGTGAGGCGTTCCTCACCCTGGCCCATCGTTTACGAGTGCGGGCCACCACCCACGAATACGACCTGACCCGTGCCGATCAAGCGCTGGCGGATCTCGCGGTCGGCGCGTTTGACGGTGCAGCTGTAGTGCGCGTATGAGCCCCCGGTTGCGGGCTGCGGACAAATGATCGATCCTCCGTCAACCTCAGAAAGCCAAAACTCTCACCTCAGTCGGGCTGCACGAAGCTCCTGATACGGTGTGCGGACGCAGTTGGGGGGCAACGCGTCTCTCTGGCCAGCGACCTACCAGGCAATCAAAGGATGAGAATGCGGGGACGGATCCTGGCGCTGTTGGGCGCTGCCGTAGCGTTGATGGCCCTGGCTACTCCAGCGCAGGCGGTAAAGTGAGTTCCCGCCGGCGTGCGGAAACGACCGGCGCCTATCGAATCGATCAAGAGGACAATCTTGCCCGTCCGGCAAGGTACGGCGTTATGCCTGAATCGGCTAACAAAACGGGGCAATAAGCCTCTCCCAGACGGCTGCCAAGACGTTAAGGTGAAACGATCCATGCGCTCAACGGCTAGCTGAGCCCGAAGCGCGACGACGGACGGATTCATGTGAGAGTGAGTTTAAGATCATGCCGGGTCAAACGTCGGTCAGCATGAAGGACGTCGCTGCGCTTGCGGGCGTTTCCGTCGGCACGGTGTCCAATGTCGTCAACTCTCCGAACATGGTCGCCGAGCCCACTCGGCAAAGAGTGGAGTTGGCAATCGCCAAGCTGGGTTGGGTCCCTAATGAGTCCGCACGGCAATTGCGCGCCGGCCGCAGCAGGTCCATCGGCATGGTGGTGATGGACATCGCAAACCCATTCTTCACCGATCTCGTGCTGGGCGCGGAGGACTGGCTGAACGAGCGGGGCTACTCGGTACAGGTGGCCAACAGCTCCCAGCAGCCGAGCCGGGAACACGCCCAGCTTGCACTGTTCGAGCAGCAACGGGTCCGAGGGGTGTTGTACGCACCGATCTGGGGGCTCGATGAGCGCGTCCAGCACCTGCGGGGCCGCGACATTCCCGTGGTGCTGCTGGACCGGGCGGGTAACGAGGGTGACTTCTGCTCGGTCTCGGTCGATGACGTCGAGGGCGGCCGGCTGGCCATCAGCCATCTGCTGGATCAAGGCCACCGCAACATTGCTTTCGTCGGTGGCCCAAGCAGGCTCCAGCAGATTCGTGATCGGCGCCAAGGTGCGGAGATCGCTCGATCGCAACACGGGGATTCGAGCAACTTGTTGATCATATCCACACCGGCTACCGACACAGATTCCGGTGTTGCGGCTGCTGAGGAGATCGTCGCCCTGCCCACCGCAGAGCGGCCAACCGCGGTGTTCGCGGCCAATGACCTGGTCGCGATCGGTCTTTTACAGGGTTTCATCACTCATGGGCTCGCCGTACCGGATGACATGGCGATCATCGGGTACGACGACATCACTTTTGCCGCCTCGGCCGCCGTGCCGCTCTCCTCGATCCGGCAGCCCCGAGCGGACCTGGGCCGCCGTGCGGCGGAGTTGCTGTTCGAGGAGATTCAGGCTGTGGACCAGACCGTCAATCATGATCATCAGCAAATACGGTTCACGCCGGAGCTGATCGTGCGCCGATCCACCGTTCCCAAGTCAAAGCAACGGCACCTGGCTAGCTGAGCCCGGGCACTGGCAAGCTCACCTCACGGGGGGCATCAGCGGAACATCGAGCCGGGACTCGAGATCGGTGTAGCCGACACCGAACGTCTCGATCACGGAGACGCCGTCGCTCCCGATCTCAAAGACAGCCTGGTCGGTGTAGACCCGACTCACGCATGCCAGACCGGTCAGCGGGTAGCTGCATGTCAGCACTAGCTTGGGGGACCCATCCTTGGCAAACAGGGTCATCATGACGAAGACCCGCTTGGCGCCGATGGCGAGATCCATGGAGCCGCCGACCGCCGGGATGGCATCTGGTGCGCCTGTGTGCCAGTTGGCCAGATCGCCGTTCGCGGCCACCTGAAAGGCACCGAGGACACAGACGTCGAGGTGACCGCCGCGCATCATCGCAAAGGAGTCGGCATGGTGAAAATAGGCCGCTCCAGGAAGTTCGGTAACCGGGATCTTGCCGGCATTGATCAGATCATGGTCGATCTGGTCGCCGCGCGCCTCCGGGCCCACGCCAAGCATGCCGTTCTCGGTGTGCAGAATGACCCGCTGCTCCGGCTGCAGATAGTCCGCAACCCGAGTCGGCTGTCCGATGCCAAGATTCACGTACGAGCCGGTCGGTATATCTTGCGCGACAAGCTGTGCCATCTCATCCCTGGTCAGCGGTCCTCTGCCTGTCTGTTCCCCGGTCAGGCCGACACCTCGGGTGGCGCTTGATCGGCAACGACGACCCGGTCAACGAAGATTCCCGGCGTAACGACCACCTCGGGGTCGATGCCACCGAGGGGGACAACCTCCATCACTTCGGCCACGGTCAGCGCGGCAGCGGTGGCCATGATCGGGCCGAAATTGCGTCCCGTCTTTCGGTAGACCAGATTGCCCATTGGATCGGCACGGTAAGCACGGATCAAGGCGACATCGGCCTTGATCGGATACTCCAAGACATAGTCCCGGCCGTCGATGGTGCGCACCTCCTTGCCCTCAGCGAGGGTCGTACCTACGCCAGTTGGTGTGAAGAAGCCACCAATGCCGGCTCCGCCGGCGCGGATGCGCTCCGCCAGACTGCCCTGCGGTACAACCTCCAACTCGATCTTTCCGGCTCGATAGAGCCCGTCGAAGATGAAGGAGTCGCTCTGTCGAGGAAATGAGCAGATCATCTTCCGTACCGCTCCGGCGGCCAGCAGCGCCGCAAGGCCCGTAGTCCCGTTGCCCGCGTTGTTGTTCACAACGGTGAGCTCGCGCACCTCCGAACGGCGCAGTGCGTCGATGAGCGCAAAGGGCAGGCCGGCTCGGCCGAATCCACCGATCAGCACAGTTGCACCATCCGCAATGCCGCGGACCGCTGCTTCGGGATCCGGCGAAATCTCGATCAAGACTCAGCCTGCCGCTGTGTTCTCGACGACCATGGCCAGCCCCTGACCAACACCGATGCATATCGCGGCTACACCCCACCGCAGGCCGTTCTCTCGGAGGACACCGGTCAAGGTACCGAGAATGCGCCCGCCGGATGCCCCCAGCGGGTGACCGATAGCAATCGCGCCGCCGCGTACATTGACAATGTCCGGATCGATTTTCCAGGCATCCAGGCAGGCCAGCGACTGCACGGCGAATGCCTCGTTGAGTTCGACCGCGCCGACATCCATCCAGCTGATTCCAGCACCCCTCAGCGCTCGATTGGCGGCTTCGACTGGGGCGTACCCGAAATCCTGCGGAGCCACCGCATTGCTGCCGCGGCCGGCGATTCGGGCCACGGGCTCGGTTCCAATCACACCGGCGGCCCGCTCCGATCCGAGCAGCACCGCCGAGGCGCCGTCATTGAGCGGGGAAGCGTTGCCAGCGGTGATCGTTCCGGCGGGTCGGAAGGCGGGTTTGAGCGCAGCGAGCCCTTCGAGCGTTGAACCGGGGCGGATGCACTCGTCGCGGGACAGGTCCGAGCTGGGCACCGACACGGCGAATTGGTCGTAAAACCCGTCGTTCCACGCATCGTCGGCTAGCCGGTGGGAGCGCAGAGCGAATTCATCTTGGCGCTGCCGCGAGATGGCGAACTTCTCCTGCAGCTGTTCGTTTGCCTCGCCGAGGGAGACCGTCCACTCCTTTGGCATTGCCCGGTTCACCAGCCGCCAGCCGAGCGTGGTCGAGACCAATGTCTCGTTGCCGGAGGGGTATGCCTTCGACGGCTTCGGAAGCACCCAGGGGGAGCGGGTCATCGACTCGACGCCGGCCGCGATAACGATCTCAGCGTCACCGGTCTCGATCATCCGCGACCCGATCATGGCCGCGTCCAGGCTAGATCCGCAGAGCCGGTTAACCGTGGTCGCCGGAACGCTGACCGGCAGGCCTGCAAGCAGCGCGGCCATCCGGCCGACATTGCGGTTGTCCTCGCCGGCGCCGTTTGCGTTGCCCAGAATCACCTCGTCGATACGGTCCGGCTCGAGGTTGGGAACTTTGGCAAGGAGACCCCGCAGTGTCGTGGCGGCAAGATCATCCGGACGCACCTCGGACAGGCCGCCGCCGTAGCGGCCAAAGGGCGTACGGACAGCCTCATAGACGAACGCTGGAGCTGCGGGCATCAGCCCTTCCTGGGTTGATTTGCTAACTGATTCCTCTGTCAGCGTCGCCACGAACCGCTCTCAGAACGGGTACGAGGGGAGATCGCCTCGGACGGTCACCCATTGTGTGTTGGTGTAGGCGTCGAGATTGGCATCAATCCCGCCGGCGCGGATACCGGTCCCTGACTCCTTGACGCCTCCGAAGGGGATAAGCGCCTCGTCGTTCACCGTTTGGTCGTTGATGTGCACCAGCCCCGACGGGATCCTCTCGGCGATTTCCATGCCGCGCATCACGTCTCGAGTGAGGATGCCAAGTGACAGCCCGTATTCAGTGGTCTTGGCCAGCTGAACCGCCTCATCAATTGTGCTGAACGGGGTCACCGGAGCAACGGGGCCGAAGATCTCTTCGGTGTAGGCGGGCGCGGTCACCGGCACCTCCGTGAGCACGGTGGGCCGGTAGAACAATCGTTCGTACGTGCCACCAGCGGCGAGCTTGGCTCCAGCGTCCACCGACGATGTGACGATGCGGTGTACGTTGTCCCGCTGCCTGGCGTCGATGATCGGACCCAGCGCGACCTCCTGCTTTGTCGGGTCACCCACCGGCAACCGGTTCGCGTGCTCGGCGAGAGCGGCGGCGTACGCATCGGCGATGGAAGCAGCCACTAGATGCCGACTGGTCGCCATGCAGACCTGGCCTGAGTGGTGGAAGGAGCCGAAGGCGCCAGCGGAGACGGCGCTTTCCAGATCGACGTCGTCGAGCACGATGAGCGCCGAATTGCCGCCGAGTTCGAGGTGGACCCGCTTCAGCCGATCGGCCGCCGCGCGGGCGATCGCCTTGCCGGTCCGGGTGGAACCGGTGAACGAGATGAGCGGGATCTGCGGGTCTTCCACTATCGCCTGACCGACCTCGACGCCACCCGGGAGCACGGACAAGACTCCCTCCGGCAGCCCGGCCTCCTCGAAGACCCGGGCGAAGACGACTCCGCCACAGATCGCTGTCCGCGGATCCGGTTTCAAAACCACCGCGTTGCCGAGCGCTAAAGCTGGTGCTAGGGCGCGGATGGCGAGGATGATCGGCGCATTGAACGGCGCGATGACGCCAACGGCTCCGACCGGCAGCCGCCGTGCCATCGAGAGCCGCTGCTTGTTGGAACGCAACAGTTCGCCGTACGGCGCCCCCGCTAGCCCCGCGGCCTCCCAGCACTCCTCAGCGGCGCCCTGGCGGATCTGACCCGTGGCGAACCGCCGCCCGGTGCCCGATTCCCGCATCATCCAGTAAAGAATCTCCTCCTCATGATCAAGGAATAGCTTCGCAGCTCGCCGTAACACGACGGCGCGCGCATCGTAGGTCAGCGCGGCCCACTCCGGCTGCGCCTGAGAAGCTCTCTCCGCGGCCTTGGCCACATCGGCTGGGCTCGCCGCGCCGACCCGAGCAAGGGTGGCGCCGGTCGCCGGTTCGACACAGTCGTACTCGCTGCCTGATCCGGCGACCCAACCTCCTGAATAGATCTTCCCTGCCCAGACTTTTTGATCAAGGAACACCATTGTCCCTTCCCTTCTGCCGGCGAGTCAGTGTTGATCTTCATCGGCTCGCGAGGACGCTCTTAGGCTCTCTTTCGGACGGTACTCCCTTCGGCCGGAGGTGGGCTCGGCAAGCCTTCCACACAGGGAAAGGTCGGCGTAGGGGCCCGCTTGCGACCGACATACACGGGCCGCGCGCGAGGTCGGCGAGCTCCTTCGGTTATCGAGTCGCGGACTGCGAGGCCTACCTATTCGAGTGCTGGACCGGCTGCCTACCTGATCCAGTTCAGGCCAATGGCAGGTTATTCGGGACTGCTCACAGGCTTCGCGACTGCCAGGCCGTTGTAGCGGGCAGCTGCGTCCAACCGGTCGTCGTAGGTGATGATCAAATCGGCGTCCAGAAGCACTGCTGTTGCGAGATGAATTGCGTCAAGAGTTCGCAAGGACTCCGGGTCGATTCTGCGGGCCAGGCTCACGACGTCGGCCGTAATAGCGCGTTCGGCGATCCCAGATAGTGCTGTTTCGATCACTCCGCTGACATCAGTCTCCGTGCCCGCCCGCGCCCTGATGGCTCGAGTCACCTCGACCCATGCCAACGACGAAGCGACCAAGATATCGGCCACGTTGACGTGCTGCTCCAGCGCTTCATCTAAGGCGTCCGACTCCGCCTCCTCGATTGCCCGCTTAATGAGGGCGCTGCTGTCAACATAGATACGCACGTCAGAACCGGTCTTCTCGATTTAGGATGTCGATGCTCGTCATTCCGGCCGGCAGTTGGAGGCGTCTATCTGCCTTCCGATAGGGCGTTCGCGGCGGTCGGACCATCCCCTCACCGACCATTGCATCCAGCTCGCCCTCCTGCTTCCCTGGTGCGGCAAGGGCCAGATAACGGTCGATCGCCTCACGGATGATTTCTTGCTGAGACCGCCCAGATCGGCGAGCGATGGCTCGTACCGCTTCCACGACATCATCGCGCAGTCGAAGATTGGTCGCCACAGGATTATGGTACCACTAGTGGTACTAATTCCGTACCACCAGTGCCCGGAAGAGGAGTGATCATCGATGAGCGCCACGTCTGCAGCGGAGGTCGAATGGAGGGGACCGCCGCTATTCCTGCCCCCGCCGGAGCCTCGCGTTCAGGAAGACGGCAGCAGGCGGTACGAGGGCATTACTTATGCGGCAATCATGGGATACCGGCCACTCCAGCTTGACGTTTGGGTGCCGCCATCATCGGCGCTTCCGCCGCTGGTGATCTGGATTCATGGTGGAGCCTGGTTGTTCGGTGACCGCCGTTACCTGCCGGAGACACTGCGGCCGAACCAGTTGTTCGACGAGTTGATCAAGGCAGGGCTGGCCGTCGCGACCATCGATTACCGCCATGCTCTGGAGGCGCCGTTCCCGGCTCAGCTGCACGACGCCAAGGCTGCCATCCGCTACCTCCGCCTGCACGCAGATGTCCTCGGTGTCGACGTGAGCCGGATTGGCATTTGGGGCGAGTCGGTCGGCGGCCACCTTGCGGCGATGGTGGCGCTGACCTCGCAGCGCTCCGAACTTGAGGGAATTGTCGGCGTTGTGGGTCCATCGAGCGCGGTCGATGTGGTCGTGGACTGGTACGGGGTCGCCGATCTTGCCGCCCAGCAGCTCCGAAGCAGATCGGCAGAGGCTTCGGAACTGGTTCTGCCGCCGGAGGAGCTCTTGGTTGGCGGGCAGGGCGACGATGCAAAGGCCGCCGCCAGTCCGATCAATTATGTGACGCCGGAGGCTCCGCCCTTCCTTCTAGTCCATGGCACCGCTGACCAGGTTGTGGGATATGTGCACAGCGAGCTACTGAAGGCTGCTTTCAGCGCGGCCGGCGTACCGGTCCTCCTGGTGCCGATCGAAGGTGCTGATCACATTTTCGACGGCCACGACGACATCGATGGTGTCGTACGGCTCTCCGTGGACTATCTGGCCGAAGCGCTGATAAGGCCATGAGGCCGGACCGTCCAGACTGTGTGACACTCAAGACCTAGGCGCTGCCAAATCTCGGATTTGCTGCCGAACATTCGGCAGTGAATCCGAGATTCGCGGGAGGATGCAGATGAGTTCTGCCAATACGGTTGGTCGTAATCTCATCACCTACGAACGGGAGGACCGACTATGGGAAAGCTCGTGGTGAACACCTTTACGACGCTAGACGGCGTCATGCAGTCGCCGGGCATGCCAGAGGAAGATCGGGAGGGCAGCTTCGATCATGGAGGCTGGCAGGTTCCCTACTTCGATGAGGAATCGGGACAGGTCATGGGCGAGGCCATGGCCGCCTTCGACGCCCTGCTTCTCGGCCGCAAGACATACCAGATTTTCGAAAGCTACTGGCCGAACGCTCCTGCCGATGACCCGTTCGCGACGAGGCTGAACGAGGCTCCCAAGTACGTCGCCTCGCGCACTTTGGACAACGTGGCATGGAAGAACTCGACCTTGCTCAAGGGTGATATCGCCGACGATGTCAGACGGCTCAAGCGGGAATACGACGAGGTTCACACATCGGGTAGTGGCAACCTCGTCCAAAGCCTGATGCGCAATGAGCTGGTGGACCTGTACAACGTATGGGTCTACCCCGTCCTGCTGGGTAGCGGTAAGCGGCTGTTTGCGGAGGGCACCGTTCCCACCGCTTTGCGGCTCGCCCAGTCAAGGTCATTCAGCAACGGCGCAGTGCTGCTTTCGTACGAACCGGTGGGCAAACCTGAGTACGGCTCCACCGCCCTCGAGGGGCAGTGATCATCGCTATCCGCTGCCGTACGGCCTGGTGATGATTTCCAGCATGTGCCCGTTGGGGTCCTCCCAGTACACGCCCCGACCCCCATCGTTGGTGTTGAATCCACCTGGCCGGCGCTTAAAGGGATCGGCCCAGTAGCTCAGGCCTCGCTCCTTGATCCGGCCGAAGATCGCATCGAAGTCCGATTCATCGACCAAGAACGCATAGTGCTGAGGATGAACCGGACCATGATCGTCGGCGAAGTCGAGCGAGACCTCGTTGTCCACACCGACAACCATGAAAGGGCCGTATGTCGTCGCAGGCGGTAGGCCGAGGATGTCAGTCAGAAAGGCAGCGGATTCCCGCTTGTCGCGGGCATGGACGATGGTGTGATTCAGCCGGATAGTCATCGGGTCCTCTTTTCGGCAAGATCTGGGACTCCGGAATATGTCAGGAGCTTAGGCAGTCGGGTAGGACAGGCCGTAGCCGAACGGATAAAGCGGGTCGCGGCTCTCCTGCGGCACGTCGGGCCGGCCTTGTTCAACCTCAGCCATGGAGTGCGGCAGCTGGAACGGCAGCCGGCCGGCCGGGGGGATCCGTCCGGCAAGGGCATCCAACAACGCACGGTCGCTGGCACCGTAGACGGCGACCAATGCCGCGGCGTGCTGCGCGATCTCGGGGATGACGGCGGGGCGCTCGAGATGAATGGCCACCACGGTGGGCACGGCGTCGAGCAAGGACAGAATCCCGCTGAGCTGCTCGGGCGGGAAGTCGAGCCGACCGGCGTGGAAGAACGACTCGAACTTGCCCGGCCGCGGGTCGTACGGCGTCGATAGCCGAAGGATCGCCAGGTCAGCCCCGGCCGGCGACGCCGCGACCTCGAGGTATTCGGCGGCGACGCTTGCGTCCATGCCGTGCAGGTAGGTCCGTGGGCGGCCCGAGATCGGCAGCGCTGGCCGCCCGGATGCCAACGGATCGTTCTTTAGAACCGTTGTGGCGCGGCTCTGGGCCCGGGCTCCCGCGGCTCGGAAATCCTCGCCGCCCACGGTCGCCTCGGCCTGGTCGGGATCGACATAGCGCCGATCATCGAAGAGCCCGAGGCGGAACTTCTCGGCGAGCAACCGGGCCACGGAGACGTCCAGCCGGGATTCCGGCACCGCCCCGGAGCGTATGAGGTCGGCCACCACCTCCGGGCAAGCCTCGCCACCGAACTGGTCGGCGCCCGCGTCCAGGACCTTGTGCACCACCTCTGGAACGCTCAACTCCTCCACTCCCCAGGCCCGGGCGACATGCGGTTCACCCATGATCTTCTGGTCGGTGATCAGCCCCCAGTCGGTGCAGACGATCCCGGTGAAGCCGAGTTCTTCGCGCAGCAGGTCGGTGATGATGCCACGGTTGAACCCGAACCCGACTTCCTCATATTTGGTGCCGATCGGCTTTCCGTAGTACGGCATCATCTGCGTCGCTCCTGCCGCAATGGCGGCCGCGAACGGTTGCAGGTGGTAGTCGAAGCAGCCGCCCGGGTAAACCTGCTCCTTGCCATACGCAAAGTGCGGGTCCTCACCATCGAGCTGTGGCCCGCCGCCAGGAAAGTGCTTGACCATTCCCGCGACGCTGTCCGGTCCGATGGTCCCACCACCGCGCAGGCCCTCCAGATACGGCCCGACTAGCCGGGAGGTCAGGTCAGCGTCCTCCCCGAACGTCATTCCGGCCCGTGACCACCGAGGCTCGGTCACCAGATCGATTTGCGGGTGTAGCGCGACCCGGAGCCCGACCGCAAGGTATTCGCGGCGGACGGTGTCCGCATACTGCCGCACCAGCTCGGCCTGCCCGATTGCGGCCAGGCCGAGCGCTTCCGGCCACTGCGAAAACGGGCCGGATCGAAGGGCGGCACCCGGGTTGTCGGAGAACGAATGCCGGGGATCGGTCGAGACTGTCACCGGGATGCCCAGTCGGGTCTCGGCAGCGCGGCGCTGTAGCGCGTTGTGCCACTCCGCCATGGCTCGCGGCGTGCTCCCGGTCAGCAAGTTGAAGTGGGTCATCAGCCGGTTGTGCAGCAGTTCTGTGGTGGAGGCCTCCGTTGGCGCCTCCGCCGGATCCTCCACGAGCGACCCATTGGGTTCCATCGTGATGATTGCGTGGAAGAGCTGGCCTGCTTTCTCCTCGACCGTCATCCGACCCAGTAGGTCGGCGACCCGTTCTGGGAGCGGGCGAGTGGCGTCCCGATAGGGGTATCCGTTACCAGCCATGGTGGTTCGACTGTACGGCCAGGGTGATTGACATGGGAGCCGGACCCTGCGGCATCCTCAGGGTTGTGGCGGTCGACAAGGCTCGGATGGTGGAGACGCGAGAAGCGTTCCGGCAAGTGATAGATACGCGATGACGCGCCGGTACACGATCCTTCGAGACGTCGCCGTTTCGATGCGTGACGGCATCAGCTTGGCTACGGACGTCTACATCCCCGACGGCGGTGGCCGCTTTCCGGCCCTGCTGCAAAGAACGCCGTACGACAAGTCGGCCGCCTGGGGCGGTCAGTACATCGCTGGCATGGAGATCGTCCGCGCTCTTGACGCCGGCTTCGCGGTCGTCATCCAGGACACCCGAGGCAGGTATGCATCACAGGGGGCGTTCGAGCCCTTCGTCCACGAGGCGGATGACGGGGCCGACACCGTCGCCTGGATTTCGGCCCAGGATTTCAGCAATAGCAAGGTGGCGTCGTACGGCGCGTCCTATGTCGGCGCAACTCAGATGCTCTTGGCAATGCGAGGGACCGAGGGCCATTTCGCGATGGCCCCATTCCTGACCACGGGTGATTATCACGACCATTGGACCTATCGCGGCGGCGCCCTGCAGCTTGGCTTCGTCTATCTGTGGATCACTGAAGCGTTCGGCCCGGTGGACGTCGAGATCAGAAAGCTCCCCGCCGAGCATCCTGCCCGCGACACACTCAAGGAGCTGTTGATCGATCCCCTTTCGGCGATGGAACGACTTCCCGTGCTCGCCGAGGACATGGTGATACTGGCGCCGTACCTGAAGGACTGGCTCGGGAACCCGACACCTGATCGCTGGTGGCCTGCCATCAGT
>Ga0126312_10002408_pt1 | contig 12503 bp, 14 predicted proteins | sample Plot104A_FD_92537 | JGI IMG/M metagenome (GOLD analysis project Ga0126312, IMG submission 92537) | Serpentine soil microbial communities from UC McLaughlin Reserve, CA, USA - Plot104A | ecosystem: Environmental > Terrestrial > Soil > Grasslands | place: USA: UC McLaughlin Reserve, Lake County... | reverse complement strand
CTTGACGAGCTGCTCGCAGAAGTCCACGAAGACCAGGTTGTCCTGGAAGATGATGTGGTCGAAGATGTACTCCGCCGCCTCGCCCAGGTTCACGATCCACTCCCCCAGCGGCGGTGGGCTGACCCCGTAGGCCATCTGCTGGGCGTAACACGAGCAGACCGCGTGGTTGTCGCCGCAGATGCCGCAGATGCGGCTGGTGATGAAGTGGGCGTCGCGCGGGTCCTTGCCCTTCATGAAGACGCTGTAGCCGCGGAACAGGGAGGACGTGCTCTTGCACGAGATCACCTCGTTGTTATCGAAGTCGATCTTCGTGTAGATGCCGAGGTTCCCGACGATCCGCGTGATCGGGTCCCAGGCCATGTCGACGACCTTGCCGGCCTCGGGCTTGACGCGTTCCTCTACCGCCATGTCTCTCTCCCCTTGTCCTTGAAGTCCTAGTTGCCCCAGCGCGGCTTGTAGCCGGTGGTCAGCTCAGGCCGGTTGTGCCGCCACTTCGTCTCCTTGTTCATGGTCTTGTTGGTGATGCCGCGCATCTTGCGAATCAGCCCGCCGTAGCCGCCGACCAGGGCGGAGGAGACCCCGCCGCCCGGAGGGGCGTCCATGAACGGCATGAACTTGTCGGGGAAGCCCGGCATCGTGCAGCCGATGCAGATCCCGCCCACGTTGGGGCAGCCGCCGATGCCGGCCATCCAGCCGCGCTTCGGCACGTTGCAGTTCACGACCGGCCCCCAGCAGCCGATCTTCACCTGGCACTTGGGCGAGTTGTAGTCCTTGGCGAAGTCGCCCTGCTCGTAGTAGCCGGCGCGGTCGCAGCCCTCGTGGACGGTCTTGCCGAAGATCCACTGGGGACGAAGCTGCTCGTCGAGCGGGATCGTCGGGGCGAGCCCGGCGGCCTGGTAGAGCAGCCAGATGAGCGTCTCCATGAAGTTCTCGGGCTGGACGGGGCAGCCCGGGATGTTCACGATCGGGAGGCCGCCCGCGGACTTGAAGTCCCAGCCGAGATAGTCGGCCAGCCCCATGCAGCCGGTGGGGTTGCCGGCCATCGCGTGGATGCCGCCGTAGGTGGCGCAGGTGCCCACGGCCACGACGCCCCATGCCTTCTGCGGCAGCCGGTCGAGCCACCAGTTGAGCGTCAGCGGCTCACCGGTCGCCTCGTCGTTTCCGAACGAGGTCCAGTAGCCGTCGCCGTTGATCTTCTCGTTGGGGATCGAGCCCTCGATCACCAGCACGAACGGGGCATCGAGGTCGTCGTTGAGCGCCTGGCGGAAGGGCTTGAGGAACTCCTCGCCGCCCAGCGTGGGCGACAGGACCTTGTTGTGGAGGTGCACCTTCGGGATTCCGGGGATCGCACCGAGCACCACGTCCTCTATTCCGGGCTGCCCCGCCGCGGTGACGGATACGGAGTCGCCGTCGCAGCTCATGCCCTCCGAGATCCACAGGATGTGAACTTCCTCGACCCCCTGGCCCTGAGTATCAGCCGCCATAGGCGAACCCTCCGTTCGTGGTCAGTGCCTCCTCCAGCTCGAGCGACTCGACCTGGAGCTCCTCTCCCTGCGTCACCTGTATGTCGAACCCACCGCACGCCGAGCACATGAACGGCAGCTCGGCGAACTCGCTGCGCTCGCCGCAGGTCCTGCACGTACCCGCTGCCGTCACATCCTCGATCACGAGCCGCGCGCCCTCGACCGTCGTCCCCTGCGCTACCAGCTCGAAGGCGAAGTCCAGCGCCGTCGGCACCACCTGCCGGAGGTAGCCGACCTTCAGCTCCACGGCCGTGACCTTCCTGCCGGCGGCGTGCCGCTCGGCGATCCGGACGACCGACTCGGCTATTGACAGTTCGTGCATCAGCAGATCCTCGGCAGCGGGTCGCCCGCCAGCATGTCCATCACCCTCCGGCCCCCGAAGGCCGTGGCGACGAGCACCATCGCCGGGGGGTCTGTGCGCACCTCTCCGATCTCCGCCGCCTCCTCGCAGCCGTCTACCGAGCGGAGCGCGGCCAGCGCCGCGTCCGCTCTCTCGGGCGCCACGAAGGCCACCAGCTTGCCCTCGTTCGCCACGTACATCGGATCGATGCCGAGCAGCTCCGAGGCCCCGGCGACGGCCGGCTTCACCGGCACGTCCGCCTCCCGGACCACCATCGCCACGTTCGACGCCCGTGCCAGCTCGTTCAGAGCGGATGCCACGCCGCCGCGCGTGGCGTCCCGCATGCAGCGAAGGTCGGGGCCCGCGGCGTCGAGCAGCGCGTCGACCGCGCCCCAGAGGCTGCGGGTGTCCGACTCGATCGCGGCGTCGAGCTCGAACTCGCCGCGCGCGAGCATGATCGCGGTGCCGTGCTCCCCGACGCTGCCGGAGACGAGGATCCGATCGCCCGGACGCAGCGCCGCCGTCGAGAGGCGGGCGCGGTCGTCCCGCTTCCCCAGCCCTGTGGTGCAGACGTACATCGAATCCGCATGGCCGCGCTCGACCACCTTGGTGTCGCCCGCGACCACCTCGACGCCGGCTTCCGCCGCCGCCTTCGCGACCGCCTCGACCTCCGTGCGGAGCTCCTCGGCGGGCAGTCCCTCCTCGATGACGAGTCCGAGGCTCAGCGCAACCGGACGCGCGCCGGCCACGGCGAGGTCGTTGACGGTTCCGTTCACGGCAAGCCCGCCGATCGACCCGCCCGGAAAACGGATCGGCTTGACCACGAAGGTGTCGGTCGTCAGCGCGAGGTCGAGCCCGTCGATCGAGACGACCCCGGCGTCACCGAGCTCGTCCAGCGCCCGCGAGTCGAAGGCCGGTGCCAGCAGGCCCTCGATCAGCGTCTGCGTGGCCTTGCCGCCGGCACCGTGCGCCATGGTCACGCGCTCGTCCTTGAACCGCGGCCGCTTCGACCTGGCGGTCTCGATGATCGAGAGGACGCGCTGCTCGCGCTCGGACACCGGGGGCGCGGAGTCGGCCGTCAGACGACCTCCCGCTCGCGGGCGAACCGGCCGTAGTTGTAGTAGGCGGCGCAGGCTCCCTCCGGTGAGACCATGCACGTGCCGATGGCGTGCTCCGGCGTACAGGCGGTCCCGAAGACCTTGCACTCCCAGGGCTTGATCACGCCCTTCAGCACCTCTCCGCACTGGCAGGCCTTGGGGTCGGCCACCCGTACGCCGGGGACCTCGTAGCGGATCTCCGCGTCGAGGTCGGCGTATGCCTCGGTCAGCTTCAGCGCGCTCTGCGAGATGAAGCCCAGGCCTCGCCACTCGAAGTGCGGGCGGAGCTCGAACACCTCCGCCATCACCTTGAGCGCCTGCAGGTTCCCCTCGTACGGCACCACGCGGCTGTACTGGACCTCCACCTCGCAGAGCTCCTCCGCTAGCTGGCGCATGATCATGTGGACCGACTGGAGGAGGTCGAGTGGCTCGAAGCCGGAGATCACGACGGGCTTGCCGTAGTCGGCCGGGATGAACTCGAACGGGCGCGCCCCCACCACGGTGGACACGTGCCCTGGACCTATGAAGCCGTCGAGGCGCAGGTCGGGCGACTCGAGCAGTGCCCTGAGCGGCGGCACGATCGTCACGTGATTGCACATGCAGAAGAAGTTCCGGACCCGCTCCATGCGCGCCCGCTTCATGGTGAGCGCGGTCGATGGCGCCGTCGTCTCGAACCCGATGGCGAAGAAGACCACGTCGCGGTCCGGGTTCTCCTTGGCGATGCGCAGGGCATCGAGGGGCGAGTAGACCATCCGGACGTCAGCGCCCTCGGCCTTCGCGTCGAGCAGCGTGCCGTCGGACCCCGGCACTCGCATCATGTCGCCGAAGCAGGTGAAGGTCACGCCGTCCTGATGGGCGATCGCGATCCCGTCGTCGACCCGTCCCATGGGGATCACGCAGACCGGGCATCCGGGGCCGTGGACCAGCTCGACGTTCGCCGGCAGCAGATCGTCCACGCCGTACTTGTAGATCGAGTGCGTGTGGCCGCCGCAGACCTCCATCACCTTGTAGTGGCGGCCGGTCTCGACGGTCGCGAGGATCTCGCCTGCCACCGCCCGCCCGAGCTCGGCGTCGCGGAACTCGTCGACGAACCTCATCTCCCGCCGTCCAGTTTGTGGATGGCCGTTCCGGCGTGCACCAGCAGGACATCGCCGGGCGCGACCGCGCCGACCAGAGCCGTCTGGACCGTCTCGAGGCGACCGGCCCCGTCGCTGCAGTCCGCCAGCTCGTGCTCCCGGTCAACGCCCGCGACGCACAGCTCCACCGCGGTATCGCCGCAGGTGATGCAGCCGACCTCGTGATCGCATCCCTGCGCGAGGTCGGCGTGGCCGGGCACGGCTAGCGGTCGGCTCCCGTCACTGGATCGCGCTCGCCTTCAGCTCCTCGAGCTCCTGCTCGTACTCGGCGCCCATCTGCTCGAGCAGCCGGCGCGTGGCCATCGCCTCTTCCTCGTCCACCTTCGAGAGGGCGAAGCCGACGTGGATCAGCACCCAATCTCCGGCTTGCACGCCCTCGCCGTCCGAGTCCAGGAGCCCGATGTTCACGTTCCGGCGCACCCCGGCGACGTCGACTCGCGCAAGGCGAAGATCTTCGTCGACGATCTCCTGCACTTGGCCGGGGATGGCCAGACACATCCGCAAGCACCTCCCTCGTCAGACCCTGAGGACAGGCCGAGCGTGCGGTATACCACTTCCAACGGGGCGACGCATCCTATTTTGGTCCGCGCGCCGACACCGATGAGGGATGCCGCGCCGGTGTTCCGGGAACAGAGGAGGGACACCAATATCCAGGATCCGACACCAACGAGGAGCTCGAAGTGTCGAAAGAGATCGATGACAACCTGACCAAGATGCTGGAGGAGGCGCACGCCATCGAGAAGCAGGCGATGCAGCTTCTGAAGAAGGCCCCCGACCTCGCGGGCGATACGGAGACAGGCGCGATCTACCGCGCCCACCTCCTACAGACCGAGGAGCACGCGCGCTACGTCGGCGAGCGCCTCGCGGCGCGCGGCTCGAGCCCGTCGAAGGTGAAGGACGTGGCCATGCAGGGCACGGCGGTGGCGCTCGGGACGGCGCTGCAGGCCGCATCGAAGACGCCGCTCCGGCTGGCAAGCGTCGCCTTTGCGTTCGAGAACCTCGAGATCGCCACCTACCGGATCATCCGCCGGCTGGCCGAGCGAGCGGAGGACCAGGAGACGATCGCGATGGCCGATCGCATCCTGGAGCAAGAGGAGGCCGCGGCCGAGCTCGTGGCCGGGACGTTCGACCGCGCGCTCGAGGTGACGCTCGGTGAGGAGCCCTCGAGCCCCCTGCCGGGAGTAACGCCGATCGGCAAGCCCTCCGAGCGTGGCGAGGGCACGGCGAGCAGCCATCCGGGGCCCCAGGAGGCGCATGCGATGTCCCCGGACGAGCCCGTGACGCAACCTCCGGACGTCTCGTCCCCGACCGAGGCTGATCACCTACAGTCGCCCGAGCCCGGCCACCCCGCCGGTGAGACGACTCCCTACGGCGGTGACGTGCCGCCGGCCGACAGTCCCGAGGAGATCGGTAGCACCGTCCCCGACAAGGACGCGACCTGACGCCGGTCGCTACCCGGCGCCCGACGGACGGCCGGCTAGTGTCCTGAGTCGGAAGTCGGTGTTCAGCTTCCCGAGCGGCTGGGCGGGGCTGACGACGCACGCGGCGTGAGTCGATGCGACGACTGCCGCGGGTGGCGCCAGGCGCGTCCAGACGCCGGGAAGGTGCCCGCGGACTGACGACTCAGGTCACTAGGCCACGACTTCCATCCCGACCCGCTCCTCGGCCCCGGCCTGGCGCGGATCCTCCACCGCCAGCACGGCTTCGAGCGCCGCTATCGCCACGCCGAGCTGGGATAGGTCGGGCTCGCGGGTGGTCAGCCGCTGGAGCTGGATCCCCGGCCACATCAGCGCCCGCGCCCAGGCCTTGGTGCGGTTGCGGCCGAACCACTTGATGACCTCGAAGGCGATGCCCGCCACGAGCGGGATGCCGACCACGCGAGAGACGAACAGCCACAGCCAGGGCAGCTTGCCGAGCGGCGCGAAGACGAAGATCGCAACGATCATCACGATGAGCAGGAAGCTCGTTCCGCAGCGGGGGTGGAAGCGGGAGAACCCGCTGGCGTTCTCGGGCGTCAGCGGCTCGCCGGCCTCGTAACAGGAGATCGTCTTGTGCTCGGCGCCGTGGTACTCGAAGACGCGCTGCAGATCGCGCATCCGCGAGATCAGCCACAGGTAGCCGAGGAAGATCCCGATCCGGACGAGCTTCTCGATCAGGACGAACACCACCGAGTTCGGGATGTCGTCTCTGAACAGGTTGGTCAGCCCGGCGGGCAGCAGGAAGAAGAGGCCCACCGCGAACAGCACCGCGAAGGCGACGGTCCCGGCCCACGTCCCGCCGCCGATGTCCTGCTTCTCGCCGCGCTCGTCAGGGGGCATCTGGGCGTTCGCCGAGATGCCGAGCGCCTTGAACCCGATCTTCAGCGACTCGGCGAGAGCCACCACCCCGCGGACGACCGGGAGCCGCAGCAGGCGGTGGCGCTTGGTCCACGAGACGAGCGGCTCCGAGACGACCTCGATCTCGCCCTTCGCGCCCACCTTCGAGTCGGGGCCCCCCGCGGCAAGCTGCTCCTCCGAAGGCTTGCGTACCGCGACCGCCCAGGTCGAGACCCCGCGCATCATCACACCCTCCAGCACGGCCTGCCCGCCGACCGGCGCGTCGCTGGCCGCCTGGCGCATGGGCTCTCGCTGGCGGGTCGGGCTCGCCGCAGTCACGCGTCCATCGTATCGGCGGCCCGGCTGCGTTCCTCTACGTCAGCAGAGGGCGGAGACCCGGTTGTCGCTCTCGTTGCTCTCCGCGACGGAGCCGTCGGGATCGACCCGGATGGAATAGTGCAGCTTGCAGGGGGGGCCGTCGAGGGCGATGCGGGAGGACTCTCCCGGCTCGAGGTGCGAGGTGACGGCGGTTCCGGCCGGCGTGCCGTCCACGAACAGCCGCGTCGCGACCTCGTCCGCCGCGGACCATCCCGCGTTGGTCACCCGCACGCGGTAGCGCCACGTCCCGGCGCCGAGCGCGTACCTGTCTATGAGCCGGAGGCGCAGGTTCGCAAGCGGCATGAACATCCGGCACGGGCGCGACATGCGTCGCGCGCTGCGCTGCAGGTCGCCGACCTCGTCGTACCAGCGGTAGCGCACGCGCATCCGGTAGGTGGCGCCGCCCTGGAGCCCGCGGACCTCCTGTCTGAACCCATACGCTCGAACGCCCTCCGCGGACTTGCGCCAGCGCCTGAGACCCGCGGTGGGAACACGCTTGAAGCGGGAAGCACCGGCCGCCCGCTCGAGCAGCGTGAACTTCATCTTCATCCGCCGGGTCCGGTGCAGCTTCCACATGCGCGCGTAGAAGACGGCGGCCTTCTCATCGAGAGAGCACGACTTGACCTTGACAGTCGCCCTGTGCCTCGCGTCCACCGGCGGGGTCGCCATGGCCGTAGCGGCGGCCGTCGCGGCCACGGCGACAAGGATCGCTCCGGTGAGGCCAAGTCGGCGCATGCCACGTGAGAACAGCCCCGCAACCCGGGAGTTTCGGAGCGGTAGACGCTTGTTATGGCGCCCACAGGGCGGGCGCCCCGGCTGCCCGGCTAGGGAAGGTTCAGCCGCGCCGGCGTGCCGCGCGCCGGCGGAAGCGCTCGACCCGGCCGCCGGTGTCCACGAGCTTCTGCTTGCCCGTGTAGAAGGGATGGCAGTTGGAGCAGATCTCCACGTGGAGCTCGGGCTTGGTGGAACGCGTCCAGAACTCGTTCCCACAAGTGCAGCGTACGTGGGCCTGGACGTACTCGGGATGGATTCCTTGCTTCATTCGATCTTCTAGTCTAGCCGCGCCGCCGCCGACGTCTGAACCACGCGCGCAGGCGCGCCCACCACGTCCCGGGGCGGCCGAAGCGCGCCGCCGGCGGCTGCATCGCCCGGACCAGCTCGACCCACTCGTCGAGCGGCAGCCCGCCCTCGATCAGCCGTGCCAGCGCGCCCGTCACCGGCGCGTCGATCCGGGCGCGCTCGAGGGCGCGGGCCAGCAGCGGAACTGTCTCGAGCGCCTCCACGGCCTGCCCCAGCCGAGCCGGTATTTCGGCGGCGGGAACGCCCTCGGCCAGCAGCTCGCCGGCGCTCCGGTTGCGGGAGGTCGGCGCCAGCGCCGTGGCAACCAGGTCCCCGGTCCCGCCCCGACCGACGAACGTGCGGGCCGCGCCGCCGCTCTGCTCCGCGAGCGACAGCACCTCGAGGAAGATGTCGGCTGCCGCCATGCCGGCGGCGTTGAGGCCCTGCGCCTGGGTGGCGCCCACGGCGACCGCGGCGGCGTTCTTCGCCACGCCGGCAAGCTCCACCCCCACCGGGTCGTCCGAGACCTCGCAGACGACGCCCGCGGCCTGGAAGGTCTCCGCCACCCGGTGGGCGAGGGGCTCGGAGTGCGACGCACAGACGAGGCCCGCGCCCGACTCCACCATCTCGCGCGCGTGCGCCGGGCCGCCCACCACGGCGGTTCTCGTGGCTCCGAACGCGCGCTCGAGGCCGACACTCGGCGGCTCGCCCTGAGGGGGCAGAAGACCCTTGGCCAGCGAAACCACCCCGGCCCGCTCGGAGACACCGAGCCGCTGGATCACCTCCACCGCATCGCCCAACTCCGCCGAGGGCACGGCGAGGAAGACCAGGTCCGGGCGCTCGAACTGGTCCTCGCGCGCGCCCAACGCGCGGACCTTGAGCTCTTGTGGAAGCTCCACGCCCGCGAGATAGCGCTCGTTCTCGTACCGCTCCGCCAGCTCGTGCGCCTGCTCGCCGGTGCGGCAGAGGAGGGTGGTCCGCACGCCGGCGCGCACGAGCAGCAGCGCCACGGCCGTCCCGAACGAGCCGGCGCCGACGATGCTGGCGCGGCGAGGATGCTGACCCGGGTAGCGCACGGCGCTGGGACGGTATAAGGAGGGAGTGACGCACGCCGTCGTCCTCGTCAAGGCCCGCCGCGACGCGTTGCCCAGCCTCGGCGGCGAGCTCGCCGACGTCGACGGCGTCGCCGAGGCCTACTCGGTCACAGGAGAGTGGGACTTCGTCGCGATCGTCCGCGTGGCCGAGCACGACGGGCTCGCCCCGGTTGTGACCGAGCAGCTCGCCGGCCTCGACGGCATCGAGCGCACGTACACGATGGTGGCCTTCGAGGTGTTCTCCGAGCACGACCTCGAGGCGATGTTCTCGATCGGCGGCTAGGAGGAGCGAGCCCGACGGTCGCGGGCGGCCCCGCCGGTGCCTTCAGGCGTCCGGGACGGGCGCTTCGATAGCCCCATGAACGAGCTGGCGCTGTACGAGCGGCGCTTCAGGAGCGCCGGGCTGCCGCTCTTCATCGAGGACTACTCCGCGCGTGAGGATGTCTTCACGCGGGCGGCGCCGTTCCTGGCGCTGGTCTTCCTCGGCGAGATGCTCGGCGCGGTCCAGCTCGACTGGTCGCTCGCGGCCAATGTCGCCGCGGCGCTCGGCGGGCTGGCGGTTCTCCTGGCGGCCTTCGGGCTGCTCAACCGTCTGCGCCAGCGGCCGTTCTGGTCGTTTCCCGAGGAGGTGGGAAGGGTCGAGCTTTCGGCGTTCGTCCTCGTTCCCGCCATGCTCCCGCTCATCTTCGGCGGGCAGGTGGAGAGCGCGCTCGTTACCGCCGCGGCCAATGGCGTGCTTCTGCTCGCCGTCTACGCCGTCGTCGGCTACGGGCTGATGTCGATCGTCCGCTGGGCCTCGCGGCGCCTGCTGACGCAGCTCCGCTCCTCACTCGACCTCCTCGGCCGGGCCCTGCCGCTCCTGCTCGTCTTCGCCAACGTGCTCTTCCTCACCGCGGAGCTGTGGCAGTCGGCGCGCACGATGCCCACCGCATTCGCCGTGCTCCTCGTGGCGCTGCTCGCCCTCGTTGGTGCGGCATTTCTCGTCACTCGCGTGCCCCGGGAGGTGCGGGCGCTCGAGGAGGAGGCGGGGGCCGCCGGGCCGCCGCTCACGACGCAGCAGCGGCTGAACGTCGGACTCGTCATGCTCGTCAGCCAGGGCCTACAGATCGCGCTGGTCGGGCTCGCCGTGTTCGCGTTCTTCGTGACCCTCGGCGTGTTGATGGTCAACGACACCGTGCGCGAGCAGTTCATGGGCAGCAGCGGGCACGTCCTGGTCCGGCTCGAGCTCTTCGGCGAGCCAGTACAGATCACGCGCGAGCTGCTGCGAGTGTCCGGCGGGATTGCGATCTTCTCCGGGCTCTACTGGGCGGTGGCGGTGCTGACCGACGCGAGCTACCGCGAGGAGTTCCTCGACGATCTGACCCGGGAGATGAGCGAGACGTTCAAGGCGCGGGCCGAGTACCTGGCGCTGAGGGGGAGCGCGTGAAGCCGCTGCTCGAGAGCGAAGCCGACCCCGATCCCGTCCGCATGTTCCACGCCTGGTTCGCGGCGGCGCGCGATTCGGGGATCGACCTCCCCGAGGCGATGGCGCTGGCCACGGCGACGCCGGATGGCGTGCCCTCGGCCCGGATGGTGCTGCTGAAGGGCGCCGACGAGAAGGGGCTCGTGTTCTTCACGAGCTACACGAGCAGGAAGGCTCGCGAGCTGGCGGCAAATCCGCTGGGCGCGCTGCTCTTCAACTGGCCGCAGCTCGGCCGCCAGGTCAGGGTCGAGGGCGCGGTGACCCAGGTCTCGCGCGCGGAGACCGAGCGCTACGTGCACAGCCGCCCGCGCGCCAGCCAGATCAGCGCGCTCGCGTCACGGCAGAGCGAGCCGCTGCGGAGCCGCGACGAGCTCGAGGCGCGAGTGGAGGAGCTCAGCGCCCGCTACGCGGACGAGGAGCCGCCCGTCCCCGACCACTGGGGCGGCTACCGGCTCGTGCCGGCGGAGTGGGAGTTCTGGCAGCACCGCGAGGACCGGCTGCACGACCGCCTGCGCTACAGGCCAGCGGCGGAAGGCGGCTGGGCGATAGAGCGGCTCAGTCCCTAACAGGCGGTGGGCAGTAGGCGGTAGGCGGTAGGAACCACAGCGGGACGATTCCCTACTGCCTAGTGCCTAACGCCTAATGCCTAATGCCTACGTTTGCTGATAGTTCGGCCCATCCCCACCCTCCGGCGGCGTCAGCCGGCCGCCCTTTGCGGTGATGGCGCCGCACTGGACGCAGTTCGAGGGGGTGATGTTGACCTCGACCTCGTGCTTCGGGTCGAGGTCGCCGTTCTTCGCGGCCTCGAGCTCCTCCTCGGGCACCTCGTACACCTGCGCCGGGCACATGTTCTGCCACATCAGGGCGATCTCGAGGGGCACCTTTTCCTGGACGCGGATGTGGTTGGGCGCGTCGTCGCGGGTGGCGTTCCCCGACAGGAAGACCGACGAGAGCTTGTCGAAGGTCTTCTTGCCCTCGGGCTTGGGGTAGTCGCGCTCCTTGCCCACGAACACGTCGACGGTGGCGTCGTCGTGGGTGGCCCAGCGACCGCCCGGGAAGCGACCGCCGGTGAGGATCATCGCGCTGCCCAGCGCGCTGCCCACGAAGAAGCCGAACTTCGACGCGGGCTGGCGCATGTTCCGGGTCTTGTAGAGATCCTCGACGATGACCGAGCCCCGGACCTTCTCTTCGTAGTTCGAGAGGTCATCGGTCTTGCCGGACCTGAGCCGCTCGAAGATCGCCTCCGCGGCGTAGATCCCGGCGTGCATCGCGTAGTGCACGCCCTTGAGCTCGGACACGTTGCACATCCCGGCGCCGTCGCCGGTGAGCACCAGACCGGGCGCCCAGAGCTTCTGCGGCATTGCCCAGTAGCCGCCTGAGGGGATCGTCTTGGCGCCCCAGCCCACGCGCTTGCCGCCCTCGATCAGGTCGGCGACCAGCGGATGCGTCTTGAGCTGCTGGAGGGCGTCGTGGGCCGAGAAGCGGGCGTCGCGGTAGTCGAGCCCGACCACTATCCCCAGCGAGATCTTGTCCTCGCCCATGGGGTAGATGAACGAGCCGCCGAACTCGCGGTACTTGGCGCCGAAGCGCAGCGGCCAGCCGGCGGTGTGGATCACGCGGTCGAGCGGCTTCGGGACCTCCCAGACCTCCTTGACGCCCAGCTCCCACTGCTGCGGATCCTCCGAGCCCATGTCGAAGTGCCGGATGGCGGCGCCCGTGAGGTGACCCTGGGTGCCCTCGGCGAGCACGGTGGCCTTGGCGACCAGGTCGGAGCCGGGCTCGAAGTTGGAGAGCTCGTTGCCCTCGCGGTCGCGGCCCTTGTCGCCCGAGCGCACGCCCACGACGTGGCCGTCCTCCACGAGCAGCTTGGCCGCGGCCGTCTCGCCGAGGATGTAGACACCCGCCTCCTCGGCCTTCTCCGCCAGCCAGCGGCCGAGCTGGGCGATGGAGGTGACGTGGTTGCCCTCGTTGCGGAACGGCGGCGGCACCGGGTGCAGCGGCAGCGCCCGCTTGCCGTTGGGCAGCATGTAGGCCGAGTCCTTCTCGACCGTGCCGTAGCTCGGCCAGTCCTCCTCCGGCAGGTCCGGAAACAGCCTCCG
>Ga0126312_10002407_pt1 | contig 12503 bp, 9 predicted proteins | sample Plot104A_FD_92537 | JGI IMG/M metagenome (GOLD analysis project Ga0126312, IMG submission 92537) | Serpentine soil microbial communities from UC McLaughlin Reserve, CA, USA - Plot104A | ecosystem: Environmental > Terrestrial > Soil > Grasslands | place: USA: UC McLaughlin Reserve, Lake County... | reverse complement strand
TCGAGGATGCGGGCGGTCACTCAGCCGCCCCCACCCAGTGTCTCGACGACGCGGTAGAGGCCCGGGAAGAGGACGACGACGAATATCGCCGGCAAGATCAGGAAGGCCAACGGGAACAGCATCTTGATCGGAGCCTTCTGCGCCTTCTCTTGAACGATCTGGCGGCGGCGCGTTCTCAGGTCGCCCGCGAGGTCGCGCATGACTTGGCCGATGGAGATGCCCATCGCCTCGCCCTGCGCGACGGCGCGGCTGAACGCTCGCACGGCGGGCGCGTCGCACCGCCCGAGCATGTTCTTGAGCGACTGATCCAGGCTGAGTCCCAGGCTCTGCTCCTTCAGCGCGAGCCGGATCTCCTGGCCCAGGGGGCCGCGCATCCGCTCGGCAGCGCGGCCCAGCGCGGCGTTGAAGCCGAGTCCCGCCTCGAGGGTGACCACGAGCAGGTCGATCAGCTCCGGAAGCTCTAGCTCGACGCGCTCGATTCGGTTCCGAGCACGGGACTTCACGACGAACATCGGGACGAGCCATCCGAGGCCCGTCCCGTAGGCGCTCACGAGCACTACGACAGCCGGTGCCTGCCCCCCGCGCGCCGTCAGCCACAGCAGGAGTCCGCCGCTCGCTACCGCTGCGAGAACCCGATACCCGAGCAGGGTGACGGGCGTCGTATTCCATAGTCCCGCCGATAGGAGGAGCTTCCTTATTTCCGCCTCACGGTCCTCTCCGGCGCTGGGCAGGACGGCCGCCCCGAGCTTGGCGGCCAGCTGGGGGAGCAGCGAAGCTCGCGGTGGGGGGTCCGCGGCGGCGCCGGCGCCGAATCCATAGGCCCCGATGCGGTTCACGCTCTCCTCAGCTCGGATGCGCGGGAGGCGAGCGGCGCGTCCCGCCAGCGCGAGGGCGCCGCCGGCGCAGATCAGAGCGATTATCAGGACGAGCAGCATTGGTTGCTCCTAGATCTGGAAGTTGACGATTCGCTTGATGACGAGAGACCCCGCGACCACCATCGCGGCGGCCGCCATCACCAAGCCGCGTCCGAGTCCGGTGCCGTACAGCGGCTCGATGTAGTCGCGGTTGGTCAACGTGAGGCCGACCGCCACCACCACGGGAAGCAGGCTGAGGATCCAGCGCGAAAGCCTTCCCTGGGCGGTGAGCGTCCGAACAGTACGGCGCAGCTCCTGGCGCTCGCGAATCGTCTCCACGACTCGATCGAGCATCTCGGCGGCATCCGCGCCCGCCTCGCGCTGGACCCGGGCAAGGAGCGCGACCTGCTCGACGTCACGGCTTTCCATTCGCTGCGCAACCTTTTCGAGCGCGTCCTCGAGCGGCGCCCCCAGGCGCTCGTCTGCATTGGCTCGTGCGAATTCACGACGCGAAGGTTCCGGTGCCTCCTCGAGCACGGCTGCGAACGCGGCCGGCAGGCTGTGCCCGGCGCGCATTGCCCCGCCGACCACTGCGAGGTGATCCGCCAGCTGATCGCTGAACCGGCGCCGCTCACGCTCGGCCCGCGCCGTCACGAAGGCGCGGAGGCCCACGGGAGCGAGCGCGAGCACAGGCACCACGGCGAGCGGCTGGCCGCTGGCGAGGCCCAGCAGCAGACCGGCGGCCAGTGCCAGTCCGCCGGTGGCGACGACCAGCTTCGCCGGCGTCCATGGCAGACCGCCGACCTCGACACTTCGCTCGAAGTCGGGCCACCAGCGCGTTCCCGAAAGAGATTCCTCTGTGCCCCTCGCGAGGCGCTCTGTAAGCGGCTGGGAGGGCGTAGAGCGGTCGCTGACGAACTGAGCTACGCGCTCGCGGGGCGACTGGCGCCTACGCGTCAAAACGGCCGCGGTTAGCACGCCGACGAGGAGCGCGGCCAGGGCTGCCGCCAGCCAGATCGCCGTCGTCGAGGCCAGACCGCCGGCTGGCGCGGCCGGGACGACCCGATCGCTTCGGAGCCTCGGAGTCGTGTACGTGGCGGACGCGGTGCCAATCCCGCTGACGGCGACTCGCACCTGAACGCGCGTGCTCGGCGTCGCGGGAGAGCGGTATCGCAGGACGTAGGCGTTCGAGAGCTCCGCGCCGAGCGCGCTGTAGATACCCCTCAGCTCGGTGGCTGACGACGCCTCCGAGAAGGAGCCGCCGGTCGACTCCGCCAGGCGTCGAAGCGCGTCCGGGTCGAATCGCCCTGACTCGAGGCCCACGGTGTAGATGCGCACGTGGGCTGCGCGCGCGGCTGCCGTAACTGCTCTGACGCCACTATGGCTTCCGTGGTCGGTTCCGTCCGACAGGACCACGACGAAGCCGCCGGGCAGGTCCGCCTCCCTAAGCGTCTCGATGCCCTCGAAGGCGGCGTCGTACAGCCTCGTGCCACCGTTGGCGGACGGCGGCCGCGACAGCGCCCGCCGGATCGTGACCGGATCCGTCGTGAACGACAGCGCCGTCCGCGAGGTGCCGTTGAACGTGATCACGCCGAGCGGCTGATCCTCGTTGCGCTGGCGAGCGAACGCGCGCCCGGCGGCGAAGGCTCCGGCGATCGGCTGCCCGCGCATGCTGCCGCTCGCGTCGATCGCCAGCACGACTCCGAGGCGCGCGCGCCGCTTGGCCCCCACGGGGGCCAGTCCGAATCGCGGGACCGGCCGACCGTTCTCGGTCACGCGGACCGCCCCGCCTGTGAGCTCGAGACGTTGCGGCAGGGTCAGCACGAACGAGCGCTCGGGGAAGCCGGGGCCGCCTGCAGGGCTCAGCGTGGGGCCGCCGTGGACGCCGGCGCTCGCGGGCGCCGAAAGCGGGCTCGCCACCAGGGCGGCAAGCATGATGACGAGGCCTGCCCTCCTCACTCGCGCGCTCCTCTCAGGAAGGGCACGGTCGCGGCGCCTCCGTTCGGCGTGAACATCGCCGTCGTCAGCGCGACGCCCGACTTCTCGAACTTGTCGAGGAAAGACGGCCGCAGCCCGCTCGGCTCGAGTCGGCCGACAACCACACCCTCGGGCGTCACCCGGTCCTGCTCGAACTTGAACAGGTCCTGCAGGGTGATCACGTCGGCCTCCATTCGGAGCACCTCGCTTATCGCGGTGACCCGGCGGGAGCCGTCCCGGACGCGTTCGAGATGCACGAGCAGGTCGAGTGCAGAGGACACCTGCTGCCGAATCGCCCGGACCGGAAGGTCGTAGCCAGCCATCAGGACCATCGTCTCGAGCCGAGACAGCGAGTCGCGCGGCGTGTTCGCGTGGAGGGTGCAGAGCGAGCCGTCATGTCCCGTGTTCATTGCTTGCAGCATGTCGAGGGCCTCCGGACCGCGGACCTCGCCGACGATGATCCGATCGGGTCGCATCCGCAGTGAGTTGCGGACGAGCTCGCGGATCGTCACCTCGCCCTCGCCCTCGACGTTCTTGATTCGCGACTCGAGCCGTAGAACGTGGCGCTGGTGGAGCTGGAGCTCCGCCGTCTCCTCGATCGTCACGAGGCGATCCTCTTCCTGGATCGCCGCGGACATGATGTTGAGGAGTGTCGTCTTGCCCGATCCCGTACCGCCCGAGATCAGGACGTTGAGCCGGGCCTTGACGCAGCGGTCGAGGAAGTCGGCCGACTCGTCGGTCAGGGTCCCGAGCCGGACGAGGTCGTTCACGTCCAAGCGGCGCTTCGGGAACTTGCGGATGGTGAGCAGGGGGCCTGACAGGGACAGCGGGGGGAGAACCGCGTTGACTCGGCTCCCGTCCGGGAGCCGGGCATCCACCATCGGGTGCGACTCATCCACCCGACGGCCCGCCTGCGCCACCATCTTCACGATGATCCGCCGAAGGTGCGAGTCGTCGACGAATCGAACCCCGGTCTCGTAGATACGACCCTGCCGCTCGATCCAGACCTCGGAGGGGCCGTTCACCATGATCTCCGTGATCGTGTCATCGCCGAGCAGGCGCTCGAGCGGGCCATGCCCGAGGACGTCATCCGCGACGTCGCGCGCGACGCGGTCCCGATCGGCGCGCGCCAAGCCGGACTCGCGGTCCAGATGACCGGCAATGTCGGCTTCGACGCGGCTCCGCAACGTCGAGGGGTCCGTATCCGTATTGAAGAGGCGCGGCCCGAGCCCGCTGATGACTGCCTTGTGGATCCGGTCCTTGACCTCGGCGAACGGGTCGTGAGTCGGCGCCGCGTCACCCTCCGCGACTCCCGACCCAAGCCTCTGCGAAAGCTCCATCAGCGCCACCTCCCGAGCAGGCTCCGCCGCCGCGAGGCTGGGACCCCGACGTAGGACTCACCCAGCGATCGGAGGGCCCGCGCGGCCTCGGATCCCGGATGGCTCCGGACGATGGGCCGAGCCTCGTTGACGGAGCGCGGGATATCGCGATGGCTCGGAATCAGCACGTCCGGGGGCCGCCCGGCGATGGCTTGCACGTCTTCGTTCGTGATTCCCACGCGGCTGTCGGCGCGGTTCAGCACGAGCTTGATGCGCTGCGGCTCGACGCCCATCAGGTCGAGCGTCTCGAGGCCGAGCTTGGTGTTCTTGAGCGAGAGAGCGTCGAGCATGCCCACCATGCAGAGCTCGGTGGAGGCGTCGATTGCCGTGATCACTTCGGGCGTGAACCCGGGTGATGTGTCGATCACGACCCATTCCTCGCTCGCCTTGAGCACGTCGAACAGGTCACGGAGGAATGTGGTTGTGATCGCTGCGGCTTGGTCCGGCCGCGATGGCGCCAGCAACACGCGAGCGCCCGACTCGTGCTGCGGCAGGTACGCACTGAGCTTCTCGGCGTCGAGCGACCCGCCCGAGACCGCGAGGTCATGGATCGTCTTGCCAGGCGGGATACCGAGCGCGAGGCCGACGTCTCCAAACTGGAGGTCGAGGTCCACGAGCACGACCCGGTGGCCCGCATCGGCAAGGCTCAGCGCGAGGTTGCAGGACACGAGCGTCTTCCCGGCGCCTCCCTTGGGGCCCAGCACGGGGACGATCCGACCGATCCGCGCCCGCGGCGCCGCTGCCGCACGGCGTCGTCGAGCGACAGCCTTCTCGACCGCCAGCAGAACCTCGCGCGCAACGCGCTGGCGCTCGGCGGGCGAGGGCGGCTGTCCGTTTGTGGCCGGCAGCGCCACCACGTCCTCCGCCCCCGCGGCAAAGACCCGTCCCGCGAAGCTGTCCGCGGTGTCGCCGTGAAGAACGACGACGGGACGGTCCGGATGGTGGCGAGCGACCGCATCGACGAAGGACAGCGTGTAGTCGCCGTCCCCGGAGCAGGCGACGACCAGCGCGTCCGCCGAGCTGTCGGCAAGCTGCTCCCAGCCGGCGTCCAGACTGTCGGTGAAGCCGACCAGCTCCAAGGTCTGGTCAACCGGGATCACGGCCTCCACGGCATCACGATCCGTCCCGGCGTCGATCGCGACCAGGGTCTTCAAGGGAGCTCTCACGGCTGCCCCTTCAGGTCGATGTTGATGTCGGCCTTCACCCCGCCCTTGCGCAGGGCGTTCGCGATTGCTTCGGTCGACTCGTGCGAACGCGCGCCGACGGCCGGGCGCAGCACCAGCCAGACCTTGCCGCCGTCCGCGGCTCCGGCGATCTCCGTCGCGGACTCGTCACCGACCCGAATCGTCACCGGCTGCGTGACGCTCCGAACACCACCGTCCTTCGGCTCGCTCGGTATGTTCAGCACCAGCGCGTTGCGGGCGGCGATGCGGGCCACTGTCAGGCCACCGACGCCGTTCTCGTATGTGACGATCACGTCGACTCGATCGCCGGCGTCGATTCTGCCGATCATCCCGTGGGCGGCGTCGACCGGAACCGCCATCGCCCGCTGGAATCCGGACAAGCGGTTCTGGGCCTTGCCCGCCGACGGCTCGAAGTCCTCCGCCCGGAGCTGATGACCGGGATAGACGTCCGTAGCCGCGACCTTGTCCACGATCCCCTCGGGATCAGTGATCGCGCCCGGCTTGAGCTGGGAGTTGCGGAGCCGCACCACCTTGTAAAGGTGCTCACCCGCAACGACATCCCCCGGCGTGCCCTTAGGCACAAGCGAGCGTGCGACGAGAACCCGCACGGGATCCGACCCCGTCAGATCGTCGCGGTATTGGCGCAGGAACAGTAGAAGGGCGGCGCCGGCCAGGAGCGCGAGGATGCCCGCCACCGCGAGCGTGCCGTTCCGCGTCGAGAGCGGACCGGGGCCGCGCTTCGCTGGTGCTGGGGGTCGAGTGAGCTTCATGGGGCCTCCTATTCGACGAGGACGGCGGCACAGACGTCGAGGCTGCCGAAGTCGCACGGGTCCTCACCCGTGCCGCCCTCATTGGGGGTTTCCACGTACTTGATGAAACGGCCGACTATCTCGGACGTGTCGTCCGGTGTCTCGTCGCCGTTGCCCTGGCAAGGGTTGTCGAATCCGCCGCCCTGACCGTTCCAACCTGTGATGTAGAACGCGGCAAAGCGCACTACCGGCTTCGTGTCACTGCCGCTGCCGGTGAACGCCCCGAAGGGCGTGACGATCACGTAGACGATCCGCGGGTCGCCGGAGCGGACGTCCGGCCAGCGGTTCGGCGAGCTACAGACGGAAGGCTTCTCCGCTCCGAGGATGCGCCTGTTCAGACCGGCCGCCACCTGGTTGGCCGCCGTACCGGTCTGCACGGCGACGCAGTGCCACGGTTGGGGGCTGCCCCAGAGCGCCGACGCCGTCCCAGGGCAGGCCCCTCCGGTGGTCGGCTCGTAGATTGGCGAGCACCCCGTTGCGAGCTCGTCCTTGAGCGACGATATGTCGGGGTCGCAGTCGAGCGACTGGTTCTGACTACCGCCGACGACCCGCAGGTGGACGGGCGGATCGGTGGGCGCGGACAGACCGAGGGTGCCCTTCACGCCGATTTTGACGACCAGGCCGTGGCTGCAGCTCGGAAGCACCGTGCTGCATCGCTGCAGCGAATTCGTCCAGGCAACGCCGGCCTCGGATACCTGCGCGAGCGCGATTGGCCCGGAGCGATCCGGCGTCGCGCTGAAGCCGCGCTGCTGGACATCGAAGGTGCCCTTGCACTCCTTGGGATTCCCATTCGGCTTGCAGGTCTTGCCCGCGATGCTGCCCTTCGTCTCCTCCCAAAGCAGCTCGACGGGCACCGGGCCGCTCGTGGCGGGTACCGGGATGACGGTTCCCGTGGAGAAGGTGCCGCCGCCTTCGAGGCTCAGCGGATAGCTCGCTCCCCCCACCTTCGCCGTGAGCACTCCGCCGACATTGGCCGCCGGTCCCCCGAAGTCGACGGTCGCGCGCACGCCGATCGTGCACGTGCCGGACGCGGCGGAGAAGTAGGGATCGCCGCAGCTTCCGTCGTACAGCGTCACGCTGCGCGCCAGCGGTGAGTCCTGCGTGCCGTTTGCGTTCTGGCTCACGACGCCGGCGGCGGTCCAGCCCTGGATGTGGAGGACGCCGGCGTTCGGCGCGGCAGAGTCGTAGCACGCGACGAGCGTCTCCCCGCATGTCGTGGATGACTGCCCACCCAGGGCGATCCGCACCCCAACGTGCTGCGCCGTGATGGGTACCGCGACGGGGGCCGCGGCGTTGTCCCAGATGGCGAGGTTGCCCTGACTGCCGTCCAGCGCCAACGGCGCCTCGGCGAGCGTCGCCCCGGTCGACTCATCGATGAAGATCGCCCGCGCGCTCTTTGGCGTGGGGTCCTCAACCGCGATGGGGAGCAGGTTCTTCGAGCTCTCGACTCGCAGCGCCTGGAGGCGCGCGTGACCGTGGTAGTCGTGGGCGCCGATGACGTTTATGAAGGGCGGTGAGTCCTTCTCCGTGAGCTTGACGTCGATGAAGCCGGTCTCACACGGCTCGCCCAAGCCGCCGTCGGGTCCGGCATAGCCCGGTCCGTTGAGCACCGTCTGCACACGGCCCTCGGCGTCGGCTCCACCAATCTGCGGGTTGTAGGCGGCGCCGGAGTACTGCGCGGCCTTCTCTCGAATCGCCGCATTCGCGGCGGTCGGCCCCGTGCGGCAGCGCGTGAACTCCGGGCCCGCGGCGAGCACGCCCGCGTCCGCCTGAAGCTGTAGGTGCCTGTGGTGCTCCATCCCGTTCCCGACGTCCAGCACGAACGCGGCGAAGGCAACGACGACCGGGAGGAAGATCGCGACGGTCACGATCATGCTCCCGCGTTCCTCGGCGGCCAAATGGCGAAAAGCGCGCTGGACGACGGCGGCTGCGCGGCTCATGAGGTACACCCCGCGGAATAGCTCGGCGCCCGCTCGAGTCGGTGGGTCGCCGATCCCCGGATGATCGAGCTCGGCACCGACGTGAGGTCGCTGATGAGCGGAACCCAGTTGTACGTCGTCGAGACCTCGACGCGGACGGGACTGCCGGCCTCCGGGCCATCGGGGAAATCGATGCAGACCTTCAGGGGGTCGGCGATGGAGTCGCTGCCGCCGTCGCGGAGCTCGCTCGTGTCGGCCTGGCTTCGAATGTATGCCTTCAGGTCGCCGCCACCCGGCACCCTGTCGACCGCCGCGAGCCTTGCGCCCTCGCTCGCGAGGTGCGTCTGGTCGATCCAGTAGTTGATGCCCTTTCCGAAGTCGAAGACCAGGAACGCCATCACCATGAACAGCGGAAGGACGAGCGCGAACTCGATCAACACGACGCCCGCCTGCGCGCCGCCCGCTCCGTCGCGCGAGGCAAGCAGGCGACGCCGGGCGCCCTGCCTGGGGGGCCTTTGACGGGAGCAGCTGGGATGGATCGAGAAAACGGACAATTTCAAGTGGGGTACGTGCTCCCGCCCGCCGGCGGGCAACCGCTCTCGGGCGGGCGGGAGCGAGACGACGGAGCCGGCTAGAGCTTCGAGACGATGTCTTCGTTGACGAACGTCGTGAGGGCCGGCCCAAGGCCTGTGAAGGCCGCCAGCAGAAGCAGGGACACGCCGCCGATCACGAGCGCGTACTCGACGAAGGTCTGCCCCTCCTCGCGAGCGCGGATCTGGATCGCGACTGCCTTGATGAGGTTCAGCATGGATTCACCTCCTCTCCGGGAGCCGAAGAAATGAGCAACGTCCAGAGCCCAAACCTGGACATAGCTCGACCCTGCGCCCGTTCGGGCGGCGCGTCGATGGGTCAGGCGGCCCATCTTGCGTTCAAGCCGATGAACGCTCCTTAGGGGGCTACGCCCCGCTTGGCGCTAGACGATCCCCCGCCTGACGGCGTAGACGGCCGCCTGGATCCGGTTCTCCATGCGGAGCTTCGCCAGGATGCTCGAGATGTGGTTCTTCACGGTGCGGGGGCTGATCACGAGGGACTGGGCGATCACGGCGTTCTCACGACCCTGGGCCATCAGCCGGAGGACCTCGAGCTCGCGGTCTGACAGCTCCGCATGGTCGACCTCTCCGTTCGAGCCGCCGCAGCGGAGGCGCTTCAACAGGTGGACGGCGATCCGGGGCGACAGCAGGGCGTCGCCGGCCGCCGCGGCCCGCACCCCGGCCGCGATCTCAGCGATCGAGGCGTCCTTCAGGAGATAGCCGCTGGCGCCGGCCTCGATGGCGTCGAGCACGTCGTCGTCGTCGGCCGAGATCGTCAGCACCAGCACGCGCACCGTGGGCGCGGCGGACGTCAGACGGCGAATGGCCTCGACGCCCGACACCCTCGGCAGATTGAGGTCCATGACCACGACGTCCGGCAGCGAGTGGGTCGCGAGGCGCACCGCCTCCTCCCCGTCGGAGGCCTCGCCGACGACCCGGATGCCCTGCTCCTCGAGCAGTTCCCGCAGGCCATGCCTGAAGAGGTCGTGGTCGTCCACCACGACGACGCGAATGTCCTCGCCACGAGCCCCCATCAACCGTTCCACACGATAAGTCGAAACGCACGATTTCGCCTGGACTTGGGTCGAATCCTGTGTAAAGTGTCCAGCGGCCCATAGCCGCAGCCGTCCCTCTGGAGCCGCGCCGGCACATATCCCCGGCGCCTCGGGACGGGGTCCGTGACGGCCACGCGGGCCGGCGCAAGCCGGTCGGCATCCGCCCCTTGTGGGGGCGGAGTTCAGTCTGCTATTCTGGTGGGTCGCGCTTTGCGCCCCTCTCGCTGCCCCGCCGAACCCCTAGCTCGACGAAGGAGTCGCCGCTTTGGCACGTGCTGATGCCTCCCGAACGCGCCGCAGTTTCTCGCGTCTAGAGAACGCCCTCGAAGTACCGAACCTGATCGACATCCAGCGGCGCTCGTTCGAGTGGCTCGTCGACACCGAGAAGGGCGGCCTGCGCGAGACGATCGACGACGTCTCCCCGATCGAGGACTACACCGGCAACCTGGCCGTGGTCTTCGAGGACATCACCTTCGACGAGCCCGTGGCCTCGATCTCCGAGTGCCGCGAGAAGGACCTCACCTACGCTCGCCCCCTCACCGTCAAGGTGGCCTTCCAGAACCGGGAGACCGGCGAGATCCGCGAGCAGTCGGTGTTCATGGGCGACTTCCCGTGGATGACGGACTGGGGCACTTTCATCATCAACGGCACCGAGCGGGTCGTGGTCACCCAGCTCGTCCGCTCCCCGGGCGCCTACGTGATGGAGCCGAAGGACCGCGAGAAGCAGGTCTTCATCGCCAACCTGATGCCCGCCCGGGGGAGCTGGCTCGAGCTCGAGATCGACAAGAAGGGCCGCGTCTACGTCCGGATCGACCGCAAGCGCAAGCTGCCGGTCACCGTCCTGCTGCGCGCGATGGGCTACGCCGAGGACGAGCAGATCCTCGAGATGTTCGACAACAGCCTCTACATCCGGCTGACCCTCGAGGCGGACACCGAGGTGACGCGCTCGGAGGACGGGGCCCTGATCGAGCTGTTCAAGAAGCAGCGGCCGGGCGAGCCGCCCTCGATCGAGGCGGCCAAGAACCTGCTCAACCAGCTCTTCTTCGACACGAAGCGCTACGACCTCACCCGCGTCGGCCGCTACAAGCTGAACTCGCGGCTCGGGATCGACGAGGACCTCGACACCCGGGTCCTAACCCACCGCGACATCATCGAGCTGATTCGCGAGCTGATCTCGCTGCCGAAGACGCTCGGCGTCCCAGAGTCCGGCGTGTACGAGACGAGCGAGGGCGAGGAGCCGATCAAGGACTTCGCGCTCGAGGCCCAGTCGCTGCCGCGCGAGGCGGTGGCGGACAGCCTCGACGAGTACGAGCACTTCGGCAACCGGCGGCTGCGCACCGTTGGAGAGCTGATCCAGGAGGCGTTCCGGATCGGCCTCTACCGCATGGAGCGGGTCGTCCGGGAGCGCCTCACGACCGAGGACTCGGACACGATCACCCCGCAGACGATCATCAACATCCGCCCCGTCGTCGCCGCCCTGAAGGAGTTCTTCGGGTCGAGCCAGCTGTCGCAGTTCATGGACCAGACCAACTCGCTGGCGGGCCTTACGCACCGGCGGCGCCTGTCCGCGCTCGGCGCTGGCGGGCTCACCCGCGAGCGTGCCCCAATCGAGGTGCGCGACGTGCACCCCACCCACTACGGCCGCATGTGCCCGATCGAGACCCCTGAGGGCCCGAACATCGGCCTGATGGGCTCGCTCTCGAGCTATGCCCAGGTCTCCGAGCACGGCTTCGTGACGACGCCCTACCGGGTGGTCGAGGACGGCGTGGTCACCGACAAGGTCGTCCACCTCGACGCGACCCAAGAGGAGGACCGGGTCATCGCGCAGGCGAACGCGGAGATGGACGCCAAGAGCGGGAAGCTGCGCGGGCCCGCCGTCGAGTGCCGCACGCGCGAGGGCGAGCTCACGCTGGCCTCGCCCAAGGACGTGGACCTGATGGACGTCTCGCCGAACCAGATCTGGTCTGTGGCCGCGGCCCTGATCCCGTTCCTCGAGCACGACGACGCGAACCGCGCGCTTATGGGCTCGAACATGCAGCGCCAGGCGGTGCCGCTGCTGAAGACGGACGCGCCGCTCGTCGGGACGGGGATGGAGCAGCGGGCCGCGCTCGACACGGGCGACGTCGTGCTGGCCGAGGACGGCGGCACGGTCGACTTCGTCGACGCCAAGCGCATCACGGTCGACGGGCAGGAGTACCCGCTCGAGAAGTTCATGCGCTCGAACCAGGGCACGCTGATCCACCAGAAGCCGCAGGTCGAGGTGGGACAGAAGGTCAGGAAGGGCGAGGTGCTGGCCGACGGTTCCTCGACCAGCCGGGGCGAGCTCGCGCTCGGCAAGAACGTGCTCGTGGCGTTCATGTCCTGGGAGGGCTACAACTTCGAGGACGCGATCATCATCTCCGAGCGCCTCGTGAGGGACGACGAGCTCACCTCGATCCACATCGAGGAGTACGAGATCGACGCCCGCACCACGAAGCTCGGCGACGAGGAGATCACGCGCGACATCCCGAACCGCTCTGAGGAGTCGCTGCGCAACCTCGACGACCGCGGCATCGTCCGCATCGGCGCCGAGGTCGGGTCGGGCGACCTGCTCGTGGGCAAGGTCACGCCGAAGGGCGAGACCGAGCTGACGGCCGAGGAGAAGCTGATCCGGGCGATCTTCAAGGAGAAGGCGCGCGAGGTCCGCGACACCTCGCTGAAGGTGCCGCACGGCGAGGGCGGCGTCGTGATCGACGT
>Ga0126312_10002406_pt1 | contig 12506 bp, 12 predicted proteins | sample Plot104A_FD_92537 | JGI IMG/M metagenome (GOLD analysis project Ga0126312, IMG submission 92537) | Serpentine soil microbial communities from UC McLaughlin Reserve, CA, USA - Plot104A | ecosystem: Environmental > Terrestrial > Soil > Grasslands | place: USA: UC McLaughlin Reserve, Lake County... | reverse complement strand
GGAGTGGGCGGTGTTGACCACCCAGCCCGGAACGATGGCCTACCACGTGCACCGCCGGATCGTCGGGGAGCTGTGGCCGATGGCCGAACAGCTGGGTTTCTCCTGGGGCCGCTGGCGCCTGCCGTCCTCACTGGGCCACGTCGCAACCCGAAGTGCGGTCGTGATCGGCTTCCTGATCGTGGTGGTCAGTGTGATCCATTGGGGGGACTCGTTCGTGTGGGGCCCCGGAGGGATCTTCTGACCGACGGTCGCATGGCCGGGAGGTCGAGGGTTATGCCGGTTCACCCTGAGGGTCACTAGGCCGAGATGCCATTCCGGTGGAGGCTCCTCCAACGCAACTACTACCCACCAGGAGGACCCTCCAATGCGATCCATGTTCAGGCGGATGTTTCGCCGCCACACCACCGTCGTCGCCTATCTGGCTCTGTTCGTCACTCTCGGCGGCAGCGCCTACGCGGCGGTGACCGTTACAGGCAAGGACATCAAGAACGGAACGATCACCGGCAAGGACGTCAAGAACCGCTCGCTCGGGAAGAGCAAGCTGAGCCCGACCGCGGTCAGCTCGCTGACGGGCGCGCGCGGTCCGGCCGGGCCGCAGGGTGAGCCCGGGGCGAAGGGCGCACCGGGCGAGCTGGGCCCCGCGGGCCCGATCGGCGAGACCGGCCCTCAGGGGTCGAGCGGCGTCAGCGGCTACGAGATCAAGGTCTCGGGAGGCATGAGCGTGCCGAAGGGCCAGACCTACGGCGATCAGGTGAACTGCACGTCGGGCAAGAGCGTGCTCGGCGGCGGCGTGGCCAACTACCCGTCCGCCGCTCCGGCGCGGGTCGTCTCAAGCGCGCCTGGCGGCGCCAACGGCGACCGCACCGGCTGGAGCGTTCAGGTCTACAACAACGGCGACCAGACGTTCAGCTCATACACCTGGGCGATCTGCGCCTACGTGAACTAAGTGCGCAGCTGGCCCCCGCCACGCGCGGGGGCCAGCGCCATTTCCGCCAGCGCGGCGGGCACCCGCCGCGCCCGCATCGTCCCGACTGTCCCCACCCAGTCCGTCGCCTACGTATGCTCGCGCGCCGGGTGAGAGAGGCCGACCACTGGCAGCAGGCGATCGAGCCGCTTCGGCATCCACCAGGCGCGCGGACCGAGAAGGCGCAGGACGACCGGTTGCAGCAGCAGCCGGACCAGCGTGGCGTCGAGCAGGACCGCGACGGCGAGAATGAAGCCCATCTCCTTGGGTGGCAGCGGGCCGGCCAGCGCGAAGGTCATGAACACCACGACCATGACCGCAGCCGCCGCGTTGATCACACGGCCCGTCCCGGCGAGACCCTCGACGACCGCCTCGCGCACGTCTCCGGTTCGGCTGTGCGTCTCCTTGATCGTCGCCAGCAAGAAGACCGTGTAGTCCATCGCCAGCGCGAACACCAGGGCGAAGAAGAAGATCGGCGCCCACGCGTCCACGAATCCCTGGGACTCGAATCCCAGCAGCTGCTCGAGTGCTCCATCCTGGAACACGAGCCGCGCGACGCCGAACGCCGCCGCGGTGGAGAGCAGGTTGAGGCCGACGGCCGCCGCGGCGGCGAGTGGCGCGCGCAACAGCGCGACCAGAAGCAGGAACCCCAGGCCCACGATGACGCCGACCACCAGCGGGAGTCGCGAGACGAGGGCGCGCTCGACGTCGCGGTTCTCGGCGGCCGGACCGCCGACCAGTGCGCTCGCCGGGAGCTCGTCGCGCACGGCATCGATCGTCGATCGCAGCTCGCGACTGCCCTCACGGGCCTCCGGGACGGCGGTGAAGAGCGCGCGACCGCCGCTTCGCTGCGCGGGCGTCACGAGCGCGATCTTCGGATCCCGCTTCAGGGTGGCCGTGGCACGCGGAAGCTCGCGCTCATCTACGACCACCTGGAGCTGGCTGGGCGCACCCACCCCGAACGCCCGCTCGAGGAGCGCGTGACCCTCGCGCGAGTCCGCATCGTGCGGCACGACCGCGATCGTCGGCATTCCGGTCCGTAGCCCGAGGGCCGGCGCGGCGAGAAGCAGCAGGATCGCGACCGCGGCGACGCCGTACGGAATCGGTCGCGACCAGAGGCGGCGACCCCAGGCCGCGAAGCGCTCGCTGCGATGATCCGCGGCGCTACGCAGGCGAATCCGACCGCCGTTGACCCGGTTGCCGAGCGCGGACAGCGCGGCGGGCAGCAGCGTCAGCGTCGCCGCCAGGACGGACAGCACGGCGAGCACTATCCCGAGCGGCACGGACCGGAACGTCGGGACGGGCACGAGCATCACCGCCAGCAGTGCGGCGATTACCGTGAGGCCGCTCGCGAGCACCGCCTTGCCCGCCGTGCTCATCGTCTGCACCGTGGCGTCGCGTGGCGACAGGCCGGCCGCGAGCGCGCCCCGGAAGCGGACCACGATGAAGAGGGCGTAGTCGATCCCGAGCGCGATCGCGAACATCATCGCGAAGTTCATCGCCCAGATCGACACATCGAAGAGCTGTCCGGCGACGAAGAGCAGCCCGCCCGCGCCGAGCAGGCCGGCCATCGTGAGCAGTAGCGGAAGGCCGGCCGCCACGAGCGTCCCGAACGCGAGCACCAGCAGTCCGAGCGTGAGCGGCCACGACAGCGCTTCGGACTTCATCATCGCGGCCTTGTTCGCGGCATTGAAGTCGGACCACATCGCTGCCGGACCGGTGAGTCGCACGGCGACCCCGGGCCTGGACAGCCGGGCGAGACGAAGCTTGAGGCGACCCGCGGCCTCGACCATCTCGGAGGGCGGCGCGCCGGCCAGCCCGGTCACGATCGCGGTGCCGCCGTCCCGGGACAGCGTGACCCCGGGTTCGGGGGCGCGGACGCCGCTCACTGCCCGGTCGCCCTGAAGCACCCGCTCGACCCCGGCGAGCGCGCCGCGCATCGACCCGTCCTCCATTCCGGCGCGTCGGCCGCTCACGACCACGGTCAGCGCATACGTGCCTTGCCCCGGGAAGTGCGAGTCGACGGCGCGGCGAGCCTGCCCCGACTCCGAGCCCGGAGCCTCCCAACCCGCGCCCGAGAGGGCCCTGTCCGCGAACGGGGCGAGAGCTCCGAGAACGAGCACGGCCGCGGCCCAAGCGATGACCACCGCCCGGCGGTGGTCGGCTGCCCATGCTGCCAGGCGCCCCAGGCTCGTCGTGGGCCTGCTCGTATCGAAAGAAGAACGACCGATCGTGCTATGCATGTGGTCGAGAGTACGACCGATCGTGCTAATTTGTCAAGCATGGATTCCGCAGACACGGGCGTGACGACGGCCGAGCAGGCGCAGGCCCCCGGTGTCGCTCAGCCGCGCCGCCGCACCCGTGCGGACGGCGAACGCAGCCGGCAGCGCATCCTCGAGACCGCCGCGCGGCTCGCAACCGTGGAGGGAATCGACGGGCTCTCCATCGGACGGCTCGCGCAGGCCACCGGCATGAGCAAGAGCGGCCTGTTCGCCCATTTCGCTTCGAAGGCGGAGCTGCAGCTCGCGGCGATCGACACGGCGAGGTCGATCTTCCTGGCCGACGTGGTGGCCCCGGCGGAGAAGGAGCCGCCCGGCCTGGCGCGTCTGGAGCGCCTATGCGAGCGGATGCTGTCGCACATCGACCGGCGGGTGTTTCCAGGCGGCTGCTTCTTCGCCGTCGTGGGGTCGGAGCAGGCGGGCAAGCCCGGGCCCGTGCTCGACCGGGTCGTCGAGGTCGGCACCGAATGGGTCGCACGCCTCGCCGAGGCGGTGCGGGAGGCGCAGGAGCGAGGCGAGCTCGACGGCGCCATCAGGCCCGAGCAGCTCGCGTTCGAGCTGAACGCCTACCTCCAGATGGCCGACCTCGTGTTCCAGCTAGGCGACCCGGATGGAATCGGCCGCGGGCGGGCCGCGATCCGGACCCGCCTCGACGACGCGCGCCCTGCTCGCTAGGCCCAGGCGGTAATCCCTCACGGCGAGGCTGTTGAGGCGGACGGCCTTGGGGGTACGTATGAGGAAGACGTGACGACCTATGACGCCAGGCAGGCTCCGGTCGAGCACAAGGACGGCGGGCGACCGGCCGCGCTCACCGACGATGACCGCCGGGCGCTGCTGCGATACCTGCTGCTGATGCGCTTCACCGAGGAGCGCGCGCTCAGCCTCTACCGGCAGGGGAAAGTGCCGGGCTCCTTCTACGACGGTCGCGGCCAGGAGGCCACGGCCGTGGGTCCCGCCTTCGCGCTCGCGCCTCGCGACCGCGCCTGCATCCTGCACCGCGACCTGGGCGCCCACTTCGTGCGCGGCGTGACGCCCGGGCGAGTGCTGGCGCAGATGATGGGTCGCGAGGGCGGCGTGACGGGCGGCAAGGACGCCAACATGCACTTCGCAGACCACCGGCTCGGCTGCGTGCAGATGGTGTCGATGCTGCCCGACATGGCGCTCGTGGCCTGCGGGCTCGCGATCGCTTTCCAGATCCGGCGCGAGCGGCGGGTGGCTATGACGTGGTTCGGCGACGGTGCCACCGCCAACGGACAGTGGCACGAGGCGATGAACGTCGCCGGCATTCGCAAGCTGCCGGTTGTCTTCGTGCTGGAGAACAATCAGTGGGCGTATTCGACGCCCAACGAGCTCGAGTTCGCGGTCGACCCCGTGGAGCGCGCCGCCGCGTACGGGTTCCCGGGCGAGAAGGTCGACGGCAACGACGTGGAGGCGGTGTTCCGGGCCGCGGCCGCGGCCTGCGAGCGGGCACGCGGCGGTGGCGGGCCGACGCTGATCGAGGCCGAGACCATGCGCATGCACGGGCACGGGGCGCACGACGACATGCGCTATGTGCCCAAGGAGATGTTCGAGGAATGGGAGGCTCGCGACCCGGTCCGCCGCTACGAAGAGCGGCTCGCGGGTGACGGCCTAGATGTCGAATCGATCCGCGCCTCGGTCACCAAGGAGCTCGACCGAGCGACGGAATGGGCACTCGACCAACCGATGCCCGACCCGAGCGTAGCCACGGCCGGGGTCTTCGCGGAGGCAGACCCCGAGCTCGGCGACGGCGAGGCACCCTGGTCGCGCTGGAGGGAGCAGGATGTCTGAGCTGACCTACCTTCAGGCGATCTCCGACGGGTTGCGCGAGGAGATGCGCGCCGATGATTCGGTCTTCTGCCTGGGCGAGGACATCGGCGCATTCGGCGGCGCCTTCAAGGTGACCGAGGGGTTCATCGAAGAGTTTGGTGCGGACCGGGTCTGGGACACCCCGCTGGCCGAGAACGCGATCATCGGCACCGCGGTGGGCGCCGCGGTCGAGGGCCTGCGGCCGGTGTGCGAGATGCAGTTCGCGGACTTCATCTCATGCGGCTTCGACCAGCTCGTCAACGTCGCCGCCAAGCTGCACTATCGCCAGGGGCTGTCGGTGCCCATCACCGTGCGCCTGCCGTCGGGGGGCGGGTTCTCCGGCGGCCCGTTCCACTCGCAAAACCCAGAGGCCTGGTTCCTGCAGGCGCCCGGGCTCAAGGTGGTCGCCCCGTCCAGCGCCGAAGACGCCAAGGGCCTCATCGCCGCCGCCATCCGCGACCCCAACCCGGTGCTGTACATGGAGCACAAGCACCTCTACCGGCGCGCCAAGGGCGAGGTACGTGAGGGGCGCTACGAGACCCCGCTCGGGAAGGCGCGCTTGGCGCGAGCCGGCGAAGACCTCACCGTGATCACCTACGGAGCGATGGTGCTGACCGCGCTGGAGGCGACCGAGGACCTCGACGGCGCCTCGATCGAGGTGCTCGATCTGCGCACGCTCTACCCCTACGACCGCGAGGCAGTGCTCGCCAGCGTGCGCAAGACGAGCAAGGTGGTGCTCGTCCAGGAGGCCACACGTTCGTGCGGTGTGGCAGCGGAGATCGCCGCCCTGATCGCCGAGGAGGCCTTCGAAGATCTCGACGGTCCGGTCGTACGCGTCACCGCGCCTGACGTGCCGATCCCGTTCAGCCCGCCGCTCGAGCGCGCCGTGCTGCCGCAGGTAGAAGACGTGAGGGAGGCATGCCGTGAGCTCCTCGCCTACTAGCGACGGGCTCGTGGAGGTGACGATGCCCCAGATGGGAGTGTCGATCGCCGAGGCCACCGTCGTCGAGTGGAAGAAGCAGCCGGGCGATCAGGTAGAGGCCGATGAGCCGCTCCTGGAGATATCGACCGACAAGGCCGAGAGCGAGCTGCCCGCACCGGCGTCCGGGCGGCTGGCAGAGGTGGTCGTCGAGGCGGGCGAGACGGTCGACGTCGGCACCGTGCTCGCCACGATCGAGACGGCGCCGGCCGCGAGCGAGCGCTCGGCAGTAGCTGAGGAACCGTCCGAGCCGACGGCGGCGGAGCAGCCGGAGAGCGCCGGAGAACAGCACGCCGCGACAGGAGGCAACGGCGGTGCCCCGCCCGTGACGCCGGTCGTGCGGCGCATGGCGGAAGAGCACGACCTCGACCTGTCGCATGTCGAGGGCAGCGGGCGCCGCGGGCGAGTAACGAAGAAGGACGTGATGGCGTACATGCGCCGGCAGGACGAGGTCGAGGCGTCACCGGACCGGCAGCCCGCGCTACACACGGAGTCCCCCTACCGCGAGGAGGCGGCGTCCGCACCTGCGGCCGCGGCGGCACAGCCCGGCGGGCGTGAGCTTTCGGTGATGCGCAAACGAATCGCCGAGCACATGGTCCGCTCGCTGAGGACCGCTGCGCACTGCACCACGATCGTCGAGGCAGACATGACTCGCATCGAGGCGGCGCGCGGGAAGCGCTCGTACCTGCCATACGTGGCGCGCGCCACGATCGACGCGCTGCGCGAGCACCCCGAGCTCAACGCGACGCTCGACGGCGAGCTGCTGACCGTGCACGAGCCGGTACACCTCGGGATAGCGGTCTCGCTCGGCGAGGAAGGACTGATCGTGCCGGTGATCCGGAACGCCAACGAGCTCTCGCACGAGGGGCTCGCGGCCCGCATCGAGGACGTCGCCGGACGGGCGCGCAACAAGCAGCTCTCGCCCGACGACGTGAGCGGCGGCACCTTCACCATCACCAACCCGGGGGCCTTCGGGGCGCTGCTCGCCACCCCGATCATCAACCAGCCGCAAATCGCCATCCTCGACCTGGAGGCAGTCGTCAAGCGGCCGGTCGTCGTGACCGACGCCGAGGGCCGAGACAGCATCGCCATTCGCCCGATGGCCTACCTGTGCATGTCATGGGACCACCGCGCCCTCGACGGTGCGCTGGCGGCGCGGTTCCTGTCCACGCTCAAACGTCGGATCGAGAACTGGAGCACCTGAGCCGCCGGCCCCGCCAGCGGCTGGTCAGGCTTCGCCCGGTTCGGCCAACGCAGGCGCCGCCTTCTTCTCAGAGCGCTCGCCGTTTGCCTCGCCACCGCGCGCGAACCGGCGGGGGTCAGGGGTGTGCTCGCCGATGGTGGATGCAAGCTCGCCGCGGAGCCGCTCGAGCTCGCTGAGTGCGGCATCGCGACGTGTCTCGAGCTCGGCGATGACTCCCTCGACCTGCGCGCGCCGACGGTTCGCTTCCTCCACGAGCGCCTTCGCTTTCGCGCGGGCAGACTCGGTGGTCCCGCGCGCATCCTGGTCGGCCTTGTCGCGCGTCTTCGTCGCGTACCCGTCAGCGTCACGCCTGACCGCGAGCGACGCTGCATCGGCATCGGCGCGCAGCCCGGCGCACTCCTCCTCGGCCTGGCTCCGCAGCTCCTCCGACTCCCTCTCGGTCGCCAGCAGGATCTGCCCGGTCGACTTCCCCACGAGCTCGAGCTTGCGCTTCACCGCCTGATCCCCGAGATCCTTGGGCGCGTCTGTCTCGATCCACTCGATCAAGCTGTCGAGGAAGCGGTCAACCTCGCGACGGTCGTAACCGCGACGGGCGACTGTGAAGCCCTGGACGCGGAGGCGGCCAATGTCTTCGACGTCCATGTCCCCCCGATCGTGGGTCTGCCTGCCAGGGCGGACAGCCTAACAGTGAGTTCATGCCCGAGGCCGCTCGCGGCCGTCCGCCAGCGTGTCCCGCGCTCCCTCTCGGTGCCAGTCGGGGCGACTGGATTTGAACCAGCGACCTTTCGGCCCCCAGCCGAATGCGCTACCAGACTGCGCCACGCCCCGTTCGAGCCTCACGATATCGTGCGGGCATGGGAAAGGCGTGGCTCGCGATCGTCCCTGCGGCGGTTCTGTGCGCGCTGACGCGCTTCGGGGCGTAGGCCCGTGTCGGACGAGAACGTCCGGATCGTGAGGCGCATATACGACACCCTCGAAGCTCCCGACGAGTCCGTCTGGGCGCTCTGGGATCGGAACGTCGACTTCGATGTCTCGAGGGACGTCTGGGGGCCGCTCGTCGGCGGCGGCCGCTACCGGGGCACCGAGGGCGTCCGCCGCTGGATGCTCGACCTCTACAGCGCCTGGGAGCGCATGGAGCTCGACTGCGAGGAGCTGATCGACGTCGGTGACCGGGTGGTCTCCGTGCTGCGGGTCCACGGCTGGGGCCGGCTGAGCGGCATCGAGGTCGAGTACCGCCCGGCCGGGATCTGGACGCTGCGCGACGGGAGGGTCGTGCGAGTCGTCTGGTTCGCCAGCCGCGACGACGCCCTGGAAGCCGTGGGGCACGCCGGGTCGAGCTGACCGACGTGCGCGACCTGGGCGACTCCGTCATCGCCCCGGGGCTGTCGGACTAGCCCCGCACGCCGAGGCGATGCCGCTCCGCCCACAGGGCGGCCTGGGTGCGGTCGCTGACCCCGATGCGCTCGAAGATGCGCGTGAGGTGAGCCTTGACGGTCTTCTCGCTTATCTCGAGCCGGCGCGCGATCAGCTTGTTGGGAAGTCCCTCGGCCACCATCGCCAGCACCTCGCGCTCGCGCGGCGTCAGCTCGGCCGCCGGGCGCGCCTCGTGACGCTCGGCCAGCAGCTCGCTCGCCGCACGCGGCGCCAGGGGCGCCTCTCCGGCCGCCGCCGCGCGGATGCCCCGCAGCAGCTCCTCGGGCTCGGCGTCCTTGAGGAGATAGCCGGCCGCGCCGGCGTCGAGCGCGTCGAGGATGCGCGCACGATCGGAGAACGAGGTCAGGACGACCACCTGGGTCTGCTCGAGGGACGCCCTGATGCGGCGCGTCGCCTCGATCCCGTCCAGGCCGGGCATCTCGAGGTCCATGAGCACCACGTCGGGCTGCAGGTCCAGGGCGAGCTCGACGCCCTCGGCGCCGTCGGCGGCGAGGCCGACCAGGTCGATGCCGTCCGACTGCTCCAGCAGCTGGGCCAACCCGGCCCGCAGCACCGGGTGGTCGTCGACCACGAGCACGCCGATCATCGTGCCGCCAGCTCCACGGTCACGACCGTCCCGCGGCCGGCGTCCGAGTGGACCTCGAGGCGGCCCTGTTGCTCCTCGACGAGATCCTCGAGCAGGCGGAGGCCCAGGGTCGGGCCGTCGCCGTCGCGTGCGCCGGGGTCGAAGCCGCGCCCGTCGTCGCTCACGGCGAGCACCACCGAGCCGTTCGAGCGGCGCACGCTGACCGTCACCCGCGAGGGATCCGCGTGCTTGGCGACGTTGCGGAGCGCCTCCTGGGCGCTGCGGAAGATCAGCTCCTCCGCCTCTGGAGCGAGCGCGAGGTCGTCGGCGATCTCGGCCTCCACCTCGATCCCGCGCGCCGAGAGTGGGGCGAGCAGGTCGGAGACCGCTGCCTCGAGCCCCGAGCGCTGAAGGCTCGGCGGATAGATCCCGATCAGCAGCGCCCTGAGCTCGCGCACCGCCCGGCGGGTCGCCGCGGCCGCGTCGCGCACGACCCCGGTGAGTCCCGGCGGGCCGGCTCGCTCCAGCCGGTCGCCCGCGGCCGCCAGGGCGTACGAGACTCCGGCCAGGTCCTGCACGACGCCGTCGTGCAGGTGCTGGGCGATGCGCCGCCGTTCGACGGACGAGGAGTCGATCGCCCGCTGCAGGAGCGCCTCACGCTCGCGCTGGCGCTGGCGAAGGCGCTGGGTGAGCGACCAGGCAAGCGGCAGCTGCACGAGCCAGAGCAGCAGAAGCGCACCACCCAGAGCGGGCGCGAAGCTGGAGAGCACGCGCTGCTCGCTCGCATTGATCGCCCCGAAGCGGACGTAGTCCTCGAACAGGAGCGTCCGCCCTCCCGGGCCCTCGATCGGCAGGTAGACCTCGAGCAGCTTGCCGAAGTGTCGCTCGTAGCGGTTCTCGGGCTGGGTGAGATCGCTGACGTCGGCGTCCACCACCCGCCTGCGCACCGCGCTCATCACATCCGGCTCGAGCGCAAAGCGCCGCCCAACGAGTGGACGCTCATCGGAGTAGACGATGCGCCCGTCGAGCGTCCACAGCTTGATCCGCACCACCGGGTCCTTCAACACACGCGCGCGCATCACACGACCGAAGCTCGCTTGGGCGGCCCTATCGCCGGCCAGCAACCTTTCGCTCACGGCCGGCTCGGCGATGCCCTCGCCGGCGAGCCGGGTGATCTCCTTGGCGTCGCGGATCGCCTCGCCGCGAGCCTGGCGCCGGACGATCGCCGTAGCGGTGAAGCCCAAGGCGATCACCGCCAGGAGGCTCGCACCCGCGAACCACACCATCGGCCGTCCCAGGCGAGCCAGCGCCATACCCGGATTGTGGCAACCGCGCGGAGTCGTACGACCAATGTCCACTGGTGGACTCGACCACCGCGCTGGCACCGTCCTGGGCACCCCCGAAAAGGAGCTCAAATGAGAGTCAAAAAAAGCAGTCCTGATGATCCCGGCGGCGGCCTTGGCGATCGTCGCCCTCGCGATCGCCGGCTGCGGTGGCGGCGGCGACAACGTCAAGGCGAGCGCCCCCTCCGCGAGCATGAAGGCGTCAGCCCCGAAAGGCGCGGGCGCCACGGTCGAGGTGCGAACGAGCGGCCTCGGCACCTACCTCGTCGACTCGCAGGGCCGGACGCTCTACCTGTTCGAGAAGGACACGGGCAAGAAGAGCATGTGCTCCGGCGCCTGCGCGAGCTTGTGGCGACCCTCCACCGTGAGCGGCCGCCCGAAGGCGGGCTCGAAGGTCGACTCGACTCTGCTCGGGACCTCCACCCGCTCGGACGGGAACTCGCAGCTGACCTACAACGGCCACCCGCTCTACCGCTACTCGGGCGACACCGCGGCGGGCGACACGAACGGTCAGGACCTCACCACGTTCGGCGGCGGCTGGTACGTCGTCTCCCCGGCCGGTCAGAAGATCGAGGGCCACGCGACGACCTCGACCACGAGCGGAGGCAGCAATGGCTACTAGCGCTACCCAGATGGGCGGCCTGCCCGCGGCCCGGAGGGCCGCGGGCGCCGTCGGCCGGTCGGACGCCCTCTACGCGCTGGGCGCGGCGATGCTCGCCGTCGAAGCGGCGGTCCACATCCAGCAGTTCGCGGCGATCTTTCACGCCGTCCGCTGGATAGGCCCCCTCTTCCTGGCAAACGCCGCGGCCTCCCTCCTGGCCGCGGCCGGCCTGGCCCACCAGCGCACACGGCCGCTCGCCGCCCTGGCCGGAATCGCCATCTCCGCGTTCGCCCTGGGCGGCCTGGTGCTGAGCTACGGACCCGGCCTGCTCGGCTGGATGGAAGCGGGCTGGCGCACCTCGATCGCGCTGGCGCTGGGGTCGGAGCTGGCCGCGGTGCTGGCGCTGGGAGCGGGCCTGGCGGGAGCGGCGCTGAGGCCCGCTAGGCCCTAGGGAACTGAGCGCGATCGCCTGTGGCGGGAGCTCGAGACGGCGAACCGCTGGCTGCTGGGGACCGAGAGGCGCGCGGGAAGGCGCCTCTCGGTCGTCGTCCTCGAGCCTCGCCGGCAGACATCGAGCTCGCCGGCTTAGGACGAGCTGTGCGCGAGGTGCCGTAGCCCGTTGATGCCGGGCGTGAAGTAGTACTCGCCGCCGCGTGTGGTGACGACGGGGGAGAGCGGGCCGAGGAAGAACGGCGGGTGGCCGGGGACGGTCATCTTGGCCGGCCCGTCGGTGTCGTGCGGTCCGACGATCACGTCCTGGTCCTCGGCCAGGCGAAACGCGTTGCCCCCGTTGGCCCACTGCGACTGTGCGAACTCGAAGCCGCGCGCGAGGCTCGCCTGCAGGCACATGAAGATCACGCCGCGGTCCTTGCCGTCGTCGCCCGCGCCCTCGGGCAGCAGGTCGCCGTAGGTGATGCCGCGGCGCATGATCCGGTGACGGTTCACGAGCTTGCCGTCGAACGGCAGGCTGCGCCGCGGGTTCATCCGCCGCACGTGCGAGCCGATCGGGCAGCGCATGCCCTCCGGGTCGTCCCCGTAGTCGAACGCGTTATTGCGGGACCTGTCGGCGACGATCGCCGGATCCGGGCGCTCGGGCGAGGCGTCTAGCGGCGTGCCGTCGCGCCAGCGGCCGACGATCTTCGCCGCCAGCAGCTCCTCGCCGCCAAGGTAGACCGCGGCGGCCTCGTGCAGCATCCGCCGGAACGCGGCAACGTCCTGGTGCAGCTTGCGGTAGACGAGGAACGAGCCGTTGACGCCGAGCTCGTCCGGTGGGGGCGCGGGCGTGATCGCGTCCTGCTCGTCGGGATAGC
>Ga0126312_10002405_pt1 | contig 12507 bp, 12 predicted proteins | sample Plot104A_FD_92537 | JGI IMG/M metagenome (GOLD analysis project Ga0126312, IMG submission 92537) | Serpentine soil microbial communities from UC McLaughlin Reserve, CA, USA - Plot104A | ecosystem: Environmental > Terrestrial > Soil > Grasslands | place: USA: UC McLaughlin Reserve, Lake County... | reverse complement strand
TGGTGAGGAGAAGCTCGAGGCGCGGCTCGCCCGAGCGCGCGAGGGCAAGAGCTCACGCGTGCAGGCGGCGATGAGCACATTCGAGACGACCCGGCCGATCGTCGGCGCACAGGCGCTCGGCATCGCCCGCGCCGCCTACGAGTTCGCCCTGGATTACGCCAAGGAGCGCGAAGCGTTCGGCCGCAAGATCATCGAGAACCAGGGCATCGCGTTCAAGCTCGCCGACATGAAGATGGAGATCGACGCCGCGCGCCTGCTCGTGTGGCGGGCGTCGTGGATGGGCGCGACGAAGAAGCGGTTCGAGAACGGCGAAGGCTCGATGAGCAAGCTCAAGGCGGGCGAGGTCGCGGTGTGGGTCACCGAGCAGGCCATCCAGATCCTCGGTGGCTACGGCTACATCCGCGACTTCCCGGTCGAACAGTGGCACCGCGACTCGAAGATCTACACGCTCTTCGAGGGCACCTCCGAGATCCAACGCCTTGTCATCGCCCGCGCCGCCTCGGGGATGCACATTCCCTGATTTCGGAGCTCGCTCCGCGAGCCCCTCAGCACGGTTCATCCCTACTGATACCTACAACTGTTATCGTTGCCCGCGCGGCCACGATCCGCGAACGGCGCCTCGGCGTGTTGGAGGTCCGGGTCTTCACCGGCCGCGGCGATGACGGACGGCCCACGTAGGTCAGCCGCACCGTGCGGGGTGGCAAACGTGATGCTGAGCGAGTCGCCTCATCGCTGGAGTCCCGCCCGACTCCCCAAGCCGCCGGCCGCACCGTCGCCGACGTGCTGACGGCCTGGCAAGAAGTCAACCAAAGCGTCTGGTCGGAGGCGTCCCGCCGCGACTACGCCAGCCGTGCCGGGCTCATCGTCAAAGACCCGATAGCCAAGGTCGCCGCTGCCCGCCTGAACGTCGGCGACGTCGATCGTTGGCACGCCCGCATGCGCACGGCGCGGGTCGGGGAAGGGGCAATTCGGTCGCGGCACGGGGTGCTGCGTTCGGCGTTGTCACAAGCCGTGCGCTGGGAGTGGGTCGCTGACAATGTCGCGAGCCGTGCCCGGCTGCGGCATCCTCGCCGGGCGCCGCGGGACTCGATGAGCGTGGACGAGGTGCGGAGGGTGACCTCCGCCGCGCGCGAGATCGATCCCGCCGCGGGTGTAGCGCTGCGCCTCGCTGCAGTAGCGGCTGCCGCCGTGCAGAGCTAGCGGCGTTGCGCTGGGATGACCTCGAGGGAGCGCGCCTCACCATCGACAGCAGCGTGACGTAGCGGCGTGAGGCCCATGGTGACTCGGAGCTCTTAGACGAGCCAACCAAGACCGCGAATCGGCGCACGGTACATCTCGACCCAGCGACTGTCGCGGAGATCGTCGCGCTTCGGCACCACCGTGAGGGTGTCTCGCCGTACATGTTTTCCTTTGACGCAGGGCCGGCACCGGCGTCGCGCATCGGATGGTGGTGGAGCCGGGCTCGAACGGTTGCCGGGATCGGTCCGAGTTGGCGTCTCCACGACCTACGGCACTGGTCGGCCACAGTTGCAATCAGCAGTGGGACAGATGTGCGGACGGTCGCGGGCCGACTCGGTCACGCGAACGCCGCGATGACCTTGCGCGTCTATGCCCACGCTGTGGAGGCCGCCGACCGCACACTCGGCGAGCAGCTGGGTGTGTTGCTGGACGATGGAGCGGGCAGCTGACCGCAGTGACCTACCAAACAGCAAATTTCGTTCGCGCATGGGCACGATTCGAACCTGCGACGCAGCGCTTAGGAATGAGGGTGGGGTCGTCCCGATGCGTCCACCGGATGCTGTTGGTGCTGGTGAGCTCGCTGCGGCTGTCCGCTGAGTTCCCGCGAGTCCGTGCAGCACGCCCGAGAAGATGGGCAAGTGGATGGGCACCGGAGTCGTCCGCGAAGGGCGATCGGGATGAGCGAGCTACCCCGCTCTGCAGCCGCACGGATCGATGCTTCTGCGTGGCCCGGGTCGTGTTCAGCGGCCGTTGTTATGTGCGGAGGCTTCCGGTTGTTTGTGCGACGGTCCGCTAATGGCCTTGCTTAGGGTGCGGGACGAAGGCGCACTGTCGACGATCTTGTAGGCGCCTGGCGGGCGATTGCGGCGGCTCGCTGCGCGCAGCAGGAGAGCGAGGATTGCGCTCGGGTCCCTTCATGCCTCGGTGAACGGCCAAACCGGTGGCGGTTCGGGCACACGTGACGGTATGGAATCGGGTGCCGGAGTCACGTTGCACAGCTTTGTTACGGAATACATGGAGTGCGCCGAACCGTCGGGGCGTGTCACGTTGTTGGGCCGCGTGCTGTTGTTGTTCCATCCGCAGCAACCGATGAGTGCCATGTAGTGCCGAGATGCGCCGATCTTCTGTGTGTTGTCCCGCGCGTAGACGAAGTTCGTTTCCTTGAACGAGAGGGCGTACGGGAAGGTCGTCGGTGTTGTCGAGTGGTTCTGAGACCAGTAGATGTGTTGCCGTCTCGCGAACCGTGTGGGATATGTCCCGCGAGGGAGGCCGAACTTGAGCGACGCCGAGACCCCCTCGAAGTGGTTGCGCTGAACGATGATGTTCTGGACGGGCCGGTCGGTCGGTTTCCCGCCACTGGCTTCGAAGTGGGCGCTAACCGCCTGCGAAGAACCGATCACGTTGTCTTGGATATAGATGTGTTCGACTTGCTGGTCGAGGAAGTTCGGTTCTGCGTCCCAAAATGACCGCTTGTTCTCGTGGCAGCGGTTCTTCTCGAAGAGTACGTTACGGACGTTGTTCGTGACGAGCACGATCCGACCGATGTGGCGGGTCGTGCAGTCATGGATCCATGCACCGGCGGCGTAGGGGTGGCCGACATCTTTGATCGTGTCGCCCTGCACCTGGACGAAGTCGCCGTACGTCCACTCGGCTTCGCACTCAGAGAGTTCTACGCGCTTACAGCCGGCGATCCACCACGCTGACTGCGATTCTAGGGCGACGTTGTAGACGTACCTACGGTTGGAGCCTTCGGTGCGGATCCGGTGGAACTTGATGTCTTCGCAATCATCCAGGAACCATTGCGCCCGCTCCCGGGCACCTTCAGCGGCTTCGCCGGTAAAGACGGGTTTGGTGCCCTTCGGGCAGGTAATCGTCCAGTGCTTCTTGCCGCGGATCGCGAGCGTTCCGTCGATCCGATACCGCGCCCCGGGCGGGACGATTAGCCGGCTGCCGTCGGGGACGGAATTGAGCCACGCCTGAAGGTCTGAGGTGACGTCCGACGCGCCGGTCGAGTCGATCGGCGGCAGCGGCGCTTGGGAAACGTTCGACGCGCCCGACGATGAGTCTCCGTACGCGACGAGGCCAAGCCCGTCCAGCATCACAGCCCCGCCCACCAGTCCGGCGATGCGCAGGAACGCGCGGCGATTCATCACCACAGCGAGTAGGAGTGTAAGGCGCGCTCAGCCCGCTCGCCCTGAGCCATCCGATCATTTCAGCCTACGAAGGGCAAGCTCGCGCTGGCGCCCAGCGACACCAGGCGCAAGCCGCTTCCGCTTGGCACCACACCCCCCTCTCACACTACAAGCGGAACGTGGCCGACGGGAGGGAAGTGAAGTACGCAACGCGTCGCGCCGTGCGCGTTCAGCCGCCCACCGGGTGTCAGGGAGCGTACGCCCGCCCTCAACCGCGTTCGGGGAAGGAGCAGCGTCGGTCGCCCACTTCCCGCCTCTGCACGCGCGCGTGCGCCTACCCCTCGTCACCCGTAGGAGCCCCCTCCTCCCGTGGCAGTACTTAGAATAAATATGGAAGGATTTGGGAGGGTCGGTTAACCGCCGGCGCGTTTTCAAGCAGGCCGAAGAGGCACCGTGGATCGCAAGCAGGTGTGCGAACAGATCACCGCCGCCACGAAGTCCTCGTTGTGCCGCGGCGAGTTCGTTCAATGTTGCGGCCCGGTGTTGGCCACCGATTCCGGTGGGCGAGTTCCGCTGCTGTTCCGTTCCCGCTCTCTGCACTACCTGGCGGTCACCGACCAGAGGCTCATCCTGTTCCAAGCGCCTGAGAGGCGACGCCCGATTACGGCCGACAACATCGTCATCGCCAAGCGACATAACACGCTCACGCTGGAAAAGACGCGGCACATCACGCCGACGCTCCAGTTGCGCATCCGCGGTACCGGCGGCCAGAAGTTTGTGCTCGAGTTCCCGCCGCGCGACCGCAAGGTCGGCCTGCACCTCGAGGCCACCCTCGGCGGGAGCGTGGCGGCTCGGGAGCTTCGACGCGTCGAGACACGGGGGACATTCGCCCGGAAGGTCCGTCCACTTGCCGAGGAAATTGCGCGGATGTTGCCCGAGGTCGCGCCATGGACGGCACGGCCCGCATTCGAGGACGCCCTTCGAAGCCTGGCCTGGGCCGAGGCGCAGGTCGTGCTCTTGCGAGCGTGGATCGACGTGCACGGCATTCTCGGCGCTGACGGGCAGCCCCAGCCCGCAGTCAGGCTCCTCCAGCGGCTCGAGACTCAAGCATCAACGCTCCGCGCGGAACTCGGCTTGACACCGCAGGCGCTGGCAAGGCTGCTCGGCTCGCTCGCGACCGTGGCGACGGCCGGTGACGACAATGGCGGACTCGCCGCGCTCAAGGCCGAAGGTCAACGCATCCTCGCAGCTCGTCAAGCAACGCTCGGTCCGGTTGAAGCTCGGTCGACCGAGCAGGGCTCCAGGCAGCACTCGACCAATCGGCTTCCGCCTGAACAGGGCCCATCCGCGTCTACGCCTGCGAAGTAAAGGCATGCGGCCCGGTCATCGAGCGCGTGAAGCAGATAGCGGGCGAACAGATCCGGCCCCGCTAGCGCGCTTTCTCCTGCGTAGCCCTCGCGTGTTGGCAGCGCCGGCGGACATTGAACGAAGTGCGTTCTTGGACGGAGATGCACGACTCTTGGCACCAGTATTGGGCCTCGCTTAGCGGGAGCCAAGGCAGATCATCCGCGTCGTTCAGCCTGGATCGCTATGCGCACCTGTTGCCGACGCTCGGGCGCCGAGGCCGCCACCGGGTCGAGACGCTCGCCGACGGGACGGACGCGGCTAAGTCGTTCGCCAGTCCTGCTTTGATATCTGGGTGTACCTCACAGAGGAATTCCGCATCGCCGTCTACAACGCCGACGATGAGTGCTAACCGTCTATGAGACCTTCGGGCCGCGCGGCCCGCGTACCTGAACATCTAGGGGAGCGAACAATGAGGCTCTACACACCTGGTCTTCCGACTGACTACGCACGGCACGTCATCGACCACGGCTTCGTCGGACGGGCTGTCTACGACGTTGAGGAACTGGACGCCGCCACGCGAGACATTCCCGAAGGCGAGATCACGCCGTCCGAGAAGCTCCCGGAACCAATCGCCGTCGCTGAGCACTGCGAGTTCCGGAACATGCCGCCCGGCGGCCTGATCTTCTCTCGCACCACCGAGGCCGAGATCGAGCCGACCGGCGGGACCGAGTCCAAGGTGACGATCGACGGCGGCTCGAGTCTCCTCGATGACGCCGGCGACTTCGTGTTCTCCATCGAGGTGCCAGACAGCGTTGCGCTCGCCAACGAGATCTATGAGGAGCCGCCGTCGGGCCGACCGTTCCGCAAGTTCTGGCTCACGGAAGAGGAAGCGAACCGCTACCGCTACACACTCAAGATCATCGACGCCAAGGTCCAACCGGATCTGCTGGGCTGGCAAAGCGTTCCCTCGGAAGCACCTGTACCTGCCGGACATCAGGCGGAGGATGGCACCGCCGACCTCCCGTCATCAATGCGGAGGTCACGCCGCCGACGCCGTCGGTCCCGAAAGAAGGGACACCGAATGGAAGGGAACGACGACGCACGTCCAGGAACGGAGGACGAAGCCGCCGACAGTGTCAACACCGTCTTGCGGCAGAGGTTTGAGGACGACCCGGAGGGGGCGCTCAACGACCTACGAGCGAAAGTCGACGAGCTCGGCTACCAGCTTGCCTACGCGGGACGCACGTTCAGGGCGCCGGTTACCGAGCGCACGTACTACATCATCGATCCCGAAAAGCGCGAGCCCATCGATGCCTTCCGGAATGGCGCCGTGGACCTGACGCTCCTCGAGGTGTGCCTGTGGAGCGAGCAAGCATTCAAGAAGTGGAACGACTCCTAGGGAACTCGTCACTGCGGCGTGAGCGGGAGTTTCGTGGCCAATCCGTGACCAGAGGCGTTTGAGCGTCTTCACAAGCGAAGGTCCATCACCGCTGGGATCGCTTTGTTTGCGGCCGGTTGGCTTCACCATCGCGGACTCCCGACGGGTCACCTGGCGGCGCGGAGGTGGGGGCCGGCGACCTGGTCCGCTTTTCCCAAATCAGGCGACTGCGGGATCGAGGCGATGCGAGACGCCCCGGGCGTGAACCCAGGGGCGTCTCCCTTGGCGTATGCGTGCCCGGTGGAACAACTACGTCCCACGAGGGATAAGCACCTTTCACGTCGCTGATAGGGAGCTGACGCAGAAAGAGATCACGGCTACTAACAGGGCCAGCGATCGCGATCCGAACTCACACGCCAGCACAGAACATTGCTCCAGAACGACAGCCTTCTCCCCGCATTGGAGGCGCACATATCGGCATCTGTGAAGGAGCGGGGCCGTGTCAAGTGGGAGTTGTGCTCGAGGGTCTTGGTGGCGTTGATGGTGACGTCGTTGTCGTCGGTGCGCGGGCGCGCCAGCAACGCGGCGGGGTCCAGGTGGAGCGCCCGCAGCCGGAGGCGAGGACGAACGACCTTGACGCCGGCGCCGGGTGGCGCGCGCTGGACGTCGAGGACGACGTTTTGAGTTGTCAGCTCGCGTCGGGGGACGCGAGGTCCGCACCAGGTTCCCTCTGTTGGTGAGGGAGGGCAGGCTCGGCTGCCGAGACATCTGTTCGCCCACTGTCGGGCGCATGGTGCGGTTCGGCCACGACCATCAGGGGCTCAATCACATATCTCGGCTGCGCCAGTGTGCTGGGAGCCATGCCGATACACGAGCTCGCCTGTGGGTCGTGTCCGAGCGTCTCACGCCGCCTCCCGGTCGGCGCGCACGCAGCGGATCTCGCCGTCGCGCAGGCCGTAGTAGACGAGCGTGAGCAACTTGCGCGCCACGGCGACGCGGGCTTTGTTCTTGCCGCGCCGCTCGGCGATGCGATGGAAGTCCTTCTGCAGCCACGAGCCGCCGTGGTAGCGGGCGATGGCTTCGAGTGCGGCCCAACGCACGAGGCGCGATCCCATCTTGGTGATCCCGAGGCGGGTGACTTTGGTGTCGGACTCGCGATGCCAGGGCGCTAACCCAGCCCACGAGCACAACGCCTCGGCGGAGCGAAACCGCCTCACGTCGCCGATCTCGGCGACGAAGATCGCCGCGATGGTCCGGCCGACACCGTTGAGGACCTGGATCGCCTGATAGCGAGGGTCGTCGCGCAGCGGTCGGTGGATCTTGCGTTCCAACATGGCGACCTCACGGTCGTAGACCTCGATGAGGTCTCGCAGCGACTCGACCCGGATCACGTACACGTCGCCGAGTGCCATCCGGTCGAGTTCGCGTTGGCCGGCCTGACAGAACATGTCCGTCATCGTGGGCAGCACGCCCTCTTTGGCCATCACCGCGTGCACCTGGGCCTTGAGTCCCGACCGCAGCTGGACGAGCTTGGCCCGGTAGCGCACGAGCTCGCGCACCTCTGGCACCGCAGGCGGCGCGATCCATGCCTCCGCCAGACGACCCAAGCGCAACAGGTCCGCCAGGTCGCGGGCGTCGCGCTCGTCGTTCTTGACGCGGCGATTGCCCCAGTCGTTGCCCGAGGGGTGCGACAGGTGCACCCGGAAGCCGGTGTCCTGGAGCACATCCACCGCCCAGTACCAGCCGTAGGTCGCCTCGATCACCACCTCGGCGTCCGGGCCCGCCTTACCCACCACCTCGAGCAGCGTCAACGGATCGTTCGCGATCCGAACACAGTCGAGCTTCTCGCCATCAGCGTCCATCGTGTAGATCACCGAGCGGCGACGATGCAGGTCGATCCCGACGTAACGTGATTCCACAGGGGCCTCCCTTGTCGCGGGGACATGGTGTGAGAAGCCCCGAGTGTTATCGCGACGCTCGGTTCCTCACGGGGAGCGGAGGCCCCGCTCCTTCATCGCATCACATCCGGCGCGCCGACCAACGCCGTGATCAAGCCGGTCTGGCGGCTGGCCGCAGCGATTCGATGAGGTGGCGGAGTCCGTATTCGAACTGGTCGGGCGAGGCGCTGGTGGTGAGCTGTTCACGGAGGGCGTGCAGGTTCGGGTACGTGTTGGGATCGAGCCGGTCGAGGGCGTCGTTCCACGCTGCGGTGTAGAACGCCGGGGGTTGCTGGTGGACGCGGGGGAGTTCCCAGATGACGAAGCCGAATACGTAGGTGAACAGGGTGTAGAAGGCTCGGACGGCATCGATGTCGGAGAAGCCGGCGGCTCGGCGAACGCCGTGGGTCTGTTCGAGCTGGTCGAAGACCGGTCCGACGGTGAGCTCTCCGCCGGTTGCACAGGCTCCCACGCCCCAAGAAAGCCGCAATCGCGCTCACCGGCCACAGCGCAAGTTTGCCTTCGCAACGCGACGACGGAGGAGCCCCCGCGGTGGTCAATGCTGCGACCGTGGCACAGCGAGCGGCTAGAGCTGATCGCCGGAGGTGACGTACCGGTGGGGGTCCAGCGCCACGGGGTCTGTTGAAAGAAAGATCTCGGTTTCGGTGATGTGCATTCCTGCCTCAAGGAGCGCGCGCAGCGCAGGATGCGGGCCGGGGAGCGAAAAGCGAACGTTGGGGGCACGTTCTGCCGCCCAGGCGACGACCGCCGCTACGCCGCTGGCGGAGTCCGCGCGGTCGCGAACGCCAATGGGTCTGAGCGTCGCGGCATCCGGGTTGCGGAGTGCAGTCGGACTATGCATCCGTGCGTAGGCGTACCCAACTCGTACATGGTTGCGGTTTAGCGACAGCGCCACACCCTGTTCGTATTGTGCCCAGTACGCATGATCGATTGGTCGGCGGCGGCCAATGATCACGGCATCCCAGGCGACGACGTCGGCGAGATTGTCGGCCTTCGTCGCGGTCACCCCTTCGGAGCTGAGCGACTTGAGGTCACGGCTGGCCCCAAGCAGCCAGAAGTTGGGCCAGCGAGGCTGCATGCCGGCTCGTACATACAGTGCACGGCTCGGGGGTCGGTAGAGCTCAGCGTGCAGATAAGTCCGCGCCGGTCCCGCAGGATCTCAGTGAGGAGTTGGTATCCGACGCCCTTCGACTGGTGTCCGGCGCGACGAACAGCTCGGCCAGGTAGCCGACGTCGCCGCGGTCGAGCATGGCGCCGAATCCCATGATCATGCCCTGGTCGGAGGCCACCACCACGGTGCCTGTCGCGAGTTCGTGCTCGAAGATGCTCGGCTCTCCCGGCTCAGGCACATCCTTGTCGCTGTGTATCTGGTCCGGTACCAGACGCCATAGATCGCCGACAGATCGCCCGGACCCCGCTCGACGGATAAACGGCACGCTGGGATTCTGCCGCCTTCGGGACCGGTGCGAGCAACATACACACTCCAGTAGCGGGTGCTAGGACATACCCCGGTCCGGTGGCGACACGGAGTGACAGGCCGTGAAGCGTTTCGTTTCCCGAGTGCCTGGGGATCATAAAGCGCCTAGCCGCTCAGTCTCTAAGGGGTCAATTTTCGATCGGTGTTGACATTCGCAATGCCCTACGGAAATGCGAACCGCCTCGCGTGGCAGCGGAGCGACCCAGCGAGATCGCACCGAGCTAACGAAGTGGGACAGTTGCATTCCCATTCGAGTACTCCGGAGGTCCGCTCATTAGAGGAATAGTGACCGTTCCGCCGGGTTCGGCTGTTCCCGGAAATTGAAGCTCGAGCGTTGCCGCGACGCCCGGCTGAATGTCTGCGGTAAGGCCGAGATAACTTCACCAGGCCGTCATGGAGCTGGAGATCCGATGCGTCCGCGCCATCCCCCATCTGCACAGTTCGCTAACCACTCGCCGCGCAATTGTACCGGACAAGGTTGCTGAGACAATGGCGCGTGCGCGCCCTTTCTTCGAGCACCGATCGGTGGATGTGGCGTGCAGACGGCACCGGTGCGCGCTGCTAGAAACGAATGACTTTGCCATCGGCAGCAACTGAGTTCCGGCAACGTCAGCGCGGCGCTGCTCCGCCACGGGGTCGCTCCCAGATCGAGACGTTTTCGCCAACGAAGTTGAATGCCGCCCGGTTCCTGAAACCTTCGCTGCGCAGCACGTGGTCCAGCCGAAAAAGGAACTTGAAGCTAAAAATGTGACTACCGCTGTAGACGATGACGCGATTGACCCCCCTTATGGCTGCTCGAGTGCGCCGTGAAACGCGCGGTGAGTCGGGGCGATCAAACGCGAATTCGACAACATGCACCCGTGGATCGGCGAATTCGGGAACGAAGCCAATGCTCTCTTGTGGGCGCGCCCGTATGGAAGCGTCGAAGTCCGACTCCAGGGCAAACTGGTAGTGGCCTCCCTGGATCACCAGTAAGGCATCGTCTTTGCCGAGCTCGGATTGTACGAACTTCACCGCCGATTCGGAGCCGGGAAGGGCATACGGAGGCGCGTCGTGGCCGACCGCGGTGATCAGGACGGTCGCCGCGATGAGATAAAGAACAGCGTCGAAACCAACCCGTCGCCACCGACGGTCGACGCTCAGCGTTCGGAGGGCTTGGAGGCTGACCGCCAGTCCCACCGCGAGGAGCGGAATCAGCCACAATGATGCGCGCTCGCCACGCGAGTAATTGGTAGGGAGAAGAGCAGTCCCGCCTCGCGCTGGCCCGAACGGGAACTTGTCGAGTACGCCGCCCAGATGGCGACGAGGAGATAACGCGCGCGTACCGCACTGGCGGATGATCGCTTGGTCAAGGCGGCGCCGGCGAGACCCAGAAGAGCGACGATCACACACAGAGTGGGCCACCATCCGCTGTTGCCCGGGAAGACGTGCGCAACTCGACTCACGTGGTCCAGAAGCTCGTCGCCAAATCGAACGGGGTTGACGTCGAAGTCCAGATAGGCGTCGTGACGCCGCGCCCAAAACACTTCGAGTTCGTGGGCGTTGTAGGCGCGGTGTATTGCCAGCAAGAGGATCAGTTGGAGTGTGGCCTGCGCGCCGACGGCGAGGAAACGCACCCTTCGGTCCGAGGTCGGGTGGAGTAGGAAGACGATGCCGGCTGCTGCTGTCGCGAGAAGCGCGAATCCGCTCACTAAGCCCAGCACGGTTGCGGCGGTGACCCAGGCCACGGCCTCCGCCAGCGCCACCTGGTGTTCGCGAGGCCGGCCACGGCCGCCACGAGTCCTAAGACGATGAGCACGTCGACGGTGTACGCCTTGACGCGCCCGGAGTACATGATGTGGATGTGTGCGGCGGCGAGCGTGGCACCGAGGAGGGCACTGATGGATCTGGCGATGCGCAAGTACCGCAAGACGAGATACAAGGCCGGGGGGCCCAGAGTTCCTGCGATTAGTGCGGGATAGGCCGTGCTCTCGAAACTCCCGCCGAGTCGGGTCCACGCCATCAGGACGAGGGTGAACCCTGGGTGGTCGGCGCCCACGGTGAAGAGGTGCGACAGGGATCCCTTCGTTGCGCCGTAGACCACCCAGGCGTCGTCGTGCCAGAGTCCGTCCGTTGGCAGTCCGCCTCGACGGGCAATGAAAGCGACCGCGGTCAACACTGCCGCCGTCAGCGCGTCGGACGCCCAGGATCGCCACCACGCTGGTCCGAGACCATTGCCGTCGTCGCGCCCCGAAGTTCGCGTGCGCTGATCGTCTATCGCCGAAGCGTCAGAGACCTCGATGCGTGTCGTGGCTGTTGCCTCAGGCATGGCGGGGACTGCAGCGACGAGTGATGGGGGACGATTGTTGCCGAAGGCGCCCGTTCACGGCACCCAACCGGAAGGTGTACTTGCCCCCGGGGCGCCGAGGTGGCTCACGTCGCCTTGTGGCTGTCATATCGCATAAGGCGAAAAGTCCCTTTCTATGACGGCGTGCACAAAAGTGACGGAAAGCAATTAGACGACCACGCTACGGAGCATCAAGAGCTTGCCGCTGAAGCACCGAACGCGCTTTACTTTGCCTAGTTCTGGAAGCACTCACGTAGCCGACGTCGTGCGCGGGCGGCACGGGGGCGGGTCGGCATATTGCGTGACCGCAACAGCGCCGTTGGCGCTGAGCGAAACAAATGAGCGTCGCGACGCGCGCCCGATCGAAACGTGGGGTGAACGCGCGCGAGTACGGCCGGCGTGCTGTACCCGCCTCGGTTGGCGTGGCCATCGCGTGGCTTTCAAGGTGGCAGTCATACGCAGCAGCGCGACTGCACGCCCAAGGCTCCCGTCGCGCCGTGCTGCTCGAGCTGGCTGTACTGGCGCCCCTGCTGCCGATCCTGCTGGCGGGCTGTATAAGCAGCACGCCCTCGCCCCCACCGATCGGCTTCGGCAAGAGCGTGCTGCAGGGCACGAGCTCGCAGTCGCCCACAACGGCGAGATTTGGTCCC
>Ga0126312_10002404_pt1 | contig 12508 bp, 12 predicted proteins | sample Plot104A_FD_92537 | JGI IMG/M metagenome (GOLD analysis project Ga0126312, IMG submission 92537) | Serpentine soil microbial communities from UC McLaughlin Reserve, CA, USA - Plot104A | ecosystem: Environmental > Terrestrial > Soil > Grasslands | place: USA: UC McLaughlin Reserve, Lake County... | reverse complement strand
TGTCCGACGCGGTAGCGGACGCCGGCGACGCCCAGCGTGCCGCCGAGGAGCAGCGCGCCGGCCATCGCGATGATCGCGATCGGCCAGTCGACTCCGTCGCCGTCGCCGCCGCCGGTCGCGACCGGCTCGTGCGAGACGGGCGGGAGCGGCTGCGGGTTCAGCGGCCACGTCGGCAGGCCCGGGGGCGGCTCGGGCGCGCGCGTGCCGTCAGCGGCGGCCTCCGTGCGCAGGTCCTGGCCGGCGGCCGGCGCGCGCGAGGAGTCGGCGGCCGCCTCCGAGCGGAGGTCCTGCTGCGCGGCGGCGGGCTTGTGCACCGTGCTCGCGTGCATGTCCTGCTGCTTGGCCTGCTGTTCGATGGACGCCGGGCCGGGCGCCTTGAACGGGTACCCGCCGGTGCCCTGCGGCATCGCCGCGGCCACCGCCGGGGCGGCGATCGCGGCCATCAGCAGGGGCACGACGAGGATGCTCTTGCGGTGCTGCATGGCTTCCCTCCAGGAAGTGGTGTGTGGTGCTCCTTTAGAGCCGCAGCGCACCGCCGTGATACATCGCGGCAGCCGGCGAGCTGTGGCCGGCGCTCGCTGCAAGCGCGCTGACGCCGCGCTGCAACCCCGCTGCAAGGAGCGGGGCGGAACGTGCTCCCCATGCCGGAGCCAGGATCACACGGACCGCTTCGGGAGCGCATCCGGCGCCCTCCGATGCGAAGGACGCTCGTCCAGCCGATCGTCACCGAGCTCGTCCCGGTGCTCGAGGCGGTCGGACGGGATCCGTTCATCGACGGACCGGATGACCTCGCCCGCTGCGGCCATCGCGGCCGCGCTCCCAGCACATCCGATTCCAAGGAGTAGGAAGGCCATGCGTCAGCAGTCCGAGCGGCTGCCCGTTCCCGTGCTCGTCCGCGCCGCCGCCGACGGCGACCCGTATGCCCTCGAGCGCCTCGTCGTCCGGTTCGATCGCGTACTGCGCGCGGTGACGCGCTCCTACGGGCTGAGCTCGTGGGACGCCGACGACGTGATCCAGTCGACCTGGCTCCAGTTCATGCAGCACGGCCGCGAGCTGCGCGAGCCGGCGGCGCTGAGCGGCTGGCTCGCCACCACGGCGCGGCGGCTGAGCCTGCGGATGCTCCAGCGGCACGTGCGCGAGCACCTCACCGACGACCCCGCCTGCGATGCGGCCGGCGATCACGCCGATCCCGATCGCGAGCTGCTCGCCGCGGAGCGCCGCGAGGTGCTGCACGGCGCGCTCGCCGAGCTGCCCGACCGCCACCGGAGCCTCATGAGCATGCTCGTCAGGAGCCCGGACCTCAGCTACGAGGAGGTCGGACGGCGGCTGGCCATGCCCGTCGGAAGCATCGGGCCGACGCGCGCTCGGTCGCTCGACCGGCTCCGCCGCTGCACGAGGCTGCGCGCGCTGCAGCTGGCGGGCGCATAGCCTGAATCCACCGATAATCCGCGGATGCCTCATTGTCGTGGGCGGTGATCCACGGCGACGAGGCGCCGCGGGAATCGGTGAACTCGGGCTTAGCTCACGGCGCGGCGGCGGCGTGAATCGCGGCGGCGCAGGTGCACGCCAGGCCGGCGAGCCCGCCCGTCGTCAGCGCCGCCCGCCCGAGCAGCCGCGGGCTGCCGGTCCTCGTCAGTCCGAGGTAGGGCAGGGCGCAGCCGGCTAGCAGCAGCAGGGCCCAGATCGTTCGCGCGGAGGCCGACATCCCCTTGAAGAGCGCCGGCGCGGCGCGGTGATACTAATCGGGCTTCGTGGTCATCGCCCAGATGGCGACGAGGTAGGCCGCGAGCGCCAGCCCGACGAGCACCGTCACGGCGCGCCCCATGCCGCCGCTGCCCTCGGCGCCGGCCCGGCGCGCGGCGCGCCACGCGAGGCCGGTCGCGCTCAGGATGAGAAGCAGGCCGCCGTCGGCGGTCGCGTAACCGATGTCGACCCAGCCGGGCGCTCCCACCGACTCCTCGGAGGCGACCCACTCCGAGCCGGCCCGCATCACGACGTAACCGGGGATCACGCCGATCACCAGCCCTCGGAACGACAGCCGCGCGAGCGCGGCCGCCCCGTCGCCGCGGCGCAGCGCTCCGCCGGCGAGCGCGGCGACGACGACGAGCGCGGCAAGCAGCAGCATCGCGCCGGCGACGTGGACGAAGAGCGGCAGATTCCAGCCGTTGGGGCGGACGATCGCGAACATCAGGCGCCGGGCTTGAAGATCATGTCGACCAGCAGCGCGAGCGTCGCGAGCGCCATCACCGCGAGCAGCACCTGCGCGCGCTCGGGCCGGCCCTCGCGAATGCCCCGCTCGAGCCTCCCGCCCGCGCCCGAGGCGATCATCCAGAGCACGATCGCCGCGATGATCCAGCCGTCCCAGAGCTCATAGCCGTCGACGTTCAGGGCGAGCCAGACGCCGAACACGAGCACGCCGAGGCCGCCCACGTTCCAGAGCGCCGTCGCCGGCGGCCTCAGCACCGGGCGCGCGACCTCCCCGCCGAGCACCAGCACGCCGAAGGCCGCGAGGCCGGACAGGAGCAGGAACGCGGCGAGCACGTGCAGGAAGAGCAGCGTCTCGTACAGGCTCACGCGCGCGAACCCTATCCGGGTCGCGCCGCGGAGGTGTCGCCGGCGACTACGCTCGGCGCCGTGCGGCTCAGATCTCGAGCCGCTCGTCCTCCAGGTCGAGCTCGCGCTCGAGCCGGTGCATGACGTCGTTCGAGATCGCTCCCTCGTTGCGCAGGCGCACGAGCTCGGCGCGCTGCGCGTCCAGCACCGCGCGCACCATCTTCTGGTACTTGAGCGCCCGGTGCTCGTAGCCGTCGCCGTCGTCGGTCTCCCCCGCGCGCGCCGCGAGCCGGCTGCGGCGGTACTCGTACATCCGGCGCATCCGATCGGCGGTGTCGTCGCGCGTCCACTCGCGCCCGGCGAGGTCCTCGATCGTCGCGAGGGCGGCGTCGACGGCGGCGCGCCGGCCGGCCAAGTCCTCGCGCTCCTCCTCGCCGTCGGCGCGCACGTCCAGCCGCCGGATCAGCGCAGGGAGCGTGAGGCCCTGCAGCACGAGCGTCGTGAAGATCACGGCGAACGTGAGGAAGACGACGATGTCGCGGCGCGGGAAGTCGGACGGCAGCGCGAGCGCGGCGGCGAGCGAGACGGACCCGCGCATGCCCGACCAGGCCGTGATCAGGCGGACGCGCCAGCCGACCCGGCGCGCGCGCTGCTGCGGGCGCCGGTCCAGGGCGCGGACCACGAACGGCACCGTGTTCACCCACGCGATCCGCGTGAGCATCACGGCGAGGCTGACCGCGGCGGCCTGGCCGAGCAGCGTGGCCGGCGGCTCCCCCGCCAGCCCGTCGAGGATCAGCGGCAACTGGAGCCCGATCAGGACGAACAGGAGCGCGTTGAGCAGGAACACGAGCGTGTCCCAGACGGCGTAGCCCTGGAGCCGCATCCGTGCGGTCGAGATGCGCGGCGCCCGCCAGCCGAGCACGATTCCGACGGTGACTGCCGCGAGCACGCCGGAGGCGCCGATCGCCTCGGCGGGCAGGTAGCCTGCGTAGCCGCTCAGCAGCGAGATGGTGATCTCCACCGGGATGTCGTCGAGCCGCCGGCGGATCTCGGAGATCAGCCAGCCGACGGCAAGTCCGATCAGCGCCCCAGCGGTCGCCCCCGCCACGAACTTCCACCCCGCGTCGAGCAGCGAGAAGCTGCCGCCCACCGCGGCGGCGCGGGCGACGCGGTAGGCGACGAGCGCCGTGCCGTCGTTGACGAGGCTCTCGCCCTCGATGATCGAGACGACGCGGCGCGGGACCGCCAGCCGGCGGGCCACGGTCGTGGCGGCCACCGGGTCGGTCGGCGCCACGATCGCGCCGAGCGCGAACGCCGCGCCCCAGGACAGCCCGTCGACGAGCGCGTTCGCGACGACGGCGACCGTGCACATCGTCACCAGCACCAGCCCGACCGCCAGCAGCGAGATGGAGCGCATGTCGCGCCGCAGGTCGTGCAGGTTGGCGAAGAAGGCGGCCGAGTACAGCAGCGGCGGCAGGAAGATCACGAGCACCAGCTCGGGCTCCAGCTCCACCTCCGGCAGACCGGGCACGAAGCCCAGCGCCAGCCCGCCGACGACGAGCACGATCGGATACGGCACGTCGACGGCGCGCGCCGCCGCGGCCAGGCCGGCCACGGCGACGAGCAGGCTTATCAGTACGAGCTCGACTTCGTGCACGAGCGACCGCCGCTGAGGCTAGCCGACCGGCGAGCCCGGAGCGGGGCGCCGCGGCCGCGGCCGCGGCGCCCCACCGGCGCCGGCTACCGCTCGAACACCTGCAGCTCGGCGGCGCGCCACCGGCGCCGGGAGCGCTAGGCGCGCTTGCGCGCGATCGCCTCGGCCAGCTCGGCCTTCGACATCCGCGAGCGGCCGCTCACGCCCGCCCGCCGCGCGCGCTCGTAGAGCTCCTGCTTCGTATTGCCCTCGGCGTCGACGCCGCCGTAGGTCTTCTTCGGCCGGTTGCGGGCGGCTGCGCCGCTCTGCTTGGACTGCGGGTCCGAGGGACCCGGCTCGTCCTTCTCCTCCCAGTGGTCGCCGACCTTCTCGAACGAGTGCTTGACGGCCGACCAGGCGGTCTGGTGCGCGCGCGCCTCGCTGTCGTAGCTCTCCTCCGCCGAGTCGAGCGTCTTCGCGTAGGTGCGCTGGGCCTTCGGGGGCGACTTCTTGAGGGTTCTCGGGAGATCTTCCTTCTTAGTGGGCATCGTCCCGGTGATACCCGCGGCTCGGCCCGCGAACGCGAAAGGCCGGGGACCTACTCGGGTCGACCCGGCCTTTCGAGGTCCCCCTCCCTTCCGAGGCGGCACGACCCGAAACGCGCCGCCGCGGAGGAGGTTGGACTGTTCGCGATCAGCCGGCCGCGTCGGCCGGCACCGAGCCGACGATGTAGCTGTGCTTCGGCGCCGGCATCTCGGAGTTGCGCCCCTTGACCGACTTCCAGATCGCCTCGTTGAGCCCGATCTCGGGGGTCGCGTCCTCGATCTGGAAGTTCCACTTCGCCGACGCGGTCGCCAGCGGCGCGGTCGGCGGGTTCAGCTGGGCCCCGGGCGCGCCGAACGGGACGACGCTCGGAGTGCGCGCTTCGTAGGGCGCCATGTTCGGCGTGCCGCTGAACCCCTTCCACATCCGCACGCCGCGCTGGTCGCCGATCGCCATCGGCGGGAGCCCGAGCAGGTCCTCGATCGTGGCGACCATCCCGGCGGTGTTGTACTGCGTGGAGTCGACCCTGCCGGTCTGCGTGTACGGGCTGATCACATACGACACGGTGCGGTGCGCGTCGATGTGGTCGGGGCCGTTCTGGGCGTCGTCCTCCGTGACGAAGATCGCCGTGCTCTTCCAGAAGCGGCTGTGCGAGACGACGTCGACGAGCCGTCCGAGCGCCAGGTCGTTGTCGGCCATGTAGGCCTGCGGGATCGCGCGCCCCGGGGCCGTGCCGTTCGTATGGTCGTTCGGCAGCCGCACCAGCGTGAGCTGCGGCAGCGGGTCGTGCGACGGTTCCTGCGCGTAGAGCTGCTCGTAGGCGCGGAACTCGCGCTCCCACTCCGGCAGGCGGTCGGCGTGGTCCGAGCAGCCCATGTTGAAGCCGGCGAAGTACTCTGCGACGTGGTCGCCGAAGCGCGCGTCGTCCAGCCGAGTCGTGGTCGAGCTGTTGCCGGCGCCGGTGCAGTCGCCCGGGACCGTCGTATAGATGCCGTAGTTGCGGAACGAGACGCCGTTCTCATAGGCGTTGTCCCACAGGTATCCGCGCGTCGGGGTCGCGGCGGTCCGGAACACCGAGGCGTCGAAGGCGAGCGGCTCGGACAGCAGCACCTCGGCCACCGAGAGGTTCTCGAAGTCGCGTGCGCGGTGGGCCTTGCGCGGCGCCGGCGAGTAGGAGATCGGCCAGGTCTTGTTCGTGTAGTCCGTAACGCTGGCGGACGTGGCCCAGCTCTGGCCGTCGGCCGACACGTCGGCGTCGACGTAGAAGTTGTCGAACAGCGTGAAGCGGCGCGCGAGCTCGTGGTGGTTGGGCGCGGAGTCCTCGCGGAACAGCGTCAGCTGCGGCTCGCCGTCCCCCTTACCGAGGTCGCCGAGCACCTGGTCGTAGGTGCGGTTCTCCTTGATTACGTAGATCACGTGCTTGATCGCGCGCAGGAAGCTCGGCTTGCGCGCCGTCCGCGCGCGCACCCGGTTGTTGCTCATGACGGTCCGTGTGTGGCGGCGCAGCTGCGCCGCCGTGGGCGGCGTCTTGATGACGTTTACCACGCCCTTGGTCATCGTCTGCGTCGAGTCGGCGGCGATGCCCGCGTAGATCAGGTCGCCCGAGCTGCAGTCGCCGACCGCGTAGGGCCCGGCGCAGCGGTTGGGCCGGTCCCCGACGCGGTTGGCGCCCGTGACGACGAGCTTGCCGCCGTTCCGCGTGATGTCGACGTCGACCGGATACCAGGCCGTCGGGATGAAGCCGATCGTCTCGCGGCGTGCGACGTCGATCACGGCGAGCGCGTTCTCGCCCCCGAGCGCGACGTATAGCCGCTTCCCATCCGGGCTCACCGTCAGCCCGTCGGGCATCGCGCCCTCGAGCGCGTCGGGCGTCAGCGAGACGTCGATCGTCCTCACCAGCCGGTCGGTGCGCGTGTCGATCACCGACAAGGTGTCGGAGTTGGCGTTGGCGGTGTAGACCTCGTCGCGGCGCGGGTTGGCTGCGATCGCCGACGGGTGGTCGGCCTGGAGCGGGTCGCTCGCGGGCGAGAGCGGGATGTGGCGGAGCGTGGTCTCGGTCGCGGTGTCGATCACGCCGACGGCGCGGCCCAGCCACTGCGTCACGTACGCCTTCCTGCCGGTGCGGTCGAACGTGACGCCCAGCGGCTGCGCGGCCATGCCGAGGTCGATCACGCTCGTGACGGCGTTCGTCGCTGGATCGATCACGGTGACCGTGTGCCCGGGCGGGTTCACGTCGCCGGCGCGGCCGGCGAGGTTGTTGGCGACGTAGAGGCGGTCTCCCCGCGGTGTCGTGCCGTATGCCATGCCGGCGGGGAAGTTCGGGACGGGGATCGTCGCCACCTCGCGCAGCGTCGGGCCGACCGCGTACGCGTGCACGACGTCCTGGCCGCCGCCGGACGCCCACGCGCGCGTGCCTTCGGGGGCCATCGCGACGCCGTAGAAGACGGCCTCGCCGACCCCGCGCCTGGCGTCGTAGCGGATCGAGGAGACGCGGCGGCGCGCGCGCATGTCGAACAGGTCGGCCGAGTTCGACCGCGAGGCGCCGCTCGAGACCGAGAGCAGCCAGGTCGACCCGGGGGTCAGGACCGACGCGAGCGGACCCTGGAACCCGGTCGCCCGCCGGGATATGCCGAACTGCTTGCCGGCCGGGGTGACCTTCCAGCCGGCGGCCGTCCGGGGTCCGCCCTTGCCGGCGCCGTGCGCCGCCGCGGCGGGCAGGAGCGCGATCGCGGTCGCGAGGACGAGGGCGGGGAGGAGGGTCCGGCTGCGCGTCATCGAACGGGGGAACCCGCGCGAACGACGATCGACGCGGTGCCATCACGGTAGCGGCCGCGGCGCGTCAACGCGGGTCGGCTGCAGCCGCAGGGCTCGTGGCCGCGGCGCGTCAACGCGGGTCGGCTGCAGCCGCAGGACTCGCGGCCGCGGCGCGTCAACGCGGGTCGGCTGCAGCCGCAGGGCTCGCGGCCGCGGCGCGTCAACGCGGGTCGGCTACAGCCGCAGGGCTCACGACCTGCGTTCACGGCGTCATGCGCCGTCGACGCCGGTCGCCCGGCGCCAGGACGGCCGTGACCGGCGTTGCCGCGCGCTATCGTCGGGCGCCCGATGGCCACCGCCTCCGCCCCGGCGGCGCCGGCGCCCGCCACTCCGCGCCGCCCGCGGCGCGCCGCACTGCGCCTGCTGCCCGCCGCGGCGACGATCGTGGGCGTCGCCGCGCTGCTCGAGCTCGTCTACGCCCCGTACCTCAACTACGACGCGCGCTACGCGCTGGTCTGGGCGCGCGACCTCGCGAGCGGCGTCCAGCCGGACTACACGGCCGACTTCGCGCCCACGCCGCATCCGCTCGAGACCGCCGTCTCGAGCCTGGCGACGCCGTTCGAGACCGGCGCCGACACGCTACTCGTCTGGCTCGTGCTGCTCTGCTTCGGCGCGCTCGTCTGGCTCACCTACCGGCTCGGCTCCGAGCTCTTCTCCCCCTGGGCCGGCGCGGTCGCCGCGCTCGTCGTCCTCACGCGCCCGATGCTCGAGCGCGACGCGCTGCTCGGCTACCAGGACACCGCGTTCGCGGCGCTGATCGTCGCCGCGGTGCTCCTGGAGGCGCGCCGGCCGCGGCGCGGTGAGGCGGTGCTGGCGCTGCTCGCGGTGGCCGGGCTGATGCGTCCCGAGGCGTGGATCCTCGCCGGGCTCTACGTGGGGTGGATGTGGCCGGCGGTGGACCGCTCGCGGCGGCTGCGGCTGGCGGGGATCGCGGCGCTGTCGCCGTTGCTGTGGGCCGCCGGCGACTGGTTCGCCACCGGCGACCCACTGCACTCGCTGCACGGGACCGCGGAGCTGGCCGAGGCGAACGACCGGCGCCGGGCGCCCGAGCAGGCGCCGTACTGGACGGCGCAGTACTTCGGCCACGCGCTGCGCGAGCCGATCGTCGCCGGCATCCCCGTCGGGCTCTACTTCGCATGGCGCCACCGCCGCAGCGAGGCCATGCTGCCGCTCGCGGCGGCCGCGGCGATGACGGCCGTCTTCGCGGTCGGGCCGCTCTTCGGCCTGCCGCTGATCGGCCGCTACGTGCGCACGCCTTCGGTGCTGCTGGCGCTGTTCTACGGCCTCGCGGTGTGCGGCTGGATGCTGCTCGAGCCGGGCCGCGAGCGGCGCGTCTGGACGTACGCCGGCGGCTTCGTGGCCGCGCTCTCGATCGCGTACATCCCGTGGCACGCTGACATGCTCCGCGACCTGCGCAACTACTTCGCCGGGCGCGAGCGGGTCTACGCCGAGCTCCGCGACGCCGGCCGCGCGCCCGCGGTCCGCGCCGCCGTCGCGCGGTGCGGCTCGCGGGCGAGCGCCGCCGACCATCGCCCGATCCCGCACCTGCGCTGGTGGCTCGACACGCCGCCGTTCTCGGTCAGCACGCCCGAGGCCGGCGCGAGCCCGCTCCAGCGCGTCCTGCTGGCGCCGCGCGACGTTCGCTCGATGCACCGCTTCTACGGCGAGGCGTACCCGCGGATCGAGCCGCCGGCCGGCTACCGCCCGGTCTACCGCAACCGCTCGTGGCGCGTGCTGGCGGCGCCCGACTGCACGACCTCAGCCGGCTAGCGCGGCGCAGACGACCGGGTCGATGCCGCCCGCGAAGAAGACGTCGTCGTGCGGGCCGGCGAGGAACAGCGGCTCGTGCGTGTCGAGCGTCATCGTGATCCGGCCGGCGTCGAAGAAGAGCTTGCCGCCGTCGTGGCCGTCCCACACCCGGCCGCTGACGGTGCGCGTGTTCGACGCGTAGTCCCAGACCTCGTACGCGGTGCCCTTGACCGCGATGCTCGCCCCGGTCACGGTGTTCGTGTCGGTCTCGTTGATCCCGATGAGCGCAACTACCTGCGCGTGTTCCCGACCGACGACCTCCAGGGCGCCGCGCTGGCGCTGCTCACGCGCGACCCCGGCCGCTCGCGCGTGTTCGTCCTCGACGACGGCGAGCCCGGCTAAGAGAGCCCGGTAACGATCATGCGCGTTGCCGGCCGCGGTGCCTCGCCGCGGATCATGAGCGTCGAGGGCGGCGTCGTCGAGCGGGTCTCGCGCCCGCCCGCCGAGCTCGTGGCGCCTTGGCCTGGCCGAGCCGGTTGGCGCGCCCGCGCGCGTCAGGCCGGGCTGACCGGTAGCCGGACGTCGCCCGGTCCGAGCACCGCGTGCTCGGACGCGGTCGCGCGGTACAGCCGGTGCGGCGCCGGCGCGCGGACGTCGTCGAGCGTCCACGCGCGCGCGCCCTGCTCCAGCGACCGGCGCGAGAAGGTCTCGATCCCCCGGTCGAGCGCGGCCTCGGGCACCTGCTCGGCGAGCGCGCGCATGTACAGGCCCTGGCCGGTCCCGACCGGCGCGCCCGAATCGAAGATGACGATCGCGACCGGCGGCCGCAGCGCGACGTTGCGCGAGTGGCGCGCCTCCGGCGAGGAGACCCAGAAGAACTCGCCGTAGCCCTCCGGCGCGTACCAGACCGGCGAAACCCACGGCAACCCGTCCGCGTCGGCGGTGCCGAGCGTCATGTAGCGGTTCGAGTCGACGATCGAGCGCGCGACGCCCGCGCGATCCTCGCCCGCCACGATCATACGTCCTCGAGCGTGACGGCGTCCTGGCCGACCTCGAGGAACTCGGTGTAGGCGTCGACGACCGCCTCGGGCTCGTCCCACATCCGCATCACCCCGCGGTCCATCCAGATCGCCTGGTCGCAGAGCTCGCGCACGCTGCCGAGCGCATGGCTGACCAGCACGATCGTGTGGGCCTGGCTGCACAGCTCGCGCATCTTGTTCGCGGACTTGCGCCGGAAGCGCGCGTCGCCGACCGAGAGCGCCTCGTCGATCAGCAGGATGTCGGGGTCCATGTTGACCGCGACCGAGAACGCGAGCCGGCCGTACATGCCGGAGCTGTAGGTCCGCATCGGCATGTCCATGAACTCGCCCAGCTCGGCGAACTCGACGATCTGCTCGTACTTCTCCGCGAGCGCGCCGCGCTCGTAGCCCGCGGCCAGCCCGCCGAGGCGGACGTTGTCGCGGCCGGACAGGTCCTTGTTGAAGCCGACGCCGAGCGCGAGGAGCGTGCTGACGCGGCCGTAGACGTCGATCCGGCCCGACGTCGGCGGCAGGATCCCGGCGATCGCGCGTACCAGCGTCGACTTGCCCGCTCCGTTGGCGCCGACGATCCCGAGCACGGTCCCGTTCGGCACGTCGAACGAGACGTTCTTGACCGCCTCGATCTCCCGGATCGCCCGCTCCCCGCGGCCGATGCGCCTGACCATGCCGCGCAGCGTCGGCTTGCGCTCGAACGACGTCCGGTAGGTCACCGAGACGTCCTGGACGACGATGCTCGGGGCGCTAGAGCCGGACAGCGAACTCACGCTCCCGCGAGACGAAGAAGACGAACCCGACCACCAGGAAGCCGAACGCCCACGCAGATGCGACGAGCAGCTGGTGGCTCGTCGGGGCGCCGCCGCGGTTGAGGACCTCGCTCCAGGCCGCCAGCAGCTGACCGAGCGGGTTCACGTCGAGCAGGAAGCGGTATTGCTGGGGCATCTCGTCGGCGTAGTAGAGGACGGGCGAGCCGTAGAGCCAGACGCGCAGCAGGTACGGCATGAAGTTCTTGAGGTCGCGGAAGTAGACCTGCAGCGCAGCGACGATCATCGCCAGCCCCGAGGCGAGCACGACCAGCAGCCCGACGAGCGGGAAGATCCACAGCAGCTCTGGCCCGATCGGCAGTCCGAGCGCGATGTGCACCGGCACGTAGATCACGATCGTCGGCACGAAGCGCTTGAACGCGATCACGACCGAGGAGACCGGCAGCAGGATGCGCGGGAACGCCGTGTTGAGGATCAGCCGCCCGCCCGAGACCACCGACTTGGTCCCCTGCCGCACCGCGCCCGAGACGAAGTAGTAGGCGAAGATCCCGGCCATCAGGTGGGCGAAGAAGTCCTCGCCGCGGTCGCCGGCGCGCAGGATGTCGACGAGGATGAAGTAGACGCCCGTCAGGAGTAGGGGGTTGAGCACCAGCCAGAGCTGCCCGAACACCGTGTTGAAGTGCTGCGAGCGCAGCTTCGTGCGCGCCATCTCGTAGGCGAACGAGCGCCGCCGCCACGCCTCGCGCAGGTACGGCACGAGCGGCGGCAGGCCCACCAGGTGCGGCTCGTAGACGTGGTGGACCTCGGCGAAGTCGTTTCCGCGGTGATGTGGCGGTGCGGTTGTCGTCACGGTTTCAGGCATCACATGATGGGAGGCCGCCCGGCGCGGGTCATCCGGACCAGCGTCCGGGCCTGCAGCGGCCTGCGCCGGCCGCTCGGCCCGCGCAACCCGTCCCGGTACCCGCGCGCCGACTCCTGCACGGCCCGCCACGACCTCAGGCGGGGGACGGAGCGGAGCGCGAACGCGATCACGTACAAGAACCCCAGCGGCAGCGGCAGGTGACGGCGCGCGAGCCAGACGCGGTTGCGCGCACCGAAATAGTACGAATAGCCGTGGGCCTTCCCGCTGGGCGAAGGGTGGAGGACGACGATGTCGCCGGCATAGCGGATGGTGTACCCGGCATCCAGCACGCGCCAGCCCAGGTCGACGCCCTCGTGCACGAAGCGGAACGGCGCCGGCCAGCCGCCGACGGCGGCGAGCGCCTCGGGCCGCGCGCCGAGCGCGCCCTCCCACACGACGGTGAGCTCGCTCGAGCGCCCCGGGTCGCCGTTGCACAGCCGCGGGATCCAGTCGCGGCTGCGCGGCCCGCCGTCGCGGGCCTCGACGTGCAGCTGCAGCAGCGCGAGCTCGGGCT
>Ga0126312_10002403_pt1 | contig 12519 bp, 17 predicted proteins | sample Plot104A_FD_92537 | JGI IMG/M metagenome (GOLD analysis project Ga0126312, IMG submission 92537) | Serpentine soil microbial communities from UC McLaughlin Reserve, CA, USA - Plot104A | ecosystem: Environmental > Terrestrial > Soil > Grasslands | place: USA: UC McLaughlin Reserve, Lake County... | reverse complement strand
CTCCCTCGGGATAGGTCCTTGGCTTGTTCAACTGCGCCACCGATTTCCCTCCTGACCAGTCCGCCGAAGGTCAGTATCGTCGGCCTGAACCGCCCCCATTCGGCACTGAATTCACGATCGGTCGCGATATATCGTTGACGTATCGACTCTATTGACATGAAGAGGTGATCGTGATGGGTGGAGCGTACGCGGCCCAGGCGCCCTGGGCACCGTGGCTGAAGTGGGCACTCGAATGTGTTGGCGATCGCGGTCGGACTGCTGACGACTGGTTCGCAATGATGACGGGCAGGCACGGCAGCCAACGCAAGCAAGGCCAATTCGGAGGTTGGGGGATGTTTGGCGCTCAGCCTCCATTTGGTCCGCCCTGGTTCGGCGGGGGAGGTTGGCGTCCGCCCAAGGCCCGCAGGGGTGACGTCCGATCCGCAATCCTCGCGGTACTGGCGGAGCGCCCGATGAACGGCTACCAGATCATCCAGGAGATTGCCGAACGCAGCGGCGGTGCTTGGAAGCCCAGTCCAGGCTCCATCTATCCGACCCTCCAGCAGCTCGAGGACGAAGGACTCGTCCGCGCAGACGAGGAAAGTGGGCGACGTACGTTCACATTGACCGATGAAGGCCAGTCTTATGTAGACCAGCACCCCGATGAGGCTGGTTCTATTTGGCAGGGTTTGGCAGACTCGAGTGAAGACGACAACGCCTTCAAACCGCTGATCGGCCAGGTTGCGTCGGCGGTGTGGCAGATCGTGGCCATGGGCACCCCGGAGCAGCAGGCGAAGGGCCGCGAGGCGCTGATCGATCTTCGGCGAAAGCTGTATGGAATCCTGGCCGAGGACGATACGGAGGCATAGCATGACCAATCAATCCAGCTGGCAGTCCCGGCGCACAGTTGCCCGCCAGGTGTGGGTGTGGCCGCCACCGCGTGTCGGGCAACCGAGCTGGGGGGATAAGCGCGAAGTCCGGATCGGGGACGCCGAACGGGATCGCGCGGTCGCCGAGCTCGGCGATCACTTTGCGGCAGGCAGGTTGACCCGTGAAGAGTTCGACGAGCGTATCGATCAAGCGATGCAAGCTCGTTTCGATCGTGATCTGCGGTCGCTGTTCACCGACCTGCCGGTCAGCGCAGATCCCGAGCCCCGGCCGGCCTCGATGCCGGGCTGGCGGATGGGCCTTGGCATGGCGGTTCCGCTGCTGTTCTGGCTGTTGCCATTACTTCTTGTTGCCAGTGTGATCTTGGCTATCGCGCTGAGTGCACCATGGTTGTTCTGGGGGCTGCTCTGGCTGTTTATCGTCACCCGGTTCTGGGCACGTCGATTCTCGACAGGCCCGCACGGCGGTTGCGGTTCGAGGTCGCGACGGAACGTGGAGTGGCTTTAATCGGCTTCCGAAGCCTGTGGATGATCAAATCCCGCGAAGCGCGGGTGCACCGTGATGCCCTTTCCGCCGAGCATCGTCGCCTTCTGCTCCAGCAGTGCTATGGCCTTGTCGCTGATTGATCCGTAGACCTCGATCTGCCGAAGCGTGACCATGTCGGCCAGCCTGCGGAACTCCGTTCGGCCTATCTCTAGGTGAAGCTCGAGCGACGCGGAATCGGGATGGATGCCACAACCGTCATCCGACCGGCTTCGTCGTCAAAGTGGAAGCCATAGGAGATGAGCTGTGCTTCCTTCGACTCGATAACCTCGACGAGCCGGCGGATGCCGGCTCTGAGGTCATCTGCGCGTCCCTCACGAATGTCGGAACGATCGATGTAGACGATTAGACCCGATCCGCCAGGGCCCTGGTCGTCGCCCATGTCTCCACGTTACGCCGCCGGTGACTATGGGTCATGGTCACGACGCGATCAACCACTTCTAACGCCTCAGGTCGGTCAGGCCTCGACTTCGTCTGAGGGCGCTTCTGCGGGTACCTCACCGGCCGGTGACTCTGCGGCAGCGACCTCATCCGGGACTGGCTCAGGGGGCCGTCGGGTTGTGATCATGTAGGCGGCGCCTCCGATGGTGGTGGCAAGGCCGGCGATCGCCATCCAGCGCCGGTTCAGCACATCACGCAGCGCGTGGTCGAAGGACAACCTTCCAGGGCCAGCTACTGCCAAGGACGTACCGACGACCGCGTACGTTGCTGGCAGTTCGTACCCGCCGGCGGTGTTGAAGAACCCGTTGGGCGCGTGCGTGGTAGCGGCAACGATCATGTTCCCGGTCACCGCCGCGCCCGCCGCCGGAGTGGCCAGTCCAAGCGCCAGGCACGTCCCGCCCCCGAATTCCGCCATGCCAGAGAGCATGGCGTTCCGTTTGCCGCCGCCTGCGAACCCCAATGAGTCCATGAACTGGCCCGTTCCGTCCGGGCCGTAACCACCGAACCATCCGAATAGCTTCTGCGCTCCATGCGCAGCGACAGCGGCCCCGACACCGAGCCGCAATAGGAGCAGTCCCGCATCCAACCACTTGCCCGTCATGGTTTTCCTCCCCGAGGTTGATCATCCTGAGTGTGGTTTTGCCGGCACAATGTTCTGGGTGAGCGCAAGCCTAGCCAGGTCGGCCCGCCAGAGGGCGGGGGGTGTCACTGGTTCTCGAGCGGAACCCTGAGTGCCGCGAGACCTTTCCGGGCGTCGTAGCCTACCGTTGAGCTTTCACAGCCGCAGCCCGTGGCCTGAGTATTAACTTCGCCTTGTCCTTCTGGAAGCGTTCGGCAATCCACTCGACGAGGAAGTAGAGCCCTCCAACGGCGATCGCGAAAAGGCATGGAAAAGGCACGAACGCAAGCGCCAGGCCGGAAACCAAGCCGAGTCGCCACCGCCGAGTCCAAATCCAACACAAGATCAGTGGCAGCAGGATGGCGGCGCCCGCCAACAATAGAGGGATCGTCCAGCCGGCGTTCTCGCTGACAATCGCGTAGATCAACCCGATAGGCCATGAAAGGCCAAGCATGCCAAAGAAAACGATCCAAAGCACGACGGCGGTCATCCCCAGAAAACCGCCCTTGAAGACGGTGCGCAAAGCGACTGCTCCCCACATCACCCAGCGCCGGATAAAGGGAACCCAGCTGTAATGCAGCGCCTCCCGGAAAATCGTGTCTGCCTGCTCTGAGGTCACGCGTTCCGGGTCATTTGGCAAGTCGTCCTCTGTGCGCACTAGGTGAGCCTGAAGGTGATCATGAAGCAGCGCGGCCAGAGTGTGACGGCCGTACCGGGGCACCAACCAGGTCAGGAACCCCGGCACCGAAGCGAGGTCGCTGACGTCTTCTTCTGGCACATCGAAGCGACGTCCCTTGTCGACGTACTTAAAGGGCTCGCGCAGCTTAAACGTTGCCGGGCCTACTTGACGCACGACGACCTCAGCAGACCTATTGCTGTGCTTTTTGCTGAATCTACCGGTCCACTCATCGGGCTTTTCGTTCGACGGCTCACCGATATAGATGCGATAGAGACGATTAATCCCCTCGCGGATAAGGTCCGGCTGGGTACGACCGGTTTCTGCAACCAATTTTGCCAACTTGGCAGCGGCTGGTTCTCCTATCTCGTTAGTCCTTCCGTCCGTCGAGCGAAGATCATTTCCAGCCTCGGTCATAATCTGGACTGAATTGCCAGGGTTACCATATCTAGATAATGCAGTATCGCACTGGCCCCGTCCAGTGATATCGCCGAGCGTATTTGGATCGAACTCAGCGCACCGCCGATATTTTTGGGCGGCATCACTTCACGGGCTCGTACGCCTCTCCGTCAGGGCTGGCGATGACCACGGTGTAGCCGTCGGGATCCCGGATCCAGATCTCCCGATGCCCAGGACCGTTGCCCTGACCCTCCGGCGGGTTCCGGTGCGTTGGCAGCACCACGGGTGCATTCAGTTGTTGGGCCCTGAGCACCACTTCGTCGAACTCGGCCACTTCACCGAACCAGAGCAGGACGCCGTTGCCGACGTCACGATCGGGGTCACCGATTCGTCCGTGGTGATGCTCGGTGTCCCTCTGGTGAAGTTGCAGGACGAGAGTTCCATCTGAGAGCAGCCGGTCGTACTCCGGACCTCCATGATCACTGCGAAAGCCGAGGAGCTGCGAGTACCAGCGGCTAGAAGCCTCGACGTCGCCCACAGCGATCATGGTCTGCGGCTGCGCGGAGCGAGCCGGCGCGACAATTCCAATTCGGTTGCCCGCGGGGTCATCTACCTCTACAAGCCAGCGTTCGCCGCCGTCCAGTTGTGGAGGTCGGTGCACCTTGCCACCGCTGGCTTCCACCTGTTGTTGGGCGGCCCCAAGATTGTCGGCCCAGATCCACACCATCGCTCCAGCGGCAGTAGCAGGCGAGAGATCGGTCGTCAACTGGCCTATCATTCCGGGCGCTTCGAAGCTCCCTTGATCAATGTCAATTGACCATCCGAAGACCTTCTCGTAGAACGCCGCGGAAGCTTCCAGGTCCCGCGCTGGAAGCTGCAGATACCCGATCTGCCCGTGCAGCAAATGTCGTTCGCTTGAGCCCTGTTCATTTTGACTCACGTCCGGATCCTCCTCGGATTTGTCAGGACGATTGGGGGCCGGCAGTCTTAGGCAAGCAGTCGATGCACCGAGCCCGCGAACCAGCGTTGGTACTGCTCTTGGCTCCAATTGCGGTGCCGGGTGAGCCGATCGAACACGGCCGGGTCCATCAGGATCCACATCGTGTCGATTGCCTCCTGTTTGCTGCACCCATGCCGAAGGCGCACCCTTCCGATGAGTGTCTCCACAAGCCATTCGGCGGTCCGCGCCCGTTGGGTGATCATTTCCGTTGACAGCCGGGTGAGCTCTGGGTCGATCGACGACCCTTCCAAGACAGCCAGGACGAGTCCGGCAGACCGGGCCTGCGCCGCTCCTATCACGCCGGCCACGATCGAGAGGAACTCCTCGGCTGTCGGCGCGGCCATGGCCGCTTCGGTCCAGTCGCGATCGAGAACGGCCACGGATTCGTCGTCGCCGGCGATGGCGACGTCGATGGCCGCTTTCAGCACCCGTGACTTCGTCCCGAACAACAACTCCACGGTTGGCACGGAGACACCTGCTTCGGCTGCAATTCCCCGGATGGTCGTACCGGCATAGCCGTGGGCGAGGAATTGGCTGGCGGCGGCCCCAAGGATCCGCCGACGGGTCTGGCGTGCCTGCTGCTCCCGATAGCTTGATCGATAACGACGAGGCGCCCGCTGAGCAGTGCTTGTCACGCCAATAGTATTCAATATGGCTATGCCATAGTCCATATGCAGTTCGGGTCACGGGGCGAGCCAGAACTGGTGCTCCAGACGAGGAATCCTTTCTGCGGTATCGAGGTAGCGGCTCTTCGCCGGCAGCAAAGGCCCACCATGACAGGAACAAACGTCCACGTTCGAAACGTCCTCCTACAGTGGCGGCCATGAAGGGGCGCTGGTTGATCGTGCTAGCCACGGCTGTCGCCATCGTCCTGACATCACTGGTAATCAAGGCGCGGCCCCCCGCCCAATCAGACGTGTCGGCGCTCGAGCTGGCAGAGCGTGTACAGGCTTCGGGACCCGTGCCGTGGTCAGGTTTCATCGAGACGGCCGGCACGTTGGACGTGCCCGACAACGACTCGTTCGCGAACCTCGCTCAGCTGCTCGGTGAAACCAATGATCTGCGGGTCTGGTGGCGCAGCGCCGACGACTGGCGCGTCGACCGCATCCGAAGTACGGGTGAGACAGACCTATTCCGACAGGGCAATGTGTCAATCCGGTGGGTGTTCGAGTCGGAGACGGCCACGATCTCGCCGGCCTCGGATATCCGGTTGCCGGACGCTTCTGACCTGCTGCCTCCGACTCTGGGCCGATCGATGCTGCAGGGTGCACGCAGTGAGGAGCTGACCCGGCTGCCTTCCCGGCGGGTGGCAGGTGTCGACGCACCGGGGCTCCGGCTTGTTCCCAATCAGACAGCCACCACCATCGGTCACGTCGACATCTGGGTCCAGCCCCAAACCGGGCTTGCGCTTCAGGTGGAGCTGTACGGGGCCGGCGACCATCGCCCCGTTCTCACGACGACGTTGCGCGAACTCACACCGGGCCCACCTCCGGCCGAGCTCACCAGGTTCGCCAGACCACCCGGTGTGCAGGTCAATTACGATCAATCGGTCGATGTTGCCGCAGCAGCGAACGCTTTTGCTCCAGGCGACCTGCCAGACTCACTCGCCGGCCTCGACTCCCGTAGCGGCGAGGATCCATCAGCGGTCGGTATTTACGGGCGTGGCCCAACGACGCTGATCGCGATGCCGCTCCGCCGAGGAATCGCCGGTCCGTTGAGTGCACGACTCCGCGACAGTGCAAGTGCGCAGGAGACTGAAATCGGAACGATCTCCCACGTCGGTCCGGTAGGTGTTCTTGTCACGTCCCGACGCGGGAACGGGATCCGTTTCCTGCTTGCTGGCACGGTGACGCCCGCAACGCTGCAACTGGCTGCAATTGACTTGATGGCGCGGCCATGACGGAAAAGGCGAGATCGAATGGGCAGGTGATTCGTACCCGCGCTCTGACCAAACGCTACAAAGACCTGCGAGCGGTCGACGCAATCGATCTTGAGGTAGCCGAGGGCGATGTTTACGGCTTTCTCGGCGCGAACGGCTCCGGAAAGACGACGACTGTCCGGATGCTGCTTGGGCTCGTTCTGCCAACATCGGGCGAGACCGAGATACTCGGCAAGCCGATGCCAGCGGCTCGCCGGGCTGTGCTGCCCAACATCGGCGCCCTGGTTGAAGCCCCCGGCTCGTATCCACACTTGTCCGGCCGAGCCAACCTCGCCCTGCTCGATGCCACCGGGGCTGATCGCAGCAGCCCTCAGGAGCGTCGAGCACGGATAGGGCATGTGCTGGAGCAGGTGGGCCTCGACCCTGCCGACCGCCGGCCAACTCGGGCGTACTCGCTGGGCATGCGCCAACGGCTAGGCCTGGCCGCTGCGCTTATGCGCCGCCCCCAGCTGCTCGTGCTGGACGAGCCGACAAACGGCTTGGATCCGCAAGGCATCCAGGAAATTCGACGGCTGTTGCTCGAACTCAACCGGCAGGGGACGACGATCTTCTTGTCTAGCCACCTGCTCGCCGAGGTGGAGCAGATGTGCACCCGCGTCGGGGTTCTCGACCGTGGCCGTCTGGTGGTGCAGGAGCGGCTCGACCTCCTATTGCGGCCAACAGGTCTGGTGGAGGTTCGCACGCCGGACTCCTTCCGATGTGCGTCCCTGCTGGGAGACGCCGTCGTTCTTGTCGAGGGCGAGCGTCTTCTGGTCAGGTCCGATGACCCTGCCGAACTGAACGCCCATCTGGTCGGTCACGGCGTGCGGGTAGTGGAGGTCGGCTTCCACCGTCGGGGGCTCGAGGCCGTTGTCCTGGAGGCAGGAGCTCGATCATGATCGCGGTCGAGCTGATCAAGATGCTCATCCGTCCGCGCACCTGGATGATCATTGGAATGCTCGTCGCTCTGCCGACCCTGGTCGCGGTGCTGCTGGCTGTGACCGAACTCGGTCCACGACCGGGCACCGGCCCGCCGTTCCTGTCCGCCGTTTTGAGCGACGGCACACTGTTCCCGCTCGCCGCTCTAGGCGTGGTGCTACCGCTCTTCCTGCCCATTGCGGTTGCCGTCCTGGGCGGTGACGCCATCGCGGGGGAGAGCCAGACCGGAACCCTTCGATATCTGTTGGTGCGGCCCGTCGGGCGCACATCGCTGCTACTGGCCAAGCTGGTGACCGTGGTGGCGTTCGTGCTGCTCGCCGTCCTTGTGGTTGCCGGGGTTTCCTACCTTGAGGGCCGGCTGCTGCTTGGTACGGCACCGGCAACCGGAACTGTCAGCCTGAGCGGGTCCACCCTCACTCAGCAAGATCTCGGCTGGCGTACAACCCTCGCATTGGGGTACGTGGTGATCTGCATGCTCGGCGTCGCGGCGGTTGCCTTGTTCTTCTCTACGGTCACGACCTCCTCGATCGCGGCCGCCCTGGGCACGGTCGGCGTGCTCATTGCGTCGACCGTGCTGCTCGGGCTGGATGCCGCCGCCGCCTTGCATCCATACTTACCGACGCGTTACTGGCTGGCGTTCGTCGACTTGTTCCGTGACCCGATCATGTGGCGCGATGTCCAGCGTGGGCTGGTCGTGCAGCTCAGTTACCTGGTCGTTTTCACGCTTGCCGCCTGGGCCAGCTTCACCACCAAAGACATCACCGACTGACTACTGCTGCTCGCGCGGGAGATCGTCCGAAGTCCGGGTCGTTGTTGGCCAAGCGTGTTCACCCTGCTCATGCACTCACCGGAGGACCATCTCTCCGCCGACGCTTGCGCGAATTAGCAAGCCACATTGTTGGGGGCGCGCGGCGGGTCCACACCCAGTACCGAGTCGAGTGTGGCAAGGACCACCGGGTCGCTGACCAGGTCGCCGTGCGTGGCGGTTGAGGTCGGGCAGACCTCTTGGACGACCAGATTCAGGGCACCATCGAGCGCGGCCGAATCCACCGGTGTAACCACGCGGTCCACCGTGGTGCGGAGGGTCACCCAGAGCGCTGGATCCGGCGTTTCGTCTCCGGCGTTGAGGCGACGCAGGAGGTCGCTGTCTGGCGACAACTGCTGACATGCCTCAGGGCAGCCGCCCGCAAGTCCAGCTCCCAGGGCGGCCTGGCTCGTGCCGTGGTGCGGCGAGCCGATCGTGAACACCCGACGAGCAACGTCAGTGCCGCCGTCCTCTCGGACCCACAGCCGAGCGACCACACCACCAGCAGAGAATCCCACCACATCGACCGACGCCGCGTTCGTGTCGCGCCGTACCCGTTCCGCCGTGACGGCTAGGTGCCTGGCTTGTGCCCGAAGATCGCCGGTCCCATCCCCGATCGGTTCTACAGACACTGCCATCCGACCGGCCGAACGCAACGCCGCCACCAGAGGCTGAACCGAACTGGCTGTGCCGCCGTAGCCCGGCACCACGAGGACCGGACCGGGCTGTGATTGGGGCGGTCCAGCGGAGATCGACCTAGAGCGGACTACCGATGTCACCACTGTTGCGATGATCAACAGCAGGACAAGCAGGGCGGCGGCCAGGACGACGCGTCGTCGCTGCGGCGACAGGGCGTCGAGGAGCATCACGAAAGTCCGAGGTTCAGGGCGAGGCCGGCATGATCAGACGGCCACAGACCGGTACGGAGTTCGCGGTCGGCCAACTCATCGCCGGTGACATCACCGTTGCTGATGGTCACGTCAGTATCTTTCGCCGGCCTGGCAAGCACCAGGTCCAGGCGGCGAGTGAACCCGTCAGGCGTCGGATCATTGACCAACTCACCAAGTCCGGAGGTGTAGCCGGTGCCAGCAGACTCCGGTTGCTGCAGCCATAGGTCGGCGAAACGGTCGGTGTTGGTCAATATCTGATATGTCGTCAAAGGTGCTGCCACCTCAGCGGGTGCGCCGCCACTGCTCTCGGGGTCGGCGTTGCAGTCACAGACGATGAGCGTTGTCTGCGTCGCAAGTCCCGCCAACGCTTGAAGCAGCTCATCGGCTTGAGCAGCCGCAACGTCACCGTTCTGCGACTCCAGGTGCGTGCTGACAAATCGGAGACCGTAATTGCCCTTCGTCACCTCAACCCACGCATAGCCACGAACGAAGCTGAACGGCACACCCGCAAGATCAACAGGTAGCTCGTGGCGGTAGTGCGCTCCGCCACTTTCCGCGACCTGAATTCCGCTGCCCTGCCGAAGCAAGATGACGTCGCGCACTGTCAGTCGGACGTCCTGGGTATCCCTAGCCGTCCCGGCATAGGGGTTACCGGTGAAGGCCGGCGCCTCAACATCGGACTCCTCTTGGATCTTGAGGACTTCGTACCCGGCTCCTCGTTGACTCAAGTCGGCTAACAGAGTCGCCAAGAAGTCATAGTCGACCTCCGTGGCGTTGGGCTTTCCGAGCTGGTCCAGCTGCATCTCCCCGTGGCGCCACAGTGCCACCTCCTGGAGCCCGACGAGGTCGGGCTGAGCGGCAGCGATCTCCTCGGCAAGCAACTTGCTGCGCACCCCAAAGTTCGTGCGCTCGACGATCTTCCGCAACTCATGGTTGGCGTGCCCGAGCGCAAGGATTGCCTCCTGACCGTTCCGGCCTTCGGCGGCTCGCAGCGGCCGGGTGATATCCGCCCCGATGTAGATGTTGCGCGTCATCACCGTTACCGCCTGGTGTTCAGACCTCGCCTGTGCGCGGAGGATCAGGACGGCGATCGTTACGACGCAGAGCAGGGTGAGGACGGCGGCGAGCCACACCGCTGGTCGGTTCAGCTTTCGCCGCATCTCACCGTTGTAGCGTCGGGAAGGGCCGGAGCAAAGGCCAGATTTCGGCAAAGAACCGAGTCAAGCTGAGATTGTCCGCCAGGGAGGAGCAACGAATGTCAATGAGCATGCCCGAGCCCGGGGCGGCGCATGCTGTCCTTCCTCCAACTCCGGTGGCCTCGGTGAGAGCGCAGATTCTGGCTACCGAGCATTGGAGCTTGTTGGCCACTCGGAGCATGACTTGGTCGGAGGTGATGAGCCGAATCGTTGTTCACCTCACGGTGCTCTCTGCAGGGCTGGTTGTGCTCGCTTTGCTCGCCCAGGCACATGGATTCGGAAGGACGTTCCAGGTGCTCTCCATCGGGTTGGCGGCTGCTGCCTTGGTGCTCGGCACCCTAACCGGGTTTAGGGTGTACAACGCCAGTGATGACGATGCCGCGATGCTGATCGGAATGAATCGGCTTCGAAACGCATACGTCGATCTGGATCCCGGCATGGAGCCGTACCTTGTGACATCCCGTTACGACGACGCTGCCGGTTTGTCGGCCTCGTACCTCATGGGCAGACGTCGCTCGACGGCCAGCCATGCCCTGGCTAGTACTGGGATGTTTGTCACAGTCGTGAACGCAATTGTCGCGGGAACGCTTGGCGCATTGATCACCCTGGCGGCTGAGGCTCCAGTCTGGCTGATCGCTGTGATCGGTGCTGTTTCCGGCTTGGCGTATCTAGCCGCCGCCCTCGCCGTAGCGACACGGAGATTTGGCTCCAACTCGATTGAGAGCCGGTTCCCGTCCCCTGGCTAGCGTCCCTTCCCCTGCGAGCGTGCTATTCCAGCCACTCGGTGACGAAGCGGGGATTGGCGTGGATGTGTACCCCCTCATAGCCGTCCGGTCCGGTTTCGAACTTGTGCGGGGTGTTGGCCGGGACGACGAGAACCTGCCCGGCGCCGCCCTTCAGTTGCTCGGAGCCGATGGTGAAAGTTGCCCATCCGCGGCGGATGATGAAGGTTTCGGCGTACGGATGCTGGTGTAGCCGTGGCCCCACGCCCGCCCTCGTCGTTGACTAGAGGATGATCGAGATGTTGGCGCTGCCTGGCAGATCTTCGTAGTTCTCGTTCCAGTCCTCGCCATCGTCGCGGCCATCGGAACGATCAATCGCGAACCCGTCCATCGTCTGAAGATAATCGATGCCGACGTAGCAGCCTGGCAGCCCGGCGGCTGAGATCCGAGGCGTAGGACCGGGGCACGTACGCGCTGCCCCGGTAGAGGTCGGCGTACGGCTTGACAAGCTGCGGGTAGTTGGCATGGAGGTAGCCGAAGAACCATTCTCGGGCGCCGGGCCGGAGGTGCAGCGCGAAGACCGTTGCCCGGTCGGCGCCAGCCGTCGCAACCAGGCCGAGAATCCGGTCAAGATCATCATCACTATCGGTGATCATGGGCAGGACCGGGGCAACGAGCACCGAACATGGCAGACCTGCCTCGGTGATCGCCTCGACCAGAGCCAGCCGAGCCCGAGGTGTTGGTGCACCTGGCTCCAATGCCCGATGGATCGCCTCGTCGGCCAGCGCGATGGAGACCGCCATGCTGACCGGGACCTGCTCAGCAGCGCTGGCGAGTAATGGCAGATCTCGGCGGGTCAGAGTGCCCTTGGTCAGGATCGAGAACGGCGTACCGGAGTCAGCAAACGCCGTGATGATCTTCGGCATCAGCCGGTATCTGCCCTCGGCCCGCTGGTAGGGGTCGGTATTGGTGCCCAGCGCCACCGGCTCGTGAGTCCACGAATGCCGGCGCAGCTCCCGGGCCAGGACCTCTCCGACGTTGATCTTGACCACGATCTGGCTGTCGAAGTCGGTGCCGGCGTTCAGATCAAGGTAGGTGTGTGTCTGCCGCGCGAAGCAGTAGGTGCATGCATGGCTGCAGCCACGGTAGGGGTTCACCGTCCAGTTGAACGGCACGCGGGCAACCGTCGGCACCCGATTGAGTGCCGACCTGGCGAGGACCTCGTGAAAGGTAATGCCCTCGAACTCCGGCGTCCGCACCGTCCGTACCAGGTTCTGCAGACGCTCCAGACCAGGCAGTGCGTTGGGGTCGGCCGAAGCCTGGTTTGAAATCTCTTGCCCGGCCCATCGCACCGCTCTATTCAAACACAATTTCGATTTCGTGGCAGCTGGCAGAGCCCAGTCTTTGGTCAGACCTAGGTCGGACTCCAGCGTGCCTCCTCAAGCACAGCGAGATCGCGCACCGCATAGCGACGGTGCTCGCACTCCTCATCCATGACGACGCG
>Ga0126312_10002402_pt1 | contig 12520 bp, 10 predicted proteins | sample Plot104A_FD_92537 | JGI IMG/M metagenome (GOLD analysis project Ga0126312, IMG submission 92537) | Serpentine soil microbial communities from UC McLaughlin Reserve, CA, USA - Plot104A | ecosystem: Environmental > Terrestrial > Soil > Grasslands | place: USA: UC McLaughlin Reserve, Lake County... | reverse complement strand
ATCTCGGACAGGGGGTCTGGGGTCGAGCACAAAGACCGGGCGATGGAGTTCGGCTTCTCTGGCGCGACGCCCGAAGCCCTGCGCGAGATACGAGGGGTGGGCGCGGGGCTCGGCATCGCCCGCGCCGCGGCTCAGAAGGTGGGGGGGACGGTGACCATCGAGGACAACATCGGCGGGGGCACCGTGGCGACCGTCACGGTGCCCGGCGAGGAAGGTCGGGAGCCGTCATCCGACAACCCTGCCCCGCAGAGGCGCTACCCCGACGGGGTGCCGCGGATGAACATCTCGGAGAGGCAGCAGAAGGTTTTGATCACGGTGCTCGAGTGTGGCGAGGTCGGGCCTTCGACGGTTGCGGAGCGGTTGGAGATCAGCGTCAGCACAGCTTATCGCGACCTCTCGGTCCTCGAAGAGCATGGGCTCGTGGGCACCGACGAGTCGGGGAAGCGCGTCATCTCCCCGCTCGGGAGGGACGTGGTCGAGGCCATCGTCGGCGCCTGGGTCAGGTAGGTGGTGGATAGCAAGGTAGAACAGGTATGGACCGAGGTCCTTGACCGCGCCTCGGAGCACATAGACGTCTCTTCCCTGAGGGTCTGGTTCGAGGGTATCAGGCCTGTAGACCTCTTCGATGACAGGCTGGAGATATCGGTCCCTAACACCTTCGCCAAGGAGTACATCGAGAGCCGTTTCCGGCCGCTGCTCGAGGAGGCCCTCGACTCGGTGCTTGGCCAGGAGGCGTCACTTATCGTGAGCGTGGGCGGGGAACGTCCGGGGAACGGGAACGGTGCGGATTTGGAGGGCGCCGAGCCTGTGTTGAACGCGCGGGCGCCGCGGTCCTTCAGGGCGAAGTACACCTTCGACACCTTCGTTATCGGAGCGGGCAACAGGTTCGCGCACGCGGCGACGCTCGCGGTGGCCGAGACCCCGGGCCTCGTCTACAACCCGCTCTTCATCTACGGGGGCGTCGGGCTCGGGAAGACCCACCTTTTGCGGGCCGTCGGCCACTACGTTGAGGACCAGGACCCGAGCATGCGCGTCCGTTACGTTACCTGCGAGCAGTTCACCAACGACTTCATAAACTCGATGAGGGACAACGCCCCCCTCGAGTTCCAGAAGCGTTACAGGGAGAACGATGTGCTCCTCGTCGACGACATACAGTTCCTGGAGAATAAGGTGGAGACCCAGGAGGCGTTCTTCCACACCTTCAACGCCCTCTACGAGGAGAACAAGCAGATAGTCATCGCCTCGGACCGGCACCCCAAGTACATTCAAACCCTGGAGAACCGCCTCGTGAGCCGGTTCGAGTGGGGGCTGGTGACGGACATCCAGCCCCCTGACCTCGAGACGCGCATCGCAATTCTGCGCAAGAAGGCGATCATGGACCGCCTCGAGGTGGACGACGAGGTGCTCACCTTTATCGCCTCACAGGTATCTACGAATATAAGGGAGCTCGAAGGAGCCCTGGTGCGGATCCTAGCCTACGCCTCCCTCTACGGGAGGGAGGTTACCGTGGCCCTGGCCGAGGAGGTCCTGAGGGACATCCTCCCGGACCAGGCTTACCGCGAGATCCCGATCGAGCTCATCCAGCACGAGGTGTGCCGCTACTTCGGTATCTCAAAGGCAGACCTCGTCGGCCAGAGCCGCTCGAAGGCGTTCGCCTACCCGCGGCAGGTCGCCATGTACCTCTCCCGAGAGCTGACCGACGAGTCCCTCCCGAAGATAGGGAAGGCCTTCGGAGGTAGGGATCACTCGACCGTTATGCACGCTACTTCCAAGATATCTAACCTTATCAATAGCGACCGCGCAGCCTTCAGCCAGATTCACGAGATCACCTCCCACGTCAAAAGCAAGCGGTGATACCTTCTTCTCTCACTCCTCCCCTCCAGGGGAGGGAGATTGTAACACGCGCCAAGAATACAAATCGTAATCTGTCCACAGTCCATCCACAGGGCGATCCTCGATTGTGGACAAGTCAGCTGCGATCCATCCACAGGGTCGGCCACTTATCCACAGAACCTGTGGATAAGTGCTCTACGTTGTGGATAAACTGCCCGGTGGCGGGGCGGTGGGGCGCGGGCCGGCTGTGGATAAACCTGTGGATAAGGGGGGTACAACCTGTGGATAAACCTGTGGATATTTCTGTGGATAACCCAAACCTGTGGATAACTCGCGAGTTATCCACAACTCGTCCACAGGTTGGGGCGAGTTATCCACAATTTTGTCCACAGCCACGAGGAGAGGTATTCGGCTTAGGTAAGGTGGATTTCTCCACTTATCCACATATCCACAGCCCTTATTATTATTATTATTCTAATACTTAAAAGGTTAGATAGTAATAATAAGGGGAGGAAGGAGGCGCATGAGAGCTGTATGTAACACCGAAACGTTTGGCAAAAAGCTCGCGCTGGTCTCCCGTGGGGTATCCGCGCGCTCGACCATTCAGTTGCTCGGGGGGATACTCTTCGAGGCTGGTGGTGAGGGGGTAAGGCTATCGGCGACGGACATGGAGATCTCGGTCCAGACCTCGTCGCCGGCAGAGATCGAGGAGGAGGGGCGGGTAGTCATACCGGCCCGCATCTTCAACGACATAGTCAGGTCTTTGCCTGGGGGGCGGTTCTCGCTCGAGCACGACGGCTCGGCCGGGACGGTGAGGCTGGGGGCTGGGGAGAACGAGTACCGCATCAGGGCATACGCTGCTGACGACTTTCCGCCGCTGCCTGGCTTCGAGGCCGAGAGCGCCTTCAAGATGGGCGGGGAGTTGCTCGTCGAGACCGTAGAGAAGGTAGCCAGGTCGTACTCGCGGGACGAGACCAGGCCTGTATTGACGGGGATCCTGATCAGCTTCGAGGAGTCGCGAGTGCGGATGGTCACTACCGACTCTTACAGGCTCAGCATCAAGGAGACCGAGCTGGCGACCACTGCGTTCGAAGGCTCGAGGGAGGCGATCATACCGGCGCGGGCGATGCAGGAGGTCGCTCGCATCTTCGGCTCTGAGGGGGAGGAAGACGTAGAGGTGGCGCTCGGTCAGAACCAGGCGCTGTTCAGGATCGGGGACGTCCTCTTCGGGACGCGGCTCATAGACGGCAACTTCCCTGAGTACAAGCGTCTCTTGCCCACCACGTTCGAGCGCGAGATCTCCGTGAGCAGGGAGGATTTGATCGACACCCTAAGGCGCGTCAACCTCTTCGCCCAGCGCCAGACGCCGCCGGTGCCCGTGAGCCTCTCGTTCTCGGAGGGCTCCGTCGAGGTGATAGTGCGCAACGGGGAGATAGGGGAGGCCCACGAGCGCCTGGACGCCACGAGCGAGGACGAGTTCCTGATCTCCTTCAACCCCGGCTATCTCCTCGACGGCGTCTCTGCGATAGACACGGAGAACGTAGTCTTCAAGTTCAACGAGCCCCTCAAGCCTGGCCTCATAGTCCCCGGCGCCGATGGGGAGGAGGAGCCCGACTTTCTGTACCTGATCATGCCGATGCGAGATCCTTCGCGGGGATAGAGGGCGTAGCCGAACCCGTGCAGCCTTCCTCCGGCATGACGCTCGGCCAGGCGCTCAAGGCCTCGAACCTCGTCGGGAGCGGGGGAGAGGCGAAGGTCCTGATTCAGGGCGGAGAGGTGCGGGTGAACGGCGAGGTCGAGACGCGCCGCGGCCGCAAGCTAAGCAGAGGCGACCTCGTCGAGGCGGGTAGCGAGCGGCTGGAGATACGATGACCGCCTACCTGCGGGCATTGAGGCTCGTAAACTTCCGCAACTACGCCGACGCCGCCGTGCTCCTCGCCCCCGGCTTGAACGTCGTCGTGGGGGAGAACGCCCAGGGTAAGACGAACCTGCTCGAGGCCATCTCCTTCACCGTGACCGGTTCATCCCCGCGCACCACCAACGACCCCGAGGTCGTCCGCTGGGGGGAAGGCTTCGCCCGCACCGAGGCCCGCATCTCCCTCGATGGCTCGGCCGGCGAGCGCCAGGTCGCCGTCGGGTACGCACCCGGCCAGAAAAAGCGCCTGACGGTGGACGGCGCCCCCGCACCCTCCCTCACCAACTACGCCGCCGGCGGAGCGGGGATAAGGGTAGTGACCTTCTTCCCCGACGACATCCGCATCGTCAAGGGCGCGCCCGCAGACCGGCGGGTGTTTCTCGACGACCTCCTCTCATCCCTCCGCTCGTCCTACGCCCTGGCCGCTACCGAGTACGCCAGAGCGGTCCAACAACGTAACCAGCTTCTCAGACGCATCAGGGACGGCATGTCATCGGAACGCACCCTTTCGACGTGGGATCGCAAGGTAGTCGAGCTCGGTGAGACCGTCCTGAGGGGCCGCTCGGCGGCTATCGGACCCCTGGAGTCTTACTTCGAAGCCTCTCTAAGGGCCCTGTACGGCCCCGAGAAGGCCGCCCTCCGTTATTCCTATAGCGCACCCCTGGACGGGTACGCCGAGGCGCTCAGAGAGGCGCACAGGGCCGACATCGAGCGCGGCACAACCTCGGTCGGGCCGCACAGGGACGACTTCGAGGTCCTGCTCGGCGGGGTGAGCCTGACTACCTTCGGTTCCCAGGGGCAGCAAAGGCTCGCGACGCTCGCTCTCAAGTTCGCGGCCAAGGACCACCTGCAGGCGGAGACGGGAGAGGACCCCATACTGCTCTTCGACGACGTGATGAGCGAGCTCGACGAACGCCGCCGCGAGTACCTGGCCGAGTACTTCCTCGAGAGAACCCAGGCCGTCATCAGCACCACCAACCTCGATTATTTCGAAGGCGAGATCCTGGATCGCGCCCACGTCGTACGCATATCTGGTGGTGCGATCTCGGAGACTACAAGCGGTGGTGTCCGAAACTAGCAAGCCATCTCGGAAAAAGGCTTAAATAAGCGCCAAACGGCGCGAAGAGCGTTTGGAAAACGCACAAGATGTGTTAGAATCTTCAGGTGCGAGATTACATCGAAAAGAACGGTTCTTTCGCTTCTACAGGATACGAGATGAGGAGGGTCCTCTTTGGGGGCTAGAGCGGCAAGCAAGCATACCAAGAGCGCCTACGATGCAAGTTCCATCCAGGTTCTCGAAGGGCTCGAGGCCGTCAAGCGGCGCCCTGGCATGTACATCGGCTCGACGGGGCCGCGGGGGCTGCACCACCTCGTATGGGAGATCGTAGACAACTCCATAGACGAGGCGCTCGCCGGGCACTGCTCCGAGATCCTCGTCGCCGTTCACGAGGACAACTCGGTCTCCGTCACGGACGACGGGCGCGGGATGCCTGTAGGCGAGATGAAGAAGTACGGCAAGTCGGCCGCCGAGGTCATCCTTACCACGCTACACGCCGGCGGGAAGTTCGATGGGCAGGGCTACAAGGTCTCAGGCGGCCTGCACGGCGTCGGGGCCTCCGTGGTCAACGCCCTCTCCGAGTGGTTGGTGCTCGAGGTCAGGCGCGAGGGCCACGTCTGGACCCAGCGCTACGAGCGCGGCTTCCCAAAGGGAGACCTTTCCAAGACGAGAAAGCTCAAGAGGGGCGAGGGGACGGGCACGACCATCAGCTTCATGCCCGACCCGGAGGTGTTCACGGAGACCGTCGAGCTCTCCTTCGACACCCTCTCCCGCCGCTTCCGCGAGTCGGCTTTCCTCAACAAGGGATTGAAGATCCGGCTCGTAGACGAGCGCGAGGAGGGCCGGGAGGTCGCCTACCAGTACGAGGGCGGCATCAGGGACTTCGTGGCGCACATAAACGAGGCCAAGGACCCCGTGCACAAGACCGTCTTCTACTTCCAGCGCGAGGACGAGGGGGTAGGCGATGTCGAGGTCGCTATGCAGTGGAACAACGGCTTCCAGGACTCCGTCTTCACCTTCGCCAACAACATCAACACCCACGAGGGCGGCGCACATCTCTCGGGCTTTAGGGCAGCTCTCTCGCGGACCATCAACGCCTACGCGAGGGGCAAGGGGCTCCTGAAGGAGAAAGAGGAGAACCTCACCGGCGACGACATCAGGGAGGGGCTCGCGGCCGTCATCTCGGTGAAGCTGCGGGAGCCGCAGTTCGAGGGGCAGACCAAGACCAAGCTAGGGAACACCGAGGTCAAGGGTCTCGTCGAGAGCAACACGAACCGGTATCTGGCCGAGTTCCTCGAGGAGCGCCCAGCCGAGGCGAAGGCGATCATCAACAAGGCGCTGCAGGCGGCGAGGGCGCGGCAAGCGGCCCGTAAGGTGCGCGACACGATCCGCAAGGGTTACCTCGAGAGCTCGACGCTCCCTGGCAAGCTGGCCGACTGTTCGTCCAAGGACCCCGCACGTAGCGAGCTGTACATCGTTGAGGGCGACTCGGCCGGTGGATCCGCCAAGCAGGGGAGGGAGCGGAACTTCCAGGCGATACTGCCCTTGAGGGGCAAGATCCTCAACGTCGAGAAGGCCAACATAAACAAGGTCCTCTCCAACGTCGAGATACAGGCCATGATCAGCGCCGTAGGGGCCGGGGTGGGGGAGACCTTCGACGTCGAGCAGGCCCGCTACAACAAGGTCATCATCATGACCGACGCCGACGTAGACGGAAGCCACATTCGCACGTTGATACTGACGTTTTTGTACCGGAACATGAAGGAGCTCATCGAGGCCGGCTACGTGTACATCGCGCAGCCGCCGCTCTACAAGATCACGCACCAGCGCAAGGACTACTACGTCTACAACGATAGGGAATTGCAGGATACTCTGTCGCGCCTGAGCGCCAACGGCAACGCCAACATCGGCCGCTTCAAGGGCCTCGGGGAGATGAACCCGAACCAGCTGTGGGAGACGACGATGGACCCGCAGAACCGGACGCTCCTTCAGGTGACGGTCGAGTCCGCTGCGGTCGCCGACGAGTTGTTCACGGACCTCATGGGCGACAAGGTCGAGCCACGGAAGCGGTTTATCGAGGAGAACGCCAGAGAGGTGAAGAACCTGGATGCTTGACACTTTCTCGGGGAACATACGTCCCCACAACATAGAAGACGAGATAAAGGACTCGTTCCTCTCCTACGCCATGAGCGTGATCGTCTCGCGCGCCCTCCCCGACGTGCGCGACGGGCTGAAACCGGTCCACAGGCGCGTGCTCTACGCTATGCACGACCTCGGGCTGCAGCCCAACAGACCGTACCGCAAGAGCGCGACGGTCGTCGGCGAGGTCATCGGTAAGTACCACCCGCACGGCGACTCGGCGGTCTACGACACCCTCACCAGGCTGGCGCAAGACTTCTCGATGCGCTATCCGTTGGTCGATGGCCAGGGGAACTTCGGTAGCGTCGACGGCGACCCGCCGGCGGCGATGAGGTACACGGAAGCGCGCCTGCAGCGTATGGCTACCGAGATGCTCAGGGACATAAGCTCCGACACCGTAAACTTCGTCCCCAACTTCGACGAGAGCCAGCGCCAGCCCGAGGTGTTGCCGGCCAGGTTCCCTAACTTGCTCGTAAACGGTTCGGACGGCATCGCGGTCGGGATGGCGACCAAGATCCCGCCTCACAACCTCGGCGAGGTCATCGACGCGACAGTAGCGCTCATCGACGACCCTGAGCTTGGCGACAAGACGATCGCTAAGCACATCAAGGGCCCTGACTTCCCGACCGGGGGCGTGATCGTCGGCCTGCGCGGGATCCGGGACGCCATCGAGACCGGACGCGGGTCCGTCAGGGTGCAGGCCAAGGCGCACACCGAGCAGATAAAAGGGAACCGGACCCAGATAGTGGTCACCGAGATCCCCTATCAGGTCAACAAGAGCCACCTCTTGCAGAAGATCGCCGAGCTGGTCAAGGAGCGCAAGCTCACCGACATCTCTGACCTGCGCGACGAGTCCGACCGCAATGGGATGCGCATAGTTATCGAGCTCAAGCGCGAGGCCGTGCCCAAGGTCGTCCTCAACAACCTCTACAAGCACACCCAGATGCAGCAGAGCTTCGGGGTGAACCTGGTCGCGCTCGTGGACGGCGTACCCCGGACGCTCTCGTACAGGCAGGTCCTCAAGCACTACGTCGCCCACCAGTTCGACGTGGTCACCCGCAGGACGCGCTACGAGCTCGAGCGCGCCAAGGCGCGGGCGCACATCCTGGAGGGGCTGCTCATAGCCCTCTCCAACCTGGACGAGGTCGTCTCGATCATCCGCAAGAGCCGGAGCGTCGAGACCGCGCGCAAGAACCTGATAAAGGAGTTCAAGCTCTCCGAGCGGCAGGCGCAGGCGATCCTCGACCTCAGGCTGCAGCGGCTCACGGCGCTCGAGCGGCAGAAGGTCGAGCAGGAGCACCGGGATCTCGTCGAGAAGATCGAGTACCTCGAGAGCGTGCTGGCCGACGAGGCCAAGGTCTACGAGATCGTCAAGGAGGAGCTACTCGAGGTCAGGGCCGCCTACGCCGACGAGCGGCGGACCCAGATCACGGTAGATGAGGGCGCCGACTTCGAGATAGAGGACCTGATCGCCGAGGAGGAGATGGTGATCTCCATCTCCAACGGCGGCTATCTCAAGAGCGTGCCCGTGAACACCTTCCGCAAGCAGGGTAGGGGAGGGGTGGGCGTCGCCGGGATGGAGCTAAAAGAGGGCGACTACATCGAGCACCTCTTTATAACGACCACCCACCACTACATGCTCTTCTTCACCAACAAGGGGAAGGTGTACCGGCTCAAGGTCCACCAGCTCCCGCGCATGGGCCGCACCGCCAAGGGCCGGCACGTCGCGAACTTGCTGCCGCTCGCGCAGGGGGAGACGATAGCGGCGGTCATCCAGACCAAGGAGTTCAAGGAGGCCCAGTACCTCCTGTTCGCCACCCGCAAGGGCGTGGTAAAGAAAACGGCCTTTATGGAGTACAACACGCCGCTCAAGAACGAGGGGATCATCGCGATCAACCTCGCCGCCGACGACGAGCTCATAGACGTGCGCCACGCCTCCGACGGCGCCGACGTCGTGATCGTGTCAAGGGGCGGCAAGGGCATCCGCTTCTCGCAGGACGAGGCGCGCCCGATGGGCCGGGCGACGGCCGGGGTCAAGGGGATCACGCTCAAGAAGGGCGACGACGTATTGTCTATGGACGTGGTCTCCGAGGCCGGCGCGGCGACCGCCGACCTGTTCATGATCACCGAGCGGGGCTTCGGCAAGCGGACTGCGCTCTCCGAGTTCCGCCCCCAGGGCCGCGGCGGCCAGGGCGTCATAGCTATGAAGACGAGCGGGGACAGGGGCAAGCTCGCGGGCGTCCGGGTGGTGAGGCCGGATCTGCACGAGCTGGTGATCGTCTCGAACGTCGGCACCACGATCCGGATAGACGCCGAATCAGTCTCTCGCCAAGGGCGCGCCGCCCAAGGCGTGAGGGTGATGAACCTGCGCGCGGGTGACGGGGTGAGCGCCCTCGCCAAGGTCGTCTCCTCCAGGACAGCCGACGCCGAAGGAGTCACAGACGAGCTGGCGCTGGAGGAGCTGGTCAACGAGCCCGGCGTAGTCACGGTCGGCGTCTCCGCGAACGGCGGGGCCGAGCATGGATAGCGCCTGCGACGGCGTGGTCGAGTGCACGGCGCTCGTCCTCGCTGAGAGCTGCGCCGAGGTCGAGGACCGGCTCACCCTCTTCGGGATACTCGATGAGATCCGGCTCTCCGAGGAAGGCGAGACCTCCTTTGTCGTCTACGCTAAGTTCGAGGGCTGCGAGCACGCCTCGGAGAAGGAGCGGCGGGCGCGCATCCTTCTCAGCGACGACGACGGCGAGGTGCTCATGGAGTCGGATGAGTACTCCATCTGGCTCGATGGCACCGAGGCGCCGGTGACCATAGTCGCGGTCTTCGATCTCCCCGAGGACTTCGGAGAAGGGGAACGTATCTTGTGGATAGAGGCCGTCGTCGACGACGAGACCCTCTCCCAGACCGTGGTCCGCATCCACGACCGTTACAGTGTATAAGGAACGCCGTGGCGCAGCGGTAGAGACGTTGCATGCAACGTCTCTACGACCACCGGCGATCCCCACCACCTACGTTAGGAAATCGATAAATGCCTGAAGATCTTGCGATATTCATAGACTGGGAGAACATCTACATCTCCACGGTGAGCGAATACAACTCGAAGCCGAACGTCTCTGCCATCCTCGAGAAGTCCCGCGAGTACGGGCGCATAGTCTCGGCTACAGCCTACGCCGACTGGACCGACGGGGACTTTCGCGACGCACCGCCAACCCTCTATTCGAACGGCATCTCGCCGCGCTACATCTCGGCCAGGTATTTCCCCGGCGGGAAGTCCCAGAAGCGCCGCACCAACTCGATAGACGTGATGCTCGCCGTCGAGTGCTCGGACTTCCTGCACAACCACCCCCAGGTCGATACTTACGTGCTCGTGACCGGCGACGGGGACTTCATACCGCTCGTGAGCCTGCTCAGGAGCAGGGGCAAGAAGGTGGTGGTGATAGGGGTCTCGGAGGCAACCTCCTACCACCTGATCGAGTCAGCCGACGACTTCATCTCTTACGCCTCTCTCCTCGAGGAGGAGCGCGCGGCGCGCGCTCGTGATAAGGAGCCCAAGAAGAAGGCCGCAGACCCCTTCAAGGAGCTTGTCAGGGCGGTCGAGACGCTCAAGAAGGGAGGGAAGACGCGGGTGCTCGGCCAGGTCAAGCAGCAGATGATCGTGCAGCTCGGCTCGTTCGACGAGCGCAACGCGGGCTTCAAGAAGTTCAAGGACTTCGTGGTCGAGGCCGAGCGCCGCGGCCTTGTGAACACAGTGGACCAGGACCTCGAGCTCCAGGTCTACCTCCCTGGCGAGAAGGTCCCCGACCTCCCCGAATCCGACCTCGCGGCCCAGGAGCCGAAGGAAGCCGGTGTGAGGGAGGGAGAAGAGAACGGCCGCCCCGCTGAGGAGCAGGGATTCGACCTACTCGAAGACCTCACGCCATACGAGCTGCGCACCATCACCCGCAGCGTCGCCAACCTGCGCGAGCCTGCCTCGTTCGTCGAGATCTTCGGCAGCATCCGAGATCTGGACGAGCGGGGGGAGCTCGAGCTCTCGCGGGAGGAGATCGAGGAGGTAATCAGCGCCATGCTCGCAGCCGACTACCTGAACCGGATCCGCGAGAAGCCTTACAAAGAAGCGAAGGCCGACATGACCTTCTACGCCCTCAACCGCGACAAAGATGAGGTGAAGAGCACCCTGGCCGAGGGCTAGTCTGCTAGCTTGTAGACGGTGAGCGCCGCGAAGGCGAGGGCTGCGAGGATCTGGACGAGCGAGAGGCTGACCGTCGCCGCGACCTGCGCTGCGGAGACGTTGCGGAAGACTAGCTGCACGGCGATTATGGCGCCGAAGCCGACCGCGAACGTGAGGAGCGCCTTCGGCCCGTAGCCCTCCCCGCGCTCACTCCAGAGGACCATCCCTATCAGCGCTGGGACGTAGAAGGCTAGGATCAAAGGCACGAGCCGCAGAACCTCGACCCCGAGCCTGAGCAGCGTCTCCACGAAGACAGTCTACACCGGAACTTCCGGTTTAAATGGAAACTTGCCCGCCCCGGGGGTACGCTAGTACACTTCTACCATTCTATAGAGGCGGTAGATGCGTATGGGCATAAATCAGAGGGTCTCGCTCAGGAAGTTCGTCGACGACATCCGGCGCTGGGTAGACGAGGGCAGGAGCGACGAGTGGATCGCCAGCGCCCTAGGGACTAGCCCTTCGAGCGTACAGTCGTTCAGGTCGCGCAACTCCATCTACCGCCGTGGAGCCGGCTCCACGCTGCACGAGCCGCGGGAATACACTACTTTCGAGGGTGCGGTGGAGCCAGAAGGCCCTGGCATCTGGTTCGACCCGGCCGTCGGAGACGACCCGCGCTGGCAAAAGCGCTGGATCGGTACGGAGAGGGTCGAGATGCGGCTGACCCCGACCCGCATAGTAATCCTCAGGCGCGGAGGCCGCGCACGCCGCCTCGAACCCAGCGCCTAGCATACCGAGGTATAATCCGAGGAGGGTCTGGGCCGTCCGACCCGTCGCTGTGTCCAGGGGAGACCCCGGACGCAGAGCAAAGTCCGGACTCGTAGCAGAGGCCGCTCGGGCCAACAACCCGAGGGGCGGCGACGGCGAGAGCCGTGCAGGCGCAAGCCCGCCGCCACGTCAAGTGCAACAGAGAGCAGACCAGCCGATGGCTCGTAAGGGCGGTTCGCGAACCGCTCCGACAGGGCACAGGTGATGGGTGAAAGGGTGGGGTAAGAGCCCACCGGCGGCATCCCGCGAGGGACCGGCCAGGTAAACTACCGGTGCGAGCAAGCCAAATTCGTCCGGATCTCCGGACATGGTAGGCGCGGCTCCCAGAGGGAGCCCGGGGCCCCGGGCCCCGGAGATGGATGGCGGGATAGAGCAGAATCCGGCTTACGGGACGGCCCAGCCCATAGATACCTCAGGCGTCATTGCGCCCACCAGCTCGAGGAGCGCATGAAGGCTTCCAGATGGGAGGACCCCGGCCTGGTCTTCCCAACACGATGGGCAAGATCCGCAGGCGTGACTCCGCGGTGCGCTCCTTCAAGCGCTACCTTGAGGAGGCCGGCATCCCCACCGACGTCCGGTTCCACGACCT
>Ga0126312_10002401_pt1 | contig 12523 bp, 11 predicted proteins | sample Plot104A_FD_92537 | JGI IMG/M metagenome (GOLD analysis project Ga0126312, IMG submission 92537) | Serpentine soil microbial communities from UC McLaughlin Reserve, CA, USA - Plot104A | ecosystem: Environmental > Terrestrial > Soil > Grasslands | place: USA: UC McLaughlin Reserve, Lake County... | reverse complement strand
TGAAGCGCATCCTCGCCAAGCTCGACGCCCGCGACCGAGTGCAGGCGGTCATCTTCGCCTACGAGACCGGTCTGACCCGCGGCTCGGGCGAGCGCGTCTGAACCCGTCTCCAGCCGAGGTTGAAGCGCTCAGGTGCTCTCGGGCGACGGCCCGGGCACGATCGCCGCACCTTCCATGATCCGGTCGATGGCGTCGAGGTCCTCGTCGGACAGCCGCAGCTCGAGCGCGCCGACCGCCTCCTCGATGTGGGCAGCCCGGCGGGAGCCGACGATCGCGACGTCCACGCCCGGCCGGGCGAGTGTCCAGGCGGTCGCCAGCTGACCGACGGTATGGTCGCGAGCCTGGGCGAACCGCTCGAGCTCCCGGACCTTCTCGACGTTGCGGCGTAGCGCTTCGCCCTGGAAGAGCGGCGTCTGGCTGCGCCAGTCGTCGGGCGGGAACGTCGCGGTCTCGTCGAATGCGCCGGTCAGGAGTCCGTGCGCAAGCGGACCGTAGATGAGCACGCCGATGTCCTTCTCGAGCGCGTACGGCAGCACCTCGGCCTCGATGTCGCGGCGGAAGAGGTGGTAGGGAGGCTGCAGCGTCTCCACGGGGCGAGTGGCGGCGAACTCGGCCATTTGCTCCGTAGAGAAGTTCGAGACGCCGACGTGGCGGATCTTGCCTTCGTCGACGAGCTCCTGGAGCGCGGCAGCGGTCTCCGCGAACGGGGTGCGCGAGTCCGGCCAGTGGACCTGGTAGAGGTCGATGTAGTCGACGCCGAGCGCCTCCAAGCTGCCCTCGACCCCGTCGCGAAGCCACTCAGGGCTCGAGTCGCGGACGATTTCGTCGCCGGTCATGCGGAGGCCGCCCTTGGTGGCGATCACCACCTCGCCGCGGCGGTGGTCGAGCTCGTCCCGCAGCGCCCGGCCGAGCAGCCGCTCCGAGGCCCCGAAGCCGTAGGCCTGCGCGGTGTCGAAGAGGTTGATGCCGAGCGCGTGGGCGTAGCGGATCGCCCGGGTCGCCTCCTGCTCGTCGAACCGGCCCCAATCGCCGCCCAACTGCCAAGTGCCGAATGCTATGCGGGAGACCTCGATGTCGGTCATCCCGAGTCTGGTGGTCTCTATCGTGGCGGTGGTCATTCGACGTCTCCCTTCAATCCGAAAGCCGTTCCGGCTACATCCGCTGCGGATGGGTGCCCATGAACTCGGTCGGGGTACCTCAGTCCATACCCGAGCGCACGCTGAATGCCGACGTGAGCGAGCCAGATGAGCGGCCACCCGAAAATCCTGCACTGGCCACCCGGGAAACAAAGTAGGTTGAGCCTGTGGTGACAACCGAGGAGATCGGTGGCGTCGGGCTCTTTGCCTCCCTCGACCCGACCCAGCGCGAGCAGCTGTCTCGGGCGGCGGCGGACGTCAGCCTCGTCGCGGGCGAGTACGCGGCGCACGAGCGCGAGGAGCCCGCGCTCTTCGCGGTGCTCGAGGGTCGTATCGAGCCGGTCCGGCTTGTCGACGGGATCGAGCGCGTCCTCGGCGAGCGTCAGCCGGGCGACGTCTTCGGAGAGGTCCCGATCGTGCTCGGGACGGTGTTTCCGGTTGGGTTTCGGGCAGCCGAGGCGTCGCGCGTCATGCGGATCGAGGCTCCTGACTACCACGCTCTCGCGGCGGTGGTGCCGGACGTCGCAAAGGAAGTCGGCAGGCTCGCGGCGCACAGGATGGGCGGGTCGCGCGGGCTCCAAGGGCTCGCGGCCGAGCCGCCGCCCCCGCGCGCGATCGTCGTCGGGCATCGTTGGGATGCGTCCTGCTCCGAGCTGCGGCGCTTCCTGGATCGCAACCAAGTCACGTTCAAGTGGTTCACGCCCGACACACCGGATGCGGCGGAGCGGTGGGGTGGCTCCTTGCCGCCCGAAGCCGACCTGCCGGCGATCCGGGTCGTCGACGGCAAGACGGTGATACGACCACGCCTCAGGAGGGTGGCCGAGCTGCTCGGTCTCGGTACCGAGCCTCTCGCTGCGGAGTACGACGTGGTGGTCGTGGGGGCAGGCCCCGCGGGTCTGGCCGCGGCCGTGTACGGAGCATCGGAGGGCTTGAAGACGATCGTCGTCGAGCGGGAGGCGCCCGGCGGCCAGGCGGGCGCCTCCGCCCGGATCGAGAACTACCTCGGCTTCCCGTCGGGCGTGTCGGGATACGAGCTTGCGAGCCGTGCGCTCCAGCAGGCGCGCAGGCTCGGCGCCGAGATCCTGGTGACCCGCTCGATCTTGCGGCTGGACACGGCGACCCGTCAGCTGCATCTCGACGGCGGCGACATCCTGCGAGCGCGGACGATCATCCTCGCCTGCGGGGTCGCGTGGCGGAGTCTGGCCATAGACGGCTTCGACCGACTTGCCGGAAAGGGCATCTCGTACGGCGCGGCGCGCAGCGAGGCCCGCAATGCCCACGGCCTGGACATCCACATCGTCGGCGCGGGCAACTCGGCGGGCCAGGCGGCGATGTTCTTCTCCACCCATGCCCGGAGCGTTACGATCCTCTGCCGCGGCGACAGGCTCGACAAGAGCATGTCGCGCTATCTCGTCGACCAGATCGCGACCAGGCCGAACATCCGGACCAGGGTTCGAACCGTGGTGGCGGCTGTGCACGGGGACGCATCGCTCGAGGCGATCGACGTCCACAACTCCGGCACCGGCAAGACGACCCGACTCGAGTCGGGCGGGCTCTTCATCTTCATCGGCGCCGACGCCGAGACGTCGTGGCTCCCGCCCGACATCGCGCTCGACCACGACGGTTTCGTGCTCACGGGCTCCGACATGCGCGCAACGGGACGCTGGAGGCTCGACCGCGACCCGTACCTCCTCGAGACGAGCGTCCCGGGCATCTTCGCGTGTGGCGACGTGCGATACGGCCCGGTGAAGCGCGTGGCCGCCGCCGTCGGCGAGGGCAGCATGGCGATCGCCTTCGTACATCAGTACCTCAGGGACGCCGGCGGGCCAGACGGCAAGCCTCGAGCGGAACCCGCCGCAGAGGGAAGCGTCCGGCAACGTCCTGTCGCGGCGCTCGGCGATTAGCCACTGACTCCTCACGAGACGGAGCAGCAGCGATACTCGCCCTACGGGATGTGGGATGAACGCATCAGCGTCGTCCGAGCGTTTGCGGATGCGATCACCGAGCGCGACGTCGAGGGCGCCATCGAGCTCTGCCACCCCGAGATCGAGTTCTTCTCACTAATGGCGCAGCTCCAGGCGAGCCCCTACCGCGGGTTCGGCGGGATTCGCAGGTACTTCAGGGACATCGACGCGACCTGGGAGGAGTGGCGAGTCGAGGTCGAGCAGCTGTTGTCCGCCCCGGACGGCCGCGTCGTGATCGTCATGTCCACGCATATGCGCGGCAGGGGCAGCGGGCTCCCATTCGCAGAGCGAGTCGCAAACCTCTGGGAGTTCAAGGACGAGAAGCTCTGGCGCGCCACGCTGTACCGGGATCCCGCCGATGCGCTTCGAGCGACAGGAGTGCCCCCGCTCGAGACCTAGCGCCCCGAGCGGGTGCGGCCGGCGCATGACCCGGTTCTGCGATCTTGTTTGGGTGCGCCTTTGTCTGATGATCGAGGGGCAATCCGGCGGTCGCCAAGCGCGAACGCTGAGGGCGTTCGCTCGTGCGGCTGCCGAACTGTGCCGAAACAGTCGTGCTGCGGAGAGCGTCGCGGCCCTAGACTGATCTCCGTGGCCTTCCTGCGTGGTCTCGACGACTCGGACCCGGTCCGCTCGGAGCCGATCACGCGCGCCGCCGGAGCGCACCAGGAGGAACGTCGTGTCTCGCGCTCGGGACGGGTTGCGACCGGGACGCTTGCCTGCGGTCGCTGCGACGCGCCGGTCGCGCTGACCGCGGGTCCGATGTCGCCGACCGACTCGCTCGAGTGCCCGTTCTGCTCCCACCGTGCGCCGGTTCGCGACTTCCTCTCGCTCAGGTCGCCGCCGCGACCGGCGCGAGTCGAGGTGCGTGTGTTCGAGCGTGCTCGCAGCACCGCCTGTTAGCGGGCCTTCGCCAGCGCTGCGACGATCCGGTCACCGAGCTCGGCCGCGCCGAGGCCGCGCGGCACGCGGGGCGCGGCGCGCCGATCAGGCCAGCGCGCGGGCGGCGCTCGCCTTCGCGCGCTCGGTCGTCGTCACGGCGCCGAGCGCGAGGATCGCGACTCCGAACGCCGTCATCAGCCACCAGGCGGGATGGCTCGCGGCGGCGAAGCCGGGTCCGATCGCCGCAGTCGTCGCGCCGCCGGCGATCGCGCCGCAGACGGCGACGCCGAGCGTGACGCCGACGAGGCGGCTCGTCGAGGCGACCGCCGAGGCGACACCGGCCTGCGCGGACGGCATGCCGGAGACGGCGGCGTTCGTGATCGGCGGGTTGACGAGGCCGAGACCGAGCCCCACGGCGGCGTAGGCGGCGAACAGGTAGCCCGGCGCCGTATACGGCGTGATCGCCGTGAGCAGCGCTGCCCCGGTGGTGATGGCCACGCCCGCCACGAGCAGCGACGGCCGCGGCCCAAGCTTCCCGACGAGCCGCCCGGACAGCGGCCCGAAGATCAGCCAGCCGAGCGCCATGGGCGATGTGTACAGCCCGGCCTCGAGCGGCGAGAGCCCGCGCGCGTCCTGCAGGTAGATCGTGTTCAGGAAGAGGAAGCCGCCGAGGACGGCGAAGGCGAGCACTGCCGTCGCGCTCGCGCCCGCGAACGGCGGGCTACGGAAGAAGCGCGGATCGATCAGCGGCTCCGGGCGGCGCAACTCGTAGGGGACGAGCGTGGCGAGGCAGGCGACCGCGAGCGCGAACAGCGCGACGATCCCCGGCGAGTCCCAACCGGCGCGCGGCCCCTCGATGATCGAGTAGGTCAGCGAGAACAGCATCGTCATGACGATCGCCTGGCCGACCGGGTCGCGCCGGCGCGGATGCGGCGCCCGCGACTCGGGAACGAGCAGGGCGGTGAGCAGCAGGGCGAGGATCCCGATCGGGACGTTGACGAGAAAGACCCACCGCCATCCGCCCGAGTCGACGAGCGCGCCGCCGACGACCGGCCCCAGCACCATGCTGATACCGACCACGCCCGCCCACACGCCGATCGCCTGCGCGCGCTCCTGGGCGTCCTCGAACACGTTGCGGATGATCGACATCGCGACCGGGTTGAGCATCGATCCGCCGATCGCCTGGAGCACCCGCGCGGCGACGAGCGCGCCGAGGCTCGGCGCCAGCGCGCACAGCAGCGAGGCGAGGGAGAACACGGCGAGGCCGACCTGGAACACCCGCTTGCGGCCGATGCGGTCGGCGGTCGACCCGGCGAGCATCAGCAGCGAGGCGAGCACCAGCGTGTACGCGTCGATCGTCCACTGGAGGCCGGAGAAGGAGCCATGCAGCGAGCGGTGGATCGCCGGCAGCGCCACATTCACGATCGTCGTGTCGAGGCTCACGATCAGGATGCTCATGCAGCACGTGACTAGGACCAGGAGCTTGTGCCGTCGATCGAGCGCCTCGGTGCCCACGTCGATCAGAGCTACCCGGGCTACGTCGTCTGCACCCTGGATGCTTGGAGGATGCGCGGCAACACGGAGCCCAAACCGGCCCCGGAGTCAGGCGCGGCTGGCCGGCAAAGGCGCGCTACCGGACGAACCCCTCCTCCTTCAGGTACTCCGACGCCACCTCCGCCGGCTCCTTCTTGTCCAGGTCCACGCGGGAGTTCAGCTCCTGCATGGCCGGTACGGTCAGCGGCTCCTGCACCCGCTCGATCACCTCGCGGCCCTTCGGTCCGATGCGTTTCAGCGCGTCGTCCCGGATGCCGACTGAGATGTGGTACGGGGGGAACAGTTTCTTGTCGTCCTGGAGCACCGCGTACTTGCCTAGCGTCAGCTCGCCGTCGGTCGAGAACGAACCCATCGACAGGTCGGCCTGGTCGCGGTCGAGCGGCTCGTACTTCGACTCCGTCGAGATGAACTTGGGCTTCCAGTTGTACTTCTCTTGCAGCCCGACGTAGCAGTCCGTGCGCTGGCGACACTCGGGGAAGCCGACGATCCTGAGATCGTTGGCATTCGGCAGCGCGGCGACCTCGGAGATCGTCTTGGCGCCCTTGAGCAAGTCCTTCTGCTTCTCCGTAGTGGTCGTCAGCCGGTAGGTGTTCTCGAACTTGGTCCGCGGCAGCTCGGTGATGCCCTCCTTCGCGTAGTCGCGCTTCGCCATCTGGTAGGCGGCGTCCGGGTCCCTCGGGACGTCGTCCGTCTTCACGCCGAAGAAGGAGGTGAGCGACGTGCCGGTGTATTCCGGATATGCGTCGACCTGTCCGGCCTTGAGCGCTCGGTATGCGATCTGCTCGGAGCCGAGGTTCAGCTCCTTCTTGACGTCGAAGCCCGCCGCCTCGAGCGCTTGGGAGTAGATCTCCCCCAAGACGAACTGCTCGGTGAAGTTCTTCGAGCCGATCGTGATCTTCTTGCCGGAGTTCGCCGGGTCCTTCTCGATGGCCGCGCTCGGAGCCTGGCCGCCGCCGCCTCCGCCGCCTCCGTTGTCATCGTCGTCGCCGCCGCAGGCAGCGGCGCCGAGAGCGATCGCGAGCGCGGCGACCGCCGCCAGAATCAATCGGATTGAACGCGTCACAGTGCTGGTTCCCTCCTTCGTGTGGGTAAAGCAAGCCCCGTCCGCCTGCGTGGGCCCTCCCGAGCCAGCATGATCCCCTTCGGGGTGACCGCGCGCTGGATAAGACCGACCCCTGCATCGACCGCCAGCGTGAGCACCGCTATCACGATAGCCGCGCCGAGCCCACCGGAGAACCCGTAGGTCTGGGGCTCCACGATCGGCGTGCCGAGCGTCTGGACGTTGGCGTACGGCGCGATCGTTGCCGTCGCCACCACGCTCACCGCCGAGATCCTTATGCCCGCGAAGATCGTGGGCAACGCGAGCGGCAGGCGAATGCGGCGCACGATCTGAACGCCGCGCAGGCCCATCCCGCGTGCGGCGTCGACGATCTCCGGGTCAACCTGCCTGACCCCCACGTAGGTGTTCGTGAGGATCGGGGGGACCGCGAGCAGGAACAGGACCGACGCCACGTTCGTGAAGCCGATTCCCAGGTAGGCAAGGAAGAAGAACAGCAGCACCAGCGCGGGGACAGCGCGGCCGACGTTCGACACCGAGATGGCGAGGAACTCGCCCCGGCCGATGTGTCCGAGCCACAAGCCGACCGGGATGCAGAGCGCGCACGCCGCCGCCATCGCCACGAGACTTACCAGCAGGTGGGTGGCGGTCAGGTCCGCGATCTCACCGAGACCTCCGATCTGCACGCCCCCGCTGACGGACTCGCGCTCCTGGAAGATGAACTGGATCGCGTCGCCGAACTGCCCCAGGAAGGCGAGCTGCGGGGTCACGCCGTCGCCCGCTTCCAGGGTGTGACGATGCGCTGAGCGGTGAGCACGATTACGTCGAAGGCGGCTGCCAGCAGCACGCACAGGCCGCCCGCCACGACGATGTTCGACTTGAAGAAGCGCTGCTCGTTGAGCGGCTCGCCGAGCCCGCCTGCGCCGGCCAGGAACGCGAATGCGGCGAGACCGACCGTGGTGGTCGTTGCGATGCGCAGGCCGGCGAGGATCTCGGGCATCGCTAGCGGCAGCTCGACCCTCCAGAGGAGCTGGCGCTCCGTCAGTCCCATCCCGAGCGCGGCGTCCTTCGCCTCCGCCGGGACCGAAGCGAGGCCCGTGGTCACGTTGCGGAAGATGATCAGCAGCGTGTAACAGGTCAGAGCCACGAACGCGGTCAGGAAACCGCGGCCGGTCAGAGGCTGAAGCAGGAACAGGAAGGCGATGCTGGGGATCGTGTAGAGGGCCCCGGTGATGCTCGTCACGGGCGTGATCAGCCAGCTGCGCCGGTGCGCGAGCACGGCGAGCGTGAACGAGATCGCGAAGCCTGCTGCGACGGGTGCGAGAGTGAGGACCACGTGCTGGGTGAACGGGTCCACGTACCGGTCCCAGTTGTCCTCGATCCAGCTTGGACAGAAGCCGTTCTCCGCCACGCACGTGGCTCCCGTCCGCTGGTGAGTCTGCAGTTGGGCGATCACGAGGAGCATCAGGACTCCTGGTTGACGAGGTCCGCCCCCGAGCGCGACTCGTTGGGCGCCACCAGGAGGAAATTGCTGATGACGTCGAGCGACAGGATGCCGGCCATGCGTCCGTCCTCGTCCAGGACCGGCGCGAAGCGGGTCTCGCGCGTCAGCAGGTCGGCGAGCGCGTCGCGCAGGACGTCGTCGAGGTCGATCACGGGATCCGCCGGCGAGCGCAGCTTCTCCTCGACCGTGTCGCCGGTCAGTGCGCTCTCGCTCAGCCAACCGAGCGGACGGCCGTCGTCGTCGACGAGCAAGGGAATCGTGAGGTCGGAGTCCGCGAGCTTCGCGCGCACCGCGGCGACCGGCTCGCCGACGCGAACCGTGGCCGCCTTCCACAGATCGATGTCGCGCACTCGCTGGAGAGCTAGGCGCTTCAGCGCGCGATCCGAACCGACGAAACGCTCGACGTAGGGGGATGCAGGCTCCATCAAGAGCTCGGCGGGGGAGGCGTACTGCGCGAGCCGGCCTCCCTCCTGGAGCACCGCGATGTGATCGCCCATCTTGATCGCCTCGTCGATGTCGTGGGTGACGAATACGATCGTCTTCCGCATCTCGCGCTGGAGGCGGAGGAACTCGTTCTGGAGCCGCTCACGGTTGATCGGATCGATCGCGCCGAAGGGCTCGTCCATCAGCATCAGCGGCGGATCGACGGCGAGAGCACGCGCGACTCCAACGCGCTGGCGCTGGCCTCCCGACAGCTCCGCCGGATAGCGGTCAAGCGTCTCGTCCGGGTCGAGGCTGACCAGCTCGAGGAGCTCGTGTACGCGCGAGCGGATCCGTGCCTTGTCCCATCCGAGCAGACGGGGGACGGTCCCGATGTTGTCGGCCACGGTCATGTGTGGGAACAGGCCGATCTGCTGGATGGCGTAGCCGATCTCCCGACGCAGCTCGGCGGGCTGGCGCTCCTTCACGCTGTCACCGTCGAGCAGGATGTCGCCGCGGGTGATGTCGATCATGCGGTTGACCATCCGCATGGCGGTGGTTTTGCCGCAGCCCGACGGACCGACCAGCACGCAGATCTCCCCGGCGGGCACCTCGAGCGAGAGGCCGTCCACAGCGACCCCCGCCGTGCCCGGGTAGATCTTGGTCGCCTCCCGGAACTCGAGGGTCGCGGCACGCGAGTGCGGTGATTGTCCCAGCTCCGTGGGGGAGTCGACGGAGGTCACGACTGGTGGGTCTCCAAAGAGGGCCGGCACGGAACCCTCTTCCGGACGACCGTGCATAATCGGCAACCATGGTTGCAAATAACGCAACCATCGGTAAGGCGCTCGACGTCCTGCTCGTGTTGGGCGAGGACGAGGCCGCCGCGAGCGGCGGCCTCGGCGTGCTACGGGTCGCCGAGCTTCTCGGCCGCGAGAAGAGCCAGGTATCGCGAACGCTGAAGGCGCTCGCCGCCCGCGGCTTTGTCGATCGCGACCCGGATACGCTCGAGTACCGCCTCGGGTTGAAGCTCTACGCGCTGGCCGCCCGGACGGGACGGAGCCGGCTTCTGGCCCTCGCACCGCCGCTGCTGCGGGGGCTTGTGAACGATGTCGGCGAGACCGCGCATCTCTCCATCCTCGACGGAGACCAGGTCCTGACGCTGCTCTCCGAGCGCTCCCCTCGGCTGTTGCAAGCCCGGGACTGGAGCGGCCGCCGGGTGCCGGCCGACTGCACGTCGTCGGGCCGGGCGCTGCTGCTCGATGAGGATCGTCCGACACTCGGCGACGACCTATACGGCCGCATCGGGCGCGCTCGTGAGCTCGGCTACGTGATCGTCGACGGAGAATTCGAGCCCGGCCTGGTCGGCGCTGCGGCGCCAGTGCGCGACTTTCGCGGCGGGATCGTGGCGGCGCTGAACGTGTCGGGACCTGAGTTCCGGCTAGGTGACGGGCTCGAGGCGGCCGCGATCGAGGTCAAGCGCGTGGCGGACGAGCTGTCGACTCGCCTCGGCCAATCGGCCCGAGGTGAAGGAGAAGGAGGATGGCATGGCTGAACTGCTCGACCGGCTGGAGAACGGCGCGGTCATCTGCGCCGAGGGCTACCTGTTCGAGCTCGAGCGTCGCGGATACCTGCAGGCCGGAGGCTTCGTGCCGGAGGTGGTGCTCGACCATCCCGAGAAGGTCGCCGAGCTTCATCGAGAGTTCGTGCACGCAGGCTCGGACGTCGTCGAGGCGTTCACGTACTACGCGCACCGCGAGAAGCTCCGACTGATCGGCAAGGAGGATCTGCTCGAGGAGATCAACCGGCAGGCGCTCGCCGTCGCGAAGGAGGTCGCCTCGGAGGCCGGCGCGCTCCTGGCCGGCAACGTGTGCAACACGAACGTCTACGGCGGCGAGCAGTCGCGCGAGACCGTGCGCCGCATGTTCGAGGAACAGGTGGGGTGGGCGGTGGAGAGCGGCGTCGACTTCGTGATCGCCGAGACGATCTCGTGGCTCGGGGAGGCCCTGGTCGCCACCGAGGTGATCAAGGACGCCGGCCTGCCGGCGGTGGTCACGCTGGCGGCGCACAAGGACCCGGACATGCGTGAAGGCGTGTCGCCCGCGGAGTCGTGCAAGCGCCTGGAGGCCGCGGGCGCCGACGTCGTCGGGCTCAACTGCAGCCGCGGGCCGTGGACGATGCTGCCACTCCTGGACGAGATCAGGAAAGCCGTGTCGGTCCACGTCGCGGCGCTGCCCGTTCCCTACCGCACGACCGAGGGGCAGCCCAGCTTCCAGTCGCTCGAGGATCCGCAGCGGACGAACGTCGACGCCGGCCGGCCCTTCCCGACCGCGCTCGACCCGTTCACGTGCAGCCGCTACGAGATCGCGGAGTTCACGCGGGCCGCCTACGACATGGGCGTGCACTACCTCGGTGTCTGCTGCGGCGCGGCGCCGCATCACATCCGGAGCATGGCCGAGGCGCTCGGACGCACGCCACCGGCGACCCGGTATTCGGCGGACATGTCCAAGCACGCCTACCTCGGCACCGACCCCACGCTTCGGACCGAGAACCGGGACTACGCCGAGAAGCTGTAGCGCAAGACTGGGAAGGCGGGGCCGGGTTAGGCTCGTGCCCGGCGTGAACGAGTGGCGAGATCGAACCGTGCGAGTGGGCCTGGGGCAGATCGAGTCCGCGCTCGGGGACGTCGCGGAGAACACACGCCGGGTGCGCGAGGTCGTCGACCGGGCGCGGTCGGAGGGCGCCGACCTGGTCGTCCTGCCCGAGCTCGCGCTCACCGGGTACTCGCTCGGCCAGGTGCACGACGACGTCTCGCGGTCGATCGGAGATCCCGAGATCGTGACGCTCGCGGAGGCGGCCGACGGGCTCGGCTGCGTCGTCGGCTTTGCCGAGGCGGGACGCGTTCACACGTACAACAGCGCCGCTTACCTCGAGCACGGCGCGGTACGGCACGTGCATCGCAAGCTCTACCTCCCGACCTACGACATCTGGGAGGAGCGGAAGCACTTCACGCCGGGTGATGCCATGCGGTCGTTCGACACGGACATCGGGCGGGTGGCCGTCCTCATCTGCAGCGATGCGTGGCAGCCCGCGCTCGCCGTGCTGGCCGTCCAGGACGGGGCCCGAGTGCTGATCATCCCGGCCGCCAGCACCGCGCGGCGCCCGGCGATCGAGCGAGAGTGGCGTGACGTCAACCGCTTCTACGCCCGCATGCTCGAGACATACGTCGTGTTCGTCAACCGGGTCGGCGAGGAGGGCGAGCTCTCCTTTTGGGGCGGCTCGCACGTCTACGACCCATGGGGCGAGCTGGTGGCGGAGGCGCCGATCGGCGAGCCGGCACTCGTCACCGTCGAGTTCGACGTAGGCAACGTCCGCCGACGTCGGCGCGAGATGCCGCTCGTCAAGGAGGCGCGGCTGGCGCTGCTGAGCCGGGAGCTGGAGCGCCTCGCTGCCGAGGGCGGGGATCTCTAGCCCGAAGCCGGCTGGCGAGCGACGGGACTCGAATCCGCGACCGCCTGGCTCCGGAGGCGGCGGTCATCTTCGCGGCGGGCAGGCGCGACCCCGAGAGCCAATCGTGGCCAAGCTCGCTCAGCGTCGATCGAGGTTGCGGGCGATTCGTTCGAGCTCGGCGCGGTAGGCGCGGGCCCGCGCGGCGAGACGGGGGTATTGCTCGGCGATCTCCTGCGTGCCCTCGATTGCGCGGGAGAGCTCGTCGTTGCGGCGCTTGGCGTCGGTTTGTGCCCAGGTCTCGCGCAGGCGTTGCAGTTGCTCGCGGAACGCGGGCGTGGGTTGCGCGGCGTCGTAGCGCAGCAGGGACGCGAGCGTCTCGTTGGCGTTGGAGATGTTCGGACGCAGCGCAACGGCGGCGCGCGCGGCCTTGATGCCGGCATCGATGTCGCCTAGTCGTAGCTCCTGGAGCGCGAGGTTGTTGAGCACGATTTGCCGCTCATAGCCGAGTTCGTTGGCGCGGCGGTAGTCGTTCCGCGCGCGCGTGGAGCCGTGTGCGCCCGCC
>Ga0126312_10002400_pt1 | contig 12523 bp, 8 predicted proteins | sample Plot104A_FD_92537 | JGI IMG/M metagenome (GOLD analysis project Ga0126312, IMG submission 92537) | Serpentine soil microbial communities from UC McLaughlin Reserve, CA, USA - Plot104A | ecosystem: Environmental > Terrestrial > Soil > Grasslands | place: USA: UC McLaughlin Reserve, Lake County... | reverse complement strand
CAAAATATCTATCGGGCCTCGTGATGGTTACTTATATGCAGTGGTAGGTGACGTCAGTTCCGGAGGGGGAATGCTAGACAACCAGAACCCCGGCAGACCACCCGACGACAAGTCAGTTATCCTACGTGTAGACAGAGATACTGGAACCCCTGCAAAGGATAACCCCTTTTACAATAATAATTATATGGGTGGTGGCGACATGGAAAGGCTACAGCGATACTATGCCTATGGGATTCGTAACAGCTTTGGCATGGACTTTGAACCTGTTACAGACAAGCTATGGATAACTGAAAACGGAGAGCATACCTACGATGAGATAAACATTGTAGAGCCTGGCTTTAACAGTGGCTGGCATAAAATCATGGGTCCAATTGGAAGAACTAACATGACGGTTCAAAAGGATCTTGTCATCTTTGACGGTGCGAAATACCAAGACCCGGTCTTTAGTTGGTATGCTCCCGTAGGTGTAACTGACATCGAATTTTTCAATTCAACAAAACTAGGCGACAAATACGATTGTAATCTTTTTGTTGGAGACATCAACAATGGCAATCTGTACTTTTTTGAAGTAAATGAAGATAGGACAGGACTAACATTCCATGACTCGAGGCTGCTCGATCTCGTTGCTGATCCAGTAAAAGAAGAAGAAGAAGAGGAGGGCGGCGAGGCCAGCGAGCTATCTTCTATAATCTTTGGAGAGGGCTTTGGACGCATAACCGACATTGAGACTGGCCCTGATGGCTTGCTCTATATACTAACGTATGAAGATGGCAAAATTTATAGGATAAGCAAAGGCCAAAGTTAGATTTGAAACTGCCTTTTCTATGATACAAGACCACACCCTTTTGATCTGCTTTTGAAATTGGATTATTAATGCATCATTAATGTAACAACTTCTCAAAGAACTACTAGTGCAAGCTGATTATTATCGGTATAAAAAATGGTAATGCAAAGGCGCACCACAGGAAAAAAATTTTCCTCCAGATAAAAGCCTCAATCACAACGGAAAATAATACTGTTCTATTTTATATGGTAAGTTGGCTTATGAGAATAGCTGCGGGTCATTTATGAACTCTGATATGTATGCCGGAATGATTAAGTATTACGCCTTTTGTATATAGTAGAGGATAAACGAGGTTAATAATATCGTGCCAATATTAGCTATTTTCACTGGAAATAATGTGACAAAGCAGATGTATGAAACTCTAAGAAAAGAAGTAGATTGGGAACACAATCATCCAGCAGGGGTCATACTCTATGCTGCTGGCTTCGATGAGTCAGGAAATAACGTTAGTGTGGCTGATATTTGGGAATCAGAAGAGCAGCTAAATAACTTTGTAAGTAACAGATTAATGCCTGTGATGCAGAAAGGGGGAGTGCCTACTCCAAAGGTGGAAATATTTCAGATTAATGATGTTAGCGCTTATTCTGGTATTGACAAATACAGACTTAGATAGTCAATATAAAAAAACTCTAGCGCGCTGACCCTCTCGGTAAGGCATATGGTTAATAATCTATAGACCCTGTTAAGGCATTAGGAAATAGATGATCTTTTTCACTCTGATGAATTGTTTTATTGTTACAGACGTTGGGCGAAAGGGATTCGAGGCATCCCTTGGCTCAAATGCGACCTAGAACTTGATAGAAGCTTAGATTGCTATTACCTTGGACAACAAGTTAGTGTGAAATCAACCTCCCAATGACGATCCGAGTATAGCAACGATGGAAGAATCAAAGGATTTACAAAATAGGCTTGTCATCTTAAAGCAATAATAAAAGGGGGCAAAAAAACGGAGAATGACAGGCGGGTCCAGGTGGGGGGCGAGATGTAATTGATTAGGTGAGTTGTCTTCCTCTATTGATTCGCTTATTTGGAGCTCGTTTAGTACTGATGAATCTTTTCGCGCATGAATTATAACCTTTATTTTCGCTATCACTGGTTATTAATGCAAAAATTGTCTAATTATGGCGCTTTTATATGAAATTATAAAGAGGAACATTATGGCGCTTTTATATGAAATTATAAAGAGGAACGCTTATCTTGCTGTGAAACGTTCATTCTGCCCTACAAGTTCATGAGAGTATCCTCGCAATCATTGGTTTCGTCAACGATGGGAATAGGATTAGCATCAGCAATAGTAATAGCAGCAGCGATTTTTCTTTTGGCTTCCAATATCACGATAATAAATGCACAACAATTCACTTACCAACCAGGAGAACCAACTCAGAATGGAACAATAACAGCTACAACAATATTATTTGAGAGCAGAAATGACAGCTTTAGAGTTCAGGTACCACAAGGCTGGGTAATTGATGATGTGAATAATACAGGCTCTACTCTGGAATCAGAGCTAACGCAGGGCTATGGCATACTAGCAGAACTATGCCCAGAGGAAGATGGAGGAGGGCAACAACAAGAGGCACTTTCCAATGTTAGCAGTAGTAACAATAGCAATAGCAGTAGTAACAATAGCAATAGCACTAGCATCTGTCAACAACAAGCCCAAGATGAGATCATACACATTGTACGATATCCCAACTTGAGTGCTAGACTTCAACTTGCTCTTGGTGTTAATGAGAACGACACCACTACTGACAATATTCTATCGTACCATCTACAGAAGCTTGAGGAAGTTGGCTACAGGAGTATAGAGATTGTAAACAATACAGAGACGACAGTAAATGTTACGAACGCGGAGACAAACGAAACGATAGAAACAGTACCAGCCAAGTTTGTAGAAATGACATATGCTACTAATTTTGCGCCCAATGAAATAAGAGAAGGTTATTTCATTTCAACTGCTACAAATGCAACAGATCCTGATCCCGGTGTAACAAAGGGATATACTATCTTTTATGAAGGCAATTCTACTACTGTAGCTAATGTTACCTCGGTAGCACAAACAACAACTTCTGACGATTTACTACCACCCTTACCTGCTCCAGTCAGGCAGGTATTTGATTCATTTGGGCTATTAGCAGAAGAAGTAGCAGAAACAGGAGGAGGGGGAGGACCAACAATAAATGATAATGATGATTCAGGAGAAGGGAACACAACGGATGATGATAGTAGTAGTAGTAGTGGTGATTCAGGAGGAGGAGGAGGGGGAGGACCAACAATAAATGATAATCCTTCAGGAGGAGGAGGATCAACGGATGATGATAGTAGTAGTAGTGGTGATTCAGGAGGAGGAGGAGGGGGAGGACCAACAATAAGTGATAATGATTCAGGAGGAGGGACAACAACGGATGATAGTAGTAGTGATTCAGGAGGAGGGACAACAACGGATGATGATAATGGTTCAGGAGGAGGAGGAGGGGGAGGACCAACAATAAGTGATAGTGACGATTCAGGAGGAACAACAGATGATGGAGATACAGGAGGAGGAGGAGGAACAACAGATGATAATGATAATGACGATTCAGGAGGAGGGCCTACAAACCCTCTTACAGCTGAAATCATTTCAAATGGAACACAAGGTGTTGCACCCGCCACTTTTGAATTTCAAGCAAATGTGACAGGCGGAAGAGAACCCTATACCATCAACTGGAACTTTGGTGACGATGAGGGCAGCGTAGAAAGCGATGATGAACAAGATGTCGTGCACGCATTCGATGAAGCTGGGACCTATAACGTTACTCTCACTATCACAGACTCTACCGGTCGGACAGCATCTAACAATATACTAATCACTGTTGTACAACCGCCAGCCCTGACATCTGCTGAAATCATTTCAAGTGGCACAGAAGGAGTTGCACCCGCCACTTTTGAGTTCGAAGCCGATGTGGTAGGTGGTACAGAGCCTTACACATATAGCTGGGACTTCGATGACGGCAGCGAAGGTAATGATGAGCAAACTGTTGAGCACACATTTGACCTAGGTGGCACGTACAATGTGGATCTTACTGTTACAGACTCTCGTGGCCAAAGTGCATCCGATAGTGTAGAAATCACCATTGAGGAACCGTCGCCACCTCCAGCAGCAGAAGAACAAGAACAAGAAGAACAACAAGAGCAAGCAGCAGAAACTGTCTGTGATTCCTCATATCCAGATTTATGTATACCGCCTCCGCCACCAGATCTAGACTGTGGCAACGATGGTATTCCTGAAAACTTTCAGGTATTGCCACCTGATCCACATGGGTTTGATTCGGATAATGATGGCATAGGATGTGATAGTGAAAGCAATGACGCGATAGTTGAACCAGAATCGTCAAACAATGACTCTGGGACAACTGTTGGTAGAACAAGCTCTGATGATGATGACGACTAGAATGCAACAGCAGACGACGATGATGCATAGAAAGGCTAAATGCTACTCATGTTGAAACATCAACACTCGCATTAAAATGATGGAGAAATGATGATGATAATATTAAACGAAGAATCAAAAGAGGTAGATAGAGACAGAAGTACAACATTTAGATCATTACAAAAACTTGTTACTAGAGAATAAATGACTTCGGATTGATAACGTGCAAAAGGGCACTCATCTGTCTGGGAATTCCTGTAAACAGCAGAAGTACGATTTGGATAAAAAGTAAGCATTGATACCAATTTTATCATATAAAACAATACGCATTGTAGGATTACGGAGCTCAGCAAGTGAAATACCTTCGATACTTGGTAATAGTTGTACTTTCCCTAAGAAAATAAGCTTTTTCGGTACGATCAGAATAAGTGGTCATCATATAACCATTAGGATCTATAGTAGTTATTACAACACCTGGACGATATACCATCTGAAACATAGGAAAAGAAAAAAATGCTATCTATAATTACCATCGTTATTACCATCGTTATCGCAAGATTGTTTTCCTTTTTTTTGCTGCAACTGCTCCGACGCTTGGCGAGACTCCGAGATTAAGAAAAGCAGAAAAGGAAGAAAAAATAATGAATAAAAATGTTGTATTGCATGTGTATGCCATCAATAGTTGAAATTAATGGTGTGATATCATAAAATTGCGAAAATTAGCTACTTTCGATTTATTTACACCCGCTCCGCTTAAGTACATCTTAATATCTATACAAAATAGCCAATGATTGCCAAAAAAATAATGAATCCTAAAGCAAAATCAAATTTTCTAACAACAATGACACATCCAAAGTTATCCAGGAGTAAAAGAAGAACATGGGCATGACTTTAAAGCTTGAGGAGATGCTAAAAGCGCTTGAAGAGCACATAGAAATTCTAAAGCAAGATCTACTTTTTTTGATGGCGGAATGCAAAGCTGATAATCAGATGACTCAAAAAATCATTACAATCAAGAGAGAATTGGATAGAGCCGTACAGGAAAGAATGAAGTTAAGTCAGATTTTATTGTCATCATTATGAGATAATAATAGTAATTGTAATTTCAGTAGGATTATTGCTGTTCCTGCTTGTCTTGATAGTTTCCACTGCATTCGCCATAGCTCTAAAACTACATCGCTAAAGAAACTCCCGTATGATGATGTGGCGCTTTGAGGGTAAGACAATTTATTACCAACTTGGGAAGAAAATAAAAAATATGAGTAGAAAAAACTAAGCGAGATTAAGAAAGAAAAAAGGAAAATATTTATTTATTCTCTCGCTAATAAATAATATTCTCGCAATTACCTGTGCTTTATCTCCTTCAGTCGCATTAAAGTCTGTGATTGTATCTTCTCCGTTGCCACACTGGAATTTATCTGCTCCTTGTCCTCGAGTTTATTGGTCATCTTCCTGTTCAGCATTTATCTTGTCATTTCCAGTACATGTCCTAAAATAGTACGACCAATATCGTTATCATTGCCCCTTTGCTATCTATATTATGATTCAAGGGTTCCAACTATGAAATCAGGTCCTTAACTGTCTTTGATATTCTTGTTCTTGGCTCTGCTACTGTGATGATAGCGGCAACAAAAAGAGAAGAAGAGCATTGGAGGAAGTAAGAGAGCGAGATTAATCCTGTGGTTAAGAGACATTTAATTAGAAATAAAGTCTCTTCAAGATACTCGCCAAATTGATTATACAATTCACAATAAACTATGTTCATAGCACTAATTTTTTCGTAGAAAAGAAATTGAAAGATTGAGAAGATAAGGTAAGAAAAAAGAGGAGAGGTCTTTGTCAGACGCTCTAATTCATTTGTCGCTTGTGCTTACTTCGTCTTGAAGAGTGCAGACAGTGCTGAGCCAGATTGGTCAGTGATAGTTACCTCATAGCATATTCCTGCTCCCTTTGCAGTCTGCCAGTTGTATACGAACTGCCCTGCACTTGAGTCGTATCTCAAGCTAGTTCCCCCAGTTGCAGTGAGTTCGATTGCATCTTCGAGGCCTGTAATAGATGTGCAGCTGACTTTTTGTTGAGCCAATTTTGCTATTTGGGCACCGTTGAATGTTGTTGATGTGAACTCTGTGTCTGCAAATATTTCAAACTTGATCGGTACTGTCGACCCGCCCTTGACTGTGTTTACAGTTGGCTTATTGTCAACTGGTTGATATAATCCTTTCATATCCCACTTCTTTACTGTGTAGGCGTTTGAATCCTCTCCGGTGTTGCCTGCATTATCTTTAGCCGTAGCCGTTACTGTGTGAGATCCTACTGTCTGATCATAATCACCGACAGTGCAGTCTCCAGCTGGTCCAGAACCTGGAGTTGGGTCTTCTGCTGTGCATGTGGGCTTATCGGGGAGAAATCCAAAGAAGTATGAGCTACCATCTGCAGGTCCGCCAACTAATGAAACGGTCGGAGCAGTTGCATCTCTCTTTATTGTGACTGATTCTGACGCGGTTCCACCTGCACTAGTCGCCTCGCACGTTATTGTGCGACCATCTGAATCTGTGTCTTGGCTAATTGTAACATCGTCACAACCGTTAGTGGATGTTACAGTTGATTCATCGTCTCTGATATTCCAATGGACGCTAACATCACTTGTATACCAATCGTTATCTCCCTTAGTTCCCTGGACATCAGCAGTTATTACTGGTGGTGTGGTGTCAGTCGTTGTTCCGCCGCCGCCTCCACCTGTGCCTCCTCCGCCACTGCTTGTATCTTCCTCTACTGCAAGAGTAAAGGTTGCTGGATTTTCATTATATGTTGATCCTGCTTGCCCACCTGAAGCATCCACAGTAATAGTGTAACTATCACTGACGTCGCTAGTAAACTCAACGGATTTGGAGTTCTCTTTACCGCAATTTGTAAAGGAAAGTGATGAGGAGCTTGCAGTTACACCATCTGGTGCATTTATTGTAACAGTGGTTGGATTAGATGATGTTGGATTGCATCCACGGACGTCACCTGCAGAATTAGTGGCAACTATCCAATAGCTAACGGTGGTCGCCTCGCCCACTGTTATAGTTACTGTATTGCCTGCACTTGAATCCACATCGTTGACTACATTATCTGCAAATGCTGCTTTCATGCCCGCTACTGAAAAAACTAGCATCGCGCCTATGGCAATAGCTGCCATTGCATTTGTAGAACTACTCTTATTGAACCATTTTTTTGTATGGTTTTGCATTGTCACTCCAATACCACACACTATTATTATACTTTGTGATTTTGGAAATGCCATGCAATACCGTGCAATACTTAAATAAGTGTTTTGTTAGAGAATACACGTGCATAACTTAGGCAAAAGAGCACAAATAGGTGATATAACATGCCATCACATCCATTAAACGCGCTAACTCGTATAAATTCTACAGTTAAGGAACTCTTCATTTATCTATATGATTTATCGCCACTTGACCTTGATCTGCTCTTTATCATGATAAAAGAAGCAAAACCTTTGACCTTAGAAGAGCTATCAAATAAGGCAGATAGAGACAAGAGCACCGTGTTTAGGTCTGTACAAAAACTGGTATCTGCAGGAATTTGCATCAAAGAAACTAGGACTATCCGAGAGGGTGGTTACTATCATGTATATAGCGCTGTAGATATGGAAACATTTAAGGCAGAAACTGAAATGAGAGTTAAAGACCTACAAAAGAGTCTTGACCGTCTCATGAAAAAATTCGAAAGCGATATGCACAGTGCCATCTCGTCATTTTACCAAAAATAGTAGATTGTTCATTAGCACTTACTATAACAAGGGATCAGATAGATCATCGCCTACCTAGAAATACGACAGTTGCGCAGCGGCTCACAGGCTAGACCTTGAGAATCCTGATTGCAGAAGATGATTCCGATATTTGGATACCCTACAAGATTGCACTTGAGAAAAGGGGACATATTGTCGATTTTGCCCAGAACGGAGAAGAATGCATCGAGAGGTATAACATAGCATTAAAACAATCAACAAGACAGAAAATGAGTGACGAAGATGGCCATTCTAATTATCATTATAGCAATTACAGCAGTAAAAGGAGGAGAACAACAACAAATAGTGGCGGCGGCGGTAATGATGACCAAGCTCTTATCTCCCCTTCTTCCTTCTCCCTCTCTTTGTCATCACCACCATCATCAACACCATATGATGCAGTAGTGCTAGATTACAGGATGCCAAAAAAAGATGGATTACAGGTGGCAAAAGAAATTTTGGCATCAAACCCTTCTCAGCGAATAATATTTGCCTCAGCATATGTCAAAGAAACCCTGAGGGAATCTGTCAAGGAACTAAGACAAGTAGTTGAACTCATGCAAAAGCCATTTTTGCCGGAAGCACTAGTGGATGTGGTAGAAGACACTGAAGCTTATCCAGAACTAAAGAAGCTATTTGTAAATGTCAGGAAGATGACTGAAAGTGATTTTGAAAATCCTTCGCCAGATCAAATAAAAGACATCTTAGAGGGCCTCAAGAGGATTCAAAAAGGAAGGACATTTTAGCTTGTCTGAAAAAGCATGTGGTGGCGGACTGCCATTATATTGTCATTATCATTATCAACATCATCTTCTTGTTCTTGATAATCTTCATCATCATCTTGATACTACTATAAGGATAACAACAACTGCTACTAATAGGCATCCTCCTCCTCCTTCTCAACAAAATTTCCCACTTCATCTCCGCAGCATTTCTTGTTATTGTCCTTCTCATTTGTCGAGCGGAAGCACTAAAAAATAATGAGGTGTCGAAAAAAGGAAAAAGGTAAGATCATGATGTCGCAGTTGATCATATTCTTGAGCCGGTCTTACGTATGAAAATATTACATCTACTCATTCTCGTCTGTCTGGGAACTGCTTTTCTAATAGGCGTGACAAGTCTTCTAAGTATTACACGGATAAACGCAATAGCCAGTGAGCTTTCAGAAATTGAGACACCAAAGATAACGACCCTTTATCAAATGGAAATTTTATTAGAGGAAGCCGCAAAAGAGATTTTTGATTTTTCAAGGTTGGAGCAAGCCCCTCAAAAGCAGGAGTTTGAATCGAGTGTAAATGAGTTTAGAGTCAATGCAGAGGAACTGAGAAGATTGGCAAGTACAGGAGGAGGAGAAGACGATAAAGAACTGAGAAGATTGGCAAGTACAGGAGGAGGAGAAGACGATAAAGAACTAAGATTATTGTTAGATAATAATCTGACTAAGCAATTTTCCTATTTCAAAGATTTAGGTGAGAGATTGATCTCTCTTCAAGAGAACCAAAGCGAGAAAATATTGCAAAGAAGGGCTTTGCTAATTCAAAAGCTAGATCCAATAATAGATGTTCATCTGCAGAACATTTTGAGCCCATCTGATATACAATACGCACAAAAGCACCAGGCTTTGCTTGAAATGGAGATTAATTTGCATGAGCTTTTCTCGGCATCAAGTGGATATATAGTAAAGTCAGATCCCTCTCTCAAGGATAGGATAAACGATAGTATTGTCGATTTTCAGTACTGGCTTGAAAGGTTCCTTGATCTAAATGGCTACTACGATGGGAGTAGCAATAATAGTAGTAAGAGTACCAATACTACCGGCTCCCTCTCTGTGACAGCTAATCCTGCTGCGAACACTCATAGATTATTATCAATGGCAAAAATCATGACAGTAATAGAGGAGGAGGATGATACCACTAGTATAGCAGATAGTGATAATACTCCTCCTGCTACCACCATTATTCTACCTACTGGAGAAGAGCAACAACTGAAACCAATCACAGCTATAGCAGATGCCACTGTTCCTGCTGCTCTCCCTCCAGTACAACAGATACAAAATGCAGGACAGGCATTACAATATGCAGTTGTTATAAAGCAAGACTTCAATACAGTTAGCAAACTTACCCACGATATCATTGAGCTTGAAGATATGGAACAGAATCAACTGTCGGAATTTAGCAGAGCAGAAACTGCAATAAGCAATCTATTAGATGACAAAATGGAAGCAATAATTTTGCTAAATATTCAAGCGCTTCAAGGTAGCGCCAATGATATGGTCACTATAGCTTTAGTGTCCATAGTAATTGCAATAATGTTAGCAATCACACTTGGCATTATAATATCCAGTTATATTGCAAAGCCCATAAAGAGACTAAGGCAAGCAGTCAATGAAGTAGAGGCAGGAAATTTGGATGCACAATTTATTGATATAAACGATGGAGATACAGAGGGAGGAAGAAGAAGAGTAGGAGGAGGAGATGGCAATAGAGGTAGCAGAAACAATAAGAATAGAATCAGTAGTTTTGCCAGTGAAGAGTTAATTGATCTATCACATTCATTCAATTCAATGACAGAAAAACTTAAGGCAAATAATATGATGCAAAAGGAGTTTCTCGGTATTGCATCGCATGAACTTAGAAGCCCTATACAGCCCATTCTAAGTTATGCAGATCTAGCCACTAAAGGAGACTTGCCATATCAGCAAGCAATGGAGAAGATTCTTACAAATGCTCTCAAGCTTCAGAGTCTCGCAAACGATATTCTTGATGTTGCCAGAATTGAAGCAGGTCAGCTTAACTGTGTAATGAGATCAGTATCTGTTAATAGAGTTGTTAAAGATGCAGTAGATTCGATAAGAGAAAATTTGAGAAAGGATGTTGATTTAGAGCTCCAACTACTTGAACAGGATGTAGAGATCGGGTTAGATCACGATCGTATAGTCCAGGTGCTTACAAATATTCTCGGAAATGCAGCAAAGTTTACAAAGAAAGGTAAGGTAAAAATAGAAACTTCCCGGGCTTCTGATGATAATAACCTAATTGAAATCCGAATAAGTGATACTGGAGGCGGCATACCTGAAGAAATCCTGCCAAGATTATTTGAAAAATTTGCAACCAAAGATGTTGGAGCTAGCGCAAAACAGGGAACAGGCCTAGGACTATACATCAGCAAAGCAATTGTAAAAGCTCACAATGGGAAAATCTTTGCATTTAATAACCCAGAAGGCGGATCCACTTTTGTTATCTCTCTGCCAATAGAACAAGAAAGATAAAATGCAGAAGGGGCTTAAGAGCAAAACAACAATAATATAATAACAAGATCTCGAGGGAAATATACTTGAATGGTTGAAAATGCTTTTGACTTCCGCCAAAGCTGTTTATTATTAGCGATCTTAAAGCTCATCAAATCCCCAAATCAGAGAGCTTTTTCAGGGATTGAGAAGAGTGCAGAAGCAGAAGCTTAGGACAATTTTTTCGCAACGTCTTTTAAAAATATTAAAACCAGTCTCGCTATCCTTTTATTATTATTATGAATTCTCAAAGATGACTCGTATATTGAACGTTCTTCTTCTTTTTTACTAGTTTTTGATTCGTTATTCTGTGATTCTTATCTTTATGGTCTTTCAGCTCTTTTTTTGAATCGAAAGATTGTTGGCAGATATGACACCTTGAAATCTTGCTTGTCACCTCTTATATATATCCCCCTCTCTTTTCGTTTTTATCATCTCTTTGTTGTTATCTCGTAATTTCAAATACACTTTAGTAAAATTTGCTCCTGATTTGTTAAAGCTAGAACTTGCGTACAATGTATGTCTATAATATGGCACGACATTACTAAAAAAGCCACTCAGAGGAATTATATTATAGAATATACCAGATAATGGTAGAAGAAATGATACTTTTTTTGTTGGTAATCGACCAATTTCTTGTCCGTGGTTGATTGCAGGAGGAGGATACATGTATACTCCACCCACCTTGAACTACATGAGCGGTATTATTACCTTGAATCTTTTTGAAAAAAAAGAATGGCCCAGAGGGATCCGATAGAAATAGAACAAAAACCTTCAGAAGTGAGACTCACCGAATCAGTGACAGAGAATGAAATAAAGTAAGACACAGTCAGCTTTATTCAGAGTGCCTTTAATAGTAAGAGATCAGATAATTTTGAAAGGTCATTGCTAGATACTGATAATCTAACGATAAAGCATCTTTCTAAGCTTATAGCTTCTCGTGAGATTTCATGTTTAGAAGTGGTTGATGCAACTATTGAAAAGATAAAAAAACTGAATCCTAAGCTTAATGCATTCATAACAGTACTTGGCGAGCCTGCAAGAAGAGAAGCAAAGCATGCAGATTCTCTCATCAAACAAGGGAAATACCTTGGACCCCTCCATGGAATTCCGATCAGTTTGAAAGATCTGATTTACATTAAAGGAGTAAGAAGCACTAGCGGATCAAAGATTCTTGCAGATTTTGTACCT
>Ga0126312_10002399_pt1 | contig 12532 bp, 8 predicted proteins | sample Plot104A_FD_92537 | JGI IMG/M metagenome (GOLD analysis project Ga0126312, IMG submission 92537) | Serpentine soil microbial communities from UC McLaughlin Reserve, CA, USA - Plot104A | ecosystem: Environmental > Terrestrial > Soil > Grasslands | place: USA: UC McLaughlin Reserve, Lake County... | reverse complement strand
GCTGCTGACCTACGCGGCGTTCCTGTTCGCGCTCGTGAAGCTGATCCCGATCACCCTCACGCTTCCGGGGATCGCGGGAATGGTGCTCACCCTGGCGGTGGCGGCCGACGCCAACATCGTCATGTACGAGCGAATAAAGGAGGAGGTGCGGAGCGGCCGCTCCGTGCCGGCCGCGATCTCGGCGGGCTACGCCAAGGCGCTGCGGACGATCATCGACGCGAACGTCGTGACGATCGGCGTGGCGTTCATCCTGTTCACGCTCGCGACGGCGGGCGTGAGGGGCTTCGCGTTCACGCTGGGTGTCGGCACGCTCGTCTCGCTCTTCACGGCCGTGCTTGGCACCTCGGCGATCCTCGGCACGCTGGCGCGCACGCGCCTCCTGCGGCGCAAGGGTGCGCTGGGGGCGGGGACGAGGGGCGACCGGGAGGGCTGGCGATTCGACTTCATGGGGAACTCGCGCTGGTTCTTCTCGCTGTCGGGCGCGATCCTCGTGGTGGGCGCGCTCGCGATCGCGGGGCTGGGAATCAACTTCGGCATCGACTTCGAGTCGGGCACGCGGATCACGGCGCCGCTCCAGAAGGCGGCGAGCGTGGACCAGGTGCGCTCGACGCTCAAGCCGCTCGGCTACGCGGACGCCGAGATCCAGGAGGTCAAGGACCCCGACCTCGGGAAGCACATCGTGCAGATCGAGGTCAAGCAGCTCGCCCCGGACAAGGTCCAGAAGGTCCAGAACGCGCTCAAGGACGACTATGGGCTGGCGACCGCGGACTTCGTAGCCGACTCGGTCGGCCCGACCTTCGGCGCGCAGATCGCGCGGACCGCGCTGATCGCGGTCATCGCGTCGCTGCTCCTGATCTCGATCTACATCGGGTTCCGGTTCGAGTGGAAGTTCGCGGTGCCGGTGTTGATCGCGCTGGCGCACGACCTGCTGATCACGGCGGGCGTCTACGCGCTGTTCGACCGCGAGGTCAAGACCGCCACCGTTGCCGCTCTGCTCACGATCCTGGGTTACTCGCTCTACGACACGGTGATCGTGTTCGACCGGATACGCGAGAACGTGCCGCGCATGCCGCGCGCGACCTTCTCTCAGATCGCGAACCGGTCGATGTCCGAGGTCTTCACGCGGTCGCTGGCCACGAGCTTCGCGGTGCTGATGCCGGTGGGCTCGCTGCTCCTATTCGGCGGCGAGACGCTGAAGGACTTCGCCTTCGCCCTGCTGGTGGGCGTGCTCTCGGGCGCCTACTCCTCGATCTTCATCGCGACGCCGGTGCTGGTCGAGTGGAAGGAGCGTGAGCAGACCTACATGCGCCGCCGCCGGCTGATGCTGCAGCAGTTCGGCGGCCACATCCCGGCCTTCGCCCCCGGCACGCTGGGAGAGCCGGTGCCGGCAGCGGCGGCGGCCGGCGCAGCCGCGGGCGGACAGGTGCCCGCCCGTGCCGACACCGGAGTCGTAGCGGCTGAGGACGCCGGTGCCGCTCCCGCGCCGCAGCAGCCCGTGCCGACGAGCCGCGCCGAGCGCCGGCAGCGCCGCGCGGCGGCCGCGCGCAGCGCGGCCGGACCGCGCTCGCGGACCAGCACGACCCGCGCGCCTTCCACGCCGCCGTCCCGCGGCGGGGACGGGCCACCGCCCGCCGGCGACGGCGCACCGCGCACGGGCGAGGGCGCACCGCGCACGGGCGACGGCGCTCCGCCCTCGCCGCCGCCGGAGCGCGCGGTGCAGCCCTCGGCCGAGACCCCGGCCTCACCCTCGGCGCCCGCCGCGCCGAGCGAGCCGCCGGCGAAGCCGAAGCAGAAGCAGAAGTCGAAGCGCCAGCAGAAGCGCAGAAAGCACGGGAGGCGCTAGCGATGGCGTTGGTCGTCTGGGTGATGATGGGAATCGCGGTCTGGCACTTCACCGTCTTCCTGCCCGACCGCTTCTGGGGCGGCATCGTCGGAGCCTTCCTGGCCGCCTTCCTGGCCGCCGCCGTCTTCGGCTTCCTCGTGAACGGCCTGACCGTCCCCGGCAAGAGCGACACGGAGGTCGTCCAGGCTCTGATAGCGATCCCCGGCTCGATGATCGGCCTCGCCATCTCCTTCCTCTGGGGCGCCCGAATGGACCGCGAGCACGGCATCGACCACGGCCATACGCGCGAAGGCAGCCTCTAGGCGATTCGCGCGCGTGGTGTGTATCGCGGCCCGTCGAGCGGCGCTGTGACCCGCGACAGCCGCAGCTGAGCTCGCGTTCCGTCCGCCCTGCGTCCGAGGATCACTCGGATGCAGTCGAGGCCGTCTCGTTGGAGAGCTGACCCGTATGGGGTCGCCGCGGGGCGTTCGCTTGCTCGGGGGCTGGGGGTCTCGCCCGTCGTCGGGGCGATTCTCGCCCGACGTGGGTTCGGCGACCTCGAGGAGGCGCGGCGCTTCCTCGCCGCCGAGGAGTCGCACGACCCGCTGACGTTGCCGGGTGTCCCGGCTGCCTGCGAGCTGATCCTCGCTCACCTCGGGCGCGGCTCCTCGATCGCGGTGTTCGGCGACTACGACGTCGACGGCGTCTGCTCCACGGCGATGCTGCTGCGCACGCTGCGCGCGCTCGGCGCCGACCCGGTCTGGGAGCTGCCGAGCCGCGTCGACGAGGGATACGGGCTCTCGGAGGCCGCCGTCGAGCGGCTCGCGGGGCGTGGCGTCGGGCTGCTGGTCACGGTCGACTGCGGCATCACCGCGGTGGAGCCGGTGGCCGCGGCGCGGTCCGCGGGTCTCGACGTGGTCGTCACCGATCACCACCGCCCCGGCGACACGCTGCCCGACTGCGCGGTCGTCCACCCGGCCCTCGGCGACTACGGCTGCCCGGAGCTGTGCGCCTCAGGCGTCGTGCTCAAGCTGAGCGAGGCGCTCTACGCCGCGGCCGGCCGCGACGCGGCCGAGGCGGGGGAGGACGCGGACCTCGCTGCGCTCGCCACAGTCTGCGACCTCGTTCCGCTGCGCGGCGAGAACCGCCGCATCGTCCGCGAGGGGCTGGTCGAGCTGGGTCGCACCCGGAAGCCCGGGCTGCGCGCGCTGATGGAGATCGGCGGAGTCGTGCCGGCCGAGCTGTCCGAGCACTCGCTCGGGTTCCGCCTCGGGCCGCGCATCAACGCGGCCGGGAGGATGCAGCGAGCCGACGCGGCGCTCGAGCTGCTGCTGACGGACGACCCCGCGCGGGCCGGCGAGGTCGCGCGCGAGCTCGACTTCCTCAACCGCGACCGGCAGGAGGCCGAGACCCGGATCCTGTTCGCTGCGGAGGCGGCCGCCGCGGCGCAGGCGGACCAGGCCGCGATCGTGGTGGCGGGGGAGGGCTGGCACCCCGGCGTGGTCGGCATAGTCGCCTCCCGCCTGGTGGAGCGCTGGCGCCGCCCGTGCGTGGTGGTCGCGCTCGATCCCGCCGCCGAGCGCCCGGCCGCTCAGGCCCGCGCCGGCCGCGGATCCGGTCGCAGCATCTCCGCGTACGACCTTCACGCTGGGCTCGCCGCCTGCTCCGAGCACCTCATTCGCTTCGGGGGTCACAGGATGGCCGCCGGGGTGGAGCTGGACGCCGATGCGGTCGAGCCGTTCCGCCGCGCGCTGGCCGCGCACGCGGCGACGGCGCTCTCGCCGGACGATCTGATCCCGGTCGAGCGAGTCGACGCGGTGGTCCCCGGCGGCGACCTCGGCCTCGAGCTCGCCGAGGACCTCGAGCTTCTCCGCCCGTTCGGAATGGGCAACCCCCAGCCGACCCTCCTCGTGCCGGCCGCCCGCTTCGAGCGGGTGACCGCGATGGGAGAGGAGAAGGAGCACTCCCGGTTCACGCTCGTGACAGCCGGAGGCGCGCGTTCACGCGGGGTCGCGTTCCGCTCGCGGCCGAAGGACCTGGCGCCGGCGCAGGAGCGCGCCCACGACATCGCCCTGAGGCTGGAGAAGAACCGCTGGAACGGGATCGTCGAGCCTCGCGTCCTGCTGCGGGCGCTCTGCCCGACGGAACCAGGCGAAATCGAAGCCCTCGGCGAAGACCAGCCGTTCTGGGACGAGCTGCGTGGGCTGCTGGAGCGGGAGCTCCACACCGTCCAGGCCGCTGCCGGGATCGTCGAGGACCGGCGCCGCGAGGGCTTTGCGGGTGTCGCCGGCGATCTCTTCTCCAGCGGCGAGGCGGTTCTCGTGGCTGTCGCCGACGTTCCGCGGCGCAGGGCCGGCCTCGAGGCCGTGGTCGCGGGGCTCTCGGATGCCCCGATGCCGGTGGTCTCCTGGGCCGCCCTCGGCGCCCGACCCGAGCTGGCCGGCGGATACGAGCACCTCGTCGCCCTCGATCCGCCTCCCGGCGGCATCTCCGACGCGCTGCTGAACACGACCCCTCGCGCGCACCTAGCCTGGGGCCCCGCCGAGGCGGAGTTCGCGATCACCGCCTACCGCGCCGCGCTCGACCTTCGCCCGCAGCTAGCCGACGTCTACCGCGCGCTACGCGAGCTCCCGGCCGAAGCACCTCCAGCCGTGCTCGAGGCGGCCCTCCGCGGAACCGGGCGCTACCCCCGCCCGGCCACGGTCTGCGCCCGCCTCCTCAGGGTCCTCACCGAGCTGGGCCTGATCGCGCTCGACCTCGACACCCCGAGCTGCCGCATCCTCGAAGCGGTCCGACGCGACCTGGAGCTCTCACCGACCTACCGAGCGAGCCGCGACCTGCTCGAGGCAACCGAGCACGCCCTCGCGCCGGAGCTCCCCGAAGCCCTCCCCGCAGCGGCCGCCGGCTAGGCCGTCGGGCCTTCCTGCACCCGGCGATGAGTTTCGCCCCGGGTGGCTGTCTAAGTTCGACGTACCCGACGCTCAGGAGGATCGCATGAGCGAGACCGCCAGCAGTACCCACATCAGCTCGGTTGGCCGCGTCATGGTGCCCGTCGCAGACCAGGATCGGGCGATCGAGTTCTACACCGGCAAGCTCGGCTTCGAGCTTCGCTCCGACACTCCCTACGGCGACGGCGAGCGCTGGGTCGAGGTCGGTCCGCCCGGAGGCGAGACGGCGATCGCCCTCGTGACCCCTCGCGATGCGTTCCAGCCGGGCACGGTCAACAACATCGCGCTCGCGACGCGCGACATCGACGCCGTGCACGCCGACCTCGGCGGGGCCGGGGTTGACACCGACGCCGAGGTGTCCCGGATGGGCGGCCCGGTGCCCCCGATGCTCTGGTTCCGCGACCAGGACGGCAACCCGCTGCTCGTGGTGGAGGACCCGGGGCAGCAGTGACCCAGGTCGTCTGGCACATCACGATGTCGCTGGACGGCTTCATCACCGGACCGGACGACTCCATGGAGTGGGCGTTCAAGTACCCGGGCCCGAACCGGCTGGCCGACGAGGTGATGGAGAGCACCGGCGCCATCCTCGCCGGCCGGCGCTGGTACGACGTCGCCAGCGCGCGCTACAGCGGCCGCCAGGGCATCTACGGTGGCGCATGGGAGGGGCCGGTGTTCGTCCTGACGCACCGGCCCCCGGAGGCGCCAACCGACCCCGGGATCACCTTTCTGACGGGCGGGCTCGCGGAGGCCGTCGCCACCGCAGGCCAGGCGGCCGGCGGCAAGAACCTCGAGATCTTCGGCGCCGGCGTCGCCGCGCAGTGCCTCGACGCGGGCCTGATCGACGAGATCGTGGTCCACCTCGCGCCGGTGCTGCTCGGCGACGGCGTCCGGCTCTACGGCGTGGCAGGCGAGCGTCGGCAGGTCGAGCTGGAGCGGACCGACCTCGCCGAGTCAGGCGAGGGCGGCCTCACCAGCATGCGCTTCCGCGTGACCCGCGGCTAGTGGCACCTGGGGTCGACGTAGAAGTCGTCGACCGACCAGGTCCCGAGCCCCACCGAGGTGACCCGGAACTGCACCGGCGTGTGCTCGCCCGGCAGCAGCGGCAGGAGGTTCGCGATCACCAGGAACTGCGGGCTCGGCTTCCACTGCCCCGACGGCAGGACGACGCCGATCGGGACCGCCACGGTCAGACCGAGGGAGGTCTCGGTGATGACCTCGACGCTCAGGGTGGAGAGCAGCGCGCGATCGTTCTTCGCGAAGAAGCGGATTGACGGATGCTCCAGGCCGACGCAAATGGTCGGCGACGTGGCGCTGGCACCCGGGGGAAGCCTGAGGGAGCGCGTGTGACCGGCGCCGGCGACCTTCCAGGGCTCATTGCCGCTCACGGTCGATGCGCTGCCCCTCAGCGTCCACGAGGGCCCGCTGGCCTCGAACGCCCCGCCGGGAGCAAGGTTGTAGGGGGTAGCGTCGCTCCAGGGGAGGAAGGGCTGCGTGGTCGGCTTCGGGGTGCAGTCCGGCGCGGACTTGACGAGGAGCCCGGCGCTGGCGCTCGAGGCGTTCGTCGCCAGGGCCACCACCGCGAGAGCGGTTGCGATGAACAGGATGCGAAGTCGGTTGCGCATGACGCCAGAGTGCACTCAAACAACCCCGCTTCGCCACGGACATCCGTCCATTTGCCGAGGCAACGTCTGTCCATCGAACATACGTCCATAAGGGCGCGCGCGCCGCCTGCCGATAAATCCCGGAGCCATGCGGATCTTCGACGACCTCCGCTCCGGTCTCGCGCCCGCCGTGGAGGAGCTCCGCGAGAGCTGGGACCGGGAGTACGCAGAGCCCCTCCGTGGGCGCGAGCGTGTAACCGAAGCGCTTAGTACGGCCGCCTTCCTCGCCACGGCCGTGGCCATGGCCTTCCTCGTGCCGGCAGAACGGGCCTTTGACGTGCCGCTCGCGCTCGCGCTGGTCGCCTCCTACGCGGTCCTGGCGCGCGTGCGCTTCCCCATCGGCTACGGCTTCACGATCCCGACGCAGATCGTGCTCGTGCCCATGCTCTTCCTCGTGCCGCTGGGCAGCGTTCCGCTGCTCGTCGCCGCCGGGATGATTCTCGGCAGCCTGCCTGAGTACCTCTGCAACGACCGCCACCCGAGCCGCGTCCTTGCAGCGGTGGGAAACGCCTGGCACTCGGTGGGCCCGGTCGCCGTCCTGGCCGCCACCGCCATAACCGCGCCCGAGTTGGCCAACTGGTCCTTCCTCCTATCTGCCCTCGCGGCTCAGGTCGCCGTGGACAACGGGTTCGCAACGCTCCGCGAGTGGGCGGGGCTGGGTATCTCACCAAAGCTCCAGCCCTCGCTCTTTGGCTGGGTCACGCTCGTCGACGTGCTCCTGTCGCCGGTCGGCCTGCTGGTCGCCATGGCGGCCACCGTCGAGCCGTACGCCGTGATGCTCGTACTACCGCTCGCCGCCCTCTTGTTCGTCTTCGCGCTCGAGCGCGGCGCCCGCATGCGCCAGGCGGTCGAGCTGAGCCGCGCCTACCGCGGCACCACGCTCCTCCTGAGCGACGTCCTCGAGGTGGACGACGAGTACACGGGCTTTCACAGCCGGAGCGTTGTCTCGCTGTCCGTGGCCGTCGCCGACTCGCTGGGCCTCAGCCCGAAGCAGCGGCGCAACGTCGAGTTCGGCGCGCTGCTCCACGACGTCGGCAAGATCGCGGTGCCCAATGAGATCATCAACAAGCCCGGCCCGCTCACAGAGGACGAGTGGCTTGTCATCAAGGCCCACACGATCGAGGGCCAGCGGATGCTCGACCGCGTGGGCGGGCTGCTTAGCGAGGTCGGCCGGATCGTGCGCTCCTCGCACGAGAAGTGGGACGGCAGCGGCTACCCGGACGGGCTCGTGGCCGAGCAGATCCCGGTCGAGTCGGCGATCGTGTCCTGCTGCGACGCCTTCAACGCGATGACGACCGACCGCTCCTACCGCGCCGCCATGTCGCTTGACGAGGCGACCGAGGAGCTCGTGGCCAACGCCGGCACCCAGTTCAGCCCGGCGGTGGTCGGCGCCGTGCTGCGCGTGCTGAGGGCCGACCCGCTCGCCGCCGGTGCGACCGGCCCGCGCGTGGCGGTGGTCGCCTAGCGGCCAAGGCGGCAGGAGGCCGCTCTAAACTCGACTACATGCCCAAGCTGCCGCGCGGCACCGGGAAGGCCACCACCAAGGAGCGGGCCAAGAAGCCCGCCGCGAAGCCTGCGGCCGCCAAGCGCACGACGGCGAAGAAGGCGAACGGCAGCCCCGGGGCCACGGCCACCAAGAAGAAGCCAGCGGCCACCCGGGCGAACGGGGGGCGCACCAAGGCGAAGGCCCCGGAGCGCGACTTCCGGCACCGCCCCGTAGACCGTCACGATGTGCATGCGCCCGCCGGGCCGAAGGCCAAGCTCACGGACGACCAGCGCGTCCTCCTGGGCGACCTGTTCGCGGTCGTCGAGGAGCACCGTGGCGAGGCCGCCGAGGAGATCGACCGCGACGCCGTGGAGCGCGCGTTCCTCTTCTCCTGCGAGCGTCATGCCGACCAGCGCAGGGCGAGCGGCGAGGACTTCATCACTCACCCGATCGGCGTCGCGAAGATCTGCGCGGGCATGCGGCTCGACACGGCCACGCTGTGCGCCGCGCTCCTGCACGACACGGTCGAGGACACGAGTGCCTCGCTCGACGAGGTGACGGAGGAGTTCGGCGACGAGATCGGCCAGCTCGTGGACGGTCTGACGAAGCTCTCCGGCGTCACGTTCCAGAGCCGCGACGACCGCCAGGCCGAGAACTACCGCAAGATGATGATCGCGATGGCCCGCGACATCCGGGTCATCCTCATCAAGCTGGCCGACCGCCTCCACAACATGCGGACGATCGGATCCATGCCGAAGTCGAAGCAGCACGAGAAGGCGAGGGAGACGCTCGAGATCTTCGCGCCGCTCGCGCACCGGCTCGGCATCCACGCGATCAAGTGGGAGCTCGAGGACCTCGCGTTCAGCACGCTCCATCCGCGCAAGTACGACGAGATTCGCCAGATGGTGTCGCAGCAGCGCGAGGAGCGCGACGCCTACGTGGACCGCGCGGGCGAGTACCTGGCAAAGGAGCTGAAGGCCGTCGGCATCGAGGCCGACATCTCAGGCCGGGCCAAGCACTTCTACTCCATCTACTCGAAGATGACGAAGAAGGGTCGCGAGTTCAACGAGATCTACGACCTCACGGCCATGCGCGTGATCGTGGACTCGGTGAAGGACTGCTACGGCGCGATCGGCGTGATCCACTCACTCTGGAAGCCGCTGCCCGGGCGCTTCAAGGACTGGGTGGCGATGCCCAAGTTCAACATGTACCAGGCCCTCCACACCACGGTGATCGGGCCGGAGGGCCGGCCGCTCGAGATCCAGATCCGGACGATGGAGATGCACCGCACGGCGGAGTTCGGCGTCGCGGCGCACTGGATCTACAAAGAGGACGGCTCGAAGCCCGTCGAGGAGAAGGTCGAGTGGCTCCGCCACCTGCTCGACTGGCAGCACGAGACCGCGGACCCGCAGGAGTTCGCCCAGACGCTCAAGGCCGACCTCTTCGAGGACGAGGTGTTCGTGTTCACGCCGAAGGGCGAGGTGAAGTCGCTGGGCGCCGGCGCGACCCCGCTCGACTTCGCCTATGAGATCCACACCGACGTCGGCCACCGCTGCGTGGGGGCGAAGGTGAACGGCAAGATCGTGCCGCTCCACTACACGCTCCAGTCGGGCGACATCTGCGAGGTGCTCACCTCGAAGAAGGAGCGTGGCCCGTCGCGCGACTGGCTCGCGCTTGCTAAGACAACGCGCGCCCAGTCGAAGATCCGGGCCTGGTTCAAGCGCGAGCGCCGCGAGGACTCCGAGCGCAGCGGCCGCGAGATCCTCCAGGAGAACCTGAAGCGCGCGGGGCTGCCGCCGCAGAAGATGGCCGGCTCGCCGCTGCTCGCCGACGTGATCCGCGAGATGGGCTTCAAGAAGGCCGAGGACTTCTACATCGCGCTCGGCCAGGCGAAGATCTCGCCGAAGACCGTCACCCAGAAGCTGATGCGCCGGCTGAAGGAGGGCGAGTCCGCGGTCGAGGCCCCGTCGCCGGCCGCGGAGCTCATGGAGCGGCGCGAGACGCCGCGGAAGACGGCGGCCTCGTCGACTTACGGCATCCGCGTGGAGGGCGTCGAGGACGTGATGCTCCGGCTCGCGAAGTGCTGCCGGCCGGTGCCGGGCGACCCGATCGTCGGCTACATCTCGCTCGGCAAGGGGATCACGATCCACAACGAGCACTGCCCGAACGCCCGGGCGCTCATGAAGAACCCGGAGCGCTTCACACCGGTGGCCTGGGAGGGCGACACCACCTCGTCGTTCCGCGTGGAGCTCCAGATCGACGGCTGGGACCGCCACCGCCTGCTGGAAGACCTCTCCCGGACCTTCGCCGAGACCGGCATCAACATCCTCGAGGCGCGCTGCACGGTCGTGCACCCGATGGTGAAGAACCGCTTCGTCGTCGAGGTCGGGGACACCGAGTCGCTCCGGACCTGCATCGCAAGGATCCGCAACATCGAGTCGGTCTTCGACGCCTACCGGGTCACGCCGACGGGCTGATGCCGGAGGCGCGTCCGACCGTCTTCATCGTCGACGACCACGCGTTCTTCCGCGCGGGCATGCGGAGCGTCCTGGCCGAGCACGACTTCCCGGTCGTCGGGGAGGCGCCCACCGGGGTGGCTGCTCTCGCGCTGATCGAGCGCCGGCGGCCGGACGTCGTCCTGATGGATCTGAAGATGCCGGGAATGTCGGGCGCCGAGGTGACGCGCGAGCTCGCACGGAGGGCTCCCGGCGTCGCGGTGCTGGTGGTCACGGTCTCGTCCGGCGAGGCCGACGTGCTCGACGCGCTCGAAGCGGGCGCCTCCGGCTACCTATTGAAGGACTCGCGGCCAGAGGAGATCGTGCATGCGCTCGAGGCCGCCGTGGACGGCGACACGCCGCTGTCCCCGCGGGTGGCCGGGCTGATCGTGCATCGCGCGCGCGGCCGGCCGGGCGAAGCCGACCTTTCGAAGGCGAACCTGTCGGAGCGGGAGCTCGACGTCCTCAGGCTGCTGGCCGAGGGACTCGACAACAGCGAGATAGCCCTCAACCTCTACCTGAGCCCTACCACCGTGAAGCGGCACGTTTCGACGATCTTCGCGAAGCTCGGCGTATCGAACCGGGTGCAGGCGGCGATCTGGGCCGTGCGCGCGCGGATCATCTGACCAGGAGCGCACGGAATCCGTTCAAAAATTTGAACGCCAAAGGGGCCAGGCGGCCCTGGCGCCACGTCACCGGCTGGACGAACCTGGATCGTAATGGGGCGGACACCGCTTGCGGCTCTTCTCACGTGTGTGTTGGCGCTGGTCTGGGCGCCGCTCGCGCACGCTGAGGTCTTCGACCCGGGCTCGCTCGACACCCTGTCATCGGGCACGGCCTGCGTCCCCACGGGGCTCGAGACCGTCGCGACGGATCGACCCGAGTACCCCGCCTACTCCGTCGTCCCCATATCCGGCTCGGGCTACGCCCCAGGTTGTGAGGTCACGGTGCGCGTGACGCGCCCGGACGGCTCGGTCGTGACCGGGGATGGCAGCGAGACGCCCGGCAGCGACGTCGTCGTCACCGACGTCGACGGCAATCTCGCATACGACTATCAGCTCGCCGGGGTCACGGGCTCGTACCTGATCGAGGCGGTGGGCGACGGCGGAAGTGTCCTGGCACAGGTCGAGTTTTGGGACTCAGCGCAGCTCAACACGCTGACGGTCGCCGGCGTGGAGAACTACCTCGTCACGTCCGGGGAGACGATCCAGGCCAACGGGACCGCGGACCCGAACAGGTTCTACCGCTGGACGGTCGAGCGCCCCGGCGGCGCTGCCGCGTTCCAGTCCGGCTGCCTGGCGAGCGGCCCGGGCACCAGCCCCGTGCCGATCGTGAACGCCTACAACGTCACGACCGCGGACCTCGCGAACACGGGCAACTGGACCTACCGCTTGACCCAGTACACCACCAACACCTGCGCGACGCAGGATGGGCCGACCAGGACCATCGCCTTCTACGTCGCGAAATCGTCAACCTTCGAGGACGCCGCGAAGACCACGCCCAGGACGTTCTTCAGCCCGCCGGGCCCGGCGCATGTCGTCGCCACCGGGCTGGTGACGGCCGGCGGGCGCTGGGACGTGACCTGGATCCTTCCGACGGGTGCGACGGCGTGCTCCAACACCGCCGGTACGGACAGGCCGCTGGCGGGCGCCGGGACGCTTCCGGAGACCGGGAACCCGCTTCTGTACGCGCCCGCGGTCGGATCCCCGAATGCATGGAATCTGCCCGGAAACTACGACGGCGCCTGCCCCGCCATGGCGAGCAGTGAAGGCGCCTGGAAGGTGAAGCTCCAGAGGGACTTGACGCACTTCGTGACCCTCCCGGCGTTCACGGCGGACGCGACCGCGCCGAACACGTCGATCGACAGCCAGCCGTCCAACCCGTCGGGCGACTCCACGCCCAGCTTCAGCTTCTCCGGGACCGACAACCTGTCCGCGGCCGCCGACCTCACCTTCGAGTGCAAGCTGGACGGCGCGGCGTTTGCCGCCTGTAGCTCGCCGAAGGATTACGCGGCGACGGCGGACGGCTCGCACACGTTCCAGGTCAGGGCGATCGATCAGGCCGGCAACGTCGACGGTTCGCCGGCGTCGTATACGTGGACGATCGACACGGTGGCGCCG
>Ga0126312_10002398_pt1 | contig 12533 bp, 12 predicted proteins | sample Plot104A_FD_92537 | JGI IMG/M metagenome (GOLD analysis project Ga0126312, IMG submission 92537) | Serpentine soil microbial communities from UC McLaughlin Reserve, CA, USA - Plot104A | ecosystem: Environmental > Terrestrial > Soil > Grasslands | place: USA: UC McLaughlin Reserve, Lake County... | reverse complement strand
TTCGATTGTGTCGACCGGTCATTGCAGACCGCCGCACGGGCAGAGCCCGTACGGCCTGAAGTCGAGATCGCAAGCGACATCTCATCAGGTCAGCGAGAGCGTCGCCCGCTCGCGCGCGAGCCGCTCGAACTGTTGGAGCGTGAAATGGCCGATCACGAGGTAGACCGCGCCGAGCGCGAGGCACATGCCGATCTCCGGCCAAGGATTGCCGGCGATCGCCGCCTCACGCAGCGCATTCACTCCCCAGGTCGGTGCCAGCGCCCACGAGATCGGCCCGACCCAGCCCGGCAGAAGCGAGAGCGACACGAGCAGTCCGGTGACGAGCCAGACCGGGTACTCGAGGAGGTTGGAGAGCGCGTTCGCGTTGCGGTACATGATGAAAGTTGAGGCGAGGATCAGGCCGAGGAGGCCGAGGCCGACCACGGTGACCGGTATCGCGACGACAAACGCGACCGGATTGGCGACCTCGAGTGGAACGTCGAAGAAGAGGCGGCCCCAGATCAGCGTTGCCGTCAGGGAGTAGAGCCCGATCGTCGCCGTGGCGAGCGTCAAGGGCAAGATCACGAGCAGGAAAGGCGGCGGCACGGCGATGCAGTACTCCAGCGTTCCCTGCCAGCGCTGCCACTGGATCGCGCCGCCCGAGCCGAAGAGCGTCGACGACCAGATCCCCATCATCCCGGCGCCGAGCGCGACGTAGAGCAGAGTTCCCTCACGCGCGCCCACGCGGAACATGAAGTAGGCGATCGACGCGAAGATGATCGGCTGCAGCACCGAGGTGAGGAGGAAGAAACTCGAGAGCGTCAGGCTCTTGACGTGGAACTTCCAGCCGATCCAGATCAGGCGGAGCGTCCTCACTCTCCCGACACCAGGGTCACGTAGACGTCTTCGAGCGTCGGCTCGCGCCGTGAGATCCGGCCCACATTCGCCCCGTCGAGATTGCTCAAGATCGCATGCGTGGGCTCGGCGTCCGAGCTCGTCTGCACGATCAGCACCTGCGCCTGCTCGCGCTCCTCGACCGAGACGGAGACGACACCGGACAGTGCGCGGACGCGGTCCGCCGTACCGTCGGGAAGACCGAACACCTCGACCTCGACCACAGTCCCCTTCGCGACGTCGCGCTTGAGGTCGGCCGGCGTTCCGTGCGCGACGATCTCGCCTCTGTTGATGACGGCGATGCGGTCGCAGAGCGCGTCGGCTTCGAACATGTAATGCGTCGTCAGGAGGATCGTCTTTCCCGCCTCCGCGAGCGAGGCGATCGTCGCGCGCAACTCGCGCGCGCCGATCGGGTCGAGCCCGATCGTCGGCTCGTCGAGGAACACGACCGGCGGGTCGTGGAGGAGGCCGCGGGCGATGTGGAGCCGCTGCTTCATCCCGCGGGAGTAGCCCTCGGCGCGCTCCTGCTCTCTCCCCTTCAGGCCGACGAGCTCGAGGAGGTAATCGATCCTCGGGCGAATCTCCTTCGGCGGCACTCCGTAGAGCTCGGCGAAGTAGCGGAGGTTGTCGTAGCCGGACAGCCGCTCGTAGACGCCGCGCTCGCCGCCGAACACGTAGCCGATCCGCCTCCGTACCTCGCGCGCGTCCTTGACGACGTCGAAGCCGAGGACGCTCGCCGTCCCCTTCGTCGGGATCAGCAAGGTGATCAGCATCTTGATCGTCGTCGTCTTGCCGGCGCCGTTCGGCCCCAGGAGGCCGAAGAGCTCGCCCTGCTCGATCCCGAAGCTGACGCCTCGCACGGCCTCGACGTCCATCCACCTGCGGCGCAGGACGCCGGTGGACGTTCGGTAGGTGCGATGGAGGTCGAGAGCCTCGACGACGGCCATGCGGCCAGATTACCCCTCGCCGAATCCGCCTCCGCCGGGAGTCTCGATCCGGAGCACGTCGCGCGCGGAGAGGTCGACCGTCGCCTTCGCCGGGAGCTCGTGACCGTTGAGCAGATTGCGTCCCGGCGCACCCGGCGCGCCACCGTGGGCGCCTGCCGGACGGCGCGTGCGCCGTTCGCTGATGATCGACGCACGACAGTCCTCGAGTACCTCGACCTCCCGGACGACGCCGTCGCCGCCGCGGTGTTGCCCTGGGCCGCCGGAGTCGAGCCGAAGCTCGTGCCGCCGGACCCGCAGTGGGTAGGCGAGCTCGAGCGCCTCCACCGGAGTCGTGCGCGTGTTCGACATCGTCACGTGGACCCCCGAAGGCCCCTCCCGATCAGGGCAGGCGCCCTGGCCTCCGCCGAGCGTCTCGTAGTACGTGAAGCGCTCGTTCCCGAGCGCGAGGTTGTTCATCGTCCCCTGGCCCTGGGCGGGGACCGGAACTGCCTCGGCGAACGCTCGGAAGAGGACATCGACGATCCGGCACGAGGTTTCGACGTTGCCGCCCGCGACCGCCGCGCCCGGTTGCGCGTTCACGAGTGAGCCCGTCGGCGCGAGGACCTGAGCCGGCGCGAACGTGCCCGCCGAGGCCGGGACCTCGGGATCGGTCAGGCAGCGGACGACGAAGTACGTCGCCGAGCGCGTCACCGACAGCGGGCAGTTGAGGTTGCCGGCGTGCTGCGGCGCCGTCCCGGCGAAATCGACCTCTAGCTCGTCTCCGTCGACGACGACGGCGACGCGCAGCTCGAGCTCGCCCTCGGCCGCCTCCAGAACGTCCGTCGCCTCGAAGCGGCCGTCCGGCAGGCGCTCGATGCCGGCTCGCACGGCGCGTTCTGAGTACGCCAGCAGGTCGTTCATGGCCGCGAGGATGCGATTGACGCCGTTCCGCTTGCACAGCTCGGCGACCCGCTCGTCGGCCAGACGGTGGGCGGCGAGCTGGGCGCGGAAGTCGCCACGCCGCTCCTCCGGGTTCCTCATCTTCGCGATCAGCCACTCGAGCGTGGCGTCGTCGAGCCGCGTCGGCGGAATAACGATGCCCTCCTCCGCCAGTGTTCGGGAGTGCGCGGGCATCGAGCCCGGCTCTGCCCCGCCGACGTCGGCATGGTGAGCACGGGTGACGGCGAAGCCGATGTCGGTGCGGGAGACGAGTGTGATGTCGGGGAGGTGCGTCCCGCCGGCGAACGGGTCGTTGAGGACGAAGACGTCCGTTCGGGAAGGCTTGTGCTCGATCACGGCCGCGACGGCGTCCGGCATCGCACCGAGATGGACCGGGATGTGCTCGGCCTGGGCGACCATCCGGCCGCTCTCGTCGAAAAGCGCGGTCGAGCAGTCTCTTCGCTCCTTGATGTTGGCCGAAAAGGCGGAGCGGATCAGCGCCGCGCCCATCTCCTCGGCAACGCTCCGGAGCGCGTGGCCGAGAACCTGGAGCTGAATGTTCACGCCTTCGTGAGCCTCCAGATGCCACCATCCCTAACCCCCACCCACCCCACGGGGATCCAGCAGGTGGCCCCGTCCAATTCGATCACGGCCGGGCCCGTCGCCTCCGTTCGGCCACCTGCCGGCAGCTCCAGCTTGGGCCCGGGGTGGACCTCCGCGGTCCGAACTGCGACCAGCTCGAGCTCTCGGTCTCGGTCGGCATAGCCGTAGCGCTCCTCGTGCAACCGATGGAAACGCTCCGCCAGATCGGGGCCCAGCGCGACCGTTAGCTCGAACGACTGGCCGAGGTAGCGGAGATCTGCTTCGCCTTCGGCGGGAAGATCCCGGACATCGGCAAGCCGCCGGACCTCGCCCCGGACGTGGTCGCGCCGTTCGTCGCTGACGGCGAGTCCGAGCGCGGACAGGACCCCCGCAGCTTCCGGCACGAGGACCGTGGTGGTTCCCAGCGCCTCCGCGAGCGCGCACGCGTGTAGTGGCCCTGCGCCGCCGAACGCGACGAGCGCGAGCTCGCTCGGATCGCGGCCGCGCTCGACCGAAACGACTCGGAGCGCGCCCAACATCTCCGCGTTGACGACATCGAGCACGTCGGCGGGCGAGAACGCGTCGAACGCGCGCTCGGCCGCATCCCGGTCGAGCTCGAGTCCGTCCGCCAGCCGCGGCGGGAGCCTCCCCAGCAGCAGATTCGCGTCGGTCACGGTCGGCCGGGTCCCGCTGCGGCCGTAGCAAGCCGGCCCAGGGGAGGCGCCGGCGCTCTCGGGCCCGACCCGCAAGGCGCCGCCCGCATCGACCCATGCGATCGAGCCGCCGCCCGCGCCGACGGTATGGACGTCGACGCTCGGCAGCCTGACCGGAAGCCCCGCGATCGTTCGCTCCGCCGAACGCTCGGCCGAGCCACCCGAGATCAGGCAGACGTCGGTCGAGGTTCCGCCCATGTCGAAGGCGATCGCGTCGGCGAACCCGGCCAGTGCAGCGATCCGACTGGCACCGACGACGCCGCCGGCCGGTCCGGAGAGAAGCGCCCACGAGGCGTGCGCCGAAGCCTCGCCGAGGCTCGCGACGCCCCCGGAGGAACGCAGCACGAGCGGCTCGGGAAGCCCAGCTGCGACGCAGCGCTCGCTGAGCCGGCGTAGGTACACGGCCAGGGACGGACCCAGGTACGCGTCGACCGAAGTTGTTGAGGCTCGCTCGTATTCCCTGAACTCGGGAGCGACCTCATGGGAGGCGACCACATGCGCGTTGGGATACCGCCCGCGCAGCTCGTCGGCGACGGCGCGCTCATGGCTCGAGTCTCGGAACGAGAAGAGAAGGCAGACGGCGATTGCCTCGGCGTCGAGCTCGGGAAGCGATTCGAGGTGGAGCGCCTCGACCACGCCGTCGGGGCCGATCCGCTCACGAACGCCATAGCAGCGTTCGAGCGGCACGACGGGCTCGGGGTGCGCCGCGCAGAGACGGTAGAGCTCGGCACGATTCTGGCGCCGGAGCTGGAGCATGTGCTCGAACCCGGCGGTGGTCACGAATGCCGTTCGCGCGCCGTTGCGTTCCAGCAACGCGTTGGTCGCCACCGTCGTTCCATGCGTGAAGCGCTCCACCCCTGCGGCGCCCACCGCGCGGGCCGCGGCGAGCACCGATTCTTCCTGCCGCGCCGCGGTCGCGACCTTGGCCGTGCGCAGCTCGCCGTCCTCGACCAGGACTGCGTCCGTAAACGTGCCGCCGACGTCCACACCGAGCGCCGCCACGCCGCGACTCTAGGTTGGATGACTAGGCTCGGTTCGAGGTGCCCAGCTCGATCGAGATTCCGCTGCTGGGAGCCGGAGGCGAGCCGGTCGACCTGTGGCGGACGTTGGTCTCGCACGGCGTGGCCTCGCTGCCGCCTTCCGAGCTGGACGAGGAGGCGCGCGTGCTGACGGTAACCGTGCCCGTTCGGCGCGCCAAGGCCCGAACGATTCGAATCCGCGAGGGCCGACGCAGACGGGCCCAGATCGACGTGCTCGGACCCGCGCCCGGGGCGCGGGTCAGGCAAGAACTGCGGGACGTCATCGCGCGGATGCTCAACCTCGACGAGGATCTCGCGCCCCTGTACGCCGCTGCCGCGTCCGACCGGCAGCTCTCCTGGGTCGTCAGCGGCGCCGGCCGGATGTTCCGTAGCCCCACCGTCTTCGAGGACGTCGTCAAGACGATCTGTACGACGAACTGCACCTGGTCCGCAACCGAGCGCATGGTCGGCGCCCTGGTCGCGGAACTCGGCCAGGAGTCAGCAGGCGGCCTCGGGCGCGCCTTTCCGACCGCCCCCGCGATGGCCTCGGCGCCCGAGGCGTTCTACCGTGACGTCGTTCGGGCCGGCTATCGCGGCGCTTATCTGAGGACGCTCGCCGCTGACGTCGCTGCGGGGGCCGTGGACCTCGAGCACCTCCGTACGGCAGCGCCGGACGAACTCCCCGACGAGGAAGTAGCCGCGCGTCTGCTTATCCTTCCGGGAGTCGGCCCCTACGCGGCGGCCCACGTGATGATGCTGCTGGGCCGCTACTCGCGCCTCATCCTCGACTCGTGGACGCGCCCGAAGTATGCGCGCCTAAACGGTGGGCGCAAGGCAGGTGACCGGCAGATCGAAAGGCGCTTCAAACGTTACGGGCCGTACGCCGGGCTCGCCTTCTGGCTCTTCCTGACCCGCGACTGGGTGGAGGACTCGACGGGCTGACGCCGAAGAAGGACCGTTTTCGCATCGGGTGACGTATCTTTCGTTGCGTGAAACGCCTGCTCGCGGCCATCTTCCTGCTCGCCGTCTCGCTCGGGGTCGCGGCACCCGACGCTGCACGGAAGCCGGTCGTGATCGCTCCCGGTGTGACCGTCGCCGGAGTCAAGGCCGGCGGCCTCACCTCCGAGCCGGCGAGAACGCGGATCGAGAAGGCCTTCGGACGGCCGCTGCGACTCGCCTTCGGGCAGAAGCGCTGGCGGATCAGCCCGCGCTATCTCGGAGCGAATGCGGCGGTCGACGCAGCCGTCACCCGGGCGCTGCGTGCCGCTCCTCGCGCGCGCGTGAACCTTGAAGTCTCGGCGACGCGGCCGCGAATTCGCCGCTACGTCCAACGCCTGGATCGGCTCTTCGCCCGCGATCCCATCGATGCGGCAGTCATCGGCGTCAAGCGTGGCCGCCCGGCATTCAGCCCGGCCAAGGCCGGCCTCGCCGTCAGCCGCTCCGAAATGACCAACGCAATCGCCTACATGCTGCGGACGAACCAGCGCACACCCCTGCCGCTGCTGACCAAGCCGGTCCCGGCGGCCGTGACGGCGGAGAACTTCGGGCCGGTGATCGTCGTCTTCCGCGAGTCGAAGCGGCTGACGCTTTTCGACGGCCGGCGGGCAGTGCGCTCGTTCGGGATCGCCACGGGCACATCGCAGTACCCGACACCGCTTGGGAACTACAGCCTCGCCACCAAGCAGCGGAACCCCTGGTGGATTCCGCCGCCCGACTCGGACTGGGCGCGCGACAAGAAGCCAATTCCTCCCGGTCCGGGAAATCCGCTCGGCACACGCTGGATGGGAACGACGGCGCCGCTCGTCGGGATCCACGGGACGCCCGATGCCGCGTCGATCGGCTACTCGGCCTCGCACGGCTGTATTCGCATGCGCGTCCCCGACGCCGAGGCGCTCTTCAATCAGGTCAGCGTCGGGACGCCGGTGCTGATCGTGGCTGCGTAGAGCAGGACTGCGGCTCTCCTTCGCAGCAGCCGAATTTGAACCGACAGCGCGAGCACTGCCACGTGCCGTGACGCCACTCCATCGCGGTGCCGCAGCGGAGACAGGGCTCACGATCCACGCGAACAAGAGTACGGGCAGCCACGGACAGCCGCTACACTGGCCGCGCCCCGGCGGCGTAGCTCAGTTGGTTAGAGCGGCGGACTCATAACCCGCAGGTCGGTGGTTCGAATCCACCCGCCGCTACCTCCCAAGGGAAGATCGAGAAGATGGCTACAGGAGTCAGAGTCGGAATCACGCTCGCTTGCACGGAGTGCAGGCGCCGCAACTACCAGACGACGAAGTCGAAGCGGAACACGCCGGACCGGTTCGAGTCGAAGAAGTTCTGCCGCTGGTGCGGCAAGCACACCACCCATCGGGAGACCCGCTAACCGCCATGGCTCGCAACACTCGTCAGCAGCGCCGCCGTCGCCGCGAGAAGCGGCAGGGCGGCGCCGTCGATGCCGGGGAGCAGCAGCAGGGGCTCTCTCAGCGCGCCCGCGCCCGCCAGCAACAGGTGCGCCCGGCGCAGCAGCCGCCGAAGACACAGACGGGACGGCGCGGCGGGGGAGGGGGCGGCCGCCGCTTCATCGGGGAGTCCGCGGCTGAGCTGAAGAAGGTCGAGTGGCCGAACCAGCGCCAAGTCCTCACCGGGACCGTCGTCGTCATCATCGCGTGCGCGATCGTGGGCACGTACCTGTGGCTGGCCGACCTCGCGCTCCAGCCGTTCGTCCAGCGACTGCTGCTCGGCCAGTAGCGATCAGGGGTCAGAGATGTTTCGCTGGTACGTGATCAACACCTATTCCGGGCACGAGAACAAGGTCAAGGCCAATCTCGAGCACCGGATCGTCTCGATGAACCAGCAGCCCCGTTTCCGGCGTGTTGTCGTGCCGACCGAGCAGGTGATCGAGACCAAGGACGGGCAGAAGGTTCAGGCCGAGAAGCGTGTGCTCCCGGGCTACGTGCTCGTGAACATGGACCTCGACGACGACGCCTGGTCGGTGGTGAAGAACACGCCCGGCGTCACGGGCTTCGTGGGCGCCGCGGGGAAGCCGATCCCGCTCTCGCAGCCCGAGGTCGACCGCATCCTTCGCACCGGCGTCTCGACCGCCGAGCGAGCGCGCGCCCAGGTCGAGTATTCACTCGGCGAGTCGGTGAAGGTAACCTCGGGCCCGCTCTCAGACTTCGACGGCGAGATCGTCGATGTCCAGCCCGACGCCCAGAAGCTCAAGGTGCTCGTCGATATCTTCGAGCGCCAGGTGCCGGTCGAACTCGGTTTCGACCAGGTAAAGAAGATCGACTGAAACCCCGTGCCAGACTTCAGTCTGGGGTGGGCGTAACTAGAAGGAACTAGACAAGACGCAAATGGCCAAGAAAGTTCTCACCCTCATCAAGCTCCAGATCCCAGGCGGTCAGGCCAACCCTGCGCCCCCGGTCGGCCCGGCGCTCGGCCAGCACGGGGTCAACATCATGGAGTTCTGCAAGGCGTTCAACGCCCAGACCCAGCAGGAGAATGGGCGCATCATCCCGGTTGAGATCACGGTCTACGAGGACCGCTCGTTCGACTTCATCACGAAGACGCCGCCGGCCGCCGTCCTGATCAAGGAGGCGCTGCGGCTCGAGAAGGGCTCGGGTGAGCCCAACCGTGAGAAGGTGGGACGGCTCACGCGCGACCAGGTCCGGCAGATCGCCGAGACCAAGATGCCCGACCTCAACGCACGCGATATCGATGCCGCCGCGCTGATCATCGCGGGCACCGCCCGCAGCATGGGCGTCGACGTGGAGCGTCTGCAATGACCCGGCACGGGAAACTCTACCGTCAGGAGCGCGCGGAGATCGATCGGGAGCAGCTCTACAGCCCGGCCGCCGCCGTCCGGATGCTGAAGAGCTGGCCGGAGCGCAAGTTCGACGAGACCGTCGAAGTGCACTTCAACCTGGGGCTCAACGTCCGTCATGCCGAGCAGCAGCTGCGCGGGACGCTCATGCTCCCGCACGGAACCGGTCGCGACGTTCGGATCGCTGTCTTCGCGGAGGGCGACAAAGCGAAGGAGGCGCAGGACGCGGGAGCCGACGTCGTCGGCAGCGCCGACCTCGCCCAGCGAATCGAGGAGGGCTTCGACGACTTCGACGTCGCCATCGCCACACCGGATCAGATGGGCAACGTCGGCAAGCTCGGCCGCATCCTCGGCCCACGCGGCAAGATGCCGAACCCCAAGACGGGCACGGTGACGATGGACGTTACGAAGGCAGTGACCGAGGCGAAGGCCGGCAAGCTCGAATACCGCACCGACCGTGGCGCGAACGTCCACGTGGCGATCGGCAAGCGGAGCTTCGAGGAGCGCCCGCTACTCGAGAACTACGCAGTGCTGATCGAGGAGATCATGCGAGTGAAGCCGGCGGCGGCCAAGGGCCGCTACATTCGGCGGATCACGCTGACGACCACGATGGGGCCGGGAATCCACATCGATCCCGCCCGCGCCAGAGGAATCGTCGAAGAGTTGGAGGAGCAAGCCGAACCTGTAACCGCCTAAACAGCCCTTTTGCCTGAGACAGCTGGCGGCGCAGTGCGTGGAAGTCCAGCCGAGGCGGATCGAGGAAGCTTGCTTCGTTCGAGCCCGTCGTCAGGCGGGCTCGAACGATTTAAGGGGATTCGATGCAGAGATCCGAGAAAGAAAAAGTCGTCGCCGACCTCGTCGAGCGGCTCCGCTCGACGCAGACGCTGATCGTCGCGGATTACCGCGGCCTCTCCGTCACCGACATCAACAAGCTCCGCGGCGAGCTGCTCGAGCACGGCGCCCGCTTCACGGTCGTGAAGAACACGCTCACCCGCCGCGCGGCGGAGGAGGCGGGTGCGGAGGCGCTGTTGGCGCTGCTGGACGGCCCGACCGCGATCGCCTTCCTGGAATCCGAGGGCGATCCCGTCGCTGTCGCAAAGGCGCTCAATGCGGCGGCCAGAGAGACCCGGGTGCTCGAGATCCGCGGGGGCATCCTCGACGGCCACGAGATCAGCGAGGGCGAGGTGAAGAGCCTCGCGACCCTGCCGCCGGCGGACGTGCTGCGCAGCCAGCTGGTCAGTGCAGTCAGCGGCCCGTTGATGACGGTAGTCGGCCTGTTCGCGGCGCCGCTACGCGACCTCGTGAACGTCATCGACGCGCGCATCAAGCAGCTCGAGGAGCAGGGCGGAGCGGAGGAGATCAGTCCAGAGGCGCCGACCGAGGAACCGCCCGCCGAGGAGGAGGCGCCCGAAGAGGCGCCACCCGCGGAGGAAACACCGCCTGCGGAAGCACCGCTCGCGGCAGAAGCAGCCGCTGAGCCCGAACCTGACACCGAAGAATCGACAACGTCAGATGAAGCAGCCTCGCCGGAAACCGAACAGGTTTCCGGCGAGGCCCAGAAGGAGGAGTAAGCCATGGCCAAGACAGATACGAGCAAGATCGTCGAGCAGCTGGGCGGGATGACCGTCCTCGAGCTCGTCGAGCTGAAGGACAAGCTCGAGGAGGAGTGGGGCGTGACCGCCGCTGCGCCGGTTGCCGTCGCGGCGCCGGGAGCACCAGCCGCCGCCGGCGACGGCGCCGCGGCGGAGGAGCAGACCGCCTTCGACGTCGTGCTGGCGGGCGCCGGCGGTCAGAAGATCCAGGTGATCAAGGTCGTCCGCGCCATCACGGGGCTGGGCCTCAAGGAGGCGAAGGATCTCGTCGACGGAGCGCCCAACCCGGTCAAGGAGGGCGTGAGCCAGGAGGAGGCCGACCAGATCAAGGCGCAGCTTGAAGAGGCCGGCGCAACGGTCGAAGTCAAGTAAGCCGGCGCAACGGTCGAGGCCAAACGGTCGAGGCCAAGTAGCTCTCGGCTCATAACGGAGGGGCGGGCCGCACGCCCCTCCGTTCCTGCTCTACGACAGCGCCAGGGTCTGCCATCCAGACCCGTCGCACACGAAGATCGTCCCCCCGAGGCGTCAAACGTCATCCGCCCGGCGTCTGCGGGGCGGGCGCAGTCGGGGGGTCGGTGGTGTCACGGTCGTGACCGGCAGGCGCGCATAGCCGGCGGAGTCGAGGACCCGGAGGTAACGAGGGGCGGGCCGCCCGCCCCTCGCTCTTCATCGACCCCAATCGTGGCGCCCGGCGATTGTGTCACTTTGCTCACAAAAAGACAATCCCCGCCGCCGCGCGACCTGCCGAGCCTCAGCTATACTGGCCGCACTGCGCCGGGGCTGAGGTCCGCCCTTGCGCAGGCTTGTCCATATTCGGTAAGCTGGCCGGTTCCGGCCGTCCACGTCCGCCCGCAGTTCGCCAAAGATCCTCAAGCCGTTTCCAAGGGAGGCTTCATAGTTGAGTAGAGGGGTTGCCGCGCCACGCGCGCGCAAGAGTTTTTCGCGCCTGAAGCACGTTCTCGACCTCCCCAACCTGATCGACATCCAGAAGGTGTCCTTCCATTGGTTCATGGAGGAGGGCCTTCGCGAGACGATCGACGACATCTCGCCGATCGAGGATTACACAGGCACGCTCGCCGTCGAGTTCGCTGAGTACAAGTTCGGAGAGCCTCAGTTCACAATTCAGGAATGCCGTGAGAAGGACCTGACCTACCAGGTCCCGCTCTCGATGACGGTCCGCTTCGTCAACAAGGAGACAGGCGAGATCCGCGAGCAGACGGTCTTCATGGGCGACTTCCCGATGATGACCGAGGTCGGGACGTTCATCATCAACGGTACCGAGCGCGTGATCGTCACGCAGCTCGTCCGCAGCCCGGGCGCCTACCTGATGGAGCCCAAGGACGCGACCAAGCAGGTATTCACCGCCAACCTGATGCCGTCGCGCGGCTCCTGGCTCGAGCTGGAGATCGACAAGAAGGGCATCGTCTACGCCCGCATCGACCGGAAGCGCAAGCTGCCGATCACGACCCTGCTCCGCGCCCTGCCCGAGGAGGATCCGTCGACGGGCTTCAAGCTCGACACGAGCTCGAACGAGGCGCTGCTGAGGCTCTTCGACAACTCGATCTACATCCAGCTGACGCTGGAGAAGGACACGGCGCTGACCGAGGAACAGGCGCTGATCGAGGTCTTCAAGAAGCAGCGGCCGGGTGAGCCGCCGACGGTCGAGAACGCGCGCAACCTGCTCAACTCCCTGTTCTTCGACTCGAAGCGCTACGACCTGACCAAGGTCGGCCGCTACAAGCTCAACCAGCGGCTCGAGGTCGACGTGCCGGAAAACACCCGCGTCTTGACGACGCAGGACATCATCTCGCTCGTCAAGCGCCTGGTCGATCTGCCGGTCAAGCTCGGCGTACCGGAAGAGTCGAAGGACTATGCGGCCGACGCCGCCACGCTCCCGCGTGATGCGATCCGCGGCGACCTCGACGAGTACGAGGACTTCGGCAACCGCCGGCTGCGCACCGTCGGCGAGCTGATCCAGGAGGCCTTCCGGGTCGGCCTCTACCGGATGGAGCGCGTCGTCCGCGAGCGGATGACGACCGAGGATGTCGACACGATCACGCCGCAGACGATCATCA
>Ga0126312_10002397_pt1 | contig 12537 bp, 14 predicted proteins | sample Plot104A_FD_92537 | JGI IMG/M metagenome (GOLD analysis project Ga0126312, IMG submission 92537) | Serpentine soil microbial communities from UC McLaughlin Reserve, CA, USA - Plot104A | ecosystem: Environmental > Terrestrial > Soil > Grasslands | place: USA: UC McLaughlin Reserve, Lake County... | reverse complement strand
GAGTGAGTGAGTGAGTGAGTGAGTGAGTGAGTGAGTGAGTGAGAGGAATAAGTAATGCAGCGGCTTAATAGTCCTGAATATAATCAAGACCAAAAGATAAGTCCCTTATTAGACCAGCAAATTGAAAACATAACCAATGGTATACCCAAGAACTTTAACAAAAGTCTACGTATGTTATCCGAGAATCATATAAAGACCATTATCAGCTATATCACGGCATTAAACACAGAAATACACTTATCCACTAACTACAGAAAAGACATAATCCAATTACTAACCAAATTCTCCAAGTCGCATGCTGATATTATTAACAAATATAATTTTGATTTTAAGGAAGTTACCAGAAAAGACGTTATTAATTTCTTAGAGAGTCTTCGTAAAACAGATACAAAAGATCCCTATCATAAATGGATTGGTACTTATAACATTTACAGGGTTCACTTACTCAGGTTTTTTAAATGGTTGCATGCACCGGATATTGAACCTTCTAAAAGACCTAAACCGGCTGTAGTTGACAATATCCCTAAGCTTAGACGTAAAGAAATGTCACATTATAAACCTAGTGACTTATGGGCACCAGAAGATGACATTTTGTTTTTGAAATACTGTCCTAGTATGTGGGATCGTTGTTATCATGCAATATCAAGGGACTTGGCCGCACGACCTCATGAGATCCTTAATCTGAAAATAAGGGATATTATGTTTAAAACTGCTAATGGGCATGTTTATGTTGAATGTGTGGTTAATGGCAAGACCGGAACAAGACCGCTAGTATTGATTAATTCAATTCCCTATTTGAAAGATTATTTGGATCATGAGCATCCAATGAGTAGTAACCCTAATGCACCTTTGATATGTGGCATAGGTAAAGGTCTTGGCAAACACCTATTATCTATTAGCTTGTTTAAAACATACGAGAAATATAAACAGAAGATATTCCCAAAGTTATTAGATAATCCTAATGTTGCACCAGAAGACAAGCAGAAGATCAGAGAATTATTAAAGAAGCCGTGGAATCCCTACGTACGACGGCATAGCTCGTTAACCCAAAAGAGTACTTTTCTAAAAGAAAACGTACTCCGACAGTTTGCCGGATGGTCACAGAGATCACAGATGCATCTTAGATATGTTCGTTATTTCGGTAACGAATCCACCCATAGTATTTTAGAAGAATACGGACTTATCGAAAAAGGTACACAGTTAGATCCACTAAAAAATAAGACATGCACTAATTGTAATAATGCCAATAAACCGGATGCAAAATTTTGTATTAAATGTAGGATGGTACTGACGTACGATGCCTATAACGAAACTCTAGAGAATCAAAAGGAAAAAGAAGATAGATTAACAATAATTGAAAAGCAGTTTAACGGCATGCAGTCGCAAATACAATCTCTTCTTTCCTCACTTGGTAGTATGCAGGACCAGAGTCAAGTAAATCAAATGGCTAAGACATTATATAATTCTAAGATTTTGAAGAAAGAAGATAGTGAATAAGGATATTAAATCAATTAGCTTGTCATTACCTATTAGTTCTAGTTTCATAAACAGCATGCTTAATAAATTCCGGATAAACTATTTCTAGCACTCCCTTCAACGGGAAACTATACTTCTGAATTATGCCGGCATACTTTTCCTCTAGTTCTTTCAGTGTTTTTGAGATTTGTGAGTCAATTTCATTTATTTTTTGCTTCGCACCATCCTCCAGATATCTTTTCTTTTTTGCCCTTCTAAGTGAATTTCTACATTTGGAGGCGAATCCCGAATATTCGACTGTTCTTTCCTTACCTTTTAAAAACTCGTACCATTTCCACTCCTCGTACGTTAGTCTTCTGAAATTAAACCATATAAGTTGCATTTTTATAATTGCTAGTAATTTTATCCCCCCATATTCGCTTAGCACATCCCTTAATGATTTATAAGAGGAATCAATCGAGTACCTTTTTTCACCAAATTCCTCGCTTAGCAAATCCCTAAATGATTTACGAGAGTCATTAATCCAATATCTTTTTTCACCAAGATGGTCGTTAATTGGCTTGATTATATGGTTTTTCTCTAGGAAGTCAAAGATTCTCGTGACTTCTTCTTTGGTAAAACCAATATATTTTAACGTTGGAGTATACTCTATAAAATCCAATTGAGATATCCCAGGGATGAAGTATCCATACGAATAACTCTTCTCTATATTTTCATTCTTCAATCGTTCCTGTAATTGCAGAGTTATTCTTTTCTTAGTATCGTTCTGCGTCTCATCTAGTGATAATCCTTCCTGCTGAAGAGGCAGATACTCAATCTCCTCCTTCCAAATAAGAATCTCAGACTTGATAGGTCTGTATGAAGTTCACAAGGGCGAAAAACCATTACCTGTATTTCCTACTTACAAATATTCCAAACCCGGTTTACACGAAGCTATTATTGTAAATGGTCTCCCTTTTTTTTAAAATATAACTCTGAAAGCGGCAAACTTGTAACAGTAGAAAAAATAGAAGAGTCAAGCCGTGTTCTTAGGCCTCCTAATAGAGAAGAATATCCTTACACACCGTATGAGTTTACCCGTACAGATGAACTTAACGAATACTTTGAGAGAGCCAAAAGAGAGACTATGGATTCACTTTACCAGAAAGCTAAGTTTATTGTCAAAAAGTATAATGACCAAGACGACCATAAACTAAACCTTTTAGCTATAGATACAGTTTGGTCCTATTTTCAAGACAAGTTTGGGACCACACATTATCTGAATATAGTAGGAGATAACGATAGCGGCAAAAGTTCTATTGGAAATACATTTGAAGCAGTTGGCTATCGGGTCGTTAATATGACAAGTCCTACTGCACCAAATGTTTTCAGAACACTAGGAATGATAGAACCTGGTCAATGTACCCTTGTGTTGGAAGAGGCTGACAAAATAGACGAGTCTACAGATATGATGAATATTCTCAAGTCAGGATATGACTATAACAAGAGAGTTCCAAAAACCAACACAAACGTATGGAAACAAGAATGGTTCTTTACTTACTGTCTTAAAATAATAATAGCAGAAAAGTCACCCAGTCGATTCAATGCTAAAGGGGTATTAGATAGAAGCTTATCATTTAATACGGTCCCTGGTGAAGCCGAGCTAGATATTAAAGAGGTCATAAACCCGCAGGGCGATCCAGAGCTAGAACAGACCCTAAGTGAACTTCTCGACTTTAGAAAGCTAATGCTATTCTACCGACTCATTCATTTCAAGGACCCTGTCATTAATCTAGATATAGATATCAAGAGGAGAAACAGAGAGCTATGCAAACCATACATTAGATTGTTTTATGGTACTGAGGCCCAAGAGGAAATAGAGAATACATTTCAGATATTCCTTGATACCAAAAACAGTAGAAAAGCAGGAAGCATAGAAGCGATACTTATCCCTGTTATCATTGACCTAGTAGAACAAAAGGGCAATCAGGTTCTCTCTAGCGAAATCTGGGATTTCATAAAGGAAAACCTAGACGGAGAATCAAGCACATATGAATCAAATGAGTATCATATCTCGGATCATATACTATACAGAAATACAATAACCAAAATCCTAGAAGACAAGTTTGGTGCTGAATACAAACATACCAATAAAGGAGGTAGTGTCACATTCAAGCTAGACAAGTTACAAAAGATACAAGGATCCTATGATGCAAGTATCAAAATCAAGACAAGGCTAAAAGATGACAGTAATGACAGTAGTGACGGCTCTAGGGAGAAGGCTAGTACTTATCAAGAAAAATCCTTGGTCAAAAACTTGGATATATCACGAGACAACAACGAGAATAATGTAAATATTTCACAAAATCATAACTTAGAAGGTATACAGATATCCTATGCCATACCCCAGGAACTGTCACAGCCGTCACAGCTGTCACCTTTCAAATGCTATCATCCAGACTGCGACTTTCATACTAACAATGAACAAGACTATGAAAAACATGGAGTACTAAACCACCAAAAGAACCCGCTGTTATATCCTTCTAAAGCAGAGATAGAGAAGTACGGCTTGGAGCCACAAGGCAGGAATTGGGAGATATAGGAATGTCAGAAATTATACTAAGAATCAAAGAGGAATATGCAAGTCTAGCCACTGATATTTCTACCTATGAATACGAATCTCTAAAACAGTCTTTAAAGAAAATACAGTTGAAAATGCATACTGCTATCTTTAGTAGAGGAGAGACTGCATAAAATGAACTTGAATATGCATACTTTTAGAATTGAAGAAAGAAGAAGGAAAGTGGCTTCCTTGCTAGCACAATCTATGACTGAAGAAGAAATAGCACAGCAATTGGATGTTGACCAGTCTACCATTAGTAGAGATATTAAAGTTCTCAAACAAATGTCACAACAGTTTGTTTATGACTTAGCAAAATCGGATTTAGCTTATTGTTACAAACAGTGTATTGATGGAATAGAGGAAGTAAAACGAAAAGCATGGCAAGCATATAGAACTGATGATGCTTCTCTAAAGCCGAAAGACAAACTCTTAGCTTTGAAGTTGATAAAGGAATGTGATGAAGCCAAATTTGCTTTATTCAGGGATGGGCCTTCTATTATGAATTTAAAGGCATTAGAGGAAAGACTAAACAAAATTGAATCTGGACAGATCAATCAATAAACTATCTGAAAGACTGAATAATCTCTATCCGGATGTTAACAATAATGGCCCTGGTTACTGGAAAGGAAGAAAGATAATTCCAACAAGTCAATGGCTCAAAATTACTAATACCATAAGCAAGACAACAGGAAAAGGAGAAGTGTTACAATATTTTCCAGACTCTTATATTCCGTACGTCTTTCCATTTGAAATTCCCGAGAATCTGCAAGAAGAGGCCAACAAGTGGTATTCAGATTATCTTGAGCTAATGGAACACAGAAGGGATCCCGAATATGGGAGTACAAAATGTTATGAATGCTTGTTATGTCCACATAGAGATGAATCAGCTCTGCTTATTGGAATTCACAAGGTCATTGCCAGGGGTTTGGAGCAAGAAAAAGGAGAAGATGCTACTCCAATCTATCCATGCCCTGTAATAAACAGGTTTGAATGTCCATATGAAAAGGAGAAGGAGTTAAATGTCAACAACCTCTTCGCATTAGGAATAATAGCTCATGTAACAGATAGGGCCTTTCTTAAAGCATTTTCAATGACTAAAAGCAATGAGACAGTGTATGAGACAGATTTTGTAACAGGCCAAGTCAAGGAAATTAATACACTATATGATGGCAGACCGCATTCATGGTCTTTAGAATACCCAGTAGAAGAAAAACTTCCCCAAGTAGAAAAGTTGCCAATAGTTCCAATAAGAAATGTTAATGACGTATATACTGCATTAAAGGACAGTGAAACTCTAGCCAAAGTACTCGAACAAGGCCTAGAAGAATATCTTTCTGAAAAGGAGTTTATAATAAAGTTGTTTATGAATATAAAAGACAATGTAAGAAAGGATGATCTGACTGTCTATGAACCTATTTTTGCTTCACATGTACAGAAAAGCAAGTGTACAATATGTGAAGACTATGCCAATATTCATTGTACTAACTGCAGTGGTAATGTCTGGTTATGCATTGACCATTGGAGAATACATAAAAAAGATCATGAATTACCTGCATGAATATACGTATGATTTAATTAATTGGAATAATGTAAGGTGTATTATCAATATATTACTAGTGGTGTTGAACAAATCCAATGTGAAGATACTCCTGCTTGAAAAATGGTTGACCTTTGTATTATCACAATTTCTTTACAATTATAGTATTAAGTTTATTTCAGAGTATCTTGGTTTCATAGCACAACGACTATCACTTTTTTATAAATCTTATCGTGTGAAACTCAATAGTCAAGAAAAAAAAGAAACTAATTGTCTCAGAGTAGCCTTGAGGTCTTTCAATACATAAATAGCATGGATAAATACTATACATCAGTGTCATTCAACGAATCTATTGCTATAAAATATGCATTGAATGAATTCCTCAAACGAGCATGTGAAATAGCAAATGGAGATACGAGAAAAAGCATCAACATTTATAAAATTTGGGATGAAAAGTTCCCGATAAAGGGTCTCGAAAGAGAAACGGCTCTTCCAATAATTTTAAGGGCGCTTCAAGCGAGTAACTTCGCCAGAGATGGAAATAACAAAGATGAGATTAAGCTAACTCTTAAGGGAATTTATTACGTAGCAGATAATCTTAAAGTTCCTCCAGAAAATCTCGGAGTTCTATCACGTACAGATGTGAAAAAATTGGAAAATCTTTTTTTGCAGAGCCTTTATGAGCAAACAAAAGGGGATCCCGCAAGAACAATGAGTATATATGAAGTTGAGAAAAAGTTAGGAGGAGTCTCAGGAACTGCACGTATTCTACAAATTGCGGAGTATCTCAAAATGAAAGGTTTGATAGAGATTGATGAAAGTAAAGGTCAGATTAAATTTAGAGTTCCGTCTGAACAAGTCAAAAAATATTATCCTCCACCGAGCCCTCCACAGGGATCTTTCTCATCTGCCTCTTTTTCGACCTGAGATCCTCCATACTACGATAAATGGTTTAAATTTCCCTTCAGCCGTACGATTCTCTTCAGTCTTGACCGGGGGATCGAAGCAAGTCTTTCAATTCTAGCTCTTTCTAAGCTTTGAAAAAGTGCGGTAGTAATATCTTGCTCCAATTTAGTCAAATATAATTCATATTCTAACATTTTCTGCGTCGGTTCCTCGAATTGACTTATAGAGAGTATTAGTCTATTGTGCATTTTTATTCTGTCATAAAAAGTCGATAGAATATGTTGCGTATCAGAGGAGAATTCTGTAAAAAATGCTGAATGCAGTATACTATCATACGCGTCTGTAACTATAATGGCACTATTATAGTCAATCTCACGAAACGTAGGGACATCTGAAAGCGGTGATCTATCGAAATAGGAACGACGTATTCGTGTTTCATCATTTTGAAAAGATTCGCCTGCTTGTCCTAATTCTCTTAGCAGGGTATCACATGAACGCTGAATAGTGTGTTTCCTCTTTGTCTCTTGGTCTAACCAGAAGAGATAAATTGCAATAATAACTGGAACACCAATACCTAGTACTGACAATATAGTATCTCGTATATCAGACCAAAAAGCAGATGACGATTCCTCTATGAGTGATGCTTTGATTTCACGCAATTCATGAATGACCGTATTACTAGAATTTTCAGTGTCGGCCGTGGTATTCTGTGCCAAACTAAGGATAGGAAAATTAAGGAAGAAGATTGCGCTTAACGATGTGATATAAAGAGAAGTGCAAAATTTAACACTTTTCAATCATCGACGACGAATAAGATTACCGCTATAAAAAGGTACAAATCTCTTCCAATCCCGCCCACTCTTTTAATCATTCCTGAAGTTCAGCGGTCATTCAGCAGACGTATTACGGCTACCTTTTCCCTATGAGCCCTAGAATTGCTACAAACATAGGTTGCATAAGGATTGAACATAAAAACATTAGAAGAGAGGTTAAACAAAATTGAACTTAGATAAGTCAATCAATAGCATATCAAAAACGCTCGAGGCAATAGAAAGTCAAGGAACTATTAACAAAGATCAGATTGACCCTGATCAAACAGCTCGACAAAGATATGAAGAATACAAAGAGCATTGGTATTTTCATAAATCTAGCTGGAGTATGCGTGGTCTTGGCGCGTGATATTGAAACTAGACAGGTATCAAAGGTTGGGCGTATCTTCACAACCTGTATTAAATGCTGTCTTGATATAATGAGAAGACAGCGCATCTAAAAGTTAGTTAGTTAGTTAATTAATTTCTTGTTCGCTTTCACCTTCACTGTCACCATCTGAATCTCCTTCTTGCTCCTGCTCACCTTCCTCGCCATTACTTTCTGAGCCTGCTTCTCCTTCTTCATCTACTTCTGGTTCCTCATCCTCTTCATCGTCAGGTGGGGGTTGCTCATCAAAAGGTAGTTCTTCGTCTGTTGGTGGTGGAGGTTCTATGGGTTCACAATTTGCCCCCTGCTCTTCTGACTATTATGAATCACGAAAAATATAACGACTGTTTTTAATTAGGATAATAGATAAACTAAACAGGAGGACAGAGCAAAAGACATTGCATTATTATCTAAGTCACAAGATCACTACAATAGTTTTCTTTTTTAGAATCTTCAGCAATTTTGCTAGTGGGATCCTGATACCATGATAAAAAAATTCATGCTATGATGTGATATAATTATTCTCATCTAGCGAGATATGTGTCTCTTGGATTAACATCACTGAAGGCTGTTATGTTTCCGCCTAATGGAACTAGCATATTTTTCATATTTTCTAACATCATTCCTACATAGGAGTGTTCAGGATCTCCTGGTTGCCAGGTAAATCATCATCACTTAACGTCCCAACTACCTTTACATTGCCTTCTTTGGCTATTTGATCGACTATCTATGTTGGAAATATTTCTGAAGCAAATATTGCAGGAACCTTCTCAGACCTATTATGAATCAAAACATTATGGTGTTGTTACTCACAAACGAAGTCCAAGCGAGCAACCATCTTCAGTTATAGCTATCCCAGTTGAGTTGGAGGTCTCATATGAACTTGACTCATTTGTAAAGCATGAGATATTAGATGAATATGGAATGACCTATCCCAGATGGATTCAGCGATGCTATTTAGAGAGAATGAGACAAATATTGTCAAACCCTGCAGAGTTTGGTAAAGTAGTTCTAGAGCGAAAGAAAAGTGATCACTGTATTCAAAATGCAGATGATGTAGGAGGAGATTGTTGATATAATGCGAAAAGAGCTAGATATGGATCTACGGGTTATATTAACAGGTTTCGGCCATAGCAAAAGTATCAGAGAAGCTGTTCAGAAAACTATGACTAAAAATAAAGGGGGGAAAATGCTTACATGCTATTCCCTTACATTATCTTTGATTATTCTTCGCTATCTTCGTCTTCTTCGTCTTCTGTATCGTCAGTGGAAACATCCTCGGTCACTCCATTCTCGTCTTCGCCGTCATCACCTGCGCTTTCAGTAGTAGTATCTTCACTGCTATCCATTTCTCCATAACTTGATTCAATACAGTCTTGCACTTGTTCTTCTGTAGGAGATCCTTCTCCCTCAGCATCAGAAAGACATGCCTGTAAATCGTCGTAGGCTACATGAGATGAGTCTTCTTTGTCATTTGAGCCATCACTACTATCTTCAGAGCCTTCTTCCTCGTCTTCATCTGTGGTTGCAGCAGTTGTGCTATCTTCATCACTATCTTCTTCATTGGTATTATCAGTGGTACCAGAGCTATCCATACCGTCCTGTGCGAATCCACTATTAGGAGTAAAATTCTCGTCTAGATTCCAGTGACCTAAAGCTAATGCCGGAGTTGGCGTATATGACATCGTCATAACTGTAGCCAACAATGCCATACCAACTATGGCCAGGGACGTAGTTGTTTGTTTTCTATTCATCATTTCTTAGTGTGCACGTCATAACAACTGATTAAACAGTTGACGACCAATCCTATCATAGTTTTTGATTGGACTTTGAAAGTGTGTTTTGTGTCTACAAAGAGTAAAGGATATTGATATTTAACAAAGATACTTTTGATTCACTAGTTGGCTTTTCAAAGTTACAAGTACGGGTAAAACGGCACAAATCGCAGGAGGGGTTTAGACTCAACAGGCGCAGACGAAAAGGTTGAGTCTTCCTGTGGCTTTGGATATTTTTTTATCCATCAAGTCCGAACCATAGGGAGCTAGCTTAAATGTTGTTATAGATGTAAGTAATGGTAATCGACAGGGAGACTGAGAGGATGTCATTATTAGTCTTATTTATTTCATGCTTTATTAGCCAAGTTGGATTGTGTGTTATCATAACCAAATCAGCAAATATAATTACAGTTATCTTAACAATGCTGCTATCAACTCTCTTGATATAGCTGATGGTCTAAAGGAATTACTGATAAAATATGGGTTTACATTAGAAGTATTATAAGCATGCCGACCTCTGAATTAGCCGAACTTTTAGGTATTGACAAGTATGTTGCGAAATTGGTTTGTAATGCTGCGATGAAATTATTTAACGATAATTATGCTCCATGCAATAGATCAAACATCAATTTGCAACTAGATAATTCTATTACTTTGATAAGATAAAGATTGTTTTTAGTAGGTGGGTGTTAATAAAGAAGAATATGATAATGATGGTCGAAAAGGAAGACCAAGATTCAGTTTCAAGATGTTCAATATGTGACATGGAAAATACCACTATCACAGATCCTAACTCAGGAGAAATAGTTTGTAGTAATTGTGGTATGGTAATCTCTGATAAGATTGAAGATACTATCCACCCAGAGAGACGCACCTCTACATTTGAGGAGGCACATGAAAGAGCGAGAACAGGGACTCACTCTTCTTTAGCCCGTCACGACATGGGACTATCCACAATCATTGGAAAAGAGAATAGAGATGCTAGAGGACAATTAATTGATGCAGAAATGCGTTCCGAAATAGAAAGACTGAGAACATGGGATCTCAGAACGCGTATGAGGAAATCTGGAGACAGAAATCTTATGAAGGCTTTTGAGCAACTTGATAGACTAAAGGAAAAACTAGGATTATCAGACACCATAATAGAGAAGGCAGCCTATATTTATAGAAAGATTCAGGAAAGAGGATAATTGAGGGGATAATAGACAGATTTGAGGATCTTATTCTCGTAAGATCAGAGCATGGCATTATAAATGGGAAATTAGATGTGGCAGTTTTCCCGGACAAAATCCGACTTAAATATGGTAGGAGACTCATAGCAATAGAAATCAAGACGGGAAGATGGGTGGATAGTAGTCTATTCAACCAAATTGAACGTTACCTATTAGAGTTGGACGTATTAATTGTCGTAAGAGTGCCAACTGAGGATGTTGTAGCGATAGATAGCGCTCCATTGGAAGATATTTTGGAAAAAAATTTGAACATTCTGATCCGAAAGTCTCACCAGATAATGTCAGGAAAGCGAATAAAAATTCCTGGTATAATGCAGAATAGATGTCCTGTTTGCAGAAGATATAATAAAGAAAATAGATGTAATTTCTGTTCCACACATGATCTTACAAAAATAAAAAAGATCTGTAAAACCTGTGGCAAAACATTCCCTATTAGAAAATCAGAGATTATCAAAAGACCAAACAGAGGTCAATATTGTTCTCAGAAATGCAGAAAACTAGGAAAATATATAAAATGTCTGCAATGTGGTAAACTATTTCCTGCTCCCCCATGCGAAATTAGACGGGGAAGAAAATATTGTAATTCTAAATGCTACGGTAAAGCAAAGCAAACTAAGGTCAAAACTAATTGTCAAATCTGTGGAAAGGAAACCGACACAACACGCTATTATATGCTACGGGATTGGAAGAAATTCTGTTCCCCGGAGTGTCAATATAAAGGTCAAATGAAAGGCGAATACAGGACATGTAAAACCTGCAAAATATCATTCTATGTTACAAGATGGGAGGCCCAAAACGGTAAGGGAGTTTTCTGCTCTCCTGAATGTTATGATAGAGGGTTGACTATGTTAAATGACAAAATAAGAGCAAGTACTAAGTACAGAAAATGGCATGCAACAGTTTTGAGGAGAGATAACTATAGATGCCAAAATCCCAAATGTCCACCGGATAAATCTTACAATAGACTACAAGTACACCATATCAAAAGATTATCTGACATAATATATGAACATGGTATAACTACTGTGGTAGAGGCTATAGAATGCGAAGCAATCTGGGATTATGATAATGCAACAACGCTGTGTATACCATGTCATGCCAAAGTAGATAAGAGTATTTTGAACATGAGCCATCCAATTCTACAAAAAAGAAGCGTCAAGACAGGCCGGATGTATCAACGTAAAATCCGAATCCATAATTATAATTGTGTTATAAAATGCCAGAGTGGTTAAATCAGTTTATTATGGATAAACCTGTGTAAAAAATTTATTATAACTTCTTAAACACCAATAGTTACATATATTAATCAGAAATGGGCTTGCCGCTAGAATCATATTTAACTTTTTTTCCCTTGTCTTCACGACTGGCCCCTTTTAGCCTAAGACTTCGTACTACAAACAATAATACACCTAATCCCACTATGAAACCAGCTGTAGTTGCATAATTGCTTATCCTATCTGCCATAACCAAGGTCTCAAACATATGTCTATAATAATACTAGATCTACGATAAAAATATTACCTTCGTTTCGTCTGGAGTCGTAGTATCCAAGGGGGTTAGGATTTTGACTGATCTCCAGGAATCCTACTTTGCTGTATAAAAAATATTCTCCTTAATTTTTTAAAATAAAAAGTATAATATCACTGAAAGGATCGACTGATTTGCAGTTAAAGTTGTAATAGAGGAATCAATGTAAGGTAAAATTCCCAACCCTTGGTATGCTTTTGTCTTTCTCCTTAGAGCCAGACTTATCACATACTTCTATCCTCTATTACTACCATATTTTACAACATTATATTATATGAATAATGG
>Ga0126312_10002396_pt1 | contig 12544 bp, 9 predicted proteins | sample Plot104A_FD_92537 | JGI IMG/M metagenome (GOLD analysis project Ga0126312, IMG submission 92537) | Serpentine soil microbial communities from UC McLaughlin Reserve, CA, USA - Plot104A | ecosystem: Environmental > Terrestrial > Soil > Grasslands | place: USA: UC McLaughlin Reserve, Lake County... | reverse complement strand
TCCTCGCACGAGGACGAGATCGCCGACGGGATCCGCATCGGCGACGTCGACGTGGGGGGGATGTCGCCGGAGGAGGCGCGCGCGGACGTCCGCGCCGACCTCATAAAGCCGCTGGACAAGCCGCTCACCGTCACCTACGCCGACACCAAGTACGTGCTGAGCCCGGAGCAGCTCAACGTGCACGCCGACATCGACGGCATGGTCGACGACGCGCTCGAGGCGAGCCGCGAGGACAGCCTGCCCACGCGCGTCTGGCGTTACGCGACCGGCGGCGAGGTCAACGAGACGATCAACACGAAGGTCACCTACGACGAGAAGGCGATCGACGAGTTCGTCGGCAAGGTCTCGGCAGAGGTCGACCGCGACGCGGTGGACGCCGCCATCGAGCCTGGGCCGGCGAGCCTCAACACCGTGCCGGGCGAGCCCGGTCGCGCCCTCCGCGCCGACGAGCTGCGCGAGCAGCTCACCGGCGCGGTCCAGAGCCGCGGAGGTCGCACGATCAGGGCGCAGGTCGACGAGGTACAGCCGGAGGTCACGACCGACGAGCTGGCCGCCGAGAACCCGACGTATCTCACCGTAGACCGCTCGAGCTTCCAGCTGCGCCTCTGGCAGAACCTGAAGCTGGCGAAGACCTACACGGTCGCGGTCGGCGCCGTCGGCTTCGACACGCCGGCGGGCGTGTACCACATCCAGAACATGGCGGTGAACCCCGCGTGGAACGTCCCCGACTCCGGCTGGGCGGGCGACCTCGCCGGGACGACGGTTCCCGGCGGCGCCCCCGACAACCCTCTCAAGGCGCGCTGGATGGGCATCTTCGACGGCGCCGGCATCCACGGCACGGACGACCTCGCCTCGCTCGGCTCGGCGGCCTCCCACGGCTGCGTGCGGATGTCGGTCCCAGACGTGATCGACCTCTACGACCAGGTCGACGTGGGCACCCCGATCTACATCGGCTAGAGCGCCCCCGACGCTTACTGCGACTGGGCAGGCATGAGTGCCTGCGTGGCGAATCCAGTGCGGATGGCCGATGCGAGCGCCGAGCATGCGGAGATCAGCCCTGCCTGGGAGGCGGCCCTGATGCGGTTTCGCCGCGAGCTGGAGACGCGGAGCGTGTCGCCGAACACGCTGCGCGCCTACGGCTCCGACCTCGGCGAGCTGGCCGCCTGGGCGACCGCCCGCGGCCGCGAGCCGGCAACGCTCGTCTACCGCGACCTGCGGGGCTACGCCGCGTCGCTGTCGGAGCGGGGGCTCGCCCGCGCCAGCGTCGCGCGCAAGCTTGCGTCCGTCCGCAGCTTTCACGACCACCTGGTCCGCGCGGGCGACGCCGAGCAGAACCCGGCCGAGTTGCTGCCGACCCCGAAGCCCGAATCGCGCCTCCCGCGTGTGCTCGGCCCCGACGAGGTCGCCGCGCTGCTCGACCGCATACCCGCCACCACGCCGCTCGAGGTGCGCGACCGCGCCATCTTCGAGGTCGTCTACTCGTGCGGGCTGCGCGCCGAGGAAGTCGTGACCCTCGACCTCGAGAGCATCGACTTCGACTCCGAGGCACTCCGGGTGCTCGGCAAGGGCTCTAAGACGCGCATCGTTCCCATCGGCGAGCCCGCTCAGCGGGCGCTGGACCGCTACGTGCAGCGCGCCCGCCCCGCGCTCGCCTCGGGGCGGGCGGAGGTTGCGCTCTTCCTCTCGCGGCGCGGCCGGCGCCTGTCGACCTCCGACGTCCGCCGGCGCCTGGCCCTGTGGGTCCGCGAGGCGGCCGTCGCCGGCCACATCTCGCCACACACGCTCCGTCATTCCTTCGCCACGCATCTCTTGGAGGGAGGGGCGGACCTTCGATCGATCCAGGAACTGCTCGGCCACTCGAGCGTGTCGACCACGCAGGTCTACACGCGCGTGGAGCCCGGACATCTACGTCGTGAGTACGCACGAAGCCATCCACGAGCATAGGCGCGGCGTACCTCCGCGCCTCACCGGCTAACGTTCACGCTCAGGAGGGGCGTGGTCCATGGAGACGAACGTCAAGGCAGTCGAACTGCGTGAGCTTTGGCGTCGCTACAAGTCCGATGGCGACGACACTGCGCGTGAGCGGCTGGTAGTCGCGTACTCGCCGCTGGTCAAGTTCATCGCCGGCCGCATGGCCTCGGGCCTGCCCTCGCACGTCGAGGAGTCCGACCTCATCTCCTACGGCCTGCTTGGCCTGATCGGCGCCATCCAGCGCTACGACCCCGAGCGCGAGATCAAGTTCGAGACCTTCGCCGTCGCCCGCGTGAAGGGCGCCATCATCGACGAGCTGCGCTCGCTCGACTGGGTGCCGCGCTCCGTCCGCGCGCGGGCCCGCGACGTCGAGCGCGCCCACGCCGAGCTCGAGGGGAAGCTGGGGCGGACCCCCACCGACGAGGAGATGGCGCAGCGCCTTGAGATGGATGTCGAGGGGTTCCGCGACGCCCTTCTGGAGATCGCCAACTCCTCGGTCCTCGCGCTCGACGACCTCTGGACCTTCGCCGACCCCGAGGGCGGCGGCGGCCAGATCTCGGTCCTCGACACGATCCGGGACCCCAACGCGATGGACCCGGAGGCCGAGGCCCACACCTCCGAGCTAAAGGACCGCCTCGCCGACGCGATCGAGGGCCTGCCCGACCGCGAGCGCCTCGTGATCGCCCTCTACTACTACGAGAACCTCACCCTGCGCGAGATCGGCGAGGTCCTCGGGGTCACGGAGTCGCGGGTCTCCCAGCTCCACACAAAGGCCGTGCTGGGCCTGCGCTCGCGCTTCCAGTCCCAGCCGCTCTAGTAATAGGCTGCAAGGCGGTGCCGCACAAGCCGCCCGACAAGATCCGCAACGTCATCCTGATCGGCCATCGCGGAAGCGGCAAGACCAGCGTCTGCGAGGCCATCCTCTACGAGGCCGGCGTGGTCAACCGGCTGGGCCGCACAGAGGACGGGTCGACCGTCTCCGACTTCGAGCCCGACGAGCACGAGCGCGAGATGTCGATCGACGCCACCCTGGCGTCCTTCGAGTATCACGACCGCAAGATCAACCTGATCGACACCCCTGGCGACCCCAGCTTCGTCGCCGACACGCTGGGCGCCCTGCGGGTGGTCGACGCGGCCGTCGTCGTGGTCAACGGCGTGATGGGCGTCGAGGTGCAGACCCAGCGCCTCTGGGAACGCGCCGACGAGGAGGGACTGGCCCGCCTGGTGTACGTGAACATGCTCGACCGCGAGCGCGCCGACTTCTTCCGCACGCTCGAGTCGCTGAAGAGCGCGTTCGGCCAGCACGTCGTCGCCACCGAGATCCCGATCGGCACCGAGCACGAGACTCGCGGGGTCATCGACCTCATCGACATGAAGGCCTTCGTCTACGAGGGGGAGGGACGCGACAGCGCGGTCGAGCAGGAGATCCCGGAGGAGCTGGCCGACCAGGCCACCGAGTACCGCGAGAAGCTCATGGACGAGGTCGCCGAGAACTCCGACGAGCTGATGGAGCGCTACCTCGAGGGCGAGGAGATCTCGCACGAGGAGCTCATCGCGGCCCTCAAGAAGGGCGTCACCGAGGGCCACCTCTTCCCGGTCACCTGTGGGATCGCGACGAAGAACCTCGGCACCAGCCGCCTGCTGGAGGCGGTCATCGACGACCTCCCGTCGCCGGAGATGCGCGGCGCGGTTACGGCGACGGATGGGGAGGGCGAGGACATCGAGGTCGAGCCCGACCCGGCGGCAGACCTTGTCGCGTACGTCTTCAAGACCACCGCCGACCCCTACACCGGCCGCATCAACCTCCTGCGCGTGCATGCCGGCGTGCTCGGCTCCGACTCCCACGTGGTCAACATCACCCGCAGTGAGAAGGAGCGGATCGGGCAGATCGCCGCGCCGCGGGGCAAGGAGCACGAGACGGTCGACGAGCTTGGGCCCGGCGACATCGGCGCGGTGGCGAAGCTGCGCGAGACCCGGGCCGGGGACGTGCTCGCCACCAAGGGCGCCGACGTGCGCTTCCCGACGCTCGAGCTGCCCGCACCCGTGATGGCCTTCGCCTTCGAGCCGAAGTCCAAGGGCGACGAGGAGAAGGCCGCAACGGCGATCCGCCGCCTCAGCGAGGAGGACCCCACGCTCGACGTCCACCGCGACCCTCAGACCGGCGAGCAGATCATCGCCGGGCTGTCGCAGGTGCACGTCGAGGTGATCGTCGACCGCATGAAGCGCCGCTTCGGCGCCGAGATCGAGCTGCATCCCCCGCAGGTGCCCTACCTGGAGACGATCCGCAAGCCCGCCAAGGCCCACGGCCGCTACAAGAAGCAGACCGGCGGGCGAGGCCAGTTCGGCGACTGCCACATCGAGATCGAGCCCGGCGAGTCGGGCGCCGGCCTGGAATTCGTCAACGCGATCAAGGGGGGCGTGATCCCCACCGGGTTCATCCCGGCCGTGGAGAAGGGCATCGAGGAGGCGATGGCGGCCGGCGTCGTCGCCGGCTATCCGGTCAAGGACGTGCGGGTGCGCCTGTACGACGGCCAGTACCACAGGGTCGATTCCTCCGAGATGGCCTTCAAGATCGCCGGCTCGATGGCCTTCAAGCAGGCCGCCGCCGAGGCCGACGCGTACCTGCTGGAGCCGATCGTCAAGCTCACGATCGCGGTCCCCGAGGACGTCGTGGGCGACGTGATCGGTGACCTCAACTCGCGCCGCGGCCGCCCGCTGGGGATGGAGCCGAAGGGCTCGGCCACCGAGATCCAGGCCGAGGTGCCGATGGCCGAGGTGCTCGACTACGCGCCGGACCTGCGTGCGATCACCGGCGGGCGCGGCGACTACACGATGGAGTTCGAGCGCTACGAGGAGCTGCCCGGCCACCTTGCATCCAAGGTGGTGGCCGAGGCGAACGCCGGCGACGAGGAGAAGGTCAAGGCCTGAGCGCCGTCGCGCCGCGTTGCTACGTTGCGGCGATGCCGGACCACGAGGCCGAGCGGTACTCGAGCTGCGCCGTCTGCGGGCGCACGATCCTGCGCGGCGAGCGGGTCGTTGAGTACCTGACGCCCGACGGCGAGAGCATGGCGGTGTGCGCGCTGTGCCGCCAGCGGGCCGAGGCCGAGGGCTGGGTGCGCGCCGACTCGCCCGAGGCCCTCAGGCGCCCGGGGCCCGACCGACGCCGCCGCGGCGAGGCGCTGCGCGAGCGCGGCCAGGCGCTGCGCCAGCGCGGGCAGGCCATCCGGGGGCGAGCGCGCGAGTACGCCGATCGCCTGCGCCCGATCGAGCGCCCCGAGGAGGATGAGGGGGATGCGGCATCGCAGGCTCCCGCGACCGAGCCGGGGCCCCCGCCGGCTACAGAGCCCCCTCCCGCGGCCGAGCAGCCGCCGAAGCCCAAGCCTGTGCCCGACACGCCCGAGCGCCGCGTGCGGCGGGCCATCGAGCGCTTCAACGACAGCGAGGAGTCGCGGGTGGTCGCCGGGCTCATCCGCACGCTGGGCGCGCCGCAGGCGGCCGTGCGCGACCTGGACGGCAAGCCACCGAAGGTCGACGTGGTCGTCGCCTGGGAGCTCTCCTGGTATCGCTGGGAGGTCGGCTCCAACGAGGAGGACGCACAGATCCAGGAGGTCGCGAAGGGCGCCGAGCTGTCGGAGCTGGAGGGCGAGGAGCCCGACTGGAACGCCAGCGTCGACGGCGACGGGAAGCTGCGGTGGCGGGAAAGCTCGTAATCAACGTCGACGGTGGCGCGCGCGGCAACCCGGGGCCCGCCGCCATCGCCGCGGTAGCGGCAACGGCCGGCGGCGAGATCGTCGCCGAGCGGGGGGAGCTCATCGGCTCGGCCACCAACAACGTCGCCGAGTATCGCGCGATGCTCCTCGGCATCGAGCTGGCACGGGAGCTCGAGGCCGACGAGCTCGAGCTGGTGGGCGACTCCGAGCTCATCGTCCGCCAGCTCCAGGGCGACTATAAGGTCAAGCAGGAGCACCTGCGGCCGCTTCACGCGCGCACATTGAAGGAGCTCATGGACTTCCCCGGCTGGACCGTCCGCCATGTCCGGCGCGACGAGAATGCCGCCGCGGACGCCCTCGTCAACTCGACGCTGGACGCCGCGTAACGGCGCGCCGAGGGCGGCGAGAGGGCCGCGTACCCGTGGCTATACTCGGCGACCCGTGCGGCTGTAGCTCAGCTGGCTAGAGCGTCTGCTTGCCATGCAGAAGGTCGTGGGTTCGAATCCCATCAGCCGCTTGTCTCAGTCCGCCCACGGGCCGATGCCTCCAACTCGCTCGACCGTGATGCGCAGGCGGACGCCGGGCGGGGGGTCGTCCATCGGGGGGAACTTCACGTCGGGGGCGACGTAGGTGTAGGCGAGCTCCTGCAGCAGCTCCGGTGCGCCGCCCTCCTCGAGCTCCGCCTTGCCGTGGACGACGATCTGCTCGCGCATGCCGGGCAGGTGCATCTTGGTCCCCTCGAACGAGAGCGCCACCCGCGCGTCGCGGCGCACGTTCTGAAGCTTGCGCTGGCGCGTGCTCAGGTGGGCGGTGAGCAGCTCGTCGCCCTCCACCTTCACCCAGACGCAAGCTACCTGCGGCGAGCCGTCCGCGTTGAGCGTGACGAGGTGACCCAGCGCGCCGGACCGGATGAGCTCCTTGGCGCTCTCGGGCAGGGTCACGCGGCGAGTCTACGCCGCCGCAGGCGAGTCCTCCGGCGACTAGCGCTGCGCCGCGAGGTTGCAGAGCGCGGGCGACCAGCCCTCCGCGCTCAGCTGCTCGGCCAGGAGCTCGCGCTGCGCCGCCTGCGCCGCATTCGGCGCCGGCACCGGCGTTTCGCCGTCCGTACCCGGGACTCCGCCGCTCTCGTTCGTCCCCGGCACGTAGTGCTTGCCCTTGTACTGAAGGATGTCGAGCCCGCGCTGGTAGTCGATCGAGTACAGGACGTCGTCCTTGCCGGCCCACTTCGGCGACGAGGACGAGCTGCCCAGCGAGAGGAAGAAGCCCTGCTCCTTGATCTTGCCGCTCTTCTTGATCTGGAGGAAGCGCACGCCGTCCTCGTACTCCGAGATCGCGACGAGGCCGCCGTTGTGGAAGGTCGGGTGCTCCTGGAACCAGTGCACCGAGCAGCCGAGGGCGCCCGCGACGGGCTTACCGTCGGCGTAGAACCCGTTTCCGGCCGGGGGCACCTGGTCGACCGGTCCCTGGAACTTGTCGGACCGGCCGCTGAGCACCTTCTTGGCGTTGTAGACCGAGAACTCGCTGTTGTTGAGCTCGCAGCGGCCGCGGAAGTTCTGCTCGCCGCCGGTGAGCAGGAAGTTGTCGTTGCCGCTGCGCGGCCAGCGGGCGGAGTGCACGAACTTGGCGGCCTTGCCCGTGGCGAGCACCTTCGGATGCTTAGGCGACCCGCCGTCCTCGCGGTTGATCGAGAAGACGGAGAACGGCTGGCAGGCGGTGAGCAGGACGCCGGGGCGAAGCTCGCGGATGTGGTGGCAGTTCTCTGATTTGACGCCCTGGCCCTTGAGCTCCTTGATCCAGTTGCCCATCACCTTCGGCTTCTCGCCGTGCAGGATCCCGCGGGCGTCGATGATCGTGCCCGCCCTGCCGTAGAAGAACTTGCAGTCGAGCGCGCACTCGACGGTGTGGTTCGCGATCGGGACGCTGCCGACCAGCTTGATGTCCTCCGGGTCGCGGACGTCGAAGAACTGGACGCAGCCGTCGACCGCCAACTCGCTCACGCACTCGGGGACCAGTGAGTAGAAGTCGCTGGCGACCGCGAGCACCTTGCCGTTGGTCGGGACCTCCTCGTTCTCCCAGGCGGTGTTGAACTCCATCGAGCCCAGCTGCTGCGGCGAGGCCGGGTCGGAGATGTCGTAGATCGAGATGTTCTTGCCCGAGGTGACGTACAGCCGGTTGTCGACAACCTTCGCGCCGGCGGTCATGCCCTCGTCCTGCTTGATCGAGCCGAGGTACTCGACGTTGTCTGACATCACGGCGTCGCCCAGCGGCGGGGCGGGCGGCTCGGCCCCGGCGGGGGCGGCGGCGATCGTTACCGCGCTGGCCAGCAGCGCCGCGAAGGCGGTCACGCCGGTGACCCGCGACCCCCTCTTCCTCCCTTGACGGATGAACCGCACCTCCATCGATCGGTGAAGCTAACAAACCTCCGATCGGAAGGCGCCGGTACTACTGGTCAGTCGCCTCCGTCGGGTTCCGAGGCGCCCGATCCGTACCGCTGGCGCACCAGATCCTCGTCGAGGCCGAGCGCCTCGATCACCTCCTCGAGCGCCTCGGCGTCGCTGACGGGGTCGCGGCCCCACTCACGCTCGTCGACTCCGCTCGCGTTCGGTCCCGGTGGCGGCGGCTGGGAGCCCACGCCGTGGCGGTACTGCCAGAGGATCTTGTCCAGCAGCCGCTGCGGCACCTGGTCGGGCGTCTCCAGAGGAAGCGAGGCCGAAAGCTTGGCGTTGGGCGCGTTCGCCGGGTTGGTCGCCGTGAGGTCGACCTCCGGGGTGATGGCGTCGTAGGGCTCGTCGTTGTCGCTGGGGTCCGAGTCGAAAGCGTCGTAGAGGGGCACCGCGGTCGCGTCGAAGAGGTTCAGCGGCTCCATCGCGAGCACGAGCTCCATCGAGCGGATGAACGACAAGAAGTCGTACCGCGTGTGGACGACCGCGCCACGTTGCGTGTAGGGGCTGATCGCCAGCGCCGGCATGCGGTGGGCGTCGACGTGGTCGGCCCCGTCCTGCGAGTCGTCCTCCACGACCAGGATCAGCGAGCTCTCCCAGATGGGGGAGTGGGAGATGAGGTCCACCGTCTCGCCGACCGCGAGGTCGTTCGACGCGACCATCGCATCGGGGGTGCGCTTGCCAGGCGTGGTCCCCTCCGTGTGGTCGTTGGCATAGGTGAGGTAGTTGAAGGCCGGCACCCCCTGCGGTGAGGCAAGCTGCTGGTTGAAGCGCTGCTCGAAGCACTGGTAGCGGCTCTCGTTGTTCGCCGGGTTGGCCCCCTCCGGGAGGCTCGAGTCGTAGACGTTCTGCATCGTGATCACGTTGGTGCCGGTCCCGGCGTCGTTGGTGAAGCACGGGGAGGGGGGAGGCTGCTGCGGGCCGGGGGCGACGGGCCCGAGGTCCGACTTGGCGAACTTTGCGGCGACCTGCGACGTCTCCTCGGCGTTTCGGTCGAGGTCGGTGAGCGGCACGGTGCCGGCGATCGCCTCGCCGTAGTTGAACCACGAGATGCCCTCCCCCTGGGCCTGGTCGAAGAGGAAGCCTGCGGCGGGCCATGTGACCGAGTAGACGCCGAAGTCATACGGCCGCTGGCGACCGGCGTAGTTGGCGTGCCAGTTCTTGACGACGTAGTCGGAGACGGCGCCGGCCGACGTCCAGAAGTGGCCATCGATCGAGGCCTCCGAGTTGGCGTAGACGTGGTCGAGCAGCGGGAAGCGCTCGACCAGGGCGTGGACGTTGGGGGTGACGTCGGGGCCGAACACCGAGAGGTTCGGGTCGCCGTCGCCGCGCTCGACGTCGCCGAGCATCTGGTCGTAGGTGCGGTTCTCGCGCACGATGTAGAAGACGTGCTCGATCGGCCCGTCGTCGGTCAGCGGCGTGTCCTCGGGAGGCTCCTGGGCGTTGGTCGGGCGAATCTGCTTCGACGCGCGCGGGGTGAGCTTCGCCAGGCGGTGGTCGGAGGGGAAGCGGGTGATGCCCGACATTCCCTTGACCTGCTCGGGGAGGTAGTAGAAGCGATAGCCCTGCCCGTCGCCGGTGTCGTCGTTGTTGCCGGTGGCCGGGCCGTCGGGCGGAAGCTGCACGTCGGGGTCGATGTCGTTCGGGCCGACGCCGAGGCCCTTGCCGGCGATCCAGACGAGTTGCCGCTTGCGCGCCCTGGCCGTGGGGGTCGACAGCGCCACCGTGGGATAGGAGGCGACCGGGATCCGGCCCAGGAGCTGCCACCTCTCGCCCTGCTTCTGAAGCGGCTGCTCGGTGGCGCCCTCCTCCTCGGCCTCCTCGCCGCCCGCCTCCGCGGCGCGCTCGGACTCCTCCTCGAGGATTGAGAGGCGCGCTTCGGCGTCGTCGGTGGGAGCGGGGTGAGTGCCGTGGCCCGGGTCGCATGCGTCGCTCGCCGACAGGGCGAACACCGCCACCGCGTCCTCGCCCGAGTCCGCCGCGAGCAGGCGGCAACCATCGGAGGTCACGCTCACGTGCGTCGGCTCGGTTCCGAGCCCCTGGGGCCGCTCGACCGAGAGCGTGCGTTTGACCTCGAGCTTCTCGGTGTCGATGACCGCGATCAGGTCCTGGTGCGCGACGGCGACGTAGGCCAGCGGGCGCTTGGGGTCCACGGCGATCCCCTCTGGGTGGGAGAGATGGGGGCCGACGGTGATGTCGATGACCTTCTCGCCGGTGTCCATGTCGATCGCCGAGACGGTCGCGTCGGTTTCATTGGAGACGAGCCCGAGCTTGCCGTCGGGGGTGATCGCCGCGCCATAGGGGTAGCGCCCGGTCGCGGCGTAGCTGACGTCACGCGACGCGGTGTCGACGATCGCCGCCTTGTTGGCGAGGTTGAGCGCCGCCAACAGCGTCGAGCCGTCGGGCGAGATCGCGAGGTCGCGGGGCCACGACTGCGGATCGGTGTTGGTGGGCGGGAAGCTCTGGGGCGGCGGCGTGCCGTCGGGTGGCGGCACGTCGATCACGCCGTCGCGCTCGGCGTGGCCCGTCTTCTTGTCGACGGTGAAGACGTGAACGACGTCGCCGTCCTGGCCGGGGACGCCGTCGCCCACTGAGTTCGAGGGGCCGTCGCCCTCGGGGGCTCCCGATACGTAGGCGGCCTGCCCGTCGGGAGCCATCGCGATCCCACCGGAGAGGCCGGGCATGATGATCGTCTGCACGACCTGGCCGACTCGCGCCGGGTGCCTGGGCGAGCGGACGCGGACGATCCTGATGTCGTTGCGGCCGCGCCCGGCCGAGAGGGTCCACGCGAAGCGCCCGTCTGTGGTCAGCGCGCCGCCGGTGGGCAGATTGCCGAGCTCGGTCAGCTTCCCTACGGGGTTGAGCTTGCGGCCGCTGGGCTGCACGCGTGTGTCGGGCCCGATCACGCCCGGCAGGGCGTCGCCGGCGATCGCGGCGGCGGCGGCGATGCCGGCGAGCAGCGCCGTGGCGGGCAGCAGCCAGCGCCACCTCGGAGAGCCTGTCGAAGCGGTCACTCAGCGAGAAAGGTGACGACTTCCTCGCTGCAGCGCGCCGGTTCGGTCTCGAACACGAAGTGGCCGGCGTCCTCGATCGCGACCAGCTCGGCGCCGGGGATCTCCCTGCGGAAGCGGTGGGCGCCGCCAATCGGCGCGAACTTGTCGTCGGCGCCCCACAGCAGCAGCGTCGGCACGCCGAGCTCGGCGAGCCTGCCGTCGTACGGCTCGAGCTTTGAGAAGTCCATCGAGCGGTAGAACTCCAGCGTCGCCTCGCGCCCCCGGCCCTCCGCGAAGGGTCGCCAGTAGGCGTCGACGTCCTCGTCGCTGAATCCCGCCCCGTCTGCCCGCAGCAGTGCCGCGAAGCCGTCGCGGTCGAGCGCGGCGATCAGCTCCTCGCCCTGCTCGGACCGCATCGCCTTCGCCATCCCGTGCCAGCGGCCGTCGGCGAAGAAGCCGGTGTTCGAGATCGACAGGGCGGTGACCGAGTCGGGGTGGTCGCACGCCCACGCCAGGCCGATGAATCCGCCCCAGTCGTGCACCACCACCGCGACCTCGCCGAGGCCGAGCTCGGCGTGCCACGAGGTCAACGCCTCCAGGTTGCGCTCGAACGTTGCCGGCCCGGGGTCGTCGGAATCGCCGAGGCAGTAGAGGTCGGGGGCCAGCGCTCGGCGCCCGGCGCCGGCGAGCGCCTCCATCAACCCGGCCCACATCCGCGAGCTCTCCGGAAAGCCGTGGACGAGCACCACAGGGAGGCCGCTGTCCTCCCCTTTCGGGGCCGCCTCGCGGTAGGCCAGGCCGCCTCCGTGCTCGAGCTGTACCGATGCCATGAAGCCACCCTATCCGCGCGGTGGCCATCGCTAGGCTTGGCTCGCCCGGCGCCTTGGCGGAGTGGTTACGCAGCGGCCTGCAAAGCCGTTTACACCGGTTCGATTCCGGTAGGCGCCTCTGGGGGGCGGCCGGCGGGCCGGCCGCGTGAACCGGCGCGAGTGGGCCCCCGTGAGCCTAGTCTCGCCGTGTGCGCTGGGTAGTCACCGCAATGGCCGTCGCCGGGGTCCTTCTGGGCCTCGCGCCTTCCCCCGGCGGGGCGGCCGCGGGACCTGATCCCAGCGGCCAGTGCTTCACGGCCGATCCGCCGGCGATCACCAAGCCGGCGCACCCGCTGCGGTTCGGCACCAGCCCCGAGGCGGCGGGCACGGTGGGGTCTTCCCAGGGGGAGGTCGATCCGGTCGATGTCGAGGCCCAGGACGAGGCGCTGAAGCGGCTCGAGCCGCCGCAGCGGACGCTGGTGATCCGCCTCAGCCGCATGTTCATGTCCGACGGCAAGCCGGCGATCGCGTCGCTCGCCCGGCGCGCGCGTCACTTCACGAGGCAGGGATTCAAGGTCGAGGCGCAGGTCCGATACCACCCGAGCGAGGAGCAGGAGGGG
>Ga0126312_10002394_pt1 | contig 12548 bp, 12 predicted proteins | sample Plot104A_FD_92537 | JGI IMG/M metagenome (GOLD analysis project Ga0126312, IMG submission 92537) | Serpentine soil microbial communities from UC McLaughlin Reserve, CA, USA - Plot104A | ecosystem: Environmental > Terrestrial > Soil > Grasslands | place: USA: UC McLaughlin Reserve, Lake County... | reverse complement strand
TCGAGCTCGGCGTCCGGTGACGTGAACGGATGGTGGAGAGCGTCCCACCGCTCTTCGCCCTCGTCCCACCCGAACAGCGGCCAGTCGACGATCCACATCAGATCGTTGCGCCTCTCCGGGATAAGGTCGAAGCGCTCCGCCACGTGCATGCGAAGGGCGCCGAGGGCCCGCCCCACCACGGGCGGCTCATCGGCGACGACCAGCAGCAGGTCGCCGTCGGCGGCGCCGAGGCCGTCGTTGACCCCGCGCAGCTCGTCGGCGGAGAGGAACTTGGCGACCGGCGAGCGCCACCCGTCCCCCTCCCGGAAGGCCCAGACCAGCCCCTTGGCACCCGCCTCCTGCGCGTACCCGATCAACCCGTCGAGCTCGGAGCGGGGCAGCTCTCGGCGGCCCGCGTTGATCCCCTGGACGACCCCGCCCTCGTCGATCGTCGAGCGGAACACCTTGAACTCGGTCCGCCGGACGGCGTCGGTCAGATCCGCGATCTCGAGCCCGAACCTGGTATCGGGGCGGTCGGTGCCGTAGCGCGAGACCGCCTCGTCGTAGGGCATCCGCGGCAACGGGATCTCGATCTCGACCCCGCCCGCTGCGAGCACGTGCCGGAGCAGCCGCTCGTTGACGTCGAGCACGTCGTCGACGTCGACGAACGACATCTCGATGTCCAGCTGGGTGAACTCGGCCTGGCGATCGGCGCGCTGGGCCTCGTCCCGGAAGCAGCGCGCGATCTGGTAGTAGCGCTCGAACCCGCCGACCATCAGGAGCTGCTTGAACAGCTGCGGGGATTGGGGCAGTGCGTAGAAGGAGCCGGGCTGGAGCCGGCTGGGGACGAGGAAGTCGCGCGCCCCCTCCGGCGTCGAGCGGGTCAGGTTGGGGGTCTCGATCTCGAGGAACCCCTCGGAGTCGAGGAAGCCGCGCATCGCGTGGACCACCCGGTGGCGAAGCTCGATCGCCTCGCGCATGCGGTCGCGCCGCAGGTCGAGGTAGCGGTGGCGCATCCGCATCTCCTCCCCGACCTCGCCTGAGAAGCTCTCGATCTCGAACGGCGGGGTGTCGGCGTCCGCGAGCACCTCCGCCTCGGCGACGCGGACCTCGAACTCGCCCGTCGGCAGCTCGGGGTTGACCGTCTCCGGCGCGCGCCGGACGACCCCTCCGCGCGCGCTGACCACGTCTTCGGCGCGCAGGCCGTGCGCGAGCTCGTGCGCCCCGCCCGCCTCCTGGGGGTTGAACACGAGCTGCACGAGGCCGGTGCGGTCGCGCAGGTCGATGAAGATCAGCCCGCCGTGGTCGCGGCGGCGATGCACCCAGCCCGCGACCCGGGCCTGCGAACCGATGCGATCCTCGAGCACCTGGCCGCACCACGTGTCCCGGTAGCCGTTCTCGCGCAGGGGCGGGAACCCCTCACCCATCCGCGCCCACCAGCTCCTCCGCCACCCGGCCGGGATCCACGTCGCGCTGCTCCCCCGAGCCCATATCCCGCAGCGCCGCCCCGCCGTCCTCGTCGAGGATCACCGTGTGGCGCGCGCCCACCCGGTCCGCCTGCTTCATCTGACCTTTCATGCTGCGCCCCGCCAGGTCGAGCTCGGCGCGCAGGCCCGCCCGTCGCAGCGCCGTGACGAGCGCGAGCGCCTGGTCGCGCTGGCCCTCCGCGGCGGCGACGAACACGTCGCGCTCGGGAGCCGCCTCGGCCTCCTCCAGCGCGAGCACGATCCGCTCGACACCGGCGGCCCACCCGTTGGCCGGCGTGGCGGGACCGCCGAGCTGCTCGACGAGCCCGTCGTAGCGGCCCCCGCCCCCGATCCCCGACTGGGCTCCGAGCCGGTCGCAGGTGAACTCGAACACGGTGCGGGTGTAGTAGTCGAGCCCCCGTACCAGGGTGCCGTCGAGCGCGTAGGAGACGCCCCCGTCGTCGAGCAGGCGTCGCACCTCCGCGAAGTGCTCGGCGTCCTCGCCCTCGAGGCGCTCGAGCATCGTCGGCGCCTCGGTCATCACCGCCTGGGTTCCCTCGTCGTCGGAGTCGAAGGCACGCAGCGGGTTGGCGTCGATCCTCTCCCGCACCTCGCCGGCGAGCTCGGACTCGCGCGAGCGCAGGTACCGCCTCAGCTCGTCGCGATACGCAGTCCGCGAGGCGGGCGAGCCGAGGCTCGACAGCCGCAGCTGCACGCCGGGAACCCCCAGCTCACTCAGCAGGTCGTCGAGCAGCATGATCAGCTCGGCGTCGACCAGCGGCGAGTCGGAGCCGATGACCTCGGCGTCGATCTGGTGGAACTGGCGGAAGCGTCCAGCCTGCGGCGCCTCGTAGCGGAAGAACGGTCCCGCGCACCACAGCTTTACGGGCTGCGGCAACTTGTGCATCCCGTGCTCGACGTACGCGCGGCAGATCGGCGCGGTCGCCTCCGGCCGCAGCGTCACGCTGCGTCCGCCCTGGTCCTCGAACGTAAACATCTCCTTCCGAACGATGTCGGTGGCCTCGCCGACCCCGCGCACGAACAGCTCGGTGTCCTCGAAGGTGGGTGTCTCGATGCGCCCGTAGCCGGCGCGCGCGAACAGGTCCCGCGCGACCCGCTCGATCCGCGCTCGCACGCCCTCCTCGGAGGGCAGGACGTCGAACGTCCCCCGCGGCGCCTGGAACTTGGGGCTCATGGCGAGCCGACCTTAGCCGAGCGGACGGCCAGGCTCAGCGCGCCAGTTCGGCCAGGAACGGGTTGGTTGCGCGCTCCGCGCCGAGCGTAGTGACGCTCATGTGGCCCGGATAGACGGTCGTCTCCGGCGGGTAGCCGTCCGCCAGCTTGCGGATGCTCTCCAGCAGGGTCGGGGCGTTCCCGCCCGGGAGGTCGGTGCGGCCGATCGAGCCCTTGAACAGCACGTCGCCCGAGAACAGAGCGCCGTGGTCCGGGACCGCGTAGGTCACGTGGCCGGGGCTGTGGCCCGGCGTGAACAGGACATCGATGTCGAGCCCGGCGAGCGACAGCCGCTCACCCCCCGCGACCGTCTCGTCGGCGTCGTAGCTCTCGTACGGCCCGAAGCCCGGCCACGGGACGAACGACATGATGTCCGCCAGCACCGGCACCTCCATCTCGGGGCAGTACACGGGCGCGCCGGTCGCCCCGGCGACCGGCGCGACGGCGCCGATGTGGTCGAAGTGGCAGTGCGTGATGAGGATCGCGTCCACTATCACCCCGAGCTCGTCGACGGCGCCGAGGATCCGGTCCTCCTCCTCCCCGGGGTCGACGATCACCGCCCGATCCGAGCCGTCCACCCGGGCGATGAAGCAGTTCTCAGCCACCGGGCCGACGGTGAAGGCACGGACATCCATGCCCGGAGGGTATAGCGGGCGCGCGGATTCCGGCCGAGCGTTTTGCGCGTCCCCGAAGGGGATGCGAGCGAGGCCGGTGTCCGCGCGCCCGCCTCGCCTACGCGGCGGTCGCCTCCGGCACGGCGTCGGGCGCCGCGTCGCGCTGGGGCTCGACCTGCTCGCGCTCGATCTCGTCCTCGCGGACCAGCCACAGGGCGAGGACCGCCCCCGCGAAGCTGAGCAGCGCCCCGAGCAGGAGGACGTCGTTCATACCGGCCAGGAAGCCCTGGTTGGCCGCGTTCGCGACGGCGTCACGCGCTCCGGGGGGCACCGCGGCGAGCGCCTGGTCGAGACCGCCGGACGAGGCCGCTTCGACCAGCTCGCGCGGGCGGTCGCCGACCGCGGCGGGAGTCCCGGCCGCGACCTCGGCGGCCTTGTCCGCGCCTCGCCCGACGAAGACCGCGCCCCACACCGCGATGCCGACCGCGACACCGACCTGGCGGAACGTGTCGTTGATCCCGGCCGCCATCCCGCTCTGCTCCTTCGGGACGACGCTCAGAGCGACATCCGCGATCACCGGGTTGAGGAGACCGATGCCTGCCCCGGCGACGAGGAAGCCGCCGAGCAGCGTCGTCCACTGGTCCCCGGCACCGATGCCCGACATCAGCAGCAGCCCGACGCCGGCGCCGCCGAGCCCGACGCTCAGCATCACGCGCGCCGGGACTCGCGACAGCATCGCGCCCGCGATCGGCGCGACGAAGAAGCTCGCCAGCGTGATCGGCAGGTAGCGCAGCCCGGTCTCGAACGGGGACAGGCCGAGGTAGTTCTGCATGTACAGGGTCAGGTACAGGAACAGCGCGAACATCGAGCCGGATATTGCGAACGCGGCGAGCTGGACGCCGGTGAACGCGCCGCGCCTGAACAGCGCGAGCGGAAGCATCGGCTCCTGCACCCGGCGCTCGAGCGCCACGAACGCGGCCATCAGGGCGGCCGAGCCGGCGAACAGCGACACGATCAGGGTGCTGCCCCAGCCCTCGTCGTTCCCGCGCACCAGCGCGAGGACGAGCAGGAACAGCGCGGCGCTGAACGAGACCACGCCCGCCCAGTCGATCCGCGTCGCGTTGGGATCGCGGCTCTCGCGGAGCTTCAGATAGGTGACGACGAGCGCCGCAACGCCCACCGGGACGTTGAGGTAAAAGACCGACTCCCATCCGAGCCCGTCGGTCAGCGCGCCGCCGACCAGCGGCCCGATCGCGACCGCGACGCCGATCGTCGCTCCGTAGATCCCCATCGCCGTGCCGCGCTCGCGACCGGCGGGGAACTCCTGGGCGACCAGCGCCAGCGAAACGGCGAACATGACCGCGCCGCCGATTCCCTGGAACGCGCGGGCCAGATTGAGGAAGGTCGGATCCGGCGCCAGCGCGCACAACAGCGAGGCGGCGGAGAAGATCCCCAGGCCCCAGGCAAACACCCGGCGTCGCCCGAGCCTGTCGGCGAGCGAGCCGGCCGTCAGCACCAGCGCGGCGAGGGTGAGGGCATACGCGTCGACGACCCATTGAAGATCGGAGAAGCTGGCGCCCAGGTCCTCTCGGATCGACGGCAGCGCCACGTTGACGACCGTGATGTCGAGAAGCAGCATGAACGTCGCCACCGAGACGGCGATCAATGTCCACCATTTGCGTTCCATCTGGAGGCCTCCTGGGATCGGTGTAGAATTCGTCAAGTAGCCTTGTAAGGTAGTCTTACTAAGAACTCAGGGCACCTTACCAGATTGTCAAGAACCCTGACGACCTAATGGATGAGATCCATCACACAGGACAGGACCGGATAGAGCCCGAGCGCATCCCCCTTCCCGCCCTGCTCGACGACGTCAAGAAGATCGGGTTCGGCGAGCTGCACACCAGGCTCGAGGCCGAGGGCCATCCCCAGATCCGCAATGCCCACGGCTGCGTGTTCCGCTACATCGATATCGACGGGTCCCGGCTCACGGACCTCGCCACGCAGTCGGGTGTCACCAAGCAGGCCGTGGGGGAGTTCGTCGACGAGCTCCAGGCGCTGGGCTACGTGGAGCGCGTGCCGGACCCGATGGACGGTCGGGCCAAGATCATCCGGATGACCGAGCGGGGTCGGGACGCCCGCCGCGCCGCGCTGAGGATCTTCGAAGACATCGAGCGCGATTGGGGCGAGCGCTTCGGCGAAGATCGCGTCACCGAGCTGCGAGCGGTGCTCGAGGCGATCGCCGCGGAGGACGAGCGCGCGGCCCCCGCCGAGCGGGCCACGACCGCCTACCGCGCCTAGCCCGCCTGCTCGCGAGCCCGCTGCTTCTGGCGCTGGCGCCGCCGGTACATGAACTGGTCGAAGAAGTAGCCGAAGGGGACGTAGAAGGCCAGCATCAGCAGCGCGATCGCGAGCGCCTGGGCGACCGGACGGCGGAAGGCAAGCAGCATCAGCGCGAAGAACACCCCGGACGCGAGCAGCCCGCGCCAGAGCGCGCTGCTCCACGAGGGCGGCCGGTCCCCTCGCTGGGTGCCCTGCGCGCGGGCTCGGGACTTGGCCTCGGCGCGGTTGCGGGGGCGCCCCCGGGTCCGCCGGTCGATTCTGCCGGCCTGGGTGCCGCGGTGCTTGCGGCGGCGACGCTTCCTAGTCTGTGCCATCGCGGTGAATCTAGCGGCCCAGGGCCGCGAGTCGCCGCTCGATCAGATGTCTGGCCGGGTCGTAGTCGCGCAGCGGGACGTCGGGGGGATATCCCTCCATCGCCGCCTCGGGGACGAGGCCGACCAGCTCGGCCGACACCGGCCGGGCGCCGCGCGCCGCGGCGAGCCGCCCGATCTCCGACACCACGCGGGCCAGTGACACGGCCACGGGATCGTGGACGTTCGTCGACACCTGACTGCGGTCACCGGGTAGCTCGACCCCGATCGCGCGCACACCGGGCAGGCCGCCGCCCGACTCACGCAGCTCGACCGCCACGGCGGTCGCGACCTCGCGATCCGGAGTGTCGAGCTCGACGTTGAAGGCAGCCAGTGGCCGGCGCGCCGTGACGAGGGTGGCGCCGGCGGTCGGGTGCGGCGCGTCGGGGCCGCGGTCCGGCTTCAGCTCGCCGGCCTGCATCCGGCGCGCGAGCTCCGGCAGTCCGCCGCGACGGAAGAAGGCTCGCTCGCGCCGCTCGTCGGAGGTGGCGAGCTCGCCGTAGAGGAAGACGGGCAGGTCGAGCCACTCCGCAACCCCGGTTGCCACCCGGAGCGCCTCGGCGTCCGCATCCCGGCGCCGCTCCGGACCCAGGTAGACGACCGGGCACACGTCCAGCGCCCCTACGCACGGATGCGCCCCCTGGTGGGTGCGCATGTCGATCGCCTCCGCCGCCGCACGGGCTCCGGCAAGCAGGGCGTCCGCCATCGCACCCCGCTCGCCCGCGAGCGTGAACACGCTGCGGTTGTGGGTCGGGTCAGAGTGCACGTCGAGCAGCGCGGGCCCCGCCTCGAGCGCCGCCTGGATGCGAGCGATCGCCTCGGGGTCGCGCCCCTCCGACACGTTCGGGACCGCGAGCAGCACGCCGCTAGACGAGCAGCTCGCCGGCGCGTACGATCGTCTCGCCGTCGAGCGCGACCTCGGGCTTCGTGACCACGCAGTCGAGATGCACCGGCACCTGGATCGTTCCCCCGATCCCGGCCGAGGCGCCGAACGCGACATGGGCGGTGCCGAGGATCTTCTCGTCCTCAAGCACCTCGCCGGTCAGGATCGCCTTTTCGTTCGAGCCGATGCCGAGCTCGGCGACGCTGGTCGCCTGCGGCCCGTGCTCGGTGAGCAATTGCATGAGCCGGGCGCCCGCGTCGCCCCCCGCCTCGGTGAGCCTGCCCGCCTCGACCGTCAGCGCCACGGGCTCCTCGACGATGCCGATACCGGCGATCGAGCCGTCGACCACGAGACTCCCCTCCCCCGTCCCCTCCACCGGCGCGATGAACCCCTCCCCGGCGGGAAGGTTCCCGAACGCGCCTCTCTCCCTCAGCTCGCCGGCGTCGGGGATCGCGGTCCGCCCCTCGAGCCCGAGCCGCAGATCGCTTCCGTTCGGGCACCTGATCCGCGCCTCGGACGCGCCGGTCAGCGCGTCCGCGATCGCGTTGCCCTTGCGCCGCAGGCCGTCGACGTCGGCGCTCATCACCCGCGCCAGCATGTCCTCGGTCACACCCGGCAGCGTCGCGATCCGCGCCCCGGCCTCGGTCGCGGCCTTGCGGGCCGCCGTGTGGGACAGCGACTGGATGGTCGGCGCGAGCACCACGTCGGCTTCGGCCATCGCCGCCGCCACCGGGTCGGGCGGCTCGGCGGCGTGCGAGGCGCGCTCGGCGATCACGGCGAGAACGGCGTCGGCGCCGGCGCCCTCGGCCTCGTCGCGCAGTCTCGTCCCCAGCGGCCGGGTGGCGGGATTGCAGATCACCAGCACGTCCTCCCCGGTCTTCACCCCCAGGCAGTCGCGGACCACTGCCTCGACCGCTCGCTCCAGCTCATCCATGCCCGCGAGACCCTAGCGCGGCGGCGGCGTCCGCCCGGCAGGGTGAAATCCCAGCATCGCGGCCGCGCCCCCGAAGACCGAGCGCATCGCCGAGTACGAGCGACGGTTCCGCCAGGCTGGGCTGCCGCTGTTCATCGCCGACTACCACGCCTCGACCGACGTGTTCAACCGCGCGGTCCCCTTCCTGGCGCTGGTCTTCCTCGGCGAGATGCTGGGCGCGATCCAGCTCGACTGGTCGCCGCTGGCGAACGTCGCCGCTGTGCTGGGCGCGCTCGCGATCCTGCTCGCTGCGGCCGCGATTCTCAACCGGATGCGCGGTCGGCCCTACCTCGCAATGCCGGAGTCGGTCGGCCGCGTCGAGCTGACGGTGTTCGTCCTCCTGCCGGCGCTGCTGCCGCTGATCTTCGGCGCACAGTGGCGCAGCGCCGTGATCACCGCGGGGGTCAACCTGCTGCTGCTGGCGCTGATCTACGGCGTGGTGGGGTATGGCCTCGTCGCGATCGTCCGGTGGGCGATCGGCCGCTTCCTGTCCCAGCTCGTCTCCTCGCTGACGCTGCTCACCCGCGCCGTCCCGCTGCTGATGATCTTCTCGGTGGTCCTGTTCCTGACCACCGAGGTGTGGGAGGTGTTCTCCGACGCGTCGGGGCTCGTGCTCGCCCTCCTCGGGGCGATATTCGTGGGGCTGGGGACCCTGTTCCTGGCTGCGCGGGTGCCGCGCGAGGTCCGGACGCTGGAGCGCGGCGCGCGCCCTGCCACCGACCTCGATCGCCGGCAGCGACTCAACGTGGGGCTGGTGCTGTTCATCAGCCAGGCGCTCCAGGTCCTGTTCGTGAGCCTGGCCGTCGGGGCGTTCTTTGTCGTCTTCGGGCTGCTCGCGATCGACGCCGACGTGCTGGAATCGTGGATCGGTAGTGCGGGCCACGTCCTGGTGAGCTTCGAGCTCGGGGGCGACGAGCTGGAGCTGACCGAGGAGCTGTTGCGCGTCTCCGGCGCGATCGCGGCCTTCACCGGGCTGTACTTCGCGATCGCGATGCTGACCGACTCCACCTACCGCGAGGAGTTCCTCGACGGCCTCACCGCCGAGATGCGCGAGGTGTTCAAGGCCCGTACCGAGTACCTCCGACTGCGGCCCGAAACCACCGCCGGCTGACTCCGGCCCGCCGCTACGATTCGTCCCCGCCGCCGGAGTAGCTCAGTGGTTAGAGCAGCGGAATCATAATCCGCGTGTCGCAGGTTCGAATCCTGCCTCCGGCATAAGTACCTGCAAATCGGGGCGCTTTTCATGATCGGCTGCGGAGGGTGCGCCGGCGAGTCGCCGTAGATCACTCCACTGGCTACTCGGCGGCCCCACGTCCACGGTTCAGGGCCTCATGCATCGAGCGAACGACGAGGGCGCCATCTCCGACCGCCGATGCCACCCGTTTGGTCGAGCCGCTTCGCACATCGCCGACGGCAAAGACATCAGGTCGGGTCGTCTCCAGAAGCAAAGGCTGGCCGTCGCTGCCTCCTCGATGCTCGGCAAAGCTCGGATGGCGACGGGCGTCTTCGCCGGTGACGATGAATCCCTTGTCGTCGAGGCCGACCAGGCCGCCGAGGTCCTCGGTCCGCGGTGAGGCGCCGATCATGGCGAATACGGCCGTGGCGTCCACTCGACGCTCGGTCTGATCGCGGCCGACGATCGTGACCGTCTCGAGGTCATCGACGCCGTGAAGGGCCTTCACCTCGAATCCCTCATGGATCTCGACATTGCCGGCGCCGTCGATGCGATCGATGAGGTAGCTGGACATCGTCGCGGTCAGCGACCGCCGCACCACCAGGTGGATGCGGCTGGCGTAGGAGGTCAGGTTGACCACCGCCTGTCCGGCCGAGTTGCCGCCGCCGACCACGACCACGTCTTCGCCAGAGGCCTGGAGGGCCTCGAGATGAGTCGCCGCGTAGTAGAGGCCACGGCCCTCGAAGCGCTCGGCTCCCTCCGCCGGTAGGCGACGATAGTCGGCACCCACCGCAAGAACGACGAAGCGGGCGCGCACCTGTTGACCGTCCGCAAGCACCAGCGGCCGCAGGCCATCGCTCTCCGACTCGGAGAAGCGACAGCCTTCGTGGGCGCTGGAGATGACGGCGCCGAATTTCCACGCCTGCAGCGTCGCCCGCTGGGTCAGCTCCGACCCGGACAGGCCGGTCGGAAAGCCAAGGTAGTTCTCGATCCGGTCGCTGGTTCCCGCTTGCCCGCCAGGGGCGAAGCGCTCGATGACCAGCGTCGCGAGACCCTCCGACGAGGCGTAGACGGCGGAGGCCAGTCCCGCCGGGCCTCCCCCCAGCACCACGGTGTCGAAGGTCCTCTGATCGACCTTGGCTCGCAGACCGAGCTCGTCGGCGACCTGCGTGACCGTCGGGCACCGCAGGACGTTATGGGTGCGAACCAGAACGGGGCATTCGTCGGCGCCGATTCCCAGCCGGTCGAGCAGCGCCTTGCTCTCGTCATCGCTGTCGATGTCGTGCCAGCTGAACGGAACCAGATTGCGCTCGAGCAACTCGCGGATCGCGAAGGCATCGCCTGACGATCGTTTGCCGATCAGTCGTTCGTAGCCGTAGCCCTGGCCCATCAGCCACTCGCGGCGCGTGATCATCGTGCGCAGGAGCAGGTCACCGAGCTCCGTGGAACTGGCCACCAGCGCGCGCAATGCATCGGGCGGTAGCGCCAGTATCGAGCTCTGCTCGGCGATGACGCCGCGGGCGAGGGTCGGCTCGCCGGTGAACATCGAGATATCGGCGGCGAAGGTCCCCGGCTGGCACTGGGTGAAGTAGTGGTCGCCGTCGGGTTGGCGGTCGATGATGTCGATGGCCCCCGACAGGACGACGTAGAAGGGCGTATCGCGCTGGCCTTGCTCGAACAGGACGTCACCCGGCGAGAGAGACAGGGTCTCGGCACGCTCAGCCAACTGCTCTATCTGAGCCGCCGTGAGGCGCGGGAACAACGTCGGATCATCCGGATCCAGGAAGCCGTCGACCGGGGTCGGCGAGGCGTATTGGCTCATGATCGAATGGTGTTGGAGCTGGCTATGGGTTGTTGCGTGTCCCGGCGAGCCCGCTCGGGAGACCCAGACATTCAGAGTAATGCCACGCGGTGGACGTCCCTTGGCTTTCGCTCCCGCGTGATTCCGGCGGGCGGGGCGGCTAGTAATTCACGCGGAAGTTTCCGATCAGCGTGATCGCGTTGCCGTCCGGGTCGGAGGTCGCGGACAGCTCAACTCCTTTATTGACGGGCTGGATCTCGGCGGTATCCACTCCGCGCGTCGCGAGCTCTTCCCTGGCGGCGGCCAAGTCGTCCACGGCGAGGTTCAGCAGCCCGGACCCCGCCCGGTCGGTGTCGACCGTGACCTGCACCCAGCCGGTTGCGGTCACTTGCCACTCCACCAGACTCGGCATCGGGCGGTTGTCGGCGGGGCGCCCGAAGAGCGCCTCGTACCACGCGTCTGCCCGCTCGAGGTCGGAGACAGGCACCACTGCCCGAACGTGTTCGATGGGCATCGTTCTCACCGATACTTAAGGATCTACTTAACTATACTCCACGCCCCGACGGCTACCACGAGGTCACATGCCCCGTGCTCCTCGCATGGGCCGAAACATGTTCGGGCCGATCGGCGGTGGTGCCTGGGGCGACGGGCAGTGGACGGGCTGGTGGGGCGATGACCCTCCGTACCACCACCCCGTGTTCGTTCTCACCCATCACCCGCGTGATCCCGTGCAGATGGAGGGCGGGACCACGTTCCACTTCGTCACCGACGGAATCGAGTCCGCGCTCGAACAGGCAAAGGGGGCCGCCGGCGGCAAAGACGTCATGCTTTGGGGCGGCGCCCAGGTTGCTCAGCAGTACCTGGCAGCGGGACTACTGGACGAGCTTGAGCTCCACGTCGTTCCAGTATTGCTCGGCGACGGTGCTCGCCTCTTCGACAACCTTGGGGCCGCGGAGGTGCAGCTCGAGCAGGTCCGGGCGGTCGAGGCGCCTGGTGTCACGCACCTCAAGTACACGGTGGTGACATGAACCGCACGATAAAGCGGAAGCCGAACGGTGACGACGCTACCTGCGCCCTCCCTCTGACGGTTCAGAGATCGCCTCGACGAGCTCACCGGTCTTCTTCTCGTTCTCCGTGAGGGCGATGTCGGCCTGGGCAACGATGCCGACGAGCCTGCCGTTCTCGACAACGGGCAGTCGCCGAACCTGGTGGCGGGCCATGAGTGCGAGCGCCTCTTCGTGGTCTTTGTCGGCCTCAACGCTGATGACGTCCCGAGAGCAGACGTCCCCGACGGACGTCGTGTCAGGGTCTGCGGCCTCGGAGACCACTCTCGTGGTGATGTCTCGGTCGGTGATCATGCCGAGAAGCTGCTCGTCGTCGGTTATCGGGAGCGAGCCGATGTGCTCGTCTCGCATCAGTCGCGCGGCATCGACCACCGACGCCGATGCGCCGATCGAGCGGGGATCCTCGGTCATCGCGTCGCGAACGCTCTTTGCCATCGTGCCTCCTGTCCACTTCCTTGTGTGATCTTTCGTGCGCCCACCGTGCAGGATAAGTCGTCGACGACCGCGGACGAGATCCGGACTCTTGGGGCCTCCGTCATCATGAATCGCGCATGAACAAGCCGCGCATCTTCCTCGGGTCGTCGGGCCAGCAGGCCAAACTGCTCCAGGCGATCACGCGCGGGCTCGAGGACGTCGCCGACGTCGAGCCCTGGACGACCACGTTCAACCCG
>Ga0126312_10002392_pt1 | contig 12555 bp, 9 predicted proteins | sample Plot104A_FD_92537 | JGI IMG/M metagenome (GOLD analysis project Ga0126312, IMG submission 92537) | Serpentine soil microbial communities from UC McLaughlin Reserve, CA, USA - Plot104A | ecosystem: Environmental > Terrestrial > Soil > Grasslands | place: USA: UC McLaughlin Reserve, Lake County... | reverse complement strand
GCTTTGGGGTGCCGGTCCCGGTGATGGTCGCCTCCTCGGCCGATGGTGGTGAGAGCTGGACCCAGCGCAAGCTTCCCGGCAACGCCGGCGCCGGGATCTCGTATGTGAAGAAGGGGTATCTGGGCGGCTGCACCATCCGGACCGACAGCCACGGCGTGGTCTATCTGTTCCTGACCCGCTTTGGCGGCCCGTCACCGTCGCACGTCATGTTCCGGTCCTTTGATGGCGGCAAGCACTGGACCAAGGAGCAGGCCACGGTGGCCATCAGCGACCCCTGCTTCTTCGTCGACCCCGTCTACGGCCGCTGTGTCATGGATGGCTATGCCGGGGCCCGCATCGACCTGGCGGCCGCGCCCAGCGTCGACATCGCCAACGGCGCCCCCACCGGCGCCGGCGCCACCAACGCGATCGTGGATGCCTGGAGCGACGGACGGCTGGGCCTGAACAACGAAAAGACCATGGTCTCGTGGTCCACCGACGCCGGCGCCACCTGGGCCGCCCCAGCCGTGGCGTCCCTGCCCGGGGACCGCTCGATGTACTCGGCCCCGGCCATCTCGCCCGATGGCAGCCGGATGTATGTGGTCTACCAGGCCCCGGCCGCCCCCTGGCGCGGTGCGGACATGTTCTTGCCTCGGCCCTACCACGGGGTGTTCCGCACGGTCGCGTTCGGCACGAGCGGGCCGAGCGAGTGGACGACGGTGTATGAGGGGCCGCTGGGGGACCTGCGGGGCACCTATCCCGGCCATGACATCTACCAGGAGCGGGTCGGCGACTATGTGTACGCCGCTGCCTCCCGGACCTATGGGGTGGGGGTGTGGACCGACGCCCGCGACGCCGGGGTCTGTGACGCCGTCCAGCGGTACCGGCAGGCCTCGCTGGCTGCCGGGGAACTTGCTCTTCCGGCGCCCTGGCCCCTGCGCGACTGCCCTGCCACCTTCGGCAACACCGACATCTGGTCAGCCACCACCGGATAGCCACATCAACTTCGCGAGGGGAGAGCGCACATCCGCCCTCCCCTCGCCCCTCGCAGCAGTCACCCGTTGTTCCCGGAAATCGCGGTTGGTCGTGTTGCTGCTCTCGGCACTGGCGAGGGCTGTGCGACGCAGGCGGAGCAACCGGCACATGGAGGTAGCGATGAAGAAACTGGCGGCAGCACTGGTGGTGCTGGCGGTGGTCCTTGTACCTAATGTGGCCTTGGCGGCGCCGTGGACCGCCAGCGTCACCTTCACCAACCAGGTCGCCAGCACCCCCTTCCAGGCGGGCGGCTACCCAGTCCCACCCGGCCAGACGGCCCCCGACCCGGGGACCTGTCGGTTGGGGGACTACAACGCCAACCGCTCGGAGTCCTGGATCGCGGTCAAGCCGGGCACCGAGGACCTGGTCGGGACCTCCAAGGTGTTCTTTGAGAAGTTCAGCACCTTCTATGACTTCCACCTGGGCTCCTACACCATCCCGGGCGGCACCCCGGCGGGGAACAACATCGTCCAGGGCTATGAGTGCATCTCCACCGGCACCCAGGCCATGCCGCCCAGCTGGATGAACAACACCGACCCCAACGTCGACTTCGACACCCAAGGCCGGGCCTACCAGGTCACCTTGCCGTTCAACCCCTGGTGGACCAACCACCTGCACCCCGACGGGGCCATCGGGGTCTCCTATAGCGACGACCTGGGCCGCACCTGGGTGACCGGGAACGGCGGTGCTTATCTGGACCGGGTGCCCAACCAGTCCTCCAAGACCCTGGGTGGGGTGGAGGACAAGCAGTGGGTGGCCGTCAACCACATCCCTGGTAACCGTTTCCAGGATCATGTGTATGCGGCCTGGGCGGTGTTCAACGGCTCGGCCATCAAGGTCCGCCTGGCCATTTCCCGCGACCGCGGTCAGAGCTTCACCAGCCCGGTCACCTTGAGCGCTCCGGCCCAGGTCGGGCCGGCCGTCACCTATGTCTATCCGTCGGTGGATGCGGCCGGGGATGTGTATGTGTCGGTGGTGTCGTTCCCCCCCAGCGGCAAGGCCTCGACCATCTATGTGGCGCGTTCCAGCGACGACGGCCGCAGCTGGTCACGGTTCGTGCCGGTGACCACGGTCGGGACCCTGCCCGTCTGCTGTCTGCCGAACACGACCTTCCGGGACGGCATCGTGGAGAACTTCGCGGCCAGCCCGACCTGGCCGGGGCATCTGTATTTGACCTATGAGGAGTGGGACGGGTCCCAGTTCGACGTGAAGTTCACCCAGTCCACCGACGCCGGGGTGACCTGGACTAGGCCGGTGGTGGTCAACGACAACACTGACCCGGCGGCCAGTGACCAGTTCCAGCCCTCGGTGGCGGCCGGTCCCGGCGGGGCGGTGGCGGTGGCCTTCTATGACCGCCGTGCCGCCTGCCCGAATGATCCCGGCGTGCTGGCCGAGCATGTGGGCCGGACCAACTTCTGTATCGACACCTCCCTGCAGGCCTACAAGGACAACGGTGCCGGCGCCGAGCCGGTCGGAGGCAACGTGCGCATCTCGGAGTTCACCTGGGATCCGGAGCAGCCCGCCCAGACCATCGACGGCATCGACCAGATGGCTTGTGCCGCCCACCAGGATCCGTGCCTGAGCAACGCCTTCATTGGTGACTACTTCGGGCTGGCCATCTCGGGCGGCAATATCTATGCGTTGATGGTCTCCACCCACTACCCCTCCGGCGTCACCGCCGACGACGACGGCCCCGTCCACTACCAACAGCAGGTCCTGGCCACGGTGCCGCGTGCGGAATTTGGGGCCGGCTACTGAAACTCGGTCTGCGTCGGAGGCCCCGGCAACCACGGTCGGGCCTCCGACGCGCACCGCAGCGTCAAAGGTGATGGCGAAGCTCTAGGAGCATCGACGTCCGCTACGGTGACCTCGAAGGTGGTGCATCGACTGCGAGGTCGGCCACCGTGGCCGCCCGGTGCAGCTCCTCGCCTTGCATACCCTGGACGAGCCGTCGCTGAAGGCCTCTCCTCGATCGAGGCTACGGGCCTTGGATCATCGGCCATGTGACTCGAGGGGCACGCACAGCTCAGCATCCCAATTGGACCGCCCGATGCGAGCTGCTCCGGCCCTACCGGCACCAGCCTGAGCGGTTCTGTTCAGCGTGCGCGGTCTTCTCGGGCTCCACGGGTTCGACGCTCACGGCGCTGGAGCTGGCAGGATGGGCCGTGATGTCTTTGGGAACCGGTGGCCGGAGACTGGCGTCGAATCGTCATCTGTTCACATCTGCGCTCGATTGTTTCCCGTGGCACCGTGGGAGACCGTCTATGGGAAGACTGGCTGTCGTCCTCGTCGGCGCGTTCTTCCTAGCCGGTTGCGCCTTCGCTGGTTCTGACGACGCAGAGCGTGATTCCGGCCCGGCCGCCGCCGACCCGCGGCAATCCGGTCAGGCGGTGGCCGCTGCGCTTGGGTTCGTGGCCCACAGTGACCCTGACGTCGCGGTGGTGGACGGCTATGCCATCTTGCCGGTCGCCGTCCAGCGCGGCGAGCAGCCAATCGCCGAAGGGAACGCCAACCCCTGCGCCCAGCCACCCGCGGAGCCATTCACAGCGGCCGAACGCGCCGCCATCCGGGCTGCCTTTCACGGTCGCAGTGTCCATTTCGTTGGTGACCCCGTGGCCGCGCTCAGCAGGCGCGGACCGGGGGCGCTGCTGCTGGCGGCCGCCCGACCGCTGCTGGGAGCGCAGCGGGGCACGGTCATGATCATCAGCTGCGTGCCTGGCCCACAGCAGGTGCTGGTCAACGTGCACTGGGATGGACATGGCTGGCAGGCCATGGCGACCGGGGCCGGCTAGCAGCTCACGCTCCCGACCGCGGCGGTCAGGTCCAGGCTTGAGGTTGCTGGTGGCTGATCGACCGGGTTCGGAAAGCGAGCGTCGCCCAGGACGCCTCTCTCGTCCGGCCGAGTCGACATGCTGCCATGGGTCAGGCGCAAGCTTCGCAAAGCTGCGAGCGACGCATAGATCGACCCGAAGCGCCGGTGAAGCGACCTTAACGGAGGTAATTGGGGGGTTCTCGGCACCGAGACCGGTTGGTAGGCTCCTTGACCGATCGGGCGGCTTGTGCCGTTCACCCAGCGTCGGGGGTCATCATGCGGTTCGGACGCCGTGGTCTGCCCATCCTCGTTGCCCTTGTTGTCGCCCTTATGGCCGTGCCGGCCCTGGCCGCCGTGCCCCTGACCCGGGTCAGCAACGACCCCTACAGCAACAGCGCCAGCCAGCACCGGACCGAGGTCGAGCCCGACACCTTCAGCTTCGGATCGACGATTGTGTCGGCCTTCCAGGTCGGGCGAATCTTCGGCGGCGGGGCGGCCAACATCGGCTGGGCCCGCTCGGCTGATGGCGGCGCTACCTGGACCAACGGGTTCCTCCCCGGGACGACCACCGTGGCAGGTGGGTCGTTCAGCGCCATCAGCGACCCGGCGGTGGCCTATGACCGCCGCCACAACGTCTGGCTGATCTCCTCGCTCGGCATCCGCTCCAACGGGACCAACCAGGTCGTGACCAGCCGCTCCACCAACGGCGGGGCGACCTGGTCGAATCCGGTGGCCACCAGCACCACCGGCAACCCGGACAAGAACTGGATCGTCTGCGACAACACCACCACCAGCCCGTTCTACGGCAACTGCTACACCGAGTGGGACAACACCGCCGACGGCAACCGCATCAAAATGCAGACCTCCAGCAACGGCGGGCTCAGCTGGGGGCCGGCCCGCAACAGCGGCGACAACGCCACCGGCCTGGGCGGCCAGCCGCTGGTTCGGCCCAACGGCACCGTGCTGGTCCCGATGGACAACGCCAACCAGTCCCAGATCCGCTCGTTCCGGTCGGTCGACGGCGGCGCCTCCTGGCGGGCCACGGTGCTGGTGTCCAGCGTCAGTCGCCACACCGTGGCCGGGGGCCTGCGGACCAGTCCGCTCCCGTCAGCGGAGATGGATGCGGCCGGGACCGCCTATGTGGTCTGGCAGGACTGCCGCTTCCGCTCCGGCTGTGCGGCCAACGATATCGTTCTGAGCAAGTCGACCAGCGAGACCACCTGGGGCCCGGTGACCCGGGTGCCGATCGACGCCACCTCCAGCACGGTGGACCATTTCATCCCCGGCATCGGCGTGGACCGCTCCACCTCCGGCGCCAGCGCCCGCATCGGCCTGACCTACTACTACTACCCGACCGCGGCCTGCTCGGCGAGCACCTGCCAGCTGAATGTCGGCTTCGTCTCCTCAACCAACGGCGGCGCCAGCTGGAGCGCGGCCACCAACGTGGCCGGCTCGATGTCGCTGTCCTGGTTGGCCAACACCTCCCAGGGCCGCATGGTCGGCGACTACATCTCCACCTCGGTGCTGTCCGGCGGGCGGGCATGGCCGACCGTCGCGGTCGCCACCGCGCCCAGCGGCGGGCTCTTCGCCGAGGCCATGTATGTGCCCACCGGGGGACTGCCGATCAGCGGCGGGACAGCCAGGGCGTCGACCGCCGGCGTGGTCATTGCCGGCCCGACCGCGGCCGCCAGACGAGCCCCGGCCGTCACCCGCCACTAGCCGCCGGCGGACGACCGAAGGAAGGTCAGCGCTTCCCGGCCCCGGTTGCGGTGGCCTGCCAGGCATGCCTGTCCCAGTGCACGGTGACCAGGACTTGCTGGGGGTCGGGCACGCAGCTGAGCACCATGACCGTACCCCGCTGGCCGCCCAACAGGGGCCGCGTTGCCACCAGCAGCACCGACCCAGGTGCCCGTTCCCCGAGCCAACCGGCCGGGATCCTGGACCAGCACATCAGCCATGGCCCCGAAGCCGTAGCGCCGGTCCTCGGCCCCGAAGCCGTAGCGCCGGTCCTCCTCCCGGCGCCCACCCGCAGCGGCGTTGCTCAGGATGGCGGTCCGATACCGGGGCGCGGACGCCGGAAGTAGTCGGCCAGCTCGGTATTCAACTCATCCACATACCAGTCCCACAGGTCGGCCAGCAGATCCTCGGTGGTTGGCGGATCGAGCCCATACAGTCGACCCAACGCCTGCGCAACTCCGCCTGCGTGTGCGAGACCCGGCCAAGGTTGGCCTGCCTGCCCAGGCCGGGTGCTGCTCCTGCCGAGGCGAAGTAATGCGCTCTGAGCAACGGCCTTCGAGCTGGAGCATTCTGGCTGTGGCCGGGTTGCTTGCAGCTCTAGGATCCTTGTTCTCGGCGTAGGTTCAGTTTGGAATGCCGTCGGGAACGACTCGCCGTAGCGTAGTTGCGGTGTTGGGTGGGGGCGCCCCTGGGGCCGACCACCATCCCCATGGCATCGGCCGGCGCCCAAGGCGCATGCCAGGACGTGAGGGGTGCACCTCCCGGCAGGGCGGCACGGCCGAGGGCGGGGGGCCAACCCTCGGCCGCGCCACGGTCACGGATCGTTGCCCACCAACTCGCACCGGCCGATCCCAGGGCGAGGGCAACAGGTCACCGTGATTGCTGCTCGTCCGTCAGGTGCACGATCGCCTGGGCCCGTCGGACGTACTTGTTGTCCGCCAGCTCACGAACGCTCCTGACGCCAAGCGCCTGCGACAAGGCGTCGGCATCACCGCTGGACAGGCCCAGCGCAGTCACTGGGGCGTCGGCCAGGCCCGCAAACTTGTCCACATCCGATTGGTCATCTGGGGGCGGATGGATGTCGGGGTGCTCGACCATCCCTGCCTCCCGCTGTTGGCTCCGCTGGACGACCAGTAGTCGGCGGTATCGGACCTGTCAGCCGGTGGTGGTCGGGGGTGTGCCTGGTCCGTGCCCTCCAGGGCCGGTGCTGGCGGGTGGGCCCGGGTCCGCGGGTGGGCCGCTGGAAGGTGGCGTGACGCTGGTCGGCGGGGCCGAGCCGCTCGGCGGCGACGCCTGGCTCTGCCGGTGGGCGTCGGCGCCGCTGCCGGCGGCCACGTCCTCGCAGTAGGCGGCGATGTTGTCGGCTCCGCCCGCGGCCTCCACCAGCGCCTGGAACGCCACCGAATCCATCCGTGAGCCGTGGTCGGCGCCCTGGCCGGCCTGCCAGGCCCGGCACAGCCCGGCCTGGGCCGTCCCGCTGGCGTCCGGCCCAACCGCCGACGCCCGGCCCTGGCCAGCAGCCGACCCAGCGTTCGCTGACCCGCCCAGGTCGGCGGTGGCTGCCTTGCCGAGCCCGTGCGCGGCCGCGTCGGCACCCGTCGTGCCTGTTGCCTGCTCGGCCACGGGGGAGGCCTGGTCGGGCAGCAGCCCGGTGGCCGCGGCGGCGACCCCGCCGAGCGACAGCACGGCCACCAGCGCGGCCGCGGCCGCCTTCATCGTGAACACCTTTCTGGGCACGGCGGTCCTCCGGGGGACGAGGGTCGGGGGGTGCGACCGCATGGCCGCTCTGAACTCGGCCATGACCAGGTGCTCGTCGGCCAGCTCCTCGGGGGTGGCCGGGGCGGTCGCCGCCGCCACCAGCCTGGCCAGCCCGCCGTAGCCGGGCGGGGCCGACGCCGGGTCCAGCCGACCCTCCAGCAGCTGCTCCAAGATGTCCTGGTCCTCGGCTGGGAGCGCGGCTTCTGGGAACCCAAGCGGTGGATGCATGTCAGGCCCAAAAGCGTCGTCGTCGGTCATCGCGTTACACCCCCCAGCAACCCGGCCGCCTCCACCCGTTGGGCCAGGCGCCGCAGGCCCCGATGGGCCAGCACCCGAACCGTCCCCGGGCGCTTGCTGACGATCCTGGCCACCTCGGCCACCTCCAGCCCGCCAAGCACCCGCAGGGCCACCACCTCGGCCTGATCGGGCGGCAGCTCGGCCACCAGCGCCAGCGCCGCCCGGGTCGACTGCCCCTCCAGCACCTGAGCGATCGGGTCATCCGGCGCCGGCCGCTCGCTCAGCCGCTCAGCCGGGACCGAGTCGGTTGGCCGACGCGCGGCCTGGCGGCGCCAGTCGATGGCCCGGTGACGGGCCACGGTGAACACCCAGGCCCGGAAGGCCCGCTCGCCACCCCGGAACCGCCCCAGCCCACCGATCACCGACACCCAAGTGTCGGCGGCCAGGTCCTCGGCCGCCTGCGCCGCGACCACCTGGAAATAGCGCAGCACCGCCGGCTGCAGCTCCCGCCACAGCACCGCGAACGCCTGCTCATCCTCGCTCTGGGCGGCAGCCAGCAGCTCTGGAAACCCTGGCCCGATCATCACGCCCCCCCAGGCCGGTGCCCGGTCATCGGTGGGTGGAAGGCAACGACAGGTCGAAGGAGCTGCGGAGGCGGGCGACCCGCCGGGCCTCCTCATCGATCGGCTCGGCCTGGTGGTCGGCCAGCGGTGGGGGAACCGTGCGCCCAGCCACGGGTGGTTCTAGACCGGCGGCCGCGGCGACGCCGGCCACGCGGCGGGCCGCCGAGTCCCGCCGAGCCAGCTCCTCCCGCAACCGGGTGTTCTCACCCTCGAGCTTGGGCAGCTGGCCGCGGAGCTCGCGCTCGGCCGCCCGCAGCTCCATGCGGGCCCGTCGCGTTCGCCGCAGGCTTAGCGACCCGACCACCAGCAGGCCAATCACCAGTCCGAGGGCGGCCGCCATGGCCAGCAGCAGGCCATCGCGGTAGCCGATGATCGGATGGTGCAGCACCGTGATGGCGCCGGTGCCGGTGTTCTCCACCACGAGATCAGCCACCACGCTGGCGCCGAGGATCGCCAGCAGCAGCAACAGGTCAGCCATGGGCCACCTCCGGCGACGTCGCTGGCTCGCCCGGTCAGGGCAGGCGGGGTCCCGGATCGAGCACCAACGCCAAGGATGGGATCCAGGTTGGGCAGAGCTGCGCGGGGAACTGGGGCATGTTGCCTCCTCCAACACCCGAGTACGCGGCCATGGGGGATGGCCGCCGAGTGCGGGTTGGTGCCGGCCTGGGGGGAGACCGACGCGTGGGCCAACCGCTACCACGAACAGCTATCCCGCAGCAAACGGACGGCGCTCGAACCGGGCCGACGCGTGCCGGCGGCGCTCAGGCTTTGCTGTTGCCTTGGCGACGCCCTCAGATCGGTCCGTCTCCTTACGGTCTGGCCAGAGTCCTGACCAACAGCCTCCGGTGTTGGTAGCAGATTGCTGGGTGGTGCGTGAGGGGTTGCTTGATGATTCCGAAGGTGGTGTGACGGCCGGTCTGCGGATTCGTTCTCATGGACGGAGTGGCCTCGTCGATCCCAAAGGAGGGCCAATGCGTCCCAGACCGCATGGTGTGCTTGTCGGGTTCCTGCTGTCGCTGGTGGTGCTGCTGGCCGCGGGGCCGGCGTCGGCGTTCACCCCCGAGACCGAGGTCACGGTGGGGAGCAACGACAACGTCTTCTCCCAGAACAAGCAGAACGAGCCGGCCGTTGCGGTCGACGCCAACCATCCCACCGTGCTGGCGGCCGGGGCCAATGACAACATCGACCTGGAGGCCTGCAACGCCGGCGACCCCACGACCTGCCCGTTCACCCCTGGCGTCGGGGTCAGCGGCGTGCAGTTCTCCTTCGACTCCGGTACCAGCTGGATCCAGCCCACCTACACCGGCTGGACCGCGCGCCATTGTGTCGGCGCGCCCGGGTTCACCTGCACCCCAACGGTGGGGCCGATCGGGACGCTGCCCTGGTACTTCGAGGAGGGGCTGGCCTCCGGCGGCGACCCAGCGGTGACCTTCGGCCCCCAGCCCGGCCCCGATGGAACCTTTGACTGGGCCAATGGGTCGCGGCTGTACTACGCCAACCTGACCGCCAACTTCAGCGCCGAGCGCTCCGAGCAGACCTTCAAGGGGTTCGAGGCGATCGGGGTGTCACGCATCGACGGTGACCCCGCCCTCACTCCGGCGATCGTGGCGGACAAGAACAACTGGATGCGGCCGGTGATCGCCAGCAAGCAGTCCTCGGCCACCTTCGCCGACAAAGAGCAGATCTGGGCCGACAACGCCGCCTCCAGCGACCACTTCGGCAACGTCTACATCTGCTATGCCGCGTTCCGCGGCAACGGAGCGGCGCCGCTGGTAGTCGCCACCTCCCGTGATGGCGGTGACAGCTGGGCCAACAAGCAGGTCTCTCCGGCCCACAACGTCGCCCCGCGGCACTTCGGGCAGTCGGGCTGCACCGTCCGCACCGACAGCAACGGAGTCGTGTACGTCTTCTACGAGGAATTCCAGTCGCCATCGGTGGGCCTGCCCCCGGCGGCCACTCACTTCTTGGTCAAGTCCTTTGACGGTGGGGTCAGCTGGACCCGGCCGACTGCGGTCCAGCGGGTCACCGACCCGTGCTTTTTCGTCGACCCGGTCATCGCCCGCTGCGTCATGGACGGGATCGCCGGGGCCCGCAGCGACCTGGCCGCCGCCCCCAGCGCCGACATCGCCAACGGCGCCCCCACCGGCGCCGACGCCACCGACGAGATCGTACTGACGTGGGTGGACGGCCGCGACGGCCTCAATGACGAGCACGTCATGGTCAGCTACTCCACCAACCAGGGGGCCAGCTGGTCAGCGCCGGCGGCGGTGGAGAATCCAGCGACCGACCGTGGTTACTACTCGGCCCCGGCGCTGTCGCCCGACGGCGCGGACTTGTACCTGGTCTACAACGGCTTCACCACCCCGTTCCGAAACGACACCACCAGTTCTCGTGGTCTGGTAGGGGTGGTGCTGCACGCCGACATCGGTGCCGGTGGGGCGCCGACCGGGTGGACGGTGCTGCACCGCGGCGCGGTCGGTGACCCACGCGGGTCCAGCCAGAACAACCTCCAGGCGGAGTTCCTGGGCGACTATGTGTACGCGGCCGCAACCCGAACCTATGGCGCGGCGGTCTGGAACGACGCCCGCAACGCTGCCGTCTGCCCGGCCATCAACGCCTGGCGGGCGGCCCTGCAGACCGGCAGCACCGCCCCACCACCCGCTCCGAACGTCGACTGCCCAGCCACCTTCGGCAACACCGACATCTTCGGCGGCTCCTACGCCGACCCCACGACCCCATAATCAGCGCACTCGACGGTGAGGGGCGCCTTGGAGCGCCCCTCACCAGCTGCTGGACACCACGCCAGCGACGCCGCCGTCCTCGCCACAAGCAGCAAACCACCCAATGCAATTTCCTATGTCCGGCCCGGCCGAACGACCGGAACATGTTGCCCTTGGCTGAAGGCACGGCCGGCGCCACCGTCGGCGCTGTATGCTTATGAGTGCCTGATGTGCAGGTTCCTTCATGAGGCTTGGGGTTATAATATTGACGTCTAACTGTAAAACAGTAACTTGCCCCCCTAGCTCAGTCGGTAGAGCGCATCCATGGTAAGGAAAAACCCGAGGCTATTCTCCTCGTCCGCTGACCAGCAGGAACAGCCGTATGCGCAGGTCAATGCTCATGGTAGCATCTGGATCAATTGGCAGGGACTGGCAGCAAGTAGCACCGGCTGGCGACCAATGCTGATGAGTTCCCGAGCGAAAAGCCGACAAATGAACCGGCTCGTCTCTGGTTGAAACGTGCGGTGCCAAGGGCACTCTTCGCGCAGTCGGCCAGCGACCATGGATCGGTAACCAGCACCCCCCGGCGTCCGTGGCCCAACCAAGGATCCCCTGGCGCGGTCGGATCCGCCGCTGTTTAGAAGACTCCTGCCCAGGCCGGGCCCTGCTTACGCTGCTGGATCAGTGTGGCGAGCGCTGATCCCACCGGATGCACGAGCGATGACGAAGGCGGCCAGGCCGGCGCCAACCAGGGTCCCAACCAGCGTACCGACGAGGGGCAGCTCGATGGCATAGCCGGCGCCGAATCCGGCGGCGACGCTCCCGGTCATCAAGCCGGCGGCACCAATCCTTGGTTCGCGCCATCGGTCGAATCCTGGGGTTTGCGCTTCGGAAGCAGGCGATCGCTCCGCTGTTCGGCTGGCCGTCAGGAACGCGATCAGCAAGGCGGGCCTGAGGAGGTTGCTGATGTTCTGGATGGTATTGCCTGGAGCGAGGTTGCCGGACTCGATGACATCCATGCCATGGACGACGGTCGCCCCGACGCCAAAGACCGTGGCCGCGATGACGGTGGCCTCACGGAAGCCATCGCGCCGGCCCATGGCGACAACACCGAGGATGCCGACGGCCAGGTTGGCAACCCCGACCTCGAGCTGGAAGGGGTTACCGGTCGGCCAGCCGATGGACTCCGCCACCGGGTCCGAGATGAAGACGTGGCCGAAGAACCCACCGATCCCGCTCCCGGCGACACCGACCCCAAACAGATACAGCAGGAAGATCTCCAACCGGCGTTCGCGGGGCCGGCTGCTGCTGTCCAGACCGAGATGGCCAACAGCGATGATGACCGGCAAGACCGAGAAGGCGAAGACGCGGATCGCCACACTGTCCATGTGTTCCCCTCATCGAGCGGCATCATCTGGATGCTTCCGAGCCATGTGATGGCGAGCGTCTCGTAGTGGGCAAGCGACCCTTTGGGGCCGGACAGCGTGGTTCAGCCGAGCAGCACGGCTCACCTTACGACGCGGAAGGTAAGGTGCGTCACCCCAGCGCCCTCGATCACCCGCGTGCGCTCCAGGTCGATCGGCCCGCTGCCGAGATGGTCGAACAATGAGACGCCGCCTCCCAGCAGGACCGGCACCAGGTCCATGTGGATCTC
>Ga0126312_10002391_pt1 | contig 12556 bp, 16 predicted proteins | sample Plot104A_FD_92537 | JGI IMG/M metagenome (GOLD analysis project Ga0126312, IMG submission 92537) | Serpentine soil microbial communities from UC McLaughlin Reserve, CA, USA - Plot104A | ecosystem: Environmental > Terrestrial > Soil > Grasslands | place: USA: UC McLaughlin Reserve, Lake County... | reverse complement strand
TTTCAGCGACCGCGTGCCTGTTCGGCCGAACCCCGCACCGATGGCCTTCACCGTCGTGCTCCTCTGCGTTTCTGAGGTGTTTCTGAGCTGCGCGGGATACCTTTCGGGGTGGATGACGAGCACCTCGTGGTGAACGACCTGTCGGTTGTACGCCGATATGGCTTCGTAGACAAGGGAGGAGCCGACGGTGCGGGGTTCTAGCGAGCCGCTTTTCCCGTATGCCCTGCTTGAGGCGCTGCGCGAGGCGCCGGGCAGCCCGGCCTTCGAGCACGGGGAAAGGATCGTGTCGCGAGGTGAGCTCCTGGAGCTCATCGGGCGGCTTGCAGCCGCCCTGCGTGCCGCCGGGCTTGGCCCTGGCCGGGGCCTTGGTGTCAGCCTGGCCGTTTCCCCGGAGGCCTTCGCAGCGCAGATGGCCGCGCATGTGCTGGGCTGCCGTGTCGTGGGGATACGGCCCGGTTACACCCCCGGGCAACTCGCCCACGTCCTCGACATGGACGTCGACGCCCTCCTCGTCGACCGCTCAACCGCGACCTCTGACCTGCTAACGGCCGCTGGACGCACCCCATTGCTGTCCCTGGGCTCCTGCCCAGATGCCACCGACCTGATGGCGGCGCCCTGCGAGGACGGCGGAGCGGAGCCGGCGATCACGGCTCAGCCGGATGATGTGGCTTTTGTGGCCTTTACCAGTGGGAGCACCGGGAATCCCAAGGGGTGCGCGATCACTTACCGGGCGCTCACGGCGCACTGGGCCTGGCAGCCCCGCGTCTGGTCCCCGGTCGCCGCCGAGCTCGCCACCGCCTTCCGGCGCTACATGCTGTTCGGCACCCTCTCCAGCATCGTGGTGATGGAGTTCCTCGGCCCCTGCCTGCTCGGCGGCGGCACCGCGGTGATCCCCGAGAACGATGGGCGGCCGCTCTTCCCGTACGCCATCGAACGCCACCGGATCACCGGGTCCATCATCACCGTGCCCCGGCTGTGCCAGCTGCTCGACCTGCTCCGCAAGGAGCCGGCCGACGTGAGCAGCCTGCGCGGGCTGATGGTGTCCGGCTCGCCGCTCAGCCCGGACCGACTAGCCGAGGCGATGGACCGGCTGGGCCTCGTGGTCTACCAGGGGTACGGGCAGACCGAGGTCGGCAACATCGCGATGCTCACCCCGGGCGACATCGCCGGCGGCCCGGACGGCCTGCTCGCCTCGACCGGGCGTCCGCACCCGCGGGTGGAGATCAGCGTACGGGATGAGGCCGGGCGCGAGCTCGCCCCCAGCCACGACGGCGAGATCTTCGTACGCTGCCCGTACCAGATGAAGGGTTACTGGGGCGACCCGGGGGAGACGCGCGACGTCCTGCGGGACGGCTGGATCCGCACCCGGGACCTCGGCCATGTGGACGACAAGGGCTACCTCTATCTGGTCGGGCGCACCCGCGATGTCATCCTGGTCAACGCGATGGTGGTCTATGCGGGGCCGATCGAAAGGGTGCTGGCGAGCCATCCCGACGTCATCGACGCGTACGTGACGGGGGCGCCCGACGAGCGGACCGGCGAGGCGGTGCACGCCTTCGTCGTGCCCTCTGGCGATCGGGCCTTCGACGGCGCGGCGTCGGCGGAGCTGGACGCGCTGGTGCGCGCCGAGCTCGGCGAGGACAGCGTCCCTCAGACGATCACGGCGGTGCCCGGCGTTCCGGTCGCCGCCAGCGGCAAGCCCGACAAGCGGGCGCTGCTGCGGCTAGGCGGGGTGATGGGCGATCAGAGGCGCCAAGACGTACGATCCAGGCCGCCGGTTCCTGGACGATGCGGTGCTCCGTGATGACTACGAAGTCGACCTGCTGGACGTCCTTGCCGACTTGGAGGTCGGCAAAGATCCGGGCGGACACGCCGCGCTTCAGCTAAGCGCTACAGGCCCATGGCGACCATCGTCCGGGCGAGCGTCCGGTCATGTCAACGACGGGCTTGAGAAATCACCGTGGGCGCGGTGGCCGGCCCGGCCTGGGGGTCAGGCCGGAAACAACAAAGGTCAACTGGAAGGTTGACAATGAGCGGCTCCTTTTCATACCCTCAACCATATGGTTGAGGAAACGCGTGGAATGGACGAGGTGTTTCATGCACTCGCCCATGGCGCCCGGCGCGAGATGCTTGGCCGGCTCGCCGCCCGCGAGCTGACCGTCGGCGAGCTCGCCGATCCGCTGACCATGTCGCTGTGGGCGGCGTCGAAGCACATCAAGGTGCTCGAGCGGGCCGGTCTCGTACGGCGCACGGTCGACGGGCGCCGCCACGTGTGCCGCCTCGAGCCCGAGCCGCTCGCTTCCGCCGCCGCCTGGCTGCGCTTCTACGAGCGTCACTGGGAGGAGCGACTCGATGCGCTTGAGGGCCTCTTCCGCACCGACCGCACGCCCGGCAACGAGGAGTAATGACAGTGACCGCCGAGCGAGCCGTCGTCCGGCTGCACCGCACGATCCCCGCCTCGCCCGAGCGCGTGTACCGCGCGTGGCTGGACCCCGAGCTGCTGCGTCGCTGGCTTGCGCCCGGCGGCCTGGAGGTGACGCGTGTCGAGGTCGACGAGCGCGTCGGCGGCCGCTATCGCATCTGGCATGGGAGCGCCGAGGGCGATGTCGGCGGCTTCGAGTGCGAGCTCCTCGAGCTCGTCCCGAGGCGGCGGATCGTTTTCCGATGGGGCTTCGCCGGGCCTGACCGGGACGCCGGCCCCATGTACGACTCGTTGCTGACAATCACGCTCGACGAGGCGCCGGGCGGCGCCACGGCGTTGACGCTCGTCCACGAGCGCCTCGACGACCTCTACGCCGCGATGCCTGACGTGGCCGAGAACGTCGGACCCGGGTGGGAGACGGTCCTCGGCACTCTCGCGGCGATGCTCGAGGAGGTGGCGTGAGGACCGTGCGGATCCCCCGGCGGCTAGGCGTGGCCGGCCCTCGAGAACAAGCCGAAGCCAACGATTAGGAGGTCGAACGGTGCCTGAACACAAGGTTGGCACTCGTGAGCAGTGGCTGAAGGCGCGCAACGCGCTACTGGAGCGCGAGAAGGAGCTCACCCGCCGCAACGACGAGCTCGCGCGCGAGCGACGCCAGCTCCCGTGGGTGCCGATCGAGAAGGAGTACAGCTTCGAGACCGAGGACGGGACGAAGACGCTCGCGGAGCTCTTCGACGGGCGGTCGCAGTTGCTCGTCTACCACTTCATGTTCGGCCCGGAGTACGACGCCGGCTGCCCGGTCTGCTCATCGGCGGCGGACGGCTTCGACGCCGCCGTGCCCCATCTCAGGGCGCGCGACGTGACGTTCCTCTGCATCTCCCGGGCGCGGCTGGACAAGCTGCAGGCCTACAAGCGGCGCATGGGCTGGAGCTTCCCCTGGGTGTCGTCGTCGGCCACCGATTTCAACTTCGACTTCGACGTCTCGGCCACGAAGGAGCAGCTGGCACCGTTACTAGAGCACGGTGCCCCTCCCGTACTCACACGGCTGGCGGCCGAGTGCGGGACGGATCCGCCGGGATACGTGGCAGAGCAGCAGGCGCTGAGCGCTTTCGCGCTGTCCGACGGCGTCGTCTACCATACGTACTCGGCCTACGCGCGCGGCGTCGAGATCGTGATGGGCTTCTACGCGCTGCTCGACCGCGCGCCGAAGGGACGCAACGAGGAGAACTCGGAGTTCTGGATCCGCCGCCGCGACGAGTATTGATGGATCCGCCGGCCGATTGGCTACCGCGGGGCTTTCAGCGAGCGGATGCCGTTGCGAACCTCGTCCTCGAGCGCACGCGAGATCCTCATGCCGTAGCGCCGCTCGTGCTCTTCGCGACGGCCGGCGAACGCCGTGATCGCGGCATCGATGTCGTCCGGTGGATCCGTCACGCCGAGCGGACGCAACAAGCGATCGAAGAGCTGTGGCAGGTGCTCGGCCACCAGATCGCCGCGCCCGATCGACGCCTTGGTCGCGATCCACCAGATCCAATCCCAGAAATGGTTGTCGATCGCCTCCAGCGTCGCCGGGCCGGGCTCGAGCGCCGGCATCGGCTGCTGAGAGTGGTCGAGGAACAGATACTCGACCTTGGTCGGCCCGGCGAGGAGCACCTGGTAGACGGGGAAGTGACCGATGGGCTCCCATTGCCGGCCGAGCGGACGCAGCGGCGCGATCAACGCCGGAAGATCACGCGCTACCGAGGCGAAGTCGGACGTCGTCACGGCGAAGTCCCAATCCGAGAGCTCGTCGTGCGTCCCGCGCGAGCGAGATCCGGTCAGCTCGACGTTGCCCACGGCGGGATGTCTCGCGAGCAGCTGCGCGGCGACACGCACCAGATCCCCCACGAGCGCATGGTCTCACGGGCGGATCGCGATCCGCGACAGGCGAACTCCTCCGAATGGGAGGCGCCGAGCTACGAACGACCGCTCTCGTCGAACGCCCCTCGGCGCACGATCAGCCGGTCGGGCTCGATCGCGAGCACGTCCGTCCAGCGCAGCACCTCCCGAGGCGACAGGGGGGCCGGGTCGTATGCGCGCCGCCAGCCGAGCCGCACGAGCACGCCGCGCCTCCCGACGATCAATCCCTCGACCTCGTATTGCGCTTGCGCGGCGGCGCTCCTGGTCCCGACGCGCCGCACGCGGACGTCGTGAACGCGGCCGAGCGAGTTCCCGTCCTCGTCCTCGACGCGTAGCTCGAGCAGGTGCGAGAGCGTCACGACGTTCGCGCTCATCCGCCCGGGATGCGCCCGAAGGGACGTTGCAGGCCGCGGTCCTCGCGGCCGAGGCCCAGATCGATCGCGCGCCCGAGCAGCCGCACGGTGGCGCCCATCTCGTCGACCTGGGACCACGGGACGTGCTGCACGGTCGCGCCGCGCACGTCGTCGCCGAACAGCTTGCGGCCCAGCGCCCGGAGTCGACGCGGCAGCCGCGCCGCGTAGGCACCGCGCCCGGTCAGCAGCCCGCTGAGGCGAAGCGGCTCCCCTGCGGCCCCGATGAGCTCGACGTCGTCGACGCGTCCGCAGCGCCGGCCGTCGACGTCCACGATCTGCTCGTCGAGCAGCCGGTATGCGAGATCGAATCGCTCGTCCATCATCCGCCTCCCGCGTTCGTGGCCAGCAGCAGCGGGATCGCGGCGACCGCGACGACGCAGAGCACCACGAGGTAGACCCAGCCGAGCACGCGGGCCACGGGGCCGTTGGCGTACTCGCCCATGAACGTCCGATCGCGCGCGATCAGCAGGACCGGGACATACGTCAAGGGGAGCGCGACGACCGACAGCACGACGGAGTACTCCGTCAGGTCCAGCGGGTCGATGCCGGTCATCAGGACCGCGAGACCGAGCGCGAAGAACAGCAGCCACGCCAGCGTGAACCGCGGTGCGCCCGACGCCCGCCGGTACTTGCCCCACTCCCAGCCCGCGAACTGCGCGATCGAGTAGGCCGCCGCGAACGACGCGTCGACCGCAGCGCCACCGATCGCGAACAGCATCCCCAGCAGCGCCAGGACCAATCCCGTCTCGCCATAGGGCAGCTGGGCGAGCAGAGGTACCGTCCCGAGGTGATCCGGCTCGACGCCGGCGGGCTCGAACAGCTGTGCCGACGCCATCATCAGCCCGATCGACAGCAGACCGCCGATCCCGTAGCCGATCACCGCGTTGAGGCGATTGACCAGGAGGTCGCTCGGCTTCCATCCCTCCTCGACGGCTCCGGAGGAGTAGAAGTAGACCTCGTAGGGCATCAGGGCCGCCGCGATCAACCCGACGGCGAAGTACCAGTACAGCGTTGAGCTCTTGCCATTTGGCACGAATCCGCCGCCGACGGCGTGCCAGTCGGGATGCTCGTGAAGCGCCGCCGCGACGAACACGAACAGGATCAGCCCGAGGTAGCCGAACAAGCGCTCGATCCCCTCGAACGGCGTGATCCAGATGATCACGATCAGGCCGAGCGCGCCCACGAGCGCGAACAGCATGAACGGCGCATCGAAGAACAACTGCAGCAGGATCGCGACGCCCCCGATCTCGGCCGCGACCGTGAGCAGGTTCACGAACAGCGACGCGACGAGCACGATCAGCCCGGTCGACAGCCCCATCCGCATCCGGATCACGTCGAACACCGGCCGCTTCGTCACCGCCGCCACCCGACCGGACATCTCCGCGTAGACAGCGATCCCCACCACGCCGATAGGCACGGCCCAGAGCAGCTCGTAGCCGAAGAGCGCGCCGGCCTGCGTGTTGAACACGAGATCCCCGATGTCGACGAAGCCGCCGATCGCGGCGATGAGCCCGAGCGCGACCCGCAGGATCGCCTTCATGGTCCTTGCGTGAGGCGCTGCGTCAGCTTGTCGATGTCGTCGGCGATCGCTCCAAGGTCGTCGTCGACCTTCGACCCGGTGCGCTCACTGCCGGGGAACGTCTCCAGCTCCCCGATCGTGTCATCCAGGCGCATAGCAAGCGCGACGGCCTGGTCACGTTGTCGCGCGATCTCTCCATCGACGCTCGCGTCGGCGAGCTTCTCGGCCTCGTGGGCGGCGTCCTCCGCCAGCGTCCGCGCCTGCACGCGTGTGTACGTGGCGCGCGTGCGGTCGGAGGCGACCCCTCGCGCGACCAGCTGAGCCTCCGCCGCAACCGCGCTCAGCGTCTCGACACCGCGAGTGAGCTCCGCGCGCGACAACGGACCGCAGCCCGCGAGCGCGATCGCGGCGACGACCACGGTCGATCCGACGACGCGCCGCACCGCCGCATCTATCCCCGCAAACCACTGCGAGTAGACAGAGCCGCAGGCCAGTCGGCCTCCAGCAGGTAACGGGCACGGCGCAGCTCGATTCGAAGCGGCTCGAGATCCCGGCCGTAGAGCGGCGACTCCCCGGACGTCAGCAACCGCTCCACGACCGCGACTCCGCGCACCCCGCCGCCCGAACGCAGCAGCTCCGCGATCGCGCGCAGCTCCGGCGCAAACGGGCGGACGACCCATGGTCTGAACAGCGGGCGCGAAGCCGCTACCCGAGCCGGACGCTGATCCAGGATCCGGATCACGGCCTCGAGCGAGCTGGCGAGCATGTCGCGATGGCGCGGACTGTCGAGACGGACCCGTGCGCGAACGAGAGACTCCACGCGGGCCTGCCCCTCGCCGCGACTGATCATCGCGAGGCAGACGTCGCGCACCGAGCCACGAATCACGAGCCATCTGATGCAGAGCGCGAGCTCCACCAGGCCGCCGGCGACGAGGAGCGGCCGCCCGCCATAGACGAGGGCTCCGAGCCCGAATGCCGCGACCGCCAGCATCCGCTCTGCCGCCCTCCGCGACGCCCGCAACAGCTGCACGAGCGCATGGCTGTCTCCCAGTTGGGCGAGAGCGGCGTCCAGCTCGCGCGATGGCGTCGCCTGCGAGGGACGACCGCCGTGGTGTGGCTGAGGAAGTGAGCGCATGGCCGGACACGTGCCGACCAGACTTCCCGGCCCACCTGCAGGGAAGCTTACCCGGCGGGGCGCAGAGTCGAACGGGGTCGGCGTAGCACGCGTCGAGCGACTCCGATGGCGCGCGAAGGCGCGACAATCGCTCGGATGACTCCCAGGCCGAGCGACGAGGACTACCAGCGGCTCTTGGAGCTGCGCACGGGCTTGCGCCGGTTCCTGCGCTGGAGCGAGCGGCAGGCCGCAGCGGCCGGTCTCACGGCGGCGCAGCACCAGCTCCTGCTCGCCGTCCGCGGCCACCCCGACGCGCGCGGGCCAACCGTTGGCGAGGTGGCGGCGTACCTGCTGCTGCGGCACCACAGCGCGGTCGGACTCGTCGATCGCGCCGAGGCCGCCGGACTGCTCGCCCGCAGCCAAGATCCCGACAACCTCAGCGCGGTGCGCCTGCGCCTCACCGACAACGGCATGCGCCAGATCGAGGTGCTCAGTGAGCTCCACCTCGAGGAGCTCGCCCACCTGGCACCGACGATGCATGCGCTGTGGGAGGCCCTCGAGCACACCAGCGACGGCGAGCCCCGCAGCGAACCGCACCCGGCGGCGCGACCGCGCGGGCCGGCCGGCGCGCTCCCCCCAGGAACCCACCGCTCTTGAGCGGACGCTGGCCCGTCGAGCTCGATCGCGGCGACGTGATCGGGTCAGCGCGTCGCCGAGCCGTCCTGCACCGCGACTCGATCCAGACGTTGACCGCGGCGCGTACGGAGGACGGCGGTTGGGAGTTCGTGTCGTCTCAGAACACCCGCGTCCGGCCGATCGGGGCGGGCCTGATCTCGGCCATGCTCTGGCTCGTCCCGCGCGTGACGCCCTCACGCGCGTGACGTCCGAGCCGGCGGCTAGGACGCGTCGGCCCAGGCGCACAACCCGAGCGTGGCGCCCCTGGCCACGAGCGCGTCGGTGCGGTCGTTGGCGACAAGCCGCGTCTGGCCGTTGCGGCACACGACGGTGTGGTCGCCGTAGCCCGCCAGGTCGACCAGGATCTGATCCCAGTGGCGGTACTGCACCGTGTGGCCCTCGCCCGGGTAGATCGTCGCCTTGACGATGTTCGGCAGCGCGGCCTGCCACCGCGCCATGACGGAGACGGGCACGCTGGTATCCGCGCCGCCCCAGTAGAGGTAGGTCGGCGATGTGATCCTCGCCGCGTCGACGACCGCGTCTGCCCCACAGGGGAGCATCTGCTCGTGGCTGAGGGCGCTCGGATCGCCGAGCCGGCCGCCGAGATAGAACGAGCGGACGGCATCCAGGTACGCGGTCGCCTGCCATCCGGGAATGACGAGGACCGGCGAGCCGGGAACGCCCCACCAGACCTTCGGGTTGGCGTACCAGAACGCGTTCTGGACGTTGCGCTGCTCCAGCGTCGGGGCGCAGTTGGGCGGCGTGCGCGTCGGCAGCGTCGACGAGACCGCGGCGGCGGCATGCAACGAGATCACGCGCTCGGGAACCGCTGCGGCGAGCTGCGCGGCATAGGCACCGCCGCCCGAGATCGCCAGGATCGCGAAACGGTCGATCCCCAAGTGCTCGAGCACGGCCAGGACCTCGGCGTTGTAGTCCGAGTAGTCGAGGTCGAGGTCGAGCTGCGACTCGCCGAAGCCGTTGCGCTCGACCGAGATGACGCGCAGCCCGAGCTCCTCGCGGCTCGTCCGCGCGAACTCGGTCAGCTGGAACGCCTCGAGGCTCGTGCCGGCTCCGCCGATGAAGACGACCGCGCGTCCGCCGGGTTCGCCCTCGTCGATGTAGTACGACGTACGGCCGTCGCGCGTGAGGGAATGGACCTCTGCCCCGATGTGGTCGAACTCGTTCTGGAGCTTGATCGAGCGCGGATCGCGGCCGGCCCCGCCCGCTTGCGCGATCGCGGTAGGAGATTTGCTGCTAGCGCCTCAGTAGTCGCGCTCGTCGTAGCGCTGCCTGGCCGTCTTGTGACCCAGGTGGCCCGCCCTGCACTGCGGCCCCGTGTCGACGTACGGGACGCCGTCCTTCGTGTAGGACAACTTCGGGCCGGTGTAGCCGGTGACCCGCTGGTCGCCGGCGGCGGGCGCGAGCGCTCCTGAGAGCAGGCCGGCAGTCGCGGCCGCCGTCGCGAGAAGGATCCGCGTGTGACGGATCACGCACGGATCGTACCCCTCGCCGTGCGGATCCGCACCTACTGGGACCGAGGCACGGCGAGCGCTGCAACGGCTGGCTGATCCAGGTGGTCAGGCAGCGCGCCCCCGGTAGGTGAGGCCGGGCGCGCAGCGCGACAAGCTCCGCCGCACCGATGGATTCGCGGCTCGGCGCGGGTCTGTAGCAGCGAGAGCCATGCCACGGCCCGATCCCGTCGTCCATCTGGAGCTGCACACCGGCAACCTCGCGCGCGCCTGCGACTTCTATTCGCAGCTGTGCGGCTGGCGCGTCGAGCGCGTCGACGCCGGCTCGGGCTCCTACCAGGCACTCGACTGGGGAGGCGACATGGAGGGCGGCGTCGTCGAGTGCGGCACGCCGCGGCCGCTGTGGCTGCCCTACGTCGAGGTGGCGAGCGTCGACGCGGCGACGGAGCGCGCGCGGCGGCTCGGGGCGCGCGTCCTGCTCGCCGCGCGCGAGGGCCCGGCAGGCTGGCGCAGCGTCGTCGAGGTGCCCGACGGCGCCGAGCTCGCGTTCTGGCAGCCGAAGAGTCGCTGACCGGCTCTCAGGAAGTTCCCAGCGTCCGCCACGATACTGCGCGCGTGAGCGCCGCCGCCAACCGCATCCTCGTCGTCGATGACGAGCCCAACATCGTCGACGTCGTCTCGATGGCGCTGCGCTTCCACGGCTTCGAGGTCGGCTCGGCGGCCAGCGGGGGCGACGCGATCGCGGCCGTCGGCAGCTTCAAGCCGGACCTGATCGTGCTCGACGTGATGCTGCCCGACATGGACGGCTTCGCCGTCGCGCGGCGGCTCGGCGCGGAGCGTGCGCGCGTGCCGATCGTCTTCCTCACCGCGCGCGACGCGACCGAGGACAAGGTGCACGGACTCACGGTCGGCGGCGACGACTACGTGACGAAGCCGTTCAGCCTCGAGGAGCTGGTCGCGCGGATCCGCTCCGTCCTGCGCCGCGCCGGGATCGCCGAGGCGGCGTCGGCGACGCTGGCATTCGAGGACGTCGAGCTCGACGAGGACGCGCACGAGGTCACGCGCGCCGGCACGCACATCCCGCTCACCGCGACCGAGTACCGGCTGCTGCGCTACCTCATGCTCAACGCCCGCCGCGTGCTGACCCGCCGGCAGCTGCTCGAGCACGTGTGGGACTACGACTTCGGCGGCGACGCCCGGGTGCTCGAGACCTACGTCTCCTACCTGCGGCGCAAGCTCGACCCGCACGGCCCGCCGCTGATTCACACGGTGCGCGGCGTCGGGTACGTCCTGCGCTCCCCGCGCGCGTGATGGCGTCGCTGCGCGCGAGGCTGATCGCCGCGCTGCTCGCAGCCTGCGCCGTGGGACTGCTCTTGCTCGGCGCGATCACCTACCTCGAGCAGCGCTCGTTCCTGTACGAGCGCGCCGACGACCAGGCGCGCGCCGCGCAGAGCGCGGCGCGGATGGCGCTCGCTGACGAGGGCTTCGGCCGGCCGGAGGAGCGCGGACCCGGGGGTCCCCGGCACGGACCACCGGGCGGCGGACCCGACGAGGACCTCCCGCCAGGCGTCTACGCCGAGCACCGCGACGCGTCGGGGCGCGTCGTCGGGAGCACGGTGCTCGATCCCTACAACCAGGGGATCACCGCCGACCCCGACATCCCGGACGAGCTCGAGCCGGGCCGCATCGAGACGGTCAGCGGGGAGAACGGCGACGACGGCCGCTACCGCGTGCTCGCCACGCCGGCGCCGGCCGGCGGGCTCACGGTCGTCGCGGTCTCGCTGCGCTCCGCCGACCAGACGCTCTCGCGGCTGCTGGTCGTCGAGGCGCTCGTGATCGCCGGCGTGCTCGCGCTGCTCGCAGCGATCGCGTGGGCGATCGTGCGCGTCGGGTTGCGGCCGCTCGACCGGATGGCGGACACCGCCTCCCGGATCGCAGGCGGGGAGCTCGAGCGCCGCGTCGAGGACCGCGACGCGCGGACGGAGACGGGGCGGCTCGGGCTCGCGCTCAACCGCATGCTCGACCGGCTCGCCACGGCGCTGCGTGACCGCGAGGCGTCCGAGCGCCGCATGCGCCGGTTCCTCGCCGACGCGTCGCACGAGCTCCGCACGCCGCTGGTCTCGATCCGCGGCTACGCGGAACTCTTCCGCATGGGCGCGGCGCGCGAGCCGGCCGACGTCGAGAAGGCGATGCGGCGGATCGAGGAGGAGTCGACGCGGATGGGGTCGCTCGTCGAGGACATGCTCGCGCTCGCCCGGCTCGACGAGCCGGCCGCGGTCGCCTACGAGGACGTCGACCTCGCGGCGCTCGTCCGCGACGCGGTCGACGACGCGCGCGCGACCGCCCCCGATCGCGCGATCACGGCCGCCGCAGACGGCCCCGTCACGGTCCGCGGCGACGCCGACCGGCTGCGCCAGGTGCTCGCGAACCTGCTCGGCAACGCGCTTGCCCACACCCCGGCCGGCTCGCCGGTCGACGTCGGCGTGAGCACCGACGCGACCGACGCTCGCGTCGAGGTCCGCGACCACGGCCCCGGCCTGCCGGTCGACGACCCGGCGGTCCTGTTCGAGCGCTTCTGGCGCGCCGAGGCCGGTCGCGAGCGCGCCCGCGGCGGCGCCGGCCTCGGGCTCGCGATCGTCGCCGCGATCGCGGAGGCACACGGCGGCCGCGTCACGGCGTCCGACGCGCCCGGCGGCGGCGCCTCGTTCGTCGTCTCGCTGCCTCTCGGCTGATTCTCAGGTTCGCCCCAGGGAACCTCCAGCGTCGTTCCCGAGGATGGAGCCAGTCACCCGACCAGCTCTCCAAGGAGAACCCATGCTGAACGCAGTGCGCAAGACCGTCGCCACCACCGGTGTGCTCGCGGCGGCCGCCGCCGGCGGCTCCGCGATCGCCGGCGCTGCCGGCGGCTCGGGCTCTAGTACGGCCGATCGTCCACAGCGGGCCGCCGAGACGCCGCTCGCCGGCGAGACCGCCGAGAAGGTCAAGGCTGCGGCGCTCGCCAAGGTCGACGGCGGGACGATCGTACGCGTCGAGACCGACGCCGAC
>Ga0126312_10002390_pt1 | contig 12557 bp, 14 predicted proteins | sample Plot104A_FD_92537 | JGI IMG/M metagenome (GOLD analysis project Ga0126312, IMG submission 92537) | Serpentine soil microbial communities from UC McLaughlin Reserve, CA, USA - Plot104A | ecosystem: Environmental > Terrestrial > Soil > Grasslands | place: USA: UC McLaughlin Reserve, Lake County... | reverse complement strand
GGTCTGGAGCCGCATTGCCGGCGTCGACAGCTCCGGGCTGCGCCAGCCCATATAGAAGCCGACGGTGACCGCCGCCAGGACCCCTGAGACACCGAGCGCCTCTGCGGGGATGTAGGCGAGGAAGCCGGTCAGCAAGGAGATGGCGATCTCCGCCGGGATGTTGTCGAGCCGGATCCGGACGAGCGCGACGACCCAGCCGACCGCGAGGCCGACGGCGATACCGCCGACCACGCTGACGACGAAGTCGAGGCCCGCCTCCCAGAGCGAGAAGCTGCCTGTAACCACCGCCGTCACTGCGACGCCGTAGAGGACAAGCGCCGTGGCGTCGTTGACGAGGCTCTCTCCTTCGACGATCGTGACGATTCGGCGCGGAACGCCGAACCGGCGCGCGATCGCGGTCGCGGCGATCGGGTCGGTCGGTGCGACGATGGCTCCGAGCACGAACGAGGCCGGCCAGCTGAGGCCAGTGGCGAGGTGGGCAACTGCGGCGACCGCGAACATCGTCGCCACGACGAGACCGACCGCGAGCAGTCCGATCCGCTTCAGGTTCGCTCGGAAATCGCGCAGACTGGTGAAGAAGGAGGCCGAGTAGAGCAGCGGCGGCAGCACGCCCACGAGCACGAGCTCCGGTGGCAGGCTGACCTCCGGGACGCCGGGGATGAACCCAAGCGCGAGACCGCCCAGGACGAGCAGGATCGGGTAGGGGACGCGTAAGGCCGGCGCGAGCGCCGTCAGCGCGGTGACGCCGGCCACCAACGCGAGGAGGATGAGCTCTTCCCGCGCGGAGAACTCCATGCGCGAGAGGATACGAACGGCTAGATCAAGCGGGCCAGCTGGAAGGGAAGCAAGGCGAGGCAGGCGAGCTCGCGTAGACGCAGGCGCAGCGGGCGAGCTGCATCGGCGGTCTCGACCGAGAGGCGGATGCCACTCCTGCGCAGCGCCGCGCGCAGCAGGATCGTCGTGCGCGCTCGATGCCAGCGCGAGGTGACGACGACGAGCTCCCGCGCCCCGAGCGTGCGTGCCGCAGCAGCCACATTCGCCGCGTTCTCGACGGTCGACCGCGCGTCTGGATCGCAGATGAGGACAACCTCGGGGCCGGACCAGGCGGCCCGCATCAGCTCAGCTTCTCCCGAGAGGATCACCGTTCCGCGAGCGACGGCCAGCCGCTGGGCGTGCGCGACGCGGTCGGCACACACGGGATGGAGCTTGGTGTCGCCGCGACGCGAGTAGCCGAGGACGGCGACGACGCGCTCGCTCACGAGCGCCGCCGCCGCACGTACTCCGCCGTGATCAGCGTCCCGGCGACGGTCAGGACGAGGACGAGCGCTTTCTTGCCCTGCAGCTTGGACTCGCCGCCGGCCCGCTCGCGCATCTCGACGGGGATCTCATCGACGCGCAACCCTTCCTCGTGTAGTCGCAGAACGGCCTCCACCTCCGGCGCGCCGCTCGAGTAGGGGCGCGCGAGGATCGGCATCGCTCGGGCATTGACGGCGTACATCCCGCTGGTCGCGTCGTGAAACGGGCGGTCGAGGACCATCTTGATCGATCTGCGGAGGAGGCCGGTGCCGAGGCGTCGCGCAGCGCTCGATTCGTACCGCTCGCGCGAGAAGCCGTTGCCACCCGGAGTCGCGAAGCGCGAGCCGACCGCGACGTCGGCCGCCCCGGACCTGACCACCTCGAGCAGGCGGCGGAGCTCGGCGACCGGGTGCTGGCCGTCGGCGTCCACGCGGCCGCAGAAGGCGTAGCCGTGCTCGGCGGCGTAGTCGTAGCCGGCGGCGATCGCGGCGCGAAGCCCGCGGTTCTCCTCGAAGGAGAGGACTTCGGCGCCGTGCTCGCGGGCGACGTCGGCCGTGCGGTCGATGGAGCCGTCGTCGACGACGAGGATGTCGGCGTCCGGGATCTCCTTGCGGAGCTCCACGAGAACGGCCGCCAGGTTCTGCTCCTCGTTCCACGCAGGGATGAAGACGAGCGTGTCGTGCGTGGCCATCAGGCGAGAAAGTCAAGCAGTAGTTTGTTAACACCATCCGGCGCGTCGAGCTGCAGCCAGTGGCCGGCGCGCTCGATCCGCTCGTAGCGCCAGGGCCCGGTGACGTGGTCGCCCGAGCCGATCAGGCCCTCCTCGGCCAGGTACTCGTCGCCGCTGCTCCAGATGCCCATCGCCGGGACGTTGACGGCCGGGAAGGGCCGCGTGCGCTCGAGCTCCTGCTCGGGAGTGGCGTTCGCGCGGTACCAGTTCAGCGCCGCAGTCAGTGCCCCTGGGCGAGACAGATCGGCGATGTACCGCTCGCGATCCTGGGCGTTCCCCAGCATCTCCCGGAACAGCTTCCAGTCGTCGCGCTGGATCAAGGCCTCGGCTACGCCGGTGAACTGGAACAGGAGCTGGTACCAGCCTTTCTCTCGCTGCTCGATCGAAGGTTGCCGGAGAGTGTTCGGGTGACCGACCGACATCGCGACGAGCCGCTCCACTCTTGCCGGGGCGTAGGCGGCGAGCGCCCAGGCGAGTCCGGCGCCCCAATCGTGCCCGACCACGTGGGCGCGCTCGACGCCGAGCGCGTCGAGAACCGCGACCATGTCCGCGACGCTGCGGGCGATCGCGTACTCCTCGACGCCTTCCGGCCTCTCCGACTCGCCGAAGCCGCGCAGGTCGGGCGCGATCGCGCGCATGCCGGCGCCTACGAGCGCCGGGATCTGGTGGCGCCAGAGCTGCGACGAGTCCGGAAACCCGTGGAGGAGTAGCACGGCGGCGCCTTCGCCCTCGTCGAGCACGGCCAACTCGACTCCGTCCGCCCGAATCCTGTGCAGCGCCACGCAGGAGTGAACGCTTATGAAGCGGTTGGCTCGTCGTCGGCCAGCGAGACCCCCCGCGACGGGCGGACGAACGGGTCGATCTCCCGCGCGGTGAGCTCCGCGGGCCAGTCGCGCGGGTAGTCGCCGAGACTCCACCGTTCTCCACCGGGAACGCGGAGCTCGACCGCGATCCGCTCTCCCTCGATCCGGAGGAGGTTGTACGCGGGCTGAGGGAAGCCGCGTGTTCGGAGCGTCGAGACCGTGCCCGAGTGGACGATCAGCATCCCGGCCAGCGGCCAAACGTACGGAACGTGGCGATGGCCCGACAGGACCAGATCGACGCTGCCCCGGCGCAGCAGTGCGAGCACGTCGCCGGCGTCGAGTACCTGGTTCCGTTCGCGACCGGTTCCGGGGACCGGCATCAGGTGGTGGTGGCACACGAAGACGCGGAGGTCGGCGTCAGGGGCGAACCCCTCTTCTATCCAGCCGTAGTGCTCGCGCCCGATCTCGCCCTCGTCGATGTCGGGCTTGGAGGAGTCGACGCCGACGAGCGCAACGTCGAGCCCACCGGACTCGAAGCGCTGCTGGGAGTCGCGCGGGCCGAAGGTGTCCTCGTAGAGCAGGTAGCCGACGTTGCGCGCGTCATGGTTGCCGGGAACGCGGACGATGTGAGGCGCGGCGATCGCGGCAAGCTCCTTCTCCGCGAGCGGGTATTGGTCGGGATAGCCGTCGTCGGTGATGTCGCCGGCGATGACGACGAGATCCGGCTCAGCAGCGTTGATCTCGTCGATCGCCGTGTGCAACAGCTCCTCGCGAAAGCGAGCGGCGCCGACATGGACGTCGGAGAGTTGTGCGATCAACATCTGCCGACCTTAACCCTGCACTCGCACGCGTGCTCCTAGCCCGGGAGTGGCGGACGCTCTGCACCTGACCGGGTGGGGTTAGCCCCATTGCCACACGCCAGGCGGCGCCATTGTCCACCGCTACACGCGAAGGCAGCCTCGAGTCATGGGGTCAAACGAGTGAAGGGATGCACCCATGAGACTGAATCTGGCAGCCCGCGCGGGGCGCTGGAGCGCCGCGCATTGGAAGACAGCCACCTTCGGATGGATCGCCTTCGTCCTCGTCGCAGTCGCCATCGGCAGTGTCGTCGGCACGAAGTCGCTGAGCGACAACGAGGGCGTTCCCGGTGAGTCCGGCCGGATGGAGAAGATTCTCGACGAGAGCTTCCAGCGGCCCGCCGGAGAGACCTTGCTGATCCAGAGCGACACGCTCACCACGGACAGCCGAGCGTTCGAGTCGGCGGTCGACGACGTCACCCGACGAGTCTCGTCGATTCCCGCCGTCACCAACGTCCGCAGCCCGCTCGAACGGGCCAACTCCGACCAGATCTCCGCCGACGGTCACTCGGCAATCGTCCGCTTCGACATCCGCGGGGATCCCGAGCAGGCGGTCGACAAAATCGACCCCCTAATCGCCGCGGTCGAGGAGGCCAAGGCCGCGAACTCCCAGGTCTTCATCGGCGCGTTCGGCGATGCGACCGCCGAGAAGGGCATCGGCGACTCGGTCGCAAACGATCTCGAGCGGGCGTGGCTGCTCTCGCTGCCCGTGACGATCGTCATCTTGATCATCGCGTTCGGCGCCCTCATCGCAGCGGGCATCCCGTTGCTGCTCGCGCTCACCGGCGTGATCGCGACCATGGGCCTGCTGGCGATTCCGAGCCACGTCTGGCCGGTGGACGACAACGTCAGCGCCGTCGTGCTGCTGATCGGTCTCGCAGTCGGCGTCGACTACTCACTCTTCTACTTGAAGCGAGAACGCGAGGAACGCGCTGCGGGGCGGAGCGAGAGCGCCGCGCTGGCGGCCGCCGCCGCGACGTCCGGTCGCGCCGTCCTCGTCTCCGGCCTGACGGTGATGGCCGCCATGGCCGGCATGTTCCTCACCGGGGACAAGACGTTCAGCTCCTTCGCCATGGCGACGATCATGGTCGTCGCGATTGCGGTTCTCGGGTCGCTGACCGTTCTGCCCGCGCTGCTGTCCCGCCTGGGCGACCGCGTCAACAAGGTGCGCGTGCCCTTCGTCTACCGCCCGCAGCGGCCGGGCGGCGGTCGCGGGTGGAGCTGGATCCTCGACCGCGTCCTCCGCCGGCCGGTCGTCTCGGTCGTCGTGTCGGCCGGGATTCTCGTGGCGCTGGCGCTGCCGGCACTCGGCATGAAGACGGTCGTGCCCGGCGCCGAGGCGCTCCCCAAGGACCTCGAGGCAGTACAAGTCTATGACCGGCTGCAGAAGGCCTTCCCGGGGGAGGCGGATCCGGCCGCGGTCGTCGTGCAGGCGCCTTCGATCGACGCCCCGGAGGTTCAGGCGGCGATCGAGGACCTCCATGCCCGCGCCCTCGAGAGTGGTCAAATCCACAAGCCGGTCACGGTCGAGGTCAACGAGGCGCGAACGGTCGCGCAGATCGAGCTCCCGATCGAGGGCTCAGGGAGCGACGACGCTTCCTACGCCGCGGTTTCGACACTTCGGGACGAGATCGTCCCCGAGACGCTCGGCTCGGTCGACGGCGTCGAGGCGGGGGTCTCCGGCTCGACGGCGATCTCGAAGGACTTCGACGACTCGATGCGCGAAAAGGCGCCGCTCGTGTTCATGTTCGTGCTGGCGTTGGCGTTCCTGTTGCTCCTCGTCGCGTTCCGGTCGATCGTGATCGCGGTCAAGGCGATCGTGCTCAACCTGCTCTCGGTCGCCGCGGCGTTCGGAGTCCTCGTGCTCGTCTTCCAATACGGCTGGGCCAAGGACCTGCTCGGCTTCGAGTACACCGGAGGCGTCATGGCCTGGCTGCCGGTGTTCCTGTTCGTGATCCTCTTCGGGCTCTCGATGGACTACCACGTGTTCATCCTCAGCCGCATCCGTGAGGCCTACGACGGAGGCATGAAGACCGAGGACGCAATCGCCCACGGGATCAAGACGACCGCCGGCGTCGTCACCAGCGCCGCGATCGTGATGGTGTTCGTGTTCTCGATCTTCGGAACGCTGTCGCTGATCATGATGAAGCAGTTCGGCGTCGGGTTGGCGACGGCCGTCCTGATCGACGCGACAGTCGTCCGAGCAGTGCTGCTCCCTGCGACGATGAAGCTCCTGGGCGACTGGAACTGGTACCTGCCGCGGTGGCTCGAGTGGCTGCCCCGGATCAAGCTCGAGGGCGCAGGCGCGAAGCCCGCACCGGAGCTTCGGTAGAGCCATGAGACGGCTGCTCAAACCGTTCGTCAGTCCGGAGACTTATCGGGCGCTGATCTACTACTTGGTGGCACTGTGCCTCGGCGTCGTCGCCTTCGCCCTGCTGATCGCGGGCTGGACGACGACCCTCGTCCTCGCGATCACGCCCCTGGTCGTGCCGCTCCTGATCGGTCTCCGGGCGGGCGTCGGGCTCCTCGCTCAGGCTCAGGCGAGCGTCGCGCGGGACCTCCTCAGCACCCAGACCGGACCAGCCGCTCTGACGACGGGCACGGGTTTCTGGAGCCGCGGCTTCAACGTCCTCAAAGACCCGGCGTTCTGGAAGCAACAGGCGCACCTCCTGCTTGCCTGGCCGATCGCGCTCGTCGTGCTGTCCGTCGTCGGCTTCGCGCTCCAGCTGCTCTCGCTGCCGATCTGGTACCGCTGGGCGGACAACTCCGATGTCTTCGGGCGTTCGAACGTCGACACGCTGGCGGAGACGCTTCCCTTTGCCGCGGCCGGACTCGCCCTGCTCGTGCTCATGGTCCACCTCCTGGGCCCCCTGTCGTCGATCTCGCGACGGCTTGCCACCCGCTTGCTCGCAGGCGAAGCTGAGGGCGTTGTGAGGTCGCCGGCCGAGAGGAGAGAGCGAGCCGCCTCCGCGCGCTGACGGTCCTCGCTCTGGTCTCGGCCAGCCTCGTTGTCGCCCTCGTGATCATCTGGGCCTTGACCGGGGGCGGGTACTTCTGGCCGTTCTGGCCGCTGCTCTCGCTCGCGCTCGTGGTCGGGATCCCGGGCTGGGTCGTCCTCGTCCTCGAACACCCCGTCCCCGCTCGGCTTGCAGGCGGCAGTAAGGCGCTTGCGATCCAGGTCGGGGTCTCCGTCCTGATCTTCGGCTTCCTCGTCGCCATCTGGGCGGTCACGACAAACGGCTACTTCTGGCCGATTTGGCCGGGTCTCGGCCTCGCCCTGCTCGCCGTCGTCCACGCCGCGGTCGTCTATGCGCGACACCAGCATCGAATCGAAGCGCTCGAGACAAGCCGTGCGGGCGCGGTGGACGTCCAGGAATCGGAGCTACGCCGGATCGAGCGAGACCTCCACGACGGCGCCCAGGCTCGCCTCGTGGCCCTCGGCATGAGCCTGGGTCGGGCAGAGCAGGCGCTGGACAAGGATCCCGAGGCCGTCCGCGAGCTCCTGGCCGAGGCCCGGCGAGGAGCCAGCGAGGCACTCGCGGAGCTGCGAGACCTCGCCCGCGGAATCCGTCCTCCGATCCTCACCGATCGGGGGCTCGAGCCGGCGATCTCGGCGCTCACGGCTCGCACTCCCCTGCCGGTGTCGTTGTCCGTCGAGCTCATCCCCGAGCGGTATGACGCCGCCGTCGAGACCGCCGCGTACTTCACCGTCGCCGAGGCGCTTGCGAACGCGATCAAGCACGCGAACGCGGAGCGGCTCGACATCAGGATCAAAGGTGGGAACGGCGTCCTCGTCGCTGAGGTCGTCGACGACGGCGACGGTGGGGCAGACGCTTCCGGCCCCGGCCTCACCGGGCTCAGGCAACGAGCGGAGGCGTTGGACGGAAGACTCACCGTCGTCAGCCCGGCCGGAGGTCCGACGACGGTGAGGACGGAGCTGCCGTGCGAGTCGTGATCGCCGAAGACCTCGCGCTCCTGCGCGACGGTCTCACGCGCTTGCTCAGGGACAACGGCATCGACGTGGTCGCAGCGGTCGGCGACGGCGACGCGCTCATCCACGCGGTCACACTCGAGCAGCCCGACATCGCCATCGTCGACATCCGCCTGCCGCCGAGCTTCCGCGACGAGGGCGTTCGGGCCGCGATCGAGCTGCGGCAGCGCAATCCGAACGCGGCGATCTTGGTTGTCTCGCAATACGTCGAGCTGACCTACGCCACCGAGCTGCTCTCGGACGGGCGTGGCGGCGTCGGCTACCTGCTCAAGGACCGGATCATGGATGTCGCCGAATTCGTCGACGCAGTCCGCCGCGTGGCGGAAGGAGGCACGGCCCTCGATCCCGAGGTCGTGGCGCAACTCTTCTCGCGCCGGAAGTCAGGTCCGCTCGAAGTGCTGACGCCGCGCGAGGTCGAGGTCCTCGGCTTGATGGCCGAGGGTCGGTCGAACGCCGCGATTGCCGAGTCGCTCGTCCTGACCGTCGGCGCGGTCGAGAAGCACATCGCCAACATCCTCATGAAGCTGCGGCTTCCTCCCTCCGAAAGCGACCACCGTCGGGTGCTCGCGGTCCTCGCCTATTTGCAGGACCAGGAGCCCGCTACGTGAGCGAGCGCAGCAGCCAGACGACTGCGACCGCCGCCGCCAGCGGGACGAGCAGGTTCGAGGTCCGGCGGGCGAGCACGATCGCGAGCGCACCCGCGGCGAGTCCCGGCAAACCGGCCTTCAGCAGAGCCGGAGCGACGATCGCGGCAAGGACGCAGCCGGGGACGTAGCCGATCCAGGTCTCGAGCCAGGGCCGACTTGGCAGTCGCGGCATGAGCACGAGCCCCCCGAGGCGGGTCGCGTAGGTGACAATCGCCATCGCCGCGATCGCAGCGAGCGCGCTAGCTTCGGCGCCGATCACGCCAGACTCCGAGGATGCTGCCGGTCAGGCCGCCGGCGACGATGTACCAGGGACCTCCGACGGCGCTCTCGACGGCGATGGCGACGGCGGCGCCACTCAGCCAGGGGAGTGCATCCCCGCGGCCGCGCCAGAAGCCGAGGAGGAGGACGAGGAAGACGGCGGTGAAGGCGAAGTCCAGACCAAACGCCCGCGGATCCTCGATGATGCCGCCGGCGAGGGCGCCGACTGCCGTCGAACCGACCCAGCAGACGAAGAGAACGGAACCGCTGCCGATCAGAAAGCCGCGATCACGCTCGCCGCTCCGCTGTGCCTGCGTCGTGAGCGCCCAAGACTCGTCGGAGAGGACCGCTGCGGAGGCGGCCAGGCGACGTGGCGGCAGTCCGCGAAGCCAGCCCGCGAGTGTCGCGCCCATGAGCAGATGGCGGAGGTTGACGACGAGTGCGGTCAGCGCGAGCGCAAAGATCGGCACGGGCGTCCCCCAGAGCTCGAGCGCGATGAACTGGGCCGCGCCGGCGAAGACGAAGCCGCTCATCAGGACGGCTTCGACCGAGCTCAGACCGGCCTGCGCGGCGAGCGCGCCGAAGACCGTTCCGTAGACGGCGACCGCGGTGCCAATCGGGACTGTCCGCCGTGCGCCGCGTAGCAGGCCGTCGCGAGTGAACTGCGGCACGCCGCTTCCGCTAATGCTCGTCATGCGTGTAGTACGTTATATCACTCCTACACGCTCTATATCAGCTACATGCATTAGCATGGTCTCTCGATGTCCAAGGAGTTCATCGGCGGGCGGCTCTGCCTCGACTTCGTCAACACGGTCGACTGGCGCACTCGCTCCCAACCGGAAGAGCTGCTTCCCGACTACTTCGGCCTGGTCGACTGGAGCGTCCGGGCTGGAACCGTGCCACCGACCGAGGCCCGCGTTCTTGCAGCGGCAGCGCAGAAGCATCCGCGTGCCGCAGCTACTGCCTTCGCACAAGCCGTTGTGCTTCGGGAAGGCTTCTACCGCACCGTCCTCGCACACGCGCACGGCGAGACCCCGCCCGAGCTTGACCTCGCCCAAGTTGTCTCTTCCTATGCATTGGCGGTCGAGAAGGCGCGCCTGAGCCTCGACGGAACCTCGTTCGAGTGGACGTTCCGCGAGAGCGCCGGGGATCTCGACCGACCGTGGTGGCCAGTGGCCGTCTCGGCCGTCGAGCTGCTTACGTCGCCCGAGCTCGCCCGGGTCCGTGAATGCGAGGGGAGGGGCTGCGGCTGGCTCTTCCTCGACCAGAGCCGCAGCCGCACGCGCCGGTGGTGCAGCGCCGCGGGCTGCGGCAACCGCGAGCGGGTGCGCCGATACTACGCGCGCACAAGAGCCGGCTGATGATCGTCGAGCTCAGGAAGTACACGCTGCACCCGGGCACGCGCGACGTCCTGATCGAGCTCTTCGATCGAGCACTCGCCGAAGGCCAAGAAGCGGTCGGGATCAGCCTGATCGGATGGTTCCGCGATCTCGACGATCCGGACCGATTCGTCTGGTTGAGGAGCTTCCGAGACATGCCGGATCGCGCACGAGCGCTGAAGGCCTTCTACGGCGGGCCGGTGTGGGCCGAGCACCGCGACGCGGCGAACGCGACGATGGTCGACTCCGAGAACGTGCTTCTGCTGCGGCCGGCGCGAGGGGACTCCGGATTCTCACTCGAGATTGGGGAGGCGCCCATCGTCGTCTCGATCCACCACTTCCGCGGGCCCGTGCACGAGGACGCAGTCGAGCGGCTCGAGCGCGAACTGGGACCGGCCGGCGCAACGCTCGTCACCGAAGAGAGCAAGAACAACTTTCCGCCGCTCCCTGTGCGGGAGGGCGAGCATGTCGTCGTTCGCTTCTCCGACCGGCGCGACCCGGGCGCGCACGAAGTGCTTCGGCTCCGGGGGTGAGCCTGAGATCTATCGTCATCTGAGTGGAGCGGCTGAATCCGACGCTGAAGGCGGTGAGCGATGCCGTTCTCGCGGTCGCGGCGGAACTGTCGGTCGACGAGGTCCTCCAGCGGCTCGTCGACAGCGCGCGTGAGCTCGCCGGGGCCCGCTACGCGGCGCTCGGGCTGCCCGACGGGGACGGTGGCTTTCGCCGGTTCCTCGCGTCCGGCATGAGCGAGAAGCTGATCGCCTCGCTCGGGCCGCTGCCGCGGCAGCACGGCGTGCTCGGCGCGATGCTCGAGACCACGTCGCCCTACCGGACCGGCGACATCCACGACCATCCACGCTTCCGCGGCTGGTGGCCGGCCGGACACCCGGACATGCGCTCCTTCCTCGGCGTGCCGATCGTCGCGCCGGAGGGCGTGATCGGCGCCTTCTATCTGACGGAGAAGATCGACGCTCCGGACTTCAGCGACGAGGACGAGGAGCTGATCGATGTCCTCGCCGCCCACGCCGCGATTGCGATCACGAACGCCCGCCTGTACGAGCGAGCCCGCGAGCTCTCCATCGTCGCCGAGCGGAACCGGCTGGCGCTCGACCTCCACGACGCGGTCAGCCAGAAGCTGTTCGGGCTCGTCCTGAACGCTGAAGCCACCGCGACGCTGCTCGAACGCGACCCGGAGGCGGCACGCGACCGCGTTGTGAGGCTGCAGGCGCAGGCCCAGGAAGCACTCGAGGAGCTCCGCTCGCTCGTCTTCGAGCTTCGACCGCCAGACCTGGAGCGGGACGGTCTCGGCGGAGCGCTGCGCAAGCACGTGGAGTTGCTACGCCGGCTCGAGCAACACGAGATCGACCTCATCCTGGACGGTGACCTGTCTGCCGATCCCGCGCGAGACGCCGAGATCCTCCGTATCGCGCAGGAAGCGCTCCAGAACGCGCTCAAGCACGCGCGCGCGACTCACGTCGCCGTCAGGCTGGGCACCGACGACGATCACCTGCTGCTCGAGGTCGAGGACGACGGCGTCGGTTTCGACCCGGCGGCGCCCGCTGCCCGGTCGCGGCGGCTGGGGCTGACCTCGATGGAGGAGCGGGCGCGGCGGATCGAGGGCACGCTCGAGATCCGGTCGGCCCCAGGCACGGGGACGACCGTCCGCCTGGAGGTCGGTCGTGGCTGAGCCGATCCGCGTCCTGCTCGTCGACGACCATGCAGTCGTCCGGGAAGGGCTGCGGGCGTTCCTCGAGCTGCAAGAGGGCATCGAGGTCGTGGGCGAGGCCGCCGACGGGGAGGAGGCGGTCGCGGTGGCGACAAGCCTGCGACCGGATGTGATCTTGATGGATCTGGTGATGCCGAGGCTCGACGGAGTCGCAGCCATGCGCTCGCTGCGCGAGAGCGTCCCGGACGCGCGCGTGATCGTCCTGACCAGCTTCCTGGACGATGACAAGTTGCTGCCGGCGCTCCGGTCGGGCGCCGCCGGCTACCTGCTCAAGAACGCGGCGCCGCAGGAGCTAGTGCGGGCGGTGCGCGCGGCGTATGCCGGGGAAGCGCTGCTCGACCCGGTCGTCGCCGCGCGGCTGGTCGAGACGCTCGCCGCGGATGGGGAGGAGGATCCGCTCGACCGGCTGACGCCACGCGAGCGCGAGGTCCTGGTGCTCATCGGCCGAGGCTTCCCCAACAAGCGCATCGCCCGCGAGCTGGACGTCTCCGAGAAGACCGTCAAGACCCACGTCGGCCACGTGCTGGCCAAGCTCGGCGTCACCGACCGGACGCAGGCTGCCGTCTTCGCGGTCCACTCCGGGCTGGTCGGCGGTGCAACGGCCGGCCGGCAAAGCCGGCCGACCTTTTAACGGGCATCGCAAGCGATGCCCGAGGTCCTAGGACCAATTGCGTCTGGCGGCTCGGACGCCGCCGCTCATACGCTGAATTCCATGACAACGACGCAGACTGCCAGCGAGCGAATCACCGAGGAGGTCACCTCGTGGCCCGGTGTGGAAGCGGGTCCAGGAAGACGAGGTGAGTTCGCCTTCACCATCGGACGCCGGGAGCTCGGTCACCTGCACGGCGACCACGCCGCCCACTTCAGCTT
>Ga0126312_10002389_pt1 | contig 12557 bp, 15 predicted proteins | sample Plot104A_FD_92537 | JGI IMG/M metagenome (GOLD analysis project Ga0126312, IMG submission 92537) | Serpentine soil microbial communities from UC McLaughlin Reserve, CA, USA - Plot104A | ecosystem: Environmental > Terrestrial > Soil > Grasslands | place: USA: UC McLaughlin Reserve, Lake County... | reverse complement strand
GCGTCGTGCGAGCCGTTTCGGATGGCCTCGGCAGTGATGCGTGCCGCGCGCTCCCAGTCGCGGTCGTCGGTGTCGACCTCGAGAATGCTCTTGCCAGCGGCCCGCAGCTCCGTGAGGTAGGCGAGCTCGTGCGCGATTCCCTTGCGCCGAATCAGGTCCGCCTGCGGGTCGTCCGCATCGGGCCGAGCCAGCTCCCCGCGCGCGACAGCGATCCCGAGTGCGGCGAGGTGCTCGCACTCGAGGAAGTCGTTCAGGTGCGAGGGCGAAAATGCGCGCAGCGTTGTGTGCACCCTTCTATTGTCGCCCTCGCTGAGGACACCTCTTACATGGGCGAAGGCAACAGATTGACAACGCCATCCCATGGCGTTCGCGTGCCGACGGACGCCACATCATCCGCCGAGCCACGGGCTCCGGCGATCCTCGAGGAGGCGGAACGGCCCGATCTGCTATCGAGCTGCACAGGACGGGCCAGGATTGGGAGGCCCGCATTTGCACGGCTTTCCGTAGCAGGCCTGTAAGCCGGAGTGTCGTCTTAATAGTCGCTGGATTCGAGGCTGCCTGAAGCGAGGCCGATATGCCGACTTCCTCCACTACTGGCAAGTGCATCGGCGCTGGCGCCGCTCACTCTGCTGCGCCTCCGAGCGCGAACTTCTGCGCTCCCTCAGGGAGCGCGGGATCGACGACGTGAACCGGATGCGGCGGCGCCGGTCATCCTCCCTCTTGCCTTGTGCCGGCCGATCACCGCTCTGGACGTTCAGTGCGTCTTCGGCATCGGCGACATGCGGCATCCACTCACCAGCCACGGTTGAAAGGCGCCGATCTCACGCCCGTGCCAGAGTGCTCCTATGCCCGAGGACTACTTCGGCGAGCGCGTCGCGGCGCGGTACGACGAGACGTCCGGCGACATGTTCGACCCTGGCGTCGTCGAGCCGACGGTCGACTTCCTCGCCGAGCTCGCCGGCGACGGCGCTGCGCTCGAGCTCGGGATCGGCACGGGGCGGATCGCGTTGCCGCTCGCGCGGCGCGGGGTTCGCGTGCACGGGATCGACCTCTCGGAGGCGATGGTCGCGCGGCTGCGCGCGAAGCCGGGGGCGGAGGAGATCGGCGTCACGATCGGCGACTTCGCCACCACTACCGTCGACGGGACGTTCTCGCTCGCCTACCTCGTCTTCAACACGATCAACAACCTGACGACGCAGGACGAGCAGGTCGCATGCTTCCAGAACGTCGGGGCGCATCTGGAGCCCGGCGGGTGCTTCGTGATCGAGGTGGGCGTTCCGGCGCTCCAGCGGCTTCCGCCGGGCGAGACCGTCCGTCCATTTACCGTGACTCGGACGCGGCTCGGGTTCGACGAATACGACGTCGTGTCACAGGGGCTGATCTCTCACCACTACTGGCTCGTCGACGACAAGCTCGAAGGCTTGTCGATGCCGTTTCGCTACGTCTGGCCGTCGGAGCTCGACCTGATGGCGCGGCTCGCCGGGATGACTCTGCGCGAGCGCTGGAAAGACTGGAGGCGCGAGCCCTTCACCGCCGAGAGCACGAAGCACGTTTCTGTCTGGGAGAAGCCGCGCGCGTAGAGGGCCGGCGAGAAACTCACCCGCAAGGCGATGCCGCGCGAAACGCAAGCGCTGGGAGGACGCAGGGAGCGTTCGTAGCCGCAGGCTCCGGGTGCGACCGAGGACGCCCCAGCGCGCCGCGTTGCAGCCGGCAGCGCTGCGGAAGGACCTTCTGGCCAGCCCGTTCATCGATGAGTCTCGCCGGCTCCGGCCGTCTTCACTGCGACGACGCCAAACGACGAGAGGTGACTTCCGATGACGAAGGTTTTCGCAGGCATCACGACGTCCGTCGACGGCTACATCGCCGGCCCCAACGACGGCCCCGGCAAGGGGCTCGGCGAGGGCGGCGAGCGGCTGCACTACTGGGTTTTCGGCGGGCCCTGGACGTACGACAACGGACCGACGGGCGAGGCGACGGGCGAGGACGCGGCCTGGCTGCGTGAGGCGATGTCCAAGCTCGGCGCGGTCGTCGGCGGACGCTGGACCTACGAAGCCGCCGACCATTGGGGCGATCAAAACCCGTGGAGCGTGCCGTTCTTCATCGTCACGCACCGGCCCGAGGAAGAGCCGGCGGGCGGCGCGTTCACGTTCGTCTCGGGCGTGAAGGAGGCCGTCGACCGGGCCGTGGAAGCGGCCGGAGACAAGGACGTCCACGTGATGGGAGGCGCCGACGTCATCCGCCAGGCGCTCGAGGCCGGGCTCGTCGACGAGCTGACGATCATCGTCGCGCCGGTCGTTCTCGGCGGCGGGAAGCGCCTGTTCGACGGGTTCTCGACGTCGCTGGATCTGGAGCACCTCGGCGTGCGGCAGTCGCAGTTCGCAACGTTCATCGACTACCGCGTGAAGGGACAGTGACCGACGAGACTGCCGACGACGAGCTCGCGGGACGAGCTCGAGGACGGAACACTCGACCGGACGAGCTCGATCCGACTCTCGAGCCGCGGGACGACGGCGCAGACGACGAAGCCTGAGCGTCCGTGGGTCCCAGGCCGCCGATCTGCCTACGCCTCGAGCTGGTCGAGGAACGCCCGGGGCGTAAGGATCGGCAAGCGGTCGCCGAGGCCGAGCAGATGTGCATCTCCGGTGACGAGACGAACGTCCTCGGCAGCCGCGAGCGCAAGGAGGTAGTCGTCTCTCTCGTCAGGGGACCGAACAGGCGGAGGCGCTTCTGGGTCGGGGATGACATGGTCGTACGGCCGTGGCATCGGTCCGAGTGAGTGGCTGCGCGTCGTCGTGCACTATGAACAAGGACGCGGCCGAATCGCGACCGCGTTCGCACGGAGAGCCTTCCCATGAGCGTCAGAATCGCCGGAATCGACTTCGACAACGTCCTCTACGACGGCGACGTCGACGTCCTATACCTGACAGTCGGCGAGCCGCGACCGGCATCCGACTTCGACGCCTCGCCCGAAGGCGACTACGTTCGGTACGACGAACGAGGAGGGCTCTTCGGCGTCAGCATCGTCAACGCACGCCGACGCCTCGAGCGCGAGCGGAAGATCACGATCACGCTCCGCGGCCCAGCGAGTGGAGGTTCTCGACTTCGGCGACGTCCTCGCCCGCGCGTAGTCGGCCGTACGAAACCGCGCCGCGTTCGCTGATGTTCGTGCATGGACGCAGACATTCCCTCGACCACTCGCTCATGGCGCTCGAGCAGGACGTGCACGGGATGCTTTAGTTCGTCGCCCGCGAGCTCGACGTACACGAGGCGAGCCGGAGCGGCGGCCCATAGTCGCGAACATGCGCCGGCGGCAGCGGCGCTGAGGGCGGCGCCTCACGGCCGGACGAGCTGCTGTACACGCTGGTCAGGCGCCCAACTCGACGAAGCCGGCCGCAGCGAACTCGCCGCCGAACGCGAGCGCATCGTGCACTCGGAGCGAGCGCATCAGCGCGAAGCTCGTCGCATCGACGAAGCTGTACTCGCGTTCGTCCCGATGTCGTAGCCATGAGAGCGCCTCGTCTTCGAGCTCCGGCGAGATCCGCATGACTCGAAGTCGCGCAGTCTGCTCGATGAGGTCGAGGAAAGCGACCGCACTTCGGTGCCCGCGTCTTCGTCGGAGGAGTGTCCATGTCTCATCGTGCACGTGGTTCGATGACAGCAACCGCTCGGACGCGTGCGCTTCAATGAGGCGCGACGCGTCGACGTGATGACGATCTGAGCGCGCGGTTAGCGCGGCCCAGAAAGACGTGTCGACGAAGATCAATCGCGCGAGCCGTAAACGACGTCGTCAACGCTCACGGAATCGTCTGGACTCCCTTCGTCTATCCCAACCAGCTGCCAGAGCGGGTCTTCGTGAAGCGCCGGCAGCGGCTCCAGCCGCTCGCGGACGTAGCGGCGGATGAGCGCTGCCTTCGACGTTCGCTCGCCACGAGCTTGCCGCTCGAGAGCAGCGTCGAGATCCTCTTCGATCATGATCTGGAGCCGCTTCATACCCAGATCTTACGTCACCTGTGGCGAGTGATGTAATGGCCACGCCAGCCATGGCTCTCCATGAACAATCATTGACGCGAGGTCTGCGTCGCCGAAAGGGAACGAGCGCTACGCCGCCGCGCTGACGCGCGGCGCGAGGCTCAGCACGCGGAAGCACCGCTCGAGCGTCTGGATGTCGCCCTCGATCCGGACGCGACCGGTGTCGACCGCCTCCCGCGGGGCGAGCTCGCCAGTCCCGAGCGGGAAGAACGTCTCCATGTCCGTCTCGAGCACGAGGTCGGCGTCGTCGGCGGCTCCGACCGACGCATCAAGCGCTCCGTCGACGATGCGCGCCGTGAACGCGTCGTCGTCGATCTTCAGCACGTACGTCTCGGTGAGGCCGCGCGCGGCTGCCGGATTGAACATGGCCGGCAGCGCGTTGACGCCCCACTCCGGGTAGAGCTCGTCGTCGTCCTTGGGCGGGCCGAGCGTGCGTGCGCCCCAGCGCGCGAGCGCGTACAGCGCCTCGTTGAGCCCCTTGCCGTACTCCGTCAGCTCGTAGACCGTCACCGGCGTCGGCGGCGGGAGCTTCCGCTTCTGCACGACGCCGCAGCTCTCGAGGTCGCGGAGCCGCGCGGCGAGGATGTTCGTGCCGATCCCGGGAAGGCCGTGCGCGAGGTCCGTGTAGCGCTTCGGGCCGTGCATGAGCTCCCGGATGACCAGCAACGACCAGCGTTCCCCGACCTGCGAAAGCGCGTGGGCGATCGGGCAGTACTGGTCGAATCGCTTCATCGCTGCGGATAGTAGCGCACATACTTGCGGGATACAAGATCGAACTTGCATTTTGAAAGTTCGTCCTGTAAGGTCGCAACCTTCAAGTATGCGAGTGAAAGGAAGAACACCATGATCGCAGAGACACGACGGAAGTGGTTCGCGCTTGCGCTGCTGCTCGCCGTCCAGTTCATGGTCGTGCTCGATATCGCGATCGTGAACGTCGCCCTTCCGTCGATCCAGATCGACCTCGGGTTCTCACAAGAGGACCTGCAGTGGGTCGTGAGCGCGTACGCGCTCCTGTTCGGCGGCTTCCTCCTACTCGGCGGGCGCGTGGCCGACCTCGTTGGCCGCCGGCGCGTCTTCCTGGTGGGGATCGCCGTCTTCAGCATCGCGTCGCTCCTCTCGGGGTTCGCCTGGAGCGAGGGCGCGTTGATCGGGGCGCGGGCCCTGCAAGGGCTCGGTGCCGCAATGATCACGCCGGCTGCGCTGTCGATCCTGACCACGACCTTCGCCGAGGGCAAGGAGCGAAACACCGCCCTGGGCGCCTGGGGCGCAGTCGGGGCGTTCGGCGCGGTCGCGGGCGTCCTCCTCGGAGGCATCCTCACCGACGCGCTGAGCTGGGAATGGATCTTCTTCGTCAACGTGCCGGTCGGCGTGCTCGGCTTCGTGCTCGCTCCGATCCTGCTGACGGAAAGCCGTGACGCACGCGCGAAGAGCTTCGATATCCCGGGCGCGACGCTCGTAACAAGCGGCCTGGTCACGTTCGTCTACGCGATCACGCAGGCGAACGGCTACGGCTGGACGTCGATCGAGACGATCGGCCTCTTCTCGGCCGCGGTTGCGCTCCTCGTCGCGTTCCTCGTCTGGGAGGCCCGGGTGGCCGAGCCGCTCGTGCCGTTCTCGATCTTCCGGCTGCGGACGCTCGTCGGCGCAAACGTCGCCGGGCTCATCCTCGGCACGGCCAGCTTCTCGATGTTCCTGATGCTGACGCTGTACATGCAGCAGGTGCTCGGGTATTCGGCGATGAAGACGGGGCTGGCGTATCTCGCGGTCGCCGGTACGGCGATCCTCTGGTCGGCGGTCGCCGCGCAGGTCGTCACCCGGCTCGGCGTCAAGCCGGCGCTCGTGATCGGGATGACCGCGCTTTCTGCCGGCTTGCTCTACTTCACGCAGGTATCGGTGGACGGGTCGTATCTCGGTGATCTCCTCCCCGGCTTCCTGTTGATCGCGGTCGGCCTCGGCTTCTCGTTCGTGCCGATCTCGATCGCCGGGCTCGCCCGCGTGAAGCCGGCGGAGGCGGGACTCGCGTCCGGGCTGCTCAACACGTCGCAGCAGATCGGCGGAGCGCTCGGCGTCGCCGTGCTCACCGCAATCGCGACCGCGACGACGAGCGACGCGATCGGGTCCGGTTCGACGGTGCCCGTCGCGCTGACGGGCGGGTTCGAGCGGGCGTTCATCGCGGCGACGGTGGTCGCGCTCGCCGGCATCCTCGTCGGGCTGTTCCTGATTCGGCGCGAGGACCTCGTCCAGACGGAAGAGGGCGTCGAGGCGCAGCCGCTGCTCGAGGCAGCCTAAGTTCGGCTCGCAAGGGGGCCGGCGTCTCGCGCGCCGGCCCCCTTTTGCTGTCTAAGACGGCGTCGCGCAGATCACGACAGCGTTCAGGCTCCAGTTCGCGCCGACGCTGTCGAGCTCGCGCGCGCTCGCCCGCCATGTCGTCTCGTTCTGCAGGTAGCTCGCCGAGATCGCGACGTCGGCCTGGTTCGCCGGCACGACCGCCGCACCGCCGCCGATCGCGATCTTCCCCGCGGGGCAGGCCGCAGTCAGGCTCCTCGTGGCGACGGAGTTGATCACGCCGGTCTCGAACACCTTCTGAAGCCCGCTGACGCTGGCAGGGCCGGCAGGCCCCTGCGGCCCCGCGGGTCCTGCCGGGCCTCCGGCGCCGACCGGGCCGACCGGTCCTTGCGGGCCGCGTGGGAGCTGGCCTCGCTTGAAGTCGATCGCGAGTAGCGAGCGATTCCTGACCTTGGCGCTCGTGACGGCGCCTGTCTTGAGCTGGAGCGTCCCGACCGAAGAGCGTGGCGGGACGAGATCCCGCGCCGCCTGGCCGAGCGGCGTCGAGCCGAGCAGCGCAACGACAAGCGCGCAGCTCGACAGGACGATGGGCAACCGCTGTCTCATCGCGTGTCCTCCTGTCTCGACCGCCGGATTGTGACCGCCGGCGAGGACGAGACAGGCGGCTACGCCGCGACTTGAACCGCTGCTGCTGCGGTGCGATGCACGGCTTCGATCGCGTTGCCGTCGAAGTCCGCGATCCTCGCCGCGTAGTAGTCGCGGTTGTACTCGTCGCGGACACCCGGCTGGGCCAGGCTGCGCGCACCCGAGGCAAGCGCGGCAGTGTGGAAGGCGACGACGGCCGCTTCGTCGGGAACGGCGAGCGCCACATCGATCGCGCCCGCGAACGTCGACTCGACGACCCAGAACGAGCTCGGGTGCGACTCGACGCCGAAGTACGCGCGGCGGCGGTCGGGCCAATCGAGCAGGATCCGGAAGCCGAGCGGCGCGAGCGCGTCCGCGTAGAACCGCTTGCCGACCTCGTAATCGCGAACCGGAACGGTCAAGTGGTCGATCTCCATGCTGCGAGACAATAGAACGATCGTTCTCTTTTGTCAAGTCCTTCGGTAGAAGTACGTCGGCGGGCCGTCTATAATCGAACGATCGTGCTGATGACCAAGGGAGAGCGGACCCGCAGAACGATCCTCGGCGCCGCGGCGGCGCTGGCGACTCAGGAGGGGCTCGAGCCGCTGTCGATCGCGCGGCTCGCCGAGGCGACCGGGATGAGCAAGAGCGGCCTCTTCGCGCACTTCGGCTCGAAGGAGGAGCTGCAACTGGCGACCGTCGACCACGCCGCCGCGCTGTTCGTCGCGGAGGTGATCGCGCCGGCGCGCGAGGCGCCGCGGGGGCTCGCGCGCGTGTGGGCGCTCTGCGACCGGATGCTCGACTACGCCGAACGGCAGGTGTTTCCCGGCGGCTGCTTCTTCGCCTGCACCGCGTTCGAGTTCAACAACCGACCGGGGCCGGTGCGCGACCGGATCCAGGAGATGCTCGGCAGCTGGCTCTCGTACCTCGAGCACGCGGTCGAGCAGGCGCAGGACGCGGGTGAGCTCGACCGCGGTGTGAGCGCCCGCGAAATCGCGTTCCAGCTCGACGCCTTCGCGCAGTCGGCGAACGCGCGGTTCCAGCTCTTCCGCGACTCACGCGTGTTCGACGAGGCGCGGCGCGCGGTCCGCGAACGGCTCGAGAGCTTGCGTCCAGCACGCGCGGCGTAAAGAGGCCCGGCCGATCTCGCGATTTCCAACGCCGCCCGACTGTGCGCGTCGGGCTCCGAAGGAGCCCCGGAGTGGTCTCGAGCGCGCGATCACGGCAGACTGTCTGCGAAGGGAGGAGTCGTCACAGCGGGCACAGAGTCGAACGGGACAGACAGGCGGCGGCCGGCGCAGAGTCCGGCCAGCACGGCTGGAGCCCCGCGGCCGCGCTTTCGCTTCTCCTGGCGCTGGATGGTGCTCGCTCTCGCGCTGCTCGCGCTGAACATCTGGGCAGGCTCGCGCACGCTCCACGAGCCGACTCGCATCCGCGTCCCGTACAGCCCGTTCTTCCTCCGTCAAGTGCGGACAGGCGGAGTCGTCTCGATCGCCTCCAAAGGGACCGCGATCCAGGGAACGTTCCGCCGGCCGCAGTCGTACGACGACTCGAAGCCGACGACCAGCTTCAAGACCGAGATTCCCGCCTTCGCGGACACGACCGGGCTCTCGCGGCTCCTCCAGCGGAAGGGCGTGGTGGTGAACGCCGAACCACTCGACACCGGTCCCCCGTTCTGGCAGAGCGTCGTCGTCAGCTTCCTGCCGACGATCCTCCTGGTCGGGCTCCTCGTCTGGTTGATGCGGCGGGCTGGGAACGTCCAGAACCTGCTCGGTGCGTTCGGCCGTTCCCGGGCGCGCCGCTACCAGCCGTCGGCCGAGCGCGTCACGTTCGCCGACGTCGCCGGGATCGACGAGGCGAAGGCGGAGCTCTCGGAGGTGGTCGACTTCCTGCGGCACCCCGAGAAGTACAGCCGGCTCGGCGCCCGCATCCCGCACGGCGTCCTCCTCGCCGGCCCGCCCGGCACCGGCAAGACATTGCTCGCGCGTGCCGTCGCCGGTGAGGCCGACGTGCCCTTCTTCTCCTTGTCGGCATCAGAGTTCGTCGAGGCGATCGTCGGCGTCGGCGCATCTCGCGTCCGCGATCTCTTCGAGCAAGCGAAGCAGGCGGCGCCGGCGATCATCTTCATCGACGAGCTGGACGCGATCGGTCGTTCCCGCACCTCGGGAGTCCCCGGGTTCAGCGGAGGCAGCGACGAGCGCGAGCAGACGCTGAACCAGATCCTCACCGAGATGGACGGCTTCGATCCGTCCACGAACGTGATCGTGATCGCGGCGACGAACCGGGCGGATGTGCTCGACGCGGCGCTCCTCCGCCCCGGCCGGTTCGACCGGCGCGTTGCCGTCCAACCTCCGGACCGCGTGGGGCGCAGGAAGATCCTCGAGGTACACGCACGCCGAGTGAGGCTCGCCGAGTACGTCGACCTCGAACGGATCGCGGCGGCGACGCCCGGCATGGTCGGCGCTGACCTTGCGAACCTCGTCAACGAGGCCGCCCTGCTCGCGGCGCGCGAAGGACACGAGAGCGTGACAGACGACGATTTCAGCGATGCGCTCGAGCGGATCGTCCTCGGCGCCGAGCGCAAGGTGATGTTGAGCCCCGCCGATCGGCGGCGCACGGCGTATCACGAGGCCGGGCACGCGATCGTTGGCATGGTCACGCCAGGCGCCGACCCGGTGAGGAAGATCTCCATCATCCCGCGCGGCCTCTCGCTCGGGGTCACGTTCTCCGCGCCGGAGGCCGATCGCTTCAACTACGAGCGGCGAGAACTACTGGCGAAGGTGAAGGTCGCTCTCGGCGGCCGCGCGGCGGAGGAGATCGTCTTCGACGAGATCTCGACCGGGGCCGAGTCCGATATCCAGCAGCTGACGCAGATCGTCCGCCAGATGGTCGGGCGCTGGGGGATGAGCCCGTCCGTCGGGCCGCTCGCGGTCATTCCGACCGACGGAGCAGGCCCGCTGCTTCCCGGCGCGGCCGAGGTCTCGGAGCGGACGCGCGAGCTGATCGACGAGGAGACGCGTCGCATCGTCGAGGAGGCGCATCAACAGGTCGTTGAGCTCCTCCGTCGAAACCGCGACAAGCTCGACGCTCTCACCGAGGCGCTGCTCGAGAAGGAGTCGCTCGACGAGGACGAGGCGTACGCCGTCGCCGGAGTCGAACGCGTCGCCCCGGCGGCCCCGGAGGTCGCCCCCTCCCCCGTCGCGGGCTGACCGCGGCGAACGCTGGAGACCTCTGTCTCACCGGCGCGACGTTGGCTCGACGGCAGCTAGCCCGAGCCACGCGGCGAGGTCGTCGAGCTCGGCCTGCACGGCCGTGCTGATCGCGCGGGTGAACTTCACATCCTCGTGGATCGCATTCACCCGCAACACCGACGCCTTGCGGTCGGCCGTAGCGTCGACCTTTCCGACGAGGCGGTCGCCGTGGAGGATCGGGAGAGCGAAGTAGCCCCAGCGCCGCTTCGCCGCCGGCTTGTACATCTCGAGGGTGTACTCGAAGTCGAAGAGCTCCTGAGCACGCACGCGGTCGTAGACGAGCCGGTCGAACGGCGACAGCAGCGCCGTCCGCCCCTCGAGCTCGCCGTCGAGAGCGGCCGGATCGACCCGCCACTCCCCCTTCGTGCCCTCGACGACCGCCGGCTCGCCGGCCTCGCCGACGTCGACCGGCTCGAGCGGCATCGCGGTGGTTTTGCGCCGCGCGATCCCGAGCGAGGCGAGCCGCCGTTCGTTCTTGGTGCGCTCGGCTTCCTCGACCGACGGCACGACCACGTCCGCCGGGTACACGCGCTCCGCGACGTCCCACAGCCGCTCGCGGCCGACACGCCCAGCGATCGCGATCTCGCCGCGCATCATCAGGAACTCGAGCATCTGGGTCACGTTGCGGTTGTTCGTCCACCCGGACGACGCCCACGGCACCACGCACGTGTCCGGGATGTCGCGTGAAGTCAGTGGCCCGGACTCGCCGAGCAGGTCCAGGACGTCGCGCCGGAATCGGTCGTTGTCGCGCAGCCACGCCCGGTTCCCTTCGCGCGTGGGCCACTCGGCCGCACCCGCCAGATACAGACCGAGATCGCGCATCGGCCGCACCAGCGCGTTGTGCTCGAACAACGTCCGCTCGTGCTCCAGCGCGTGCTTCAGACCGGCCGGCTGATATGTCGAGCCGAGGCGGCTCCACGCGACGAGGTCCGCACTCGGCGCGATCGCCGCGGTCGGATCGATCTGCAGCACGGTCAGCCGCTGCACGACGGCGAGCAGCTCGGTCGGACGCGGTGCGTCCAGCAACTGCGCGCGCACTGCGATGCGGCGCGCCTGCGCTTTGCTCAGCCGGTGCACGGTGGGGAAGCTACGTCAGCGTTATCGGAGCCGGGTCGCCCGTCAGCCGCGTGACATGCGGTCGATGCAGACGGCCACAGTGAGGATCAGCGCTTCGTCCTGCCCCGGCGCGATCTCGATGCCGTAGGTGTCCCTGACCCGGAACCAGCGCTTGGACACCTCGGCCACCTTCGCGCCGCCCCGCTCGATCTTGTACTCGTGGTCGACGATGTTCCCCTTCGCCTCGATGTCTTCGCCTCCGTCGACATCGATCGAGAAGCGTTCGCGCAAAGGAGTGATCAGCGCCTTCTTGATGGTCGCCACCGTCCGCCCGCCCCGCTCGATCTCCATCGTGTCGCGCACGCGGAGCTTCTTCTCCTGCACCGTGAACAGCTCCGCTCCCGACTGATCCTCGAGCACGAGCGTGTCCCTGAGCCGCAGCGCCTTGCCGTCCACCTTGAAGGCACGCTCGCCGGCTTCGTTCTCGATCCAGAAGTCGTCGCCGACCGCGAACAGCTTCTCGCGCATCCGGTACTTCGTCCCGCCGTCGTCACGTCTGCCTCGCAATAGCGGCATGCCGTTCCCTCCTCCCGGTCGAGTGCACGGTACGGCGCTCGGGGGCGATCCTAACGCGACGCTTCGGTCGCACTGCGAGACTGAACGCGTGACGTGGTGGCAGTGGATCGTGCTCGGACTCGGCGTGCTCGCGATCGTCTGGCTCGCGCCCGTCGTCGCGCTGCTGTCGCTCGGCCGCCGCCGGGAAGCACGAGCGCTTGCCGCCTTCATCCCGGATTGCATCGTGCTCGTCGGCCGCCTCCTCGCCGACCCGCGCGTGCCCCGCCGGCGCAAGCTCCTGCTCGCGGCGCTCGTGGGCTACCTCGCCCTCCCGTTCGACCTCGTCCCCGACTTCATTCCGGTCGCGGGGCAGCTCGACGACGTCCTGGTCGTCGCCCTCGTCCTCCGCCGCTTCCTCCGCTCCGGCGGCGACCGCCTCGTTCGCGAGCACTGGCCGGGGGGCGAGCAGTCGCTGCAGCTCGTCCTGCGGGTTGCTGGCAGCTAAGACGCCACAACCGCACGCCGTAGGCGGGCTGAAATCACGCAACCGGTGGAACGCCCTGAGGTATGCAGGCGCGTCGAACGCAGCCAGCCGAGACCCACAAAGCAGCGCTCCTTGCGGCACTCACTGCAGCGGTCGTGCTCGCTCCGACCTTCTGGTTCATCGGCGTTCTCCACTTCGGGTTCGTCACCGCACCCGATCCCACCAGTGGCCAAATGATCAGGTACATCTTCTGGACCTCGTTGCCGGGCGTC
>Ga0126312_10002388_pt1 | contig 12558 bp, 13 predicted proteins | sample Plot104A_FD_92537 | JGI IMG/M metagenome (GOLD analysis project Ga0126312, IMG submission 92537) | Serpentine soil microbial communities from UC McLaughlin Reserve, CA, USA - Plot104A | ecosystem: Environmental > Terrestrial > Soil > Grasslands | place: USA: UC McLaughlin Reserve, Lake County... | reverse complement strand
TCCTCGAGCGGCAGGCGCAGGTCCTGGACGCGGCCGTTCGAGCGCACCAGCACCGCCTCCTCGGCCATTTTCGGGCCGATTGCGGTGGCCGCGTCGAGCCCCGTGGCGCCCGCCGGGAGTTCAAGTTCGGACGAATCGGGAAGGATCACCCGCATGGACGAGACGGTACCGCAGCACCCGCGCGACGACGATCGCAACGAGGAGGCCGAAGGGACTCCAATTCCGGACCCCGAGGAGGAAGACACGACCGCCGAGGACGATCCACAGGCGGACTGACGGAAGGAGGAGCTCATGGGTAAAGGCATTCGCGAGGTCATGACCTCGAAGGTGTGTTCGATCGACGCCGAGAAACGCGTCGCCTATGCGGCGAAGATGATGCGCGACGAAGACGTCGGACTCGCGCCGATCGTCGAGGGTGATCGCCTGGTCGGCACGCTTACCGACCGCGATATCGCGATCCGCGTTGTCGCGGAAGGCAGAGATCCCGAGTCGACGAAGGTGCGGGACGTCGCGTCCACCGATCTCGTCACAGTCGACCCGCAGCAGGATCTTGACGAGGCGCTCAGACTGATGGCGCAGCACCAGGTGCGGCGGATTCCCGTCGTCGAAGAGGACGGCCGACTGGTCGGTGTCGTCGCCCAAGCGGATGTCGCGCGCGAGGCAGACGACCGCCAGACAGGCGAGGTCGTCGAGCAGATATCGCGGTAGTCAAACGCCAGAAGGCCGAGAATCCTCGGCTTGGGGATTCTCGGCCGGCTTTCGATTCCGACTCTGAGTGACTACGGCCACACGGGACCCGTGCCCACGAACATGGCAAGGGTCATGAGCGCCGCAGCGATGACTACCGCATGAGCGTTCACCGGGACCTCCCTTCGATGGATCAGTTGCGGGACAGTCCCGGGCCCGGGAGGCCTTAGTATAAGAGGGCACGGGCCTTGCCGAGACGAAAGTCAACACATGTAGACGACCCGGCTGCGGTCGGCCGACGCCTCAAGGAAGCGCGCGAGCGCGCCGGGTTGAGCCAGCGGCAGCTGTCCTTCGACGGCTGCTCTCCCGCCTACATCTCGCGCATCGAGGCGGGCGAGCGCATCCCCTCTCTCCAGCTGTTGCGGGAGATGGGCCGACGGCTCGGCGTCAGCGAGGACTGGCTCGCGACCGGGCTTGACCGAGACCTCCTAGCCGAAGACCGGACGTTGCTCGACGCCGAGATCGCCCTACGGTTCAGCGAGATCGATTCGGCCGAAAAGCTCTACAACCAGGTTCTCGAGGCCGCATCGACCAATAACGAGCGGGCTCGAGCACTCGCTGGGATCGGCCAGATCGCCTTCGAGCGCGGGAATCCTCGCCGCGCGGTGCAGTGTCTCGAACAGGCACTCTCCGTCTCGCGAACCGACGCCACCGAGCAGCCGTCAGTGGCCGACACCCTCGGGCGAGCGTACGCGATGCTCGACGACCTCGAGCCGGCGATCCGGCTCTTCCGTCAGTCGCTCGAGCGGGCGAATCAGCGCAAGAACTCCCCCGAGGCGGTGCGGTTCGGTGTCCTGCTTGCCAACGCCTACATCGACAACGGCGAGTTCGGCGAGGCCGAGGAGGTCCTCAGGGACACGATCAAGAAAGCCGAGAACGCGCGCGACCCCGTGTTTCGGGCGCGCATTTACTGGTCGCTCTCCCGGCTACATACGCTCCAGGGTGAGGGGACCACCGCCGCGCGTTACGCCCGCAAGGCGCTCGAGCTGCTCGAGCTGACGGAGCATACGACCTACGCGGCCCGGGCGCATCAGCTCCTGGCACATGTCGAGCTCGACCGCGGGAACGCAAGCGAGGCCCTCAACGTGTTGGACAGTGGACTGCCGCTCGTACAGGAGGCCGGAAACCGGGTCGACGAGGCCCTCTTCCAGCTCGAACGGGCCCGTGCCCTTGTCCAGCTCGACCGCCGTGAGGAAGCTATGCAGCTCGCACGCTCGAGTGCAGCGCTCCTTGAGGAAGCCAGTCCTGGTGACGCTGGGCGCGGACACGCGGTGGTCGCAGAGGTCTACGAGGGGCTGGGCGACCGTGCACGGGCGATCGAGACGTACGAGCGCGCTGCCGAGTTCCTCTCTGTCAGCCCGAGCCGCTACCTCCTCGAGGTCTATGCAAAACTCGCCGACCTGCTCGAGGCCGAGGGTCGGAAAGACGATGCGCTCGAGGTACTCAAGAAGGCGGTCGCGGCTCAGGGCCGCACCGGCGCGCTCCAGCACCAATAGGGCCTTAAAGGCTCGAAAAACCCGCAGACAAGTAAGGGTTTCGGCCCTTTTCGGGCTATTTGGGGTGTTATCTGCGAAGGGGGCGGTCGCCGTCGTTGATTCGGACTCAGCCTCGAGACAATTCATTGCGGCCACGGCTCTGGGACTCGCGCTGGTCGCGACCGGAGTCGCCACGGCCTACTCGAAGCCGACGCTTCGTGCGTTCACACCGGAGGCGGACACATACGTCAGCGCTGCGCAGCCGGACCAGAACTTCGGCGCCTCAAAGGTGCTCCGCACCGACGGCTCGCCGAAGCAGACCGTCTACTTGAAGTTCCGGCTCAAGCGGCTGAAGGGGAAGATCTCGAGCGTGACGCTCCTCCTCCACGCCCGGACCGGGGCTCGGGCGAGTTACCACGTCCGGCGGGTCGATCGGAGCGAATGGCGGGAGCGCGAAGTGACGTTCGAGAATGCACCGCGCCTGTCCTTGCGCTACACCTCGTCCAAGCCCGTGCAGCGGGGTGCCTGGAGCGCCGTTGACGTCAGCTCCTTCGCGATCGACGACTTGCCGTGGGTGAGCCTCGCGATAACGACGAGAAATCCGTTCGGCGTCGCCTTCGAGAGCCGCGAGTCGAGCCAGGGCCCGAGGCTCGTCCTCAAGACCGACGGGCAGGGGCCGGAGGGGCCAGCGCCGTCTTCGTAGAATCGTCGGGTGCGCCCCCGGCCGGCACGACTCGACCGGCTGCCTCCGCAGTACTTCACGGCGCTCCTTGCCCGGGTCGCGGCCGCAGCTGAGGCGACGGGTGACCCGCTCGTGGATCTCGGCCGCGGAAATCCGGAGGTCGGCCCGCCGCCGCACGTCGTCGAGCGGCTCGTCGAGGTGGCGCGCGAGCCGCGGGCGCACGGTTACCCGCCGTTTCGGGGCCTGCCGGCGCTGAGGGAGGCGATCGCCGATCGCTACCGCACCGTCTACGGCGTCGAGCTCGATCCGGAGACCGAGGTCGCGGTCGTCCCGGGAACAAAGACGGCGCTCGTCGAGCTGGCGATCGTGCTCGCCGAGCGCGGAAGCCGGGTGTTGCTTCCCGATCCCGGCTACCCCGACTATCCCTCCGGCGTCGCTCTGGCCGGGGCGAGCCTCGAGCCGTTGCTCCTCGACCCCGATCGCGGCTGGGGCCCGGTTTGGGACCAGGCGCCTCGGACCGACGTCGCCGCCGTCTACCTCAACTACCCCTCAAACCCGTGCGCAGTCGCAGCGGCGCCGGGCGTTTTCAGCGACGCGGTGCGCTTCGCCGAGGAGACCGGCGCTGCGATCGTCCACGACTTCGCCTACGGCGACCTCGTCTTCGACGGGCGTCGCCCCGAGAGCTTCCTCGCCACCGAGCACGCCAAGGCGCACGGCGTCGAGATGTTCTCGATGTCGAAGACCTACGGGATGGCGGGGTGGCGCCTCGGCTTCGTCGTCGGCAACGCAGAGATCGTCGAGCGGATCGATTTGATCCAGGATCATGCGCGGGCCGGCATCTTCGTCGCCGTGCAGGAGGCGGGGATCGCGGCGCTGACTGGGCCGCAGGAGTCGGTGGCCGAGCGGCGCGACACCTACCAGCGGCGGCGTGACCGCGTGCTCGAGGCTCTGGCGGCAACGCGTGTGCCCGCGCCTGTCTGCGAAGGGACGTTCTACCTCTGGATTCGACTGTCCGACGACGTGTCGCTGGAGCGCCTACTCGAGGAGCATCGTGTGGCAGTCGCTCCGGGCGAGGGCTTCGGCGCCTCGGGAGCAGGTTGGGCGCGGTTGTCGGTGGCAGTCACGGACGAGCAGCTCGAGCAGGGACTCGAGCGGCTCGCCCGTGCGCTCGCTTAGGAGGGTTTGACGAAACACAGTCCGAGCCGCAGGGGTGCGAGCGGCGTTCCGCCAAACCCTCCTAGATCGTCAGCGACCCTCGGCAGGTACCGCCGGCCGTAGCTCGGGCAACGGCGACGATGCGGTCCGGCCCGGCGGGGTTCCGGATGCGCCGATTGATCTCAAAAGAGCCGCTGGGCGGCCTCGTGATTCGCGCGCCACGGAACACAACGGCACCGTCCCTGCTGATGACGACGTTCCAGCGCCGGCCCGATACGTTCTGGTCGACCTCGAACTCGACCTCGATCAGGCCGTCGTCGTGCTTCGCCTTCAGCTTCCAGTTCGTCCCGTTCGAGCACTTGCCGGTCTTGATCACACCGGGATCGCCCTTGGCGGGAGCGACGCCCGGAAGCGCCGCTGCGAGGAGCAGCGAGGTGAGCAGAATCAGCGTTCGCATGGATCCCCTTTCGGCTTCTTCGACGCTAGGGGAACCCGGGCAACGCCTTGGCGAGGGCTTGGTTAAGCCTTGTCCAAACCTCTGGCAAGCCCGGCCAGGGTCTCCTTCATCACCTGCTCGGAGCTGTTCTCGAAGCGGAAGTGATATGCGCCGAAGCCGAAGACGCGGATTCGCGCGCGTTCGTCGACGTATTTCGCCCGCCACCGGTTGACCTCGCTCCGCGGCCACCTGTTGACGTTGCCGCCGAGGCCGGGCGCGAGATGCCAGCCCGGCGTCATGCCGACCACATACTGGTCGGCGAGCTCCTTGCGAATCGAGCCGCCGCGGGCAAGGAGCCGCTGCTCGGCGGCTAATGCCTGGGCCGCGTCCTCCGGGTTGCCGCTGAAGGCCGGATATTCCTCGCCGGCAAGGGCGAACGCCGCGCTGTGCAGCGCGCGCCAGAACGCCCTCAACTCAGCGTCGACACGCAGACCGGCGATGCGGAGCCCGTCCCTGGAGGCCCACACGAATCCGATCCGCGGCCCGTCGGCGAACTCGCTCCGGCCGAAGTTGAGACCGTGGAGCGCGCCGCGCGTGAACTCGCGCCACGGACGTCCCTGGCCGCCGCTGAGTTCCGCGACGAGCTCGTCCAGCTGCCACGCGTCGACTCGCACGCCTTCGCCCTCGGCGATCCGCACCTCGTCTCGAAACCGCCGGCCGAGCTCGCGGCCCCAGGCGATCCGCTCACGGGCCGGGAGTCCGAGTACCGCGCCGAGAGACGGGAGCTTGCCGGCGTACTTCGGCTCGTCAGCGTCCTCGACCCGGCGCCGGTTCCAGAACGAGGTCGGCTTGATCGGGAACAGGGGCGCGTACCGGCCGCGCGTCAGCGCCTGAACCTGGCGGCTCACGGGGGCGTTCACGCCGTAGCTGCCGACGTAGATGCGCGTCCCTGTCGGCGTCCGCGTCGTCTTGATCGCGCGAATCAGCTTCGGCAGGTCGTCAGGCTCGAAGTACGAGAGGAGGAGGAGGCGTGCGATAGGACTTCGTCACCTACCTACTCCGAGTCGATTTTCGTGGCCGGCGGCACGGCGAGACTGTACTTACGTGCGGAGCGACACCGTTGCCGGCTTTGCCGGCGTCCGGCGAGTCAAGCTCCGTGGCCGGCGCCGTAGTGCGCCTGTGCTCGCGCTGAGCTCAAGAGCGACGGGTAAAGGGCGACCGCCTTGCTGACGCTCCCGTGGCCGGTCCAGCGGTGGCGCCCGAGAGTCTGTCGACATCGGCCGTCATGCCGGTGTCGCGAACCGTCCGACCGCGCCGGCACTGAGCCCGCGCCCCGAGCAACGGAGCAGTCACTTCGCAGCGACAGTGACGTGCGATCGCGCCGCGCCGGCGTTCGACCGGCGGCCGGTCGCGATCCGGCACTTCGTACGGAGCGTGGTAACGACGGTATCCCGCCTTAGCCCGGCGGCGTTGCAGCGTTGGTCATCCACGATCATCGCGGAGCCGCTTGCAGAGAAGACGCATCTCGCGGTTATGGCTGAAGCATCAGCGAACTGCGCCAGAGTTTCGCGCGGCAGGCAGCAGCCGGCCTCACGACCTGCGCTCGCTGCGGCCGACCAATCGACCCGAGCGCGCCGTGGGATCTCGATGGTGTTGGCCTTACGACGGACTCGCGGTACCCGCCGCGACGACCTCCTCCGCGGTTGGCCGCTCCCACTCCGATCTGAGGAGCGCGTACTCCACGTCGCCCTCCTCCTCGCCCTCGATGTAGTCGGGCCACGGCTGGTGAAAGGTCCGCACGAACTTCAGCCCTGCCTTCTCCATCACGCGTCGCGACGCGACGTTCACGACCATCGTGGACGCGACCACACGTTGGACGCCAAGCTCGGCGAAGCCCTTATGGATTAGTGCCCGTGAGCCTTCAGTGGCATATCCCTTGCCCCAGGCGGATCTGCGCAGGCGGTAGCCGAGCTCGACCTCGCCGGGGGGAGCACCTTCGGCTGGTCGAAAGTGGAACCAACCCACGAATCGGTCGGTCGACTTCTCTACCGCGGCCCAGAAGCCATAGCCTGCGTAGCGCTCGTAGTAGTCGAGGAACGCCGGCAGAACCTCGTTCTCGATCTCGTCGCGCGCCGTCGGCCGACCGCCGTTTATGAATCGCATCACGTCCGGATCGCTGTCGAGCTCGACAAGATTCTCGACGTCGTCGTCGGTGAACCGTCGCAGCTCCAACCGCTCGGTTTCGAGAAAGATTTGCATCGACGGATTCTGCCCGTATTTGAGAGCGGGCCAGGCTCGTCCCAAACGGACTGGTCGCTGAACCGCTCGCTCTCTCTGACTCGCGCGACGTGCTCCCCGAGGAACCGGCGCCTATTCGCCGGCCGTGCTTCCGAGGATCTCAGCGCGGCGACTCGCTCGTTTACTAGCCGGGCGTATGCGTCTTCAACGACCGTGATGCAAGACAGGGATGGTGTCAATTCGGCGGGCAATAATGAGAGCTTCGGCTCTTGAGCTCTCGAAGCAAGACGAACCGGTCCCGATGCGAGAGCGATCCGCGCAGCACTTCAACTGTCAAAGTCCAGTCGGGGCGTCCGGACGGAAGTGCGGTGACTAGGCCGCAAGGAGGCGTGTGACATCTACCTCACGGGGGACACGCTCTCGCGCAGCAAGTGCCCCTGCGTGCGATGTGTGCGGTGCGCCTCGTGCTCGAGGCGAGCGACGGCGGCTCGTCTGGGACAGCGGGGTCGGCGGAGACCTCGTGGTCGCCGACCTGTGCGCCCGCTGCGCCGCCGAATCTGACCGCCTACTCGAGTTGTACGGCGGGCGCGGCCGCGATGCGGTGACGCTCACGCAGCAAGGCCCTGTCTCAGTGGCCGCCCGGGCATCGGTGCGACGAGTTGTCGGCGTGGTCGTACGCGGCCTCGTCTACGTCCTGATCGCTTTGGCAGCGTTTGCCGTCGTCACCTTGATCACCGCGCGGAATTAGCCCTTCGTGAGCGCGCTGCCTCGCACGGACGCGGGCTACTGAAAAACGCGGCGCTCGCTCGTCGCGCGCAGCTGACGTCTCAAAGGAGTAAGCTCGCGCGTGCCATTTCGTCTTCCCGCGTAACCCGCCAAGGCTCGGGCGCGGACTGCGGAAGGGAGGTGAGCAGCGTGCTCAAACTGAGCAAGCGAAAGCTCCTTGCAAGTCTTTTTGCCGGCATCGTTCTTGGTGTCGGGGTACCGTTCGCCGGAGCGGACGCCGGAGGAGGCCCCGGCAGCAACCACGGGTGCCCGGGTCACCAGCCACCGCCTCCGCCTGGCGGCGGCTGTCACCACTAACGCCGTACGTTCCATCAGCGAGCCCCGCGTTTCAATCGAGGCGTGGGGCTCCTGCTCTCGGAAATCCCAAGATCGGGTTCATTCTGCGAGTAAGTGGGCGCGTCATTCCGGCTCCACTGACCACACGGCTGACCACACGGCCCTCCGGAGCAACTCCAAAGGGCCGCTTTGGCTCAACCATCAGGTGGGCGGTACTGGGCTCGAACCAGTGACCTCCGGCTTGTCGAGTCGGGGGTCAGGTGGCCTTGGGAGAGGTACGCTTCTGCGAGCTTGACACCGGACGAGTCAAGCGGCTGGAAGGACGCCGTCTTCAAGGGGCCGGGGTTCTTCTACATCCTCGTGGCACTTTTCTTTGCAGGGGTGATCGTCATCAATCTCCTCGGTCGGTGCCTTAACCCCAGCTGATGGAAAGGGTCAGGCGGCCTATGAGCGGGGGCTTCCCGGGCATCTCAGTCGCCGTTGAGCGCGGTTCCGCCTGGGCCGGGCGCGATGATGCCGAGTTCGACCAAATCCGCGAGGACCTTTCCAGCGTCGACCTCGGGGTGAATGACGGTCGGCGTGACCGTGACAGCGGCCGCGACCGCCTGCCGTGGCCGTCCCCAGGCGCGATCGAGGATCTGCGCCGCGGGGCGGATTCGACTGGTCGCGTCTTCGGCCTCGAGTTCGGCGATGAGCGTCTCGACGGCCTGAGCGGCGGCCTCGTCCAGCTTCGTCCTCGCCTCCTGCTCAGCCTCCTCGCGACGCTCGCGCTTCGTCTCCGCGCCCTTCGCCGGGCCGCGGCGGCGATCGGCGGGCGTCAGTTTGTGGCGCGGCATTTTCAGTGAAGTTCAGTGGAGCTCAGTGGACAGGTTCTAGAATAGGTCGGCGCCGGAGGCTCAAACATCAAGCCGCGAACTGGACCGCCGCCGAACAGGACACTGCTCGGACCCCGAAGAAGACGGCTGCGCCCACAGCGGGCTCCCTAGGATCAGACGCGATGGCTGTGCGTATCCGCTTCCGCATCGCCGGCGATCGCCACCGTGATCGCGTCGTCGACGAGCAGCTCCTCGACGAGCGCCTCGAGCTCAGCGATCCGCGCCTCCGCCTTCGCAAGCGGCGACTTGCGCTTCGACTCCCACGGCCGCTCGAGCGTGTGCGGCAGGAACACCTCCTGCACGGCCCGGGGCGCGTCCTCCTCGCCGACCCGCGTGAGCGTCCACACGATCCGGTCGGCGCAGTCGGCCATATCCGCGGCGTGGCGGCGCTTCGCCGCCTTCACGTAGCCGCGGCGAGCGCGCTCCTACCCGCGTCAGCGCATGGGCGCGGACGCCGTTTCGGATGGTGTGAGCGTGGTGTGAGCCGGTGGCCTCGCGCACGGCTCCGGGCCTGTCCGCCGTTGCCGGCGGGAACGGCGCGCAGCCGGCCGGCGCCGATAAGACCGGCCGGCGCGCGTCCGGCGTCGCGGTTCGAACCCTACGCAGCGACCGCCGACGGCGACATGCGCGCGGCACTCCGAGTCCACTCGGCGTGAACGACGCGCCTGCGAGCGAGCGCCGGCAGCCTCAGTCCGCCCTCGCCTCAACTGCGGCGAGGGCTCGGCGTGCGGCCGCTTCGCTGCGGTAGCCGATGCCCCACTGGGACTCGACGCGGCGGTCGACACGTATAAGGACGCGGAGCGCTTCGGCGCCGTGCCACCAGCCGAACCTCGCGCCGGTGACGACCCAGGCGTGCTGGTAGAGCCAGTGATGCCGGTTGGCGGCGGTGGGGCTGCGGCCCGGCGTCAGCCAGGCGTAGAGGCGCCGGGCGCGGGCGGGAAGAGTGATCTCGTCGAGCGGCTCCCTCGGCGCGCCCAGTGCGTGGAAGGCAGGCGGCCTGAGAGGCGTCGCGACGGGGCTTCGGGGACCGGATTCGCCACTGGCTTTCCGGCGGGAGCGCGTCGCAGTCTTGGTGTGGCGTTGACCGGCCACGCCTTGGTTAGATGCTCTCGCCGTCGTCGTTTCGCCGCGCTCGCTCGTGGCGGTCGCCGGCTGCCGCTCGCGCTGCGGCTGCGTGGCGGACTGCTCCGTTTCTCCGGAGCTCGAGGTGTGGTCGTCGTACCGAACCCAGATCGCGGCCGCTCCCCCGAGTCCGGCTGCGAGCGCGATCACGGCAAGGATCGCGCTGCCCTTGCCACGCGAGCGGCGCGTGGGCTCGATCGCCTCTGCCTGATCGGCGCGCGCGAGCATCGGCGAACGACGCGGCAGCAGCGGCGGCTCCGGCTGCCGTACGCGCGCCGGTCGCCGCGCCGGCTCGCGACCGTCGGTAAGTTGCGCGCGCGCCCTTCCGGCCAGTTCCGGATCGACGAGCGCTAGTTCCGGGCTGAGCGGCTCGACCAAGAGAGAGTACCTGGCGCAGTCTGTCGCAGCCGTAGCGAAGCCGCGGTTCCCACTCTGATCACGCGCGGAGCAACGACTTATGCGATCGGTCTCGCGCGCGCGTTTTTTAGGTGTCCGGGAGTTTTGAGCACGTCGAGCAGCGGGGTCGGGTTCGCCTTACTCTCATGGTCGTCCCGACAACCAAAACGCGACGAAGATCCAGGCGGCGAGCAGGGCAGGGATTATAAGAGCCGAGGTGATGAATACCCAGAACAGGACTCGCTTCCAAGTCATTCCTCGGGCCTTTCCTTTCCGGCGTCGGACAGCTCGCGCGCGCCCTTTTTTAGGTGTCCGGGAGTGTCCGAGAGGCCCGTCTTCGATGGCACGTCGGCATCCCATTACCTCAACCGGTATTGGCTTATGAAGCGAGTCGGTGCGGCGGGCAGCGGATACCCCGAGCGGGCCTACCCGAAATGGGTCGTGCTGCACTTCATGTGGAGCAAGGTGGGGCGAGAGATTTCATCCTGACCCGACGCGTTCCGTGCTGCATGTGAGCAGCCGCGTTACAACGAGCGGCTTCTACAGCCTCTCCACAAAACGATTGAACTCGCGTTCATGGAGTGCCTAGCGTTCTACCGCCAGAACCGCGGTGCTGGCCCGAGGGCCGTGGACGTGTCGGCGTTCTTCAACCGACCTAACCGGCACGAGGAGTTCGCGACGTTCTGGGAGGAGTCCGGGAGCGCAGCCCGCAAGAAACGCTTCGCTTCGGCTCTAGCGAAGTTCACAAAAAAGCTCAAAGAGTCGTGAACGTCCGCGCCGGGGCCGGTGGTTGGTGCAGCCTGTCACGCCGGAGGTCGCGGGCCCGTCCGTTGATGAAGAGACAACAGTGGTTTTTGTGGGTGATCGGCCGCTAGGGAAAAGTAGCCTCAGGGCCTCGGGGGTCACCAGTCCCCACACATCACTTCGAGACAGAAGACTCGGCGCGAACATGATCGGGGAGCGCGTTCCACTGGCACTCGATCGCGCGTAGGCGATCCAGCTCGATGTCGAGCTCGTCCCACTCGTCGGGGCGCTTCACGCCGTCAAGCCTGGCCCGCACGTGGCGCTCGGCCAGCTCCCTGATCTTGCGCCTGAACTACTCCGCGGCGTCGCGGACCTGCTCCTGACACTCGCGCTCCCATTCCTCCCGGCTGTCCGCCTTGTAGGCGGCCTCGCCTAGTTGCCGAGCTGCCCGCGAACCGCCCCCGCCGGGAACACGTCGCTGTGAATGTTCACGTAGTAGTTCTCCGGATCCTTCCTGATGGCCTTGATCAGCTCCTCGCTCACGCCCGAGACGCAGCCGCTCACACTGTCGGTGCCCGCGAAGGAACCGGCGAACAGCGGAACCACCACGTCCCCGGCAACCGTGGCGGCTCCAACATGGATGTGCGCCGCGGTGACAGTGCCGTCGATCCCAGCCCAGCTGAGGTCGAAGCAGACCTCACCTTGGCCCTGGTTCAGCGAAATCAACGCCGTCCCCGAGGCGTCAGGATCGCCCGGCCCTGGAACCTCCGCCGCCCCGGTGAGCGTAGTCGCGAACGGGCGGCCTTCTCCGAGGGCGGGAGCGGCTATAGCAAGCATGGCGACCACCCCAAGGCTGGCAGCAAGGAAGAAGACGCGACGTCGCATGGTGACCTCCTTGTTTGGCGCGACGATCACAAATCTTGACAGACCCGCGACCCGGGCTGATCGGCGTCGTCGTCGCGGACGCCACGCACGCCCAGCGTCCTCTCGGCGGTCAACGGGATCGTGGGCCGGAATCGGAGGGGCTAGGGGAGCTCGGGCAGGTTCCGGCGCTCTCCGAGCACCTGAACCGCATCGCTACGCGGAGCTCGCACTAGCCGGGAGGTTCTAGTGGGACCCTGTACGGGCTAGGCGCAGTACGACGGAATTTGGCTGGCTGCGCTCTATCGCCGAGCCGTCCAATTCGAGCGGCCTGACGATCGGAACTCGGGCGCTCTTGCGCTCCTTCCCCGTCGGGCGATTTTCGTGTTTGCGTCAACATCGCGCATCGCCACGGGCAGCCCCCACACCGCGCAGCCTAAGAAGGGGAGATCCAGGCTTATGCCCAGTGCGAGACGTCAGTTGAAGTCATCGGTGCCCCGGCAACTGGCCGGTTGCGCGGAAGGCCGGGGGCGCTCACTTGAGCCAGTGTTTCGGAATGACGCCAGAGCGCTAGGGACGATTTTCGTGGTGCTGCGCTGCCCCCTCGACCGGCAGGAGCCAGCTCTCGCGCCGCTTCACCCAGACGTCGGCTTCCGGCTTCAGTTCGAAGGGCGCCTCATCCAGACTTCCGAGCCGAATCTCGATGAGCGTGTCACCGGGACCGACTGGATCAAGCAGTCGAGACCCACAGAGAGGGCAGAAGCC
>Ga0126312_10002387_pt1 | contig 12560 bp, 15 predicted proteins | sample Plot104A_FD_92537 | JGI IMG/M metagenome (GOLD analysis project Ga0126312, IMG submission 92537) | Serpentine soil microbial communities from UC McLaughlin Reserve, CA, USA - Plot104A | ecosystem: Environmental > Terrestrial > Soil > Grasslands | place: USA: UC McLaughlin Reserve, Lake County... | reverse complement strand
CCGATGCCCGAGAATCGATCAACGGAGCAAAGCCGCTTTCTCCGGGCGGACCCGAGGATGTCGCTGTGGCTACGACACCCTCTCGCGCCTCCAACACCCCGTTCGACTCCGACGCGACTTAAGTTGCGAGCTGTCCTTTGATCACATCGGCGAACCCGGTGGCCCGATGTCCGGTGATGGTCTCGATGTCGGTGCTCACATCCTCAAGCTCACCCGCCGCGATCGCCACATAGGTCGATACCCAGGCCTCGACCTGCCAGTCCGGCGCGCCGTACCGGGCCCGGGAGGCGTAGGCCTCCTCCAATGTCTCGTGGTGGTAGCTGATGTCCCGTCCAGTGATTTCGGCCAAGGTGGCGGCGATTTCACTCAGCGTCAAAGCTTCGGGGCCGGTCAAGTTATAGATAGCTGCCCGGTGTGAGCTCGGCCCCCGGAGGACAGCTGCCGCAACGTCGGCAATGTCGTCCTGGGCGACGGCCGCCACCCGCCCGTCTCCCGCTGGTCCGCGGATGACATTGTCGGCACCGACCATTTCCGGCACGAAATCCGCATAAATGTTGTCACGCAAGAACGTGTAGGTCAGGCCGCTGGCCTTAATGTGCTCCTCCGTCGCCCAGTGATCACGAGCCAAGGTAAACGTTGCGGTTCGACTCGCTCCGAAGAAGGAAACGTAGACGAGGTGCTTGACTCCGGTCCGGACCGCCGCGTCAACGAACGACCGATGTTTGGCGACCCGATCTGGCGTCTCGGAGGCCGAAACCATCAGAACTGTCTCGACACCGGCGAGCCCGCTTGCGACGGCATCGGTGTCGCCATATTCAGCGGCGGCAATTTCCGACCTCGGGACCCTGGGTGCGCGCGCGAGGTTTCTGACCAGCAGTCGCTGCGGTATCTCGGCCTCGGCCAGCCGGTCCACAACCCGCGCGCCAAGCTGTCCGGTCGAACCTGTCACGGCAATCGGGACCATGGTTGAGCGAACCGATGGTCTCTTGCAGCTATTCCGGAATAGACGGGCGACCTACCAGAAGAGCACCCTGTGATCAGGAAAGGGTCACCTGGGAGGCTGGCCGTGGAGGTAGGAGCCACGTATCGCCGCAGTTTCGAGGGCTGGATGAGAACTGTGGCAGGCGCTGACGGCGGTTGGTCCCGCCCGACACCTTGCACCGATTGGAACGTCCGCGCGCTGGTCAATCACCTGGTCTACGAAGACCGATGGACAAAGCCGCTGGTCGAGCGACAGACGATCGCCCAGGTGGGGGCTGCGTTCGAGGGCGATCTGCTGGGCGACGACCCTCATCGTGTCGCCCGCGAAGCGGCCGAGGAGGCGCTGGCTGCCGTAGCCAAGGAACTGCCACGAGGGGGATTGGTGAACCTCTCCTATGGCGATGAGGACATCGCCGAGTACATCCGCCAGTTGACCGCCGATCACCTCATTCATTGCTGGGACCTGGCCGCGGCGACAGGAAAGGACCGCAGCCTCGACCCGGAAGTCGTTGCCGAGATTGCTCATTGGTACCGCGACCGCGAGGAGTCATACCGATCAAGTGGCTCGGTCGCTGCCAGGCCCCAATCGGCTCAGGGCGGTGATCCCCAGTCCGACCTGCTGATCGCCTTTGGGCGGGACCCGCTCTGGTCTGGCTAAGCTGCTTCACAGGAGGTGGGCATGCCCAGCGCTTTCCGAGCACAAGTGGCGCCCGTCCTGCTCGCAGCATTTGCTTTGCTGGTCTCCGCCGGTGCTCTTTGGCTCGCCTACCGAGCCGATCAGCGACTCGATGTGCTGGAAATGCGGCAAACAGCTGCCAAGGTCTATCTGGCAGAGGCGCCCCGCTATGCCTACAAAGTGCATCCGGACTCCGGTGATCAGGTGCAGTGGGTTGTGATGAACTTCGGCGTATCGCAGGTGGCCGAATTGTGGATCGAGGGCGAGGACTTCACCTCTGTCACCATCGAGAGCGTTCAAGGCTGCACGATGTACGCCTTGCCGGTCGGCTTCCAGCCCATCGCGGTGAACTTTCTGGATGCGTACGGGCGCTGGCGAGTGCCCATCGGCGGTCTGCCGGAACCCGGCGGTAAGGAAGCCCCGGACCAGGGCACCGGAAACTCACCCTGGTGGTTGGACATACAGAACTGTCCGTGAGCCGCGGCTTCAGCGGCTGACCGGGGCAAGTCCGAGTTGTTTGCCGAGCAGTCCGCGACCGCGCTTGGCCACTGCTTCCGCCAGCATGGTCAAGGCCTGGGACGCCGGCTGGTCCGGCGCAGCTTCGACGATCGGTACGCCGGCGTCGCCCCCTTCCCGAACCCGCGGATCGAGCGGGATCTGGGCGAGCATCGGAATCCGGTATCCAAGCCGATTGCTGAGCGTTGCGGCAACCTCATCTCCGCCGCCGTGACCGAATACTTCGTAGCGATGCTCCCGTCCACAGTGTGGGCAGACGGCGGCCAGGAAGCTCATATTCTCAACCACGCCGATAACCCGCTGATTGAGCATCGAAGCCATCGTCCCGGCCCGTTCCGCCACTTCGGCCGCGGCAGCCTGCGGCGTGGTGACCACGAGTACTTCTGAGTTCGGCAGCTTCTGGCCTAGCGAGATCGCCACGTCGCCTGTTCCTGGCGGCAGGTCCAAGATCAGATAATCCAAGTCTCCCCAGTAAACGTCGGCGAGCAGCTGGGTGAGCGCCCGGTCCAGGATGGGGCCACGCCAGGCGACCACCTGGTCCCGACGCGGCTTCAGCATGCCGATAGAGATCACCTTTAGGCCGTTCGCCGGCACGGGCATGATCATGTCTTCGACCGCCGTCGGTCGCGCGTCCGCCACCCCGAGCATGGCCGGAACGGAGTGGCCGTAGATGTCGGCGTCAAGCACGCCCACCGTACGACCGAGCCTGTTGAGTGCAGCAGCAAGGTTCACCGTCACCGACGACTTGCCGACCCCGCCCTTGCCGGATGCCACGGCAATCACCGATGTCAGCGAGTCTGGCCGCGCGAAGGGTATCTCCCGGTCGGTCTGACCGCCTTTGAGCTGCTCGCGCAACGCCGCTCGCTGCTCGTCAGACATGACGGCCAGTGACACATCGACCGAAGTGACACCGGGAACCGAGCCGACCGCCGCGCTCACATCGCGATGAAGTGTGTCCCGCATCGGGCAGCCAGCCACCGTAAGCAGCACCTCAACGTTGGCCCGCCCAGCGGAATCCACGTCGACAGCCGAGACCATGTTCAACTCGGTGATCGGTCGGCGAATCTCGGGATCGTTCACCCCGCTCAGCGCAGCGCGGATGGCTGCGACGACGGGCGAGATCTGCGTGTTCTGCACCGCTCCAGACTAGGTGCTCTCGCGTACCCGTTCCTCGCTCGCCTCCAGATCAGCAAGGATCGCCCGCAGTTCGGCTTTTAGCTCAGATCGGAGATAGTCCCGCGTGGCCAGCTCGCCGACCGACATGCGTAAGCTAGCGATCTCGCGGGCAAGAAAATCCGTGTCCGCTCGGCTCTGAGCTGCCTGGGCACGATCTTGGTCGAGCGCGACCCGATCCCTCGCCTCCTGTCGGTTCTGGGCCAGCAAGATCAATGGCGCGGCATAGGAGGCCTGCAGTGACAAGATCAGCGTCAGGAAGATGAAGGGGTAGGCGTCGAAACGCGGTCGTGGCGGGCCGAATGGTGCGTTCCAGATCACCCACAAAATGATGATCACTGTCATCCAGGCGAGGAAGCGGGCGGTTCCCATGAATCTGGCAAAACCCTCCGCGAACTTGCCGAATGCTTCTCGGTCGACCCGAACTCGAGGCAGGGCAGATCGGGTCCGTCGGCCGGGGGTGTTCAACCGAGCAAGTTCTCGCTCCGCCTTAGCCACGTGGCACCACTCTGGCGCGTAGCGCTGGTGCTATCCGGGCAGTCAGCGAATCAAGTTGAACACCCCGCCAGTCCTCTGGCAGCACGTGATCAAGAACGTCGTCTACTGTCACCGCGCCGATCAGCCGATGATCACCGTCGACCACAGGCGCGTTGACTAGGTTGTACGTGGCGAAGTAGCGGCTGACGGCGTTCAGGTTGGCGCCGGCGGACAGCGGCTCCAATTCGGTATCCACCAGACCGGAGACCAGGGCAGAGGGCGGCTCGCGCAGCAGCCGCTGAAAATGGACCGCTCCCACAAATCGCCCCGTCGGAGTGTCCAGCGGAGGCCGGCAGACATAGACCGTACAGGCCAAGGCCGGGGTCAGTTCGGCATCGCGGACTCGGGCCAGGGCATCGGCGACCGTCGCGTCTGGCGGCAGAATCACCGGATCCGGCGTCATCATTCCTCCGGCGGTGAACTCGGCGTAGTTGAGCAGTCGTCGCACGTCCTTGGCCTCGTCAGGCTCCATCCGCCCCAGCAGCATTTCGGCGAAGTCCGGTGCAAGATCGGCGATCAAATCCGCGGCGTCGTCCGGCTCCATCTCCTCGAGTACGTCGGCTGCTCGCTCGGTGTCGAGTCTTGAGATCAACTGCACCTGCTCGTCCTCGGGCAGCTCCTCCAGAGCGTCGGCCAGTTTCTGATCATCGAGTGCCGAAGCGACTTCGGCCCGGCGCTCGGGAGACATTTCGTGCAGTTCCCGGGCGATGTCAGCCGGCAACATGTCCTCCATCTCGGCAAGCAGCTGATCAGTGCCGCGGCCATGATCGGGACCAAGCATCTTGATCACCGACCAGTCGACGATGGTGGTATGGCCTGGGCGCCCGAACCGTTTCCGCGGCCCCTCACGGAGAGCGACCTGGGACAACTCCCAATCATGCGACCGGACCGGACGCATCGCTACGTCATAGATCACCGCTGACCCTTGGTGGTCGGTTCGCTGCACCGCAAGGTCGAACAAGTCGCCAATCACGAGGATCTCCGACTCCCGCCGTTCGAACCGGCGGGTGTTCACGACTCCGCTGATCATCACGTGAACAGGGTCAATGCTGCGTACCCGGGCGATCGGAATAAAGATTCGGTGGCGGGCGAAGAGCTCGACGACCAAGCCCTTGACGCGGGGCGCATGGCCCCCTGCCCTCCGCTGAACGACGACGTCTCGGACCTTGCCGACCTGGTCGCCGGCGCTGTCGAGCACCGGCAGACCGCGGATCCGGGAAATGAAGACCGAAGTCGCTGCTGTTGGTGCCACGCCTCGAGTATCCCAGCCGCAAAGCGCTAAATTGGGCGAACTGGAACCGAAGGAACGCGATGTCCATCCCGCAGCAGCCAGGCTCGATCTTCGAGCTCAAGTTCCCGCAGTCCGTGGGGATTTACCAGACCTATGCCGACGCGCAGAAGGCGGTCGATTACCTGGCCGACCAACGGTTCGAGGTCCAGAACTTGGCAATTGTCGGCACCGACCTCAAATCCGTCGAGCGGGTTCTCGGCCGTCGGAACTGGGGGACCGTGATCGGGCAAGGTGTCCAGTCAGGGGTGTCCACCGGTCTACTCGTCGGGCTGGTGATGTTGATCTTCACTAGACCGAGCAGCATTCTCGCATTGCTCCTGGTCTCGCTGGCGATCGGCATTTCGCTTGGAATCGGCTTCAGTGCCGCCGCCTACGCGATGACCCGTGGCCGCCGCGACTTCACCTCCATCACTCAGACGATCGCAACGAAGTACGAAGTTCTCTGCGAGCACAAGGTCGCCGCCCAGGCCCGTGAGATGCTTCAGCAGATGCCCGGAGCGCGGGCTGCCGCCTTCGAGTAGCTAGATCGCGCGGGCAGGGCTCGTTTGGGCTCAAGACGCCTGGTGATTCGCCCAGACATCGGCCATCCAGGCCTCGACGTCCTCAGCGAATCGGGGAAGGCCGGCGGACAAATTCTCATTGCCGCTCTCGGTGATCAAGATGTCGTCCTCGATCCGTACGCCTATTCCGCGCAGGTGCTCGGGTACCAGCTCATCGTCGCTCTTGAAGTACAGACCGGGTTCGACAGTCAGCACCATGCCTGGCTGCAGGGTGCCCTCCCGATAGTTCTCAACCCGAGCCTGGGCGCAGTCATGGACGTCGATGCCGAGGTGGTGTGAGGTCCCGTGCACCATCCACCGGCGGTGCAGACCGCCCTCTGGAGTGAGGGACTCCTCCGGCGTGATCGGCAGCATTCGCCAGTCGTACAGGTACCGGGCGATGACTGCCACGGCAGCCTTGTGGATGTCCAAGAAAGCCGCACCGGGCAGCGCGGCAGCAATGCCTGCTTCCTGCGCTTCAAGTACCGCTTGGTACACCATTCGCTGGTTCTCACTGAACCTGCCGTTGATCGGCAGCGTTCGCGTCACGTCTGCGGTATAGAGCGTGTCCAGCTCGACACCTGCGTCCATCAGCAACAAGTCACCGTCACGCAGATCACCGTCGTTACGGATCCAATGCAGGGTGCCCGCGTGATCACCGGCCGCCGCAATTGTGTCGTAGCCAACTGCATTGCCGACATGCCGGGCATGCAGACCGAAGATGCCCTCAACCCAGCGCTCGCCCCTGCCGCGCCGGACGGCCTCGGGCAACTCGGCAACCACCTCGCCGAAGGCTCGCGCTGTCTCCTCGCAGGCCATGCGCAATTGGGAGATTTCGAAGTCGTCCTTGATCAGTCGCAACTCGCTCAACCCCACGGCAAGCTCGGAATCAAGCTTCGGCTGCTCCGTCAGTTCGCCGGATTCCTCGACGGGCGCCCGTCCGCGAATCTCAGCGAGGATCTGCTCAAGCGACGAGTCGCCCGGAACGATCACGGCTCGAAGCTTTATCGAGTCCGCATCTTTCGCCAGGTCGTCAGCTAATTGATCGATCGGCGCGCAGCGGATACCGCAGCGGCTGCTCAATTCCTCCAGTGATGGCCGCCGGCCAACCCACATCTCGCCATACCGGGTGTCTGCGTAAAACTCCTCGGCGTCCCGCGGGGCCCGTGGCTTGAAGTACAGGGTTGCATCGTGGCCCTCATCACTGGGATCCAGGACCAGCACTGCATCGGGTTCGTGATCGGTTCCCAACCCAGTCAGATGTGCGAAGGCAGAATGCGGCCGAAACCTATAGTCGGTGTCGTTGGACCGGACTCGCAGCCCGCCGGCCGCCATGATCAGCCGGTCGCCGGGGAACTGAGAGCTGATCAGCTGCCGACGTCGGGCCGCGAAGTGTGCCGACGGCAGGGGCTCCGGTAGCCTGCCGGAGTAGGGGCGCCAGCCTTGGGTGATGAACTTCTTGAATGCTTCCGAGAAGGGCACCTGGCGGTTGGGCATGTCGGGCTGCTGGTCGCTCACGGCTGCATTCTCTCACTTCACTTGGCCAGCAGTTCCTGATCAACATCAACCGGTAGGCTCCTGCGATGACCCGGCTGTTCCTGATTCGGCACGGCGAAACCGAATGGAGCAAGCACGGGAAGCACACCTCTGTGACAGATCTGCCCCTGACCGAACTGGGCGAGGAGCAAGCCCGAAAGCTGCTGGCTCACTTGCAGCCCGCCGACTTCGGGCTGGTGCTGAGCAGTCCTCGACGCCGGGCTTGGGTCACCGCTGAACTTGGCGGTTTCATCGGCCGGTACGCTCCAAAGATTGACGAGGACTTGGTCGAGTGGAGCTACGGCGGCTTCGAAGGTCTGACCAGCGACCAGATCCGGTCAAAGGTCCCCGACTGGACAATCTGGACCCATCCCGCATCTGGCGGCGAAACCGCCGGCCAGGTCGCCGCCCGGCTCGACCGAGTCATCGCGCGCGTCCGAACCTCAGGCGTTGACCAAGCGATCTGCTTCGGCCACGGGCACGCACTCAGGGCACTGACCATGCGCTGGCTCGATTTCGACCTTTCCCTCGGCGTCCAGTTCCCGCTTGACACCAGTACCGTCTCGGTGCTGGGTGAAGAAAAGAACCAGCGGCGTTGTGGAAGTGGAATGCCGAGGTTTGATCAACGGCTGGCGCTAAGAGTCGCCTCTAGCCGACGTCCGGCCGACAGCAGCAGGACTGCAGCAAGGCTCGTCGTGCCGACGACGATCACTGCAAGCGGAACTGGAGTGCCGTTCTCGAACGCCCCGACCAGCGGAGCGACTGCACCGCCGATGACAAACTGAGCCGCACCCAACAGCGCCGCGGCCGTGCCGGCAGCCTCACCATGGCGGCTGAGCGCGATTGCCGGGGCATTGGGGAACGACAGGCCGGCGCAGGTCACGATGAACCAGAGAGGAATCATCACACCGATCAGGCCACCGAAGCCGGTGGTCGTGGTCGCGAGCAGTGCGAGCGCACTGAGTGAGGCGATCACGACCGCCGCCGACTGTACCTGCACCGGACTGAAGCGGCGGAGCAGAATCGGGTTGAGCTGAGTCATCAAGATCAGCCCGAACGCGTTGGCGCTGAAGGCTACTCCGAATTGCTGGGGTGAAAGACCGAAGATCTCCTGCAGTACAAAAGGCGCCGCGGCGACGTAGGCGAACAACGTGGCGAACATCGACCCCGCAACGCCCACCATGATCAGGAACAGCCGGTCCGAGAAGAGCCCCGCATAGGACTGCAGGGATCCGCTGATGCTGCCTGCCCGCCTGCGGGCCGGCGGCAATGTTTCGGGCAGGCCGAACCAAGCGACGGCGAAGAGGGTGACCGCGGCGACGGCCAGCACAGCGAAGATTCCCCGCCATGACGTCAACTGAAGCAAGGCACTACCGAGCGAGGGGGCAAGGATCGGTGCGATGCCCAGGACAAGCATCAGCCGCGATAGCAGCTTCGCGGCGCGCACGCCGCTGAACAGGTCGCGCACTGTCGCCATCGCTACCACCGCAACGGCGGCCCCGCACAGACCCTGAGTGATCCGAGTTGCGACGAGCATGCCGATCGACGGAGCTACCGCACACAACACGGAGGTGATGCTGTGTGCTGCCAGGCCGAAGAGCAACGGCTTTCGACGCCCGACCGCATCCGACCATGGCCCGATGATCAACTGTCCGAGGCCGAGCCCAATCAACAGACCGGTGATCGTGAGCTGTGCCTGTGAGTCGGTAGCGCGCAAGTCGGCCGACAGGGAAGGCAGCGCCGGGAGATAGGTGTCAATGGTGAGCGGTCCGATAGCCATCAGCGCACCGAGCACGACCACCAATTGGAGGTATTTCCGGCCCACGAATTGATCAGCCAGCGGGCGTTCGGAAGCGCGGTCCAGCACCGATGTCATGAGAAGGCAGTCCTTTCCGTTCGCGAGCGTCGGGTGATCGCGCGATGCTGCCTGGACGAGAGGAGTCGAGCAGCGCCAACTTGGGAGCGACTGAGGAAGGCAGCACCTTCACAGCGCGATCGCGCGAGCGAACACGATGCAGATTGATCTTGGCGAACGCAGACACGGCGGTGTGACCGCGACACAAGCCCAACGGGGCCGTCCCCGACAACTCATCGCGTGCCAGATTCATTCCGCAGATCCCGGAAAGTAGGGTGGTCGCGATCCGCGGCGAGCGCGGAGCGAGCAGACACGGACAGGGGAAGCGCCATCAAAGCTGACCGGGGAGCACAGCTTCGCCTGCTTGATCTTCAGGCAATAGATTCGGCGCTGGCTCAACTGGAGCATCGACGCCAAGCACTGCCGGAGCATGTCGAAGTTAATGACCTCATGACAGCTAAGGCCGCGGCATCCACCAACCTCGTCGCGGCCGAGACTGCGGTCAGCGATCTGGAGCGTGAGCAGGAACGGGCGGAACTGGACCTCGAACCAGTACGCGAGCGGCTGAATCGAAACCAGCGCCGGATCGCCGACGGCGCGGTTCCCGACCCAAAGGCTCTGTCCTCAATGGTGGACGAGGTGGCCCATCTGCAGCGGCGGATCCGTGACCTCGAAGATGCCGAGCTGGACGTCATGGAGCAGCTGGAGGCAGCGGTCGCCATCCGCGAGCAGCTGAAAGCTCACATCACCGCGTTGGACAGCAGGATTGCCGACGCGATGGATCGCCGGGATCGGGCAACGACAGCTATCGACGCTCAGATCGATGAGAACCGCGCCGAGCGGCTCCAGCTTGCACCGCTGATCCCACCGAACCTGATGGCTTTGTACGACAAGATTGGCGCCGGCCACAACGGCGTGGGCGCTGCAGAGCTGCGCCAACGGCGCTGCACCGGATGTCAGCTGGAGGTCAACGCCGCCGACCTGCGAAGGTTCGCCGCCGCGCCCGAGGACGAGGTTCTGCGCTGCGAGGAATGTTCACGAATCCTCGTCCGGACTGCTGCTTCAGGTTTGTGATGCCTCGCTGGTTGATCGTGGAAGCAGATGGTGGCGCCCGTGGCAATCCCGGTCCGGCTGCGTACGGCGCCGTGGTCCGCGACGCCGAGACCGCCCAGGTGCTGGCTGCCGAAGGACTGCCCATTGGCTGGGCGACCAACAACGTCGCCGAATACCGCGGTTTGATCGCGGGTCTGGAAATGGCCCGACGACTGGACCCGGACGCAGCCGTCGAGGTACGGATGGATTCCAAGCTGGTGATCGAGCAGATGGCCGGCCGGTGGAAGGTGAAGCACCCGGCCATGAAGCCGCTGGCACTGCAGGCTGCGCGGCTGCGGCCGGCGACTGTGGTCTGGAACTGGGTGCCGAGGGCGGCGAACACGGCTGCCGACGCCTTGGTGAACCGAGCGCTCGACGGTGATCCTGTGCCGGGGCCCCATCGCTAAGCTTCGGCCATGCCCGCCCCCAAGCTTGGACTGCCTCCCGTCGTGCCGGAGGAGCTGGCGAGGGGGCTGGCAGCCATTCGTGCAACGGTCGAGGTACCCCAGGACTTTCCGGCCGACGTCTATGCAGCTGCTGAGCAGGCCGCGGCCGAGCCTTGGTTGCCTGATCTTGATCGCACCGACCTTGAGTTGATCACTATTGATCCTGTCGGTTCTCGTGATCTTGATCAGGCGCTGCAGATCACTCGCGGTCCGAGCGGTGAGTTCATGATTTCGTACGCGATCGCGGACGTGGCGGCATTCGTACGGCCTGGTGGTCCGATCGATCTGGAGGCACACCGACGGGGTACAACGCTTTACGCGCCGGACTGTCGGACGCCGCTCCATCCGCCTGTGCTCAGCGAAGGTGCGGCGAGCCTGCTGCCGAATGAAGATCGTCCGGCGCTGCTATGGACGATCACGCTTGATCATCGTGGCCAAACGATCGCCGCCGACGTGGCGCGGGCCCGGGTGCGTAGCCGTGCTCAGCTCAGCTACGACGACGCCCAAGCCGAGATTGATGGCAGCTCGCCCCGGGAGACGCTCGCTCTGCTGAAGCTGGTCGGGCAATGGCGTGAGTTTCGGGCGCAGAATCGCGGCGCGGTGAGCTTGCAAATCCCTCAACAGGAGATCCAGCGACACGGTAATAGCTGGACGCTCACCTTCCGGGCACCGGAGCCAGTCGAGAGCTGGAACGCTCATATCTCGCTGCTGACCGGTATGGCCGCGGCGCACATCATGCTCTACGGTCAGGTAGGCGTTCTTCGGACGATGCCACCGGCCGACGCCCACTCGTTGCGCCGGTTGCGCCAGGTCGCCAAGGCCCTGCGAATCGTTTGGCCGCCGGAAATGGACTACTCGGACTTCGTGCCCACGCTCAATCCGACGCGGCCCGACCAGGCCGCCATGCTGAACGCGTGCACCATGTTGTTTCGAGGCGTAGGCTATCGGAGCTTCAACGGCAGCATTCCCGATAACGCCGATCACGCGGCGCTGGCCAGCGATTATGCCCACACCACTGCTCCGCTTAGGCGTTTGGTGGATCGCTACACCGGCGAAACCTGCGTCGCCCTATGCGCCGACCAGCCCGTTCCGGACTGGGTCTTTCGTGCGCTTGACGGCCTGCCCGAGAAGATGGCTGTCGCGGAGCGCCGGGCGAAAAAGTACCAACGGGCGATCATCGATCTGCTCGAGATCTACCTGTTGGCCGATCGGATCGGGCAGACCTTTCGGGGAACCGTGATCGAGGTGGAGCGCGACAAGCAGCACGGGACGGTGATGATCTCCGAGCCCGCAGTCGAGGGGCAGCTAACCGGCGATCGGCTGCCCCTGGGCCAGGAGGTACTAGTGCGCCTAGCGTCCGCCGACTATGCCAAGGGAGCCGTGGAGTTCCAGCTCGCCCAAGCCGTTTAACGGCGAATCTGACGCTTGGCGGCTGCCACCACTGCTTCGGGGGTGAAGCCAAATTTCGTCTGGAGCGCCTTAAGTGGAGCCGAGGCGCCGAAGGTGCTCATGGCGATGATCTCGCCAGTCGTGCCTGCCCATCGATCCCATCCGAAAGAGGACGCCTGTTCGATCACGACCCGGGCGGTGACTTCAGGAGGCAGCACGTTATCCCGGTAGCCGGCACCCTGCCGATCGAACAGCTCCCAGGACGGCATGCTCACCACGCGTGCCTTGATGCCCTCGCCGACCAGCTGCTCGTACGCCGATACCGCGAGCGCGACCTCGCTGCCCGTGGCGATCAAGATCACCTCGGGCGTCTCGCCCAGATCACCTGCGAGTACATACGCGCCCTTGGCGAGCCCGCTGGCTGATGCGTATGTGCTGCGGTCCAGCGTCGGCAGTGCCTGGCGCGACAAGATCAACGCCACCGGGTCGTGTCGCAGCGGCATGATCACTCGCCAGGCTTCGACGACCT
>Ga0126312_10002386_pt1 | contig 12564 bp, 12 predicted proteins | sample Plot104A_FD_92537 | JGI IMG/M metagenome (GOLD analysis project Ga0126312, IMG submission 92537) | Serpentine soil microbial communities from UC McLaughlin Reserve, CA, USA - Plot104A | ecosystem: Environmental > Terrestrial > Soil > Grasslands | place: USA: UC McLaughlin Reserve, Lake County... | reverse complement strand
GGCTGGCCGAGGTCGGTCTGGAACGACGACGTGACCTCCTCGACCCCTGAGCGCACGGAGATCACCCAGTAGTAGACCGCGACCAGCAGCGGCGAGAAGAGCGCCGCCCCGGCCCAGCCGTAGAGGAGCCCGCCGAGCAGCGCGGTGGCGAGCGTGTAGTAGAAGAACGGGCTCTCCGTGCCGGTCAGGACCAGGATCACGGTCGACAGCACCAGCTCGGCCGCGAAGTAGGCCGGGTGGCGCACCAGCACGGGGCCCACGCGGTGCCAGTAGCGCAGCGGGACGAGCGAGGTCAGGCCGGCGGCGACGATCGCGAGCGCCGTCAATCGCCGCTGCATGTCGTTCTCGCTGCCGACGAGCGAGACGAGCGTGACGAGCAGCAGGCCCGCGCGGATCGCCACGATCAGCTTGCAGGCAGACTCCAGCCAGCCGCCGGAGCCGCTCTGACCGCGCTCGCGGATCCCGCGCTCCCGCTCCGGGCTCACTGGAACAGGCCGGCCTCCTGCAGCCCGGAGCCGAGCACGATCGAGACCGCGATCAGGATCATCGTGCCGGGCAGGATCAGCGTGGTGACGATCAGGCTCACGCGCGGCGTCGCGCGGGCGGCGCGGCGGCGGGCGGCCTGGTGGGCGGCGCGGCGCATGTCGGCGGCGATGTCGTTGAGCGCCTCCGACAGCGGCACGCCGAGCTCCTCGGCCTGCAGCTGCGCGGCGACGAAGCTCTGCAGCTGCTCGGAGCCGTTGCGGTCGCGCAGCGCCTCGAACGCCGCGCGGCGGCTGGCGCCGAGCTCCATCTGGCGCAGCGCGATCAGCATCTCCTCGCCGACCGGGCCCTCGAGCGCGTCGGCGACGCGCCCCAGCGCCAGCCGGTAGCCGAGGCCCGCCCGGACGGTCACCGCGAGGATGTCGAGGAAGTCGGGCAGCTCGCGCTCGATGCGCTCCTGGCGCACGCGCCCGGCGCGCGAGACCCAGATGTCCGGGAAGAACCAGCCGATGCCCGCGGCGAGGACGACCGCCGCCGGCGACCCGCCGCCCGCCAGCAGCAGCGCGAACGGGCCGCCGAGCAGCACCAGGCCGGCGGCCTTGTAGCCGTAGAAGCGCTGCACCGTGAGCCCCGCGGGGCGCCCGGCGAGGTCCAGCCGGCGGTCGACGGACTCGCGCCGCGAAGCGCGGATCGCGGGCACCACGCGCGGACCGAGGAAGGACGCCACGCGCTCGAAGACCCGCCGCGTGAGCGGGACGCGGTGGCCGGTGTCGCCGCCGCCGCCGAGCCCGAGCCGGTCGACCGGGCCGCGATCGCGCAGCATCGGGATGCCGGCGAGGCCGATCCCGACGGCGCACATCGCGAGCAGCCCCGCGAGCGCAGGGGTCACGTCTCCACCTTCGTGGTGCGCTTGATGAGCACGAACGCGATGACGTACAGCGTGGCGGAGAAGCCGAGCGCGAGCAGCCCGAGCAGCGTCGTGGTCAGCTCGCGCATCACGCCGGGCGAGATCGCGTTGATCATCAGGATCGTCCCGGCGCCCATGCCCGCCACCAGGTAGGAGGTGAAGACCGCGCCGGAGAGCATCGTGCGGATCTCGCGCAGCAGGTCCTTGCGGGCCTCCAGCGTCTGGCCCAGCTCCGACAGCGCGCGCACCGTGTCGCCGCCGGCGCGCTGCTGGATGATCAGCGTCGTCATCAGCACCGCGACCTCGCGCGAGGGCAGCCGGTCGCGCAGGCGCTCCAGCGACGATTCAAGCGGCATCCCCAGGCGCGTCTCCTGGACCACCACGCCCATCTCGATCGAGGCGGGCGGCGGCAGCTCGCGCGCCGCGAGCTCCATCGCCCCGGCCAGCGAGAGCCCGGCCGACGTGCCGTTGGAGAGCACGCGCGCGACCTCCGGCAGCTGGCCGATGAACTCCTCGCGGCGCTGCGCGCGCTTACGCTCGACCAGCGCCCGCGCGACCCCGATCACGGCCAGCACGGCGACGATGAGCGATACGCCGCGCGGCATGAAGGTCGACAGCGCGACCGTCAGGAAGATCGTGCCCGAGAAGCACAGCAGCAGCAGGTCGGCCGGCGACAGCGGCGAGCCCGCCCCCTGCAGCCAGTTGCCGAGCTTGCGGCCGGCGGGGCGGCGGCGCAGCCAGGCGTCGATCACGAGCCGCAGCCGCTTGACGCCCGCCTCGTCGTTGCCGCCGCGTCCGCGCTCGGCGAGCGCGGCCCGCCGCGAGGAGCCGGTGACGAACAGCACGACGCCGAGCATCGCCAGCACCAGCACGAACAGCAGCAGCAGGAGCGCGGCGGCATCCTTCTCCATCAGCCGACCTCGCGCTCCGGCATCCGCGCCGCGTCGGCGGCCGCCCCGAACACCGCGGGCACCGCCTCGCCCTGGAGCCGCAGGTGCTGGGCGATCCCGGGCGGCAGCGGGAAGTGCGTGAACCGGCCGGTTACCTTGCGGTCAGGCCCGATCGGGTCGGTCTCGAAGCGCATCACGCTGCCGAGCCGGAAGTCCTGGCGGCGCTCGGAGGCGACCGCGGCGATCTCGGAGATCCGCCTGCCGCCGTCGGCGAAGCGGTCGATCTGCACGATCACGTGGATCGCCGAGTTGATCTGGTCGCGCAGGGCCTCGAACGGGATGTGCAGGTCGCTCATCGTCGCCAGCGTCTCGAGGCGGTGGATCGCGTCGTCGCAGGAGTTGGCGTGCACGGTCACCAGCGAGCCCTCGTGGCCCGTGTTGAGGGCCTGGAGCATGTCCAGCGTCTCGCCGCCGCGGACCTCGCCGACGATGATCCGGTCGGGGCGCATGCGCAGCGAGTTGCGCACGAGGTCGCGGATCGTGATCTCGCCCCGGCCCTCGACGTTGGAGGGCCGCGCCTCGAGCGTGACGACATGCGGCTGCTGCAGGCGCAGCTCGGCGTTGTCCTCGACGGTGATGATCCGCTCCGTCGGCGGCACGGCCGCCGACAGCGCGTTGAGCATCGTCGTCTTGCCGGCGCCCGTGCCGCCCGAGATGACGACGTTGAGCTTGGCCTTGACCATCGCCCGCAGCAGCGCGACCGACTCCTTGTCGATCGAGCCCATCGAGGACAGCTGGTCGAGCGTGAACAGCCGCGGGAAGCGCCGGATCGTCAGCGTCGGGCCCTTCAGCGCCAGCGGCGGGATGATCACGTTCACGCGCTCGCCGGTGGGCAGGCGGGCGTCGACCATCGGGCTCGACTCGTCGACGCGGCGGTTGACCTGCGAGACGATGCGGTCGATCGTCTGGTAGAGCTGCCCCTCGTCCGTGAAGGTGATGTCCGAGCGCTCGATGCGGCCGTCGCGCTCGACGTAGATCTCGTCGGTGCCGTTGACCATGATCTCGGTCACGGTCGGGTCGGCGAGCAGCGGCTCGAGCACGCCGAGGCCGATCGCCTCGTCGATCACCTGGCGGATCAGGCGCGTGCGCTCGCTGGTCGAGAGCACCGGGCCCTCGCGGCTGACCATGCGACCGACGACGCGCTCCAGGCGGGCGCGGCGCTGCGGCGCGGACAGCTCGGCGAACTCGGAGAGGTCGACCTCCTCGAGCAGCCGGCGGCGGTAGAAGGTGACGCCGTCCGCATTGGACGTGCCGCCACCGCGAGGGTCGTTGGCGATGCGGTCCTTGAGGCCCATCAGCCCGGGAGCTCCGCGGTACGTGTGGCGCGCAGCTTCGGCGAGTCCAGGCCGGGGACGACGATCGGGATCCGCACCTTCACGGTGGCCTTCTCGCCTGCCATCTCGATCTTCGCGTGGCCGCGCAGGCCGGGCGAGAGCGCGTCCCGGCCGGCCTTCTGGGCGCTGCCGCCGCGGCCGTCGGCGCGGCTGGCCGTGCGCGCGGCGTTGGAGGCCTGGTTGAACGACCACGTGACGAGCAGCAGCTGCCAGATGAACAGCGCGGCCAGCAGCAGCCACACGAGCACGCCCGCGAACTCGACGCTCGCCTGGCCGCGCTGGTCGCGGTGCAGGCGCCGGAGCAGGCTCACAGCACGCCGTCCTTCTGGTCGGCCGGCAGCGGCTCGTCCTCGATCACCGTGCCCGCCTCCGAGGTGATCTTGATGCTGGTGCGCAGCGACGGGACCAGCACCGGGACCTTGAGCGCGACGCGCACGGTGTGGTCGTCCGGGCGGTCGACCTTGGCGCCCTTCGCCCAGGCCTTCGGCACGTCGTCCATCGCGACGTCGGCGTACGGGCGGTCCTGCTTGGTGTCGGTCGTGTCGATCGCCAGCTCGCGCGCGCCCTCGCGCGCCGCATGGCCGGCGAGCATGAACGTGTAGCCGACCAACCCGATCTGCCACAGCAGCATCACGACGATCAGCAGCAGCGGCAGGATGCCGGCGAACTCGACGGTCGTCTGGCCGCGCTCGCCGGAGAGGCGCGCGAGCAGGCCGCGCGACTCGCCCTCGGGCTCGGCCGGCTCGTCGACGGCGGGCAGGGCCTCCAGCTCGGCCGCCAGCGCCTCGAAGGTCCCGCGCAGCTTCTGGTCCTCCAGCCGCGCCGGCGAGCCGGTGTTGACGGCCGCCTCGAACGCCGCGAAGTCGGCCGGGATCGTCGTCTCCGCGAGCTTGCCGCCGACGACCTTGCGGGCGAGGTCGGGCTGCACCTCGCGCTTGCGCGAGGTCTGGTTGAGCAGGACGAGCGTGTCCTGGTCGTCCTCGCGCACCTGCAGCCGCCGCCACAGGTCGCGCAGCCGGCGCACGCCGCGCAGGGCGACGACGTCGGGAGTGGAGACGACGACCACCTTCGAGGCCATCTCGGCGCCGATCGCGCTCGCCTCCGAGACGGTCGAGCCGAGGTCGACGACGGTCAGCGCGTGGCGCGCGCGCACGGCACCGAGCACGTTGCGCGCGACGGTCGAGTCGACCTCCTCGGCGCGCTCGCCCTCGTCGGGGGCCAGCAGCAGCCGCACGCCCTCGCGGTGCGTGAACAGCGTCTCCTGCAGGTGGCGGACGGAGATCTCGTCGGCGACCTCGACCAGATCCACCACGCTGCGCCGGGAGGGCGTGTCCAGGTAGGCGCGCATGTCGCCCTTCTGGAGGTCGAAGTCGACGAGGCAGACGGGGCGCCCGGGCGCGCTGCGCGCGGCGGCCAGCGCCAGGTGGATCGCGACGGTGGTGGTCCCGACGCCCCCCTTGGCGCCCGCGACCGCGATCAGGTTGCCCGCCAGCGCGCCGACGGCGGTCTCCTCGCCCGCGACGCGCTCGCGCAGCGCCCGCGACCACTGCGCGGCGGCGCGCGCGCTGGACTCCAGCTGCTCGAGCGAGAGCGGCAGCGCGACGACGTCGCGGATGCCGGTCTGCATCGCGGCGCGCATCACCTCCGGGGTCTGCTCGGAGGCCAGCAGCACCATCCCGACCTCCGGGAACGTCGCCGCGATCTCGCGCGCGATGTCCATCACCGGGACCGTGCCGAGCGCGTCGTGGAGCGCGACGACGTCGACGTCGAGCCGCCGCAGGGCGCGCGCGAGCTCCTCGGGCTCCGAGACGCGCTCGACGACCTCGAGCTCGTCGCTCTCGGAGGCGAGCGCCGCGGCGGCCCCCGCGAGATCCGGGTCCCCGATCGCGATCAGGAGCCGCTGGCTCACTGGCTGCCCTGCTGCGTGGTGCCCGGACGGCGGTACACGCGATCCTTCTTCTTGAGCTCGGACTCCTCGCCCGGCCGCAGCAGCGCCAGGCGGACCTCGGCGGCGAACGACTCCGCGTAGGTGACGGTCAGCGCCTCGCGCGGGTTCAGCGCGAACGTGACCGGGACGACCTGGGCGGGATCCTGGGTCTGCTCCTGGACGCCGTTGCCGCCCTTGAGCTCGGGCTGGCCGACGTCGACGATGCGCGCGCCCGGGACGACGACGTTGGACTCGGCGGGGATCCCCTCCTGGTCGTTGCCGCCGAACGTGGCGACGATGTCGACGAGCGAGCCGGGGCTGATCTTGCCCGCCACGCCGGTCTCGGCATCGACCAGGATCGCGATCTCGCGCTCGCCGGTGGCGAGCTCGGGCGGCGAGCCGAGCATGCCCTCCTGGAGCACGCTCCCGGCCGGGATGTCGGCGAGCGCGACCTGGCCGATCAGGCGCGCACGGTCGCGCAGGGCGGTCTTGGGCGCCCACTGCCGGGGCAGCTCCTGCGTCTTGACCATGTCGTCCGAGATCGCCTTGTCCTTCTCCGCGGGCTTGGCCAGGGTCAGCACCTCGATCTTGGGATCCACTTCCTTGCGGACATCGGCCACGTACCCCGCCACCAGCACGAACACGCCCAGGAGCCCGAGTGCAGAGAGGGTGAGCAGGAGGATGCCGCGTCGCTGCCGTGGGTTCATGCCGGCCAAGATACGCCGCGAACCCGGGCCCAAGGGAGTCCCAAGCGAATGTTGAGCCCCGGTCCCGGGCCACATTTGGGACCCCCGGCCCATGCGCCCTGAAGGCCGCGCGCCTACCTTTCGGAGCCTCGGATGCGCCAAGGGGAACGCGGACAGATCCTGCCGGGCCTGCTGGTCGTGATGCTGGCCCTGCTCGCGGTCGGCGTCCTGATGTTCCAGGTCGGCAAGGCCGCGGTCCTGCGCTCGAGCGCCCAGACCGCCGCGGACGCCGCCGCGCTGGCCGGTGCGCGCGAGATCAAGCGCCAGCTGATGGTCCAGTGGGCCACCACCGGCACGACGAGCATCAGCGCGATCAGCCGGCCGCTGGTGATCGCGCGGATGGCCGAGTACGCGAAGAAGAACGACGCGACGCTGCTGCCGGTGCGGCCCGGCGACATCCAGGGCCTGGACGTCAAGGCCCGCGTCACGACCGACGAGAAGCTCGGCGACGGCGCGAAGGAGATCGGCGAGGAGGACGCGAAGGGCGAGGCCCATGGCCGCGCCCGGGTCGAGCTGTCGGTCGGGCTCGCCGGCGCCTCGCTCGGGCCGGTGCCCGGCGGCGGCGAGAGCTCCGGGTCCGTCCCGAAGATCGCGGAGAAGGAGTGGGACGAGATCAAGAAGAAGCTCGGCAGCGGCCCGCCCGACTGCGACGACGTGGTCGCGCTCGGGAGGTTCCTCCAGGAGCAGGGCTTCGCCGTCGGCGAGAACAACGCCTTCGGCGGCGTGGCCCCGGTGCACACCGACGGCAGCTACCACTACCAGTGCGGCGGCCGCGGCGCGCTCGACGTCAACTTCGGGCCGCCCGGCGACCTCGTCAAGCCCGAGACCGACGCCGTCGACCCGATCATCGCGCCGCTGCGCGAGCTCGGCTTCCGGACGATCTGGCGCGCGGCGGGCCACTACGACCACCTGCACGTCGACATCGCGAACTCGGGCCCGATCGGCGCCGGCTCGGGCGGCGCCTACGGTGGCTTCACCGGGCCGCTCGAGGACGTGCTGCTGGAGGTCAAGCTGATCGACTGGGACGCGCCGACGGCGCCGTTCTTCGGCCTTGGCGGCGTCGGGGGCGGCTACTTCGGCGGCCCGCCCGATCCCGAGGCTGCGCGCGCGATCTGCTCCGTCGCCCGCCGGCTCGGCGCCTCCGACAAGGTCCTGCTGGCGGCCTACGAGGCGGCGATCGTCGAGTCCGGCGTGCACAGCCTGCCGTTCGGCGACCTCGACTCGATCGGGCTCTTCCAGCAGCGCGACTCGTGGGGCACGTACGCGCAGCGGATGGACCCTGTGTGGGCCTCGCAGCAGTTCATCTCGCGGGCGATCCGCCAGAACGAGCCCTGGATGACCGCCGGCCAGCTCGCCCAGGACGTGCAGGTCTCCGCCTTCCCCGAGCGCTACGACCAGCGCCGCGGGCAGGCGCTCTCGCTGATCGCGACCTACTGCTCCGGATGAGGCGCGCGGCCTTGATCCTCGCTGCGGCGATCGCGCTCGGCGGCTGCGGGGCGACCGACGAGGGGCCGTCCTCGGCCGCCGCGCCGGCGGTCCCCAAGGGCGACTGGGGGCCGACGGAGCCCGGCACCGGCGAGCGCGCGCGGCCCGTCGCCCCGCCGCGCAAGGCGCCGTCCGCCGCCGTCGCGGGCCTGCTCGCGGCCGGCACGGTCGGCGTCGTCGGCGTCGAGGGCGCGATCGGCGTGGAGCCGGCCTCGCTCGACGTCTCCGCCGACGGCGTGCTCGAGGACCTGCGCTGGGACCGCTGGGACGACCGCGGGGCCGAGGGCAGCGGCACGCTGAAGGTGCGCGACTGCGACCCGACCTGCGCGTCGGGCGGCCACGACGCCTTCCGCGCGACGATCCGGCTGTCCGAGCCGCGGCTGTGCGGCGCCGCCACCTACTTCGACCGCGCGCGGGTCGAGCTCGACGGCGCGCCGGCGTCGGTCGGTCCTCCCGCGACCTACGTGCGTGCGCCGTGCTGATCGCTCTGCGGAGCCACGGCGGGGGCGGCCGCGCGGCGGCGCGGCGGGCGTCCGCGATGCCCGCACATCGGGCACGGCGAGCGGGCGATCAGCTCGCGGCACCAGCGGCAGGTCCAGGGGTCCGCGGCCTGCGCGAGCTCGGCGGCCAGCCGCGACAGGTCGACCGGATAGGCGACGCTCTCGACCAGCTTGCCGGTGCCCCACCACGAGGGCCCGTTGGGCGTCGGCTCGACCGTCCGCACCTCGAGCCCTCCGAGCGCGGCGTTGACGGTGTGGATCCAGCCCACGTCGCCGCCGTGGTCGCTGACCGCCAGGCGCGAGGGCCGCTCGATCCGCGGCAGCGGGACGCCGGCGCCGTCGCGGCCCAGCTTGTGCACGGAGGGCTCGGGATAGGACGAGACGCCGAACCTGCTCCCGGGGCTCAGCGAGGCCACGTGCTGGCCGATCGTCGGCGCCGGCACGCTGAGGCCGCTGACGCTCCCCAGCCAGGTGAAGACGTGCAACTCGGCCTCGAGCTCTCCCAGCAGCGAGACGAGCACGCCGCGCGAGGGCAGGTGCGGCGCGACCGCGGAGGCGAGCGAGGCGAGCACCGCGGCGGCCAGCGGCGGCAGCGGGGTCTCGTGGATCGTCAGGCGCTCGTCGTCGAGCGCCGACTCGACCATCTGCAGCCGCAGCAGGCCGTCGCCCTTGAGCCACTGGGGCACGATCGCGAGCACGTGGCCGCCCGCCTCCGCACCGGAGCGGACGGCCTCGACCAGCGTCTCCGCCTGCTCCTGGGTCGGGGACTCGATGAAGGCGTCGATGCGGCCCTCGCTGTCGACCAGCCGCTCGGGCTTGAGCCCGATCACCAGGATCGTGGGCTGTTGGATGTTCCGGCGCGAACTTGTCGAGGCCTGATCCTGGTCTCCGACGGGCACAAGTGCCACCATAGAGACGGAGGCAAGGGCAGGCGCACGCCGGCGCCCAGGCCGCAGTAGGGGAGCGATATGGAGATCGTCGTCATCACAGGGGTCCTGGCCGTGGCAGCGTTGGCGCTGTTGACGCTGCGCACGCGCGCGTCGCGCGGGAGCGCCCGCAGGGCCCGCAGCGCGCGGCAGTGGAACGGCAGCGCCGGGTCCCGGCGTGTCCGGGCCGGCCGCAACGCCGCCGTGCCGGCGGCCGCGGGCGCCGCCGGCGCCGTCGCGTACTCCTCGATGGGCGGCGGTGGCGTGGCCGTCCAGGATCCGCCCCGCACCGGCGAGGCCGACCTCGACGACGACTGGGACGACGACCTCGGCTGGTCCGACGACCTCCACGCGCGCGAGACGCCCGCTCCGGCCGCGCCGGTGGCGTTCGGGTCGCCGCCTGCCGCTTCCGAGCCGGCCGCCCACGACGACGACGTCCCCGCGCAGGACGCGCCCCCGCCGGTCGCCGACGAGCCCTCGGAGCCCGCCGCCGCGGCCCCGTACTCGCTCGGCGCCGCCCCGGCCGCCGAGCCGGCCGACGAGCCCGCCTGGGACGACGACCTCTACGATCCGCCCGCGCGCACCCCGCTGCCCGACGGCGCCGGCCGGCCGATCCCGTCGGCCCGCGGCGCGGCCGCCTTCGGCGCCTCGCAGGCCACGCCGCCGGCCCCGAAGCGCAAGCGCGGCGCCGCGCTGCGCAGCCCGGTCGTGATGGTGGCGATCTACGCCGTCACCGGCATCGCGCTGGTGGTGCTCGCCGTCTCGCTGCTCTCCGGCGGCCTCTCCCCCTCGCCCTCGAAGGAGACCCAGCGCACCGCGCAGACCACCAAGCCCGCCGCCCCGGCGCCGGTGCCGACGCCGTCGGCCGCGGACCTGGCCGCCGAGCGCGCGGCCCGCGCCGCCGCCGAGCGCAAGGCGTTCGAGCGCGGCCAGCGCTCCGCCCGCGCCCAGCAGGCCCGCGCCGCCCGGATCGCGCGCGAGCGCCGCCGCGTGGCCGCGCAGCGCGCTGCCGCCAAGCGGCGCCGCATCGAGGCCCGCAAGCGCGCGAGGGCGCGCGCCTCAGCCCCGGGCCCCGGCCGCTCCACGAACCCGACCTACGTTCCGCCGACGCCCGCGCCGTCAACGGGCGGCTCGACCGGCGGCGGCACCGGCGGCTCGACCGGCGGGAGCACCGGCGGCTCCTCCGGCGGTGGCGGTGGCGGCTCGTCCTCCGGTGGCGGCACCGGTGGCTGCGAGTTCTGCATCGGCTAGCTCTTCGCGGCTCGGGGCCCTGCCCGGCCGGGACCTCCCTGGCGGGCTCCGGGTGGCCGAGGCGAACACCCGCGCCGCCCGCCTGAAGGGCCTCGCCAAGCTCGACGCGATGCCGGCGTCGGCCGCCCTGCACATCCCGAAGTGCTGGTCGGTGCACACGTTCACGATGCGCTTCCCGCTCGACCTGATCTGGCTCTCGAAGGCCGGCGAGGTGGTCCGGGTCGACGAGAACGTCCCGCCCCGGCGGGTCCGCACCTGCGTCCGCGCCCGCTCCGTCGTGGAGTGCAACGCCGGCGCCGCGCAGGCGTTCCTGGACGCCGGGCTCTAGCTGCGGCGCGCCCTTCCGGCTCGGAACTGCGGCTGGGTAGGGAGGCGAGGGAGCCGGCGCGAGCTCGAGTCCGCAGTTGTTCGGCCTGAGGCAGAGGAACTGCGGACTCGAGGCGCGGCGGGCGGCTCCACCCCCTCCCTACCCAGCCACCGTTGACGTTCGCCGAGGTCACCCGAGGGCGATCGCGGCGGCGCCCGCCACGACGAGCGCGGCACCGAGCATCCGGGCCGCCGGGACCCGCGCCCGCCCCCACACCGCCGCCCCGACCGCCGCCATGACCACGCTCGTCTCGCGCAATGCCGCCACCGGCGCGGCCTCCGCTCGCTGCAGGGCCGCGAGCGCGAGCACGTAGGCGAGGAACATCCCGGCGCCGGCGAGCACCGCCCGCGGTGAGAGCGCGGCGCGCATCGGGGAGGGCCCCACGACGGCCGCGTACGGGATCGCCGCGACCAGGAGGACGAGCGCGAGGTACGGGATCGGGTCGGCGTGCTCGAGGCCGTGATCGTCGACGAGCGTGTAGCCCGCGATGCAGGCGCCGACGGCGAGCGCGAGCGCGAGGTCGGCGCCCCTCCCCCGGGCGAGGCCGCGCACGAGCAGCACGCCGGCCGCCACGACCAGCACGCCGCCCGCCTGCAGGCCGCTGACCGCCGCCCCGAGCGCCGCGACCGAGACCACCAGCACGATGACGGGCGCCGAGCCGCGCGCGACCGGATAGACGAACGTGAGGTCGGCGCGCGCGTAGGCGGTGGCGAGCAGGGCGAAGTAGACGAGCTCGAGCGCGCCCGAGCCGAGCACGTATGGGATCGCCTCCCCGTCGACGTCCCACGTCAGCGCGGCGACCGGCGCGAACAGGACGACGCCGGCCACGAGCATCACGGCGGTCGTGCCGTAGGTGTCGTCGGCGTCGGCGAGCAGCGCGTTCCAGAGCGCGTGCACGGCGGCCGAGCCGAGCACCAGCGCGAGCGCCGCGAGCGTCAACGCAGGTTCGCGTCCTCGGGGTGCCCGCTGCCATCCGGGGCCGTGCCGCCCGCGCTCTGCTCGCTGAGGCCGGGAGCGGCCAGCTGCGGCGGATGCCCGAGCTGACCGAGCTCCGACGTGTCCCGCCCGAACAGCAGCCCGACGCTCCAGTCGGTCACCAGCCGCGCGCGGCGCCGCGTGCCCGGCATCATCATCAGGTGGTAGCTGCGGGCCAGGAACCACGCCGGGAACCCGCGCCACTTGATCCCGAGCGTCTCCGCCACGGCTTGGAAGCGGCCCATGTCGACGAACACGCCGAGCGTCTTGTAGGTGAACGGCTTCGGCTTGCGGCCGCCGATCGCCGCCGCGACGTTGGCGCCGGCCGTGCGGCCCTGGCGGATCGCGTGCTGGCAGGTGGGCGGGCTCGCCATGCCGGGCCGCGCGGGGTCGGGCACCGCGGCGGCGTCGCCGATCGCCCAGACGTTGTCGAAGCCCTCGACCCGGCAGTAGCGGTCGACCTTGATCCGGCCGGTCCCGTCCAGCGGAACCCCGAGCTCGGCGACGATCGGATGCGGCTTGACGCCCGCTGTCCAGGTGACGGTGCGGGTCGGGATCACCTCGCCGGTCGAGAGCTCGGTCGAGTCGGTCGAGACGCGCTCGATCGTGGTGCCGAGCCGGATCTCGATCCCGCGCCGGCGCAGCTCGTTGCCGGCGAAGTCCGCCAGGCGCTCGGAGATCTCCGGCATCAGCCGGTCGCGCGCCTCGACGAG
>Ga0126312_10002385_pt1 | contig 12566 bp, 12 predicted proteins | sample Plot104A_FD_92537 | JGI IMG/M metagenome (GOLD analysis project Ga0126312, IMG submission 92537) | Serpentine soil microbial communities from UC McLaughlin Reserve, CA, USA - Plot104A | ecosystem: Environmental > Terrestrial > Soil > Grasslands | place: USA: UC McLaughlin Reserve, Lake County... | reverse complement strand
ATAGGAAAGGGCCTTTTGGGTTTTTAATTTCAGTGAGGGTTCAGCAACTTCCCTATTTGTTACAATCAAACTATTGTACAAAAAATATAGGTTCAGTCTGAGAAGGAGGGACAAGGATAGGTTACCAAATTTGGTAGAATGGCGGTATTAATAGGTCCAAAATGAGTGAACACCACTTAGGAACGTTCACGAATCGAGTCAGCAATATACCCCTATATTAATATAAATCGACGGTACTATACACTTCATAAATGAATAATGATATGGGAACCACGGATGACTCAGCGTCGCCATTCAAAAACGCACTAGAGAAAGGACGCGATGCTCAAAGGGATTTTATCAAGCAATTTACCTCGATACAGCAGGATGCGATGCAGAACTTCTTTTCTATGCTTCAAGGGCTGACATATTATAATGCAATGTTTAAAACGACTGTTCAGAGTGGGGGCCGAATTTCTATTCCCGAGGCAGAGAGACAGGCTTTAAACATAGAAGATGGCGACTTAGTACAGGTGATCATAGTCCCTATTGAAAGAAAACGGAAAAAGTAATCAAAATAGATAACCACATACTATCTGGTGATAAACTCATTTTTGATTAATAGATCCATGCTAGCAGCACTAATTTTCTGAAAGGATTATTGTGATCTGACTCTGAGCCATTGTCCAACCTTTGGAAGTACGTTATTCTGAGAATAGTTGCTGGCGATAAGACCCACATGGCCTGTACGGAACTGCATTAACCTCTTGTCTACGCTTGATACTACATCGTTTAAGGCCACACTACATTGCGGTGAAACAAGGTGGTCCTCTTCTGCAACTATATTGAGAATCGGAATACTGATCTTAGAAAGATCAATGAGATCTCCACCTATTTTCATCTCGTTTTTAACCAGCAAGTTTTTTTGATAAATATCTTCGATCCATTGCTTGAAGGTTTCTCCTGCTATCATTGGTGTGTCATATAGCCACTTTTCCATACGAAGGAAATTTTGGACGAATTTCACATTGTCAATATTCTCCACCAAATTAATGTACTTGTTTACCCCTTGTTTGAATGGCTTTAACATGGAGAAGCATCCATAGAGGCACCCCCGAGGAAAATTTCCACAAGTCTCAACTATTTTATCTACGTCTAGATATCGTGCAAAATTCGCAAGCACCGTTCGATCGTTTTGTGTATCTATTATCGGAGCTATAGTTGCTAGGTTTCGTACTTTTTCTTGATGAAGGGATGTATACATGGCGCTCATGGTCGAACCAAGGCAATATCCATGTAGTGTTAATTTCTCAACAGAATTTTCTTTCCTAACAATATCAACACAATCATCGATATAGTAATTTACATAATCGTCAAATGATGTATACTTGTCAACATTTGTTGGGCCTTTCCAATCAATGAGATATACATTAAAGCCCTGACTCAATAAGCTTCGCAGCCAGCTCTTATCAGGCTGCAAATCTAAAATATAAGACTTGTTCATTAGTGCATATACAACTAGAATAGGTGTTCTTGCAGTCCTGCTAACCAACGGACGATAATGTAAAAGTTTGTACAATCTAGTCTCATCTACTACTTCGTACGGCAAGATACCTACATCTATCTTACCAGCAGCATGCAGAAGCTCTCTTGCCTTCTCGACCTTACGTGAATTTTCTTGAAGAACCCTTAAGGCATCCTCGATTATTAGTTTTATATCACGCTTATTTTTCTCTTCTCTCTCAATCATCTTTTTTCTCCTGTCTGGAACTACAGTTTCTAGTTCCATTAATCAACTCGACCCTACTAGCCGGGATATAGATTGTAGATTCTTATTAGCCCAAAATCTTTTCGCGACATCGCAGATGCCAAGTCCCGATTCTGAACCCCTTTCCATACTACTCGGGTATAAAGCAGACAACCATCTAAATCTCCTAAGCCTTTGTTTTTACACAATTCTTTCTATTATACTTTCTTGAGTACTTGTAAATTAAGAAATATTTCTCAAAAGTAAAATCTGTTAATATTCATAACCTCTTCAATTAGAACGGTTTTCCTAAACGAATAACATTTTATAAAGGAAAGCTAACATTTCACCATGTCCATCTGAACGTTTTCTGCCAAAGACGGATAAGGGGCTCGTAGCTCAGTTTGGACAGAGCGCCTGCCTTCTATATTACTGGAGAAAGCCGGAAGTCGTGGGATCGAAGCCCACCGGGCCCGCCATTTTAGATCACTGCTGGTAGAGACCAATAGAAACAAGAGAAATAAGAGTTAAAAAAGGCTGTTACTAATTTCGCTAAACGATTTTAAGTGGCTTTGTTTGGAAAAGCTGCAACTACCATGGTCATGGAAGTCCAATTGAAGGAACTGATAAAACAAGCTCGTGAGGGTGCAGGTCAACGTAAATTCAGTCAGTCAGTTGATTTAACTCTCGTGCTTAAGGATATAGACGTTAAAAGGGGTTTCAATGTTAACGAAGTGGTCGCATTGCCACATAAACCAAGCCGTGAGGCAACTATTTGTGTAGTTGGATCGGGAGACCTAGGTACGAGAGCGAGGAAAGCTCAGATCGATAAGATAATAGAACAGGATCAGCTTGACAGGCTAGGCACGAATAGGAGAGAAGCAAGAAAAGTTGTAAGAGCGTATGACTTCTTTCTTTCCGATACTTCTTTGATGGCTGCGGTGGGTCGCTCTCTTGGGCAATTTCTGGGACCTAAAGGCAAAATGCCAACCCCATTACCGTATGGTGCGCCAATAGAATCCATAGCCGCCAGAATGAGAAGCTCAGTACGCGCGAGGGCGAAAAACCAGCTAAATATATCCACCAAAATCGGAGACGAAAAGATGGATGACTCGCAATTAGCCTCAAATGCTAACGCAGTTATTGCTGCAATTGAGAAAAAATTGCCGCAGGGTGAAAAGAATATCAGCAATGCTTTAATAAAATTTTCTATGGGTAAAGCAGCTAAGTTGAGCTCAATAAAAGAAAAGAGAGGACAATAAATTGCAAACAATGGCAGAAAACGCATCTGTAGCACCAAGGCACCGCACAAGTTATCCAAAGAAAAAGCGACTAATGTATCAACAGTTGCAAAAGCTTCCTAGGGAATTCAACGTCATAGCACTCTCGAAAATGACTAAAGTTAGGGCCACACAACTCATGACAATCCGCAAAAAGTTCAGAGAGGATATAAAGATCACAATAATTAAAAACAAAGTCGCAAAAAGAGCTTTTGAGAATACAAAAGATGTTGCAGGTCTAGATAGTTTGAGTAAGCAACTTGAGGGGCAAATTGCTTTAATGTTTACAAATATTAATCCATTTAAGCTTAATTCAATTCTTTCCCAAAACAAAGTGTTTTTGCCGGCTAAGGGAGGAGATACTGCAAGTAAAGAAATAATAATTCCGGCTGGAAATACGGGCATTACTCCTGGTCCTGTCCTTTCCGAATTTAAGGAGGCAAATGTTGCAACAAAGATAGATCAGGGAAGTATTTGGGTAAGTAAGGACACAGTGATAGCGAAACCAGGCCAGATAATTTCTCAGAAGCTTGCTTCGTTAATGAGCAAACTGAATATTAAGCCAATTGAGGCTGGAATATCTGTAATTTTCGCCATTTCTGAGGGATTTGTATTCAAGGAGAGTGATCTTAACATCAATCTCACCGAATACAAGAATGAATTGATAAAATCCTTCCAAGAAGCAATTGCTTTGGCCACAGAATCTGCATATGTTACTAAAGTAACAATTAATCCCTTAATTATGAGGGCCCATAAACATGCAATTGCCTTATCACACAAGTCTCAATATTTGTCGCGCGAAACTATAGAATATGTACTTCTGCCTGAAGCCGAGCTGCACGCCAAATTACTATCCGCAGATTTGGCTCAAAAAGGATATACTGCTGTGTGATTATGTCTGCTGCGTGATTAAGTTGATAGTACTAGTTAGTCTAATTTACTAATATCTGGAATCCAGTTTATTTATATTCTGGCTATCGGCAGCATCCAAATATTAAATTATCTAACCGAACAAGGATGAAAGCCCTTCCAGTGCTTCTTCCTCCTTTTTCTCTTCCTTTTTCTCTTCTTCCTTTGGAGGAGATGCAGCTTCCGTGGGTGGTGCTGAAGAAGTAGTAGAAGGAGCCGCAGAGAGCGCCACGGGGGCTGCTTTTAGCGCATCGTCAATGTTAACATCACTGAGAGCTGCTACCAAGGCTTTCACTCTCACCTCGTCGGGAGATGTGCCGGTAGCTTTTATAACGTTCTTAACATTATCTTCTGTTATATCCTGTTTTAACTTGTGCAAAAGTAAAGCAGCATATACATATTCCATAATTAACTCGTTCTAGATGTAACCATAATATAAAACTTTCAAGCTTACAAGATTTTTGTGCTTCTCGCCACTGAATAGAGATGATCTTTTAGGTCCTTTTCATAAAGAGAATTCATTTTTTCAAGCAGGATCCCTCGGGCCTGCAATCTCTGCTCTTCGGATGTTGCTCGTAACACATCTGCAAACATGTCAGGAAGGTTTTCTCTGACCCACCCGTCTAACACAAAGTATCGCTTTTCGTTTATCCATATTGTCCTGTCTACATTCCGGTCCACTTCCTGATTAAACATTCCAGTTTCAACTCTATCAATTAGCATGAATATACAATTATCGGGATCAGGATCGTAAAGAACCTCAGAGGGCCTTCCTTTTCCATGTCCTGATTCGACGCGATCAATCAAGCCTACTGGACGTATATAAAAACCATTTACATGAATCTTACTTCCATTTACATTTTGAATTCTCCCAATAATTAGCCTAACTTCACCTCCATCTTTTTGAACTACAAAAACATATTCGCCGGATTGAATTTTACCTTTTCCAAATACTTTTCCAAACATATTGACAATTTTAACAAGAATTATTTAAAATATTATCTTTTCTAGACTGGACTTCATATTGTAGGGTTGCAAGATAGGCGCTAACTTACAAGGATTATTCTTCAGGTTAGTCTAGCGGCCTAACCAAGGTACCGTATTAGAGTTGTATCTCTATACGCACTATACTGGTCTTGATTTTCTGACTACATTTATTAATATGAATAGGAACCATAAAATGGGATAAAATTTTGCAAAGATTTGACGAGTTAGATATGCGGATATTATCAGAACTGAGTAAAGATGCAAGTATTTCAGTTCCACGGCTCAGCAAGAAGCTGAACATAAATGCATCGGTTTTGTATAGCAGAATAAAACGTCTTGTTAAGCGTAATTTAATTGAAAAGTTTACCGTTATAGTCAATGAAGAAATGCTGGGGATTAGCGTCAAAGCTACAGTTGGTATTAACAGAGACCCAAAATTGAAAGAACCCATCCATTCTGAGTTAGTAAAAATTCCCCAGGTTAGAACACTATCTGAGGTCACGGGAAGATTTGACATTATAGTTAACCTGAATGCACGCACGTTAGAAGAACTGCACAACGTTGTTATTGAACGAATTGGAAAAATTGAAGGGGTTCAAAATACTGAAACGTTTGTAGAAATGCAAAGGACTGAAAAAGAGCCAATGTACGCTGTTAAGACATCCCTAACAAGGTAATGGTTAACACAACTAGATAATATCTAGAGGCAATACGTTCAAATAAGACTAGGGCTGACGTTAGTCAGCCTACTTGATAAGTGTGCCTATTCTGGTTATCGTGCGACGCAAAGTAATTGAAATACTTCAGACATTGAAACTAGCAAAAAAAACCAGTAAAGAAGATTATACTACACACCTACGTCTTGTACTTCTCAGTGTGGGCGCGGTAGGAGGAGTAGGTTTCATAATAAAATTGATTGCCGAATTTATGACATTTGGTGGCGGAAGACAATAGATTGGGTATTCAAATATACTGCAGTGCCTGAGCTCATAGCCAGAAGTATATTCAAGAAATACCTCCACAAACGCGTCCTAAAAATTTTTTCGATGGCACGGATCAATTCTATTTGTTGTTATCCACTTACACTGGATACGAAGTATTTTAATCACCGTTGATCCTATTCAAATCACTGCATTGGTTGGTAGGATAAGTCTAGATGAGCCTAAGACAATAGCTACATTAGGATCTCATAGCGCGCTTCAAATCCTAAAGGGTGCAAAGGACGAAGGTTTTGAGACTTTACTGATTTGTGAGGAAAAAAGACTTAGCCTCTATAAACGGTTTAGATTTATAGATGAAATTTTGGCTATAAGACATTATAATGAGCTTTTGGATACTAAGTGTCAGCAACGTCTCCATGATGCAAAGTCAGTCCTAGTTCCGCATGGAACGATGATTGCTTATTTTACATATCAAGATATAGAAAACATGTCCGTACCAATTTTTGGAAATAGAAAGATCCTGCAATGGGAGTCTGATAGAAATCTTAAACAGAAATTGATGAATGTATCGCAGTTGACTACACCGAAATTAGTTCAACGTAAAGAGTGTATTGATAGATTATGTATTGTCAAATTACATGGGGCAGCAGGAGGACGGGGATATTTTTTGGCATGGAACAAGGAAACCTTTGAAGAAAATGCCAGATCACTATTAAATCAAAGACGAATAAGAAGCGAAGACGACCTATTTATCCAGGAGTATATAATTGGAGTTCCAACGTATCTGCAGTTTTTTTATTCTCCAATAAATAGGCAAATTGAGTTTTTGGGTGCAGACATAAGATACGAATCTGATATCGATAGCATAGGGAGAATTCCAGCCAGACAGCAGCTTTCAGTAAATCTTGAACCATCCTATAATGTAATCGGTAATATTCCTCTTGTCTTGAGAGAGTCATTGCTTGAAGGAGTTTACGCAATGGGAGAACGGTTCGTAAAAGCATCAGAGGACCTTGTACCTCCCGGGGTGACCGGCCCATTTTGTCTAGAGGGCGTATATGATAAGGAAGGAATTTTCACGACATTTGAATTTTCTGCTAGAATTGTTGCGGGAACTAACCTCTACATCACTGGCTCGCCGTATTCTGAGTTAATATATGATAAACCAATGAGTACTGGAAGAAGAATCGCACACGAAATTAGGGTAGCAAATGAAAGGGGGCTTCTCAAACAAATATTTACTTAAGTTGTGGAGCTCTTGAGCAGCTGAAAAAAAAACTATTCCGCAGATGTTAATGTATGAAATGTAAGATAGTAATGTCTTATGAAAGGTAATTGATATTAAACAAAGTAAAAACAGATGGATCGATTAATATTAATGGAATTGAATGTCCATATCAGATCGTCATAGTCTTATCTACATGGATTTAGGATGTGATTGAAATTCAGAAAATGGTCGGTTATAAATCTATGGATAATAAATGTATCACTGCCCTTTAAGTATTGGTGATCTATAAACTGACAAAATTGCTAAAGAAAGATATAATTTTATTTTGTTATTATTATAACAAAAGCCCCTATGTTGATCTCCCATATTTCAGATATTCACCTAGGATATTCACAATTTAACTTAGTCGAACGAGAACATGATATTTATGATGCCTTCGACGAAGCAGTAGATAGATCAATATCTGAACATGCAGATTTGGTCCTTCTGGCTGGAGACATTTTTCATACACCAAGGCCAAGCGGATCCTCAATCGTTAAACTAGCTGAGGAGCTGAAGAAATTCAGAGAGGCTACTATACCAGTCTATTTTATTCTGGGGGAGCACGACATAAGTCGGATGAAGGATACACCGGTACCATACCTTTTTCACAATATGAAGCTGGCTAAGCGGCTAGAGGATAACCAACCAATACGTGAGGGAAAACTAGCATTATTTGGGTTCAATAAGGAAAGAAGAAGCAATATGGAAAATTTACTACAAAAGTTTCAAACAGCGCAAAGGCTTGCAAAGCAACAAAAGGAAACTTATGATTCAAAAAATATCCTTGTGTTGCATCAGGGCCTACTCGAATTCAATAAGTTCGCCGGAGAACTAAGTTGTATTGACCTTCCAAGTGGATTTGATTATTATGCGATGGGTCACTATCACGATCATATCGAAGAAACCTTTAGCCATATTAAAGGGGCAGAACAGATGGGACTTATTGCATACCCTGGTTCCCTTGATTTGACCCCAAGTGATGGGCTAAAAGACATCGAAAAGGGATTCTTTTTGACAGATATGTCAGCACACGAGCCAATGGCTAACTGGATAAAGCTGGAAAATCGTAGACCAATATTAACATGTGAAACAAACTACAAAGCCTTGCATGATGAAATTTCTGCACTTATAAAAAGAGCTAAAAATTGCAAAAAAAAACCCATAATTGTATTAAAAATACTGGGAGAGAAAATAAACTCAAAAGTGGTCGCCACAGATCTGACTAGGTTAAATGAATCCTGTTTGCATTATGTATGGCATGTAGCAGAAAAGAATGACTTATCTCAGGAGCTCTATGATGCTAAGCCTGTGGATATTGACGGAGAATTGTACAGACTAACAAGAGAAACATTAGACTCTGAAGAATTGGCCGCCTTTGCTATTAATGAGATTCTTCCTGCTGCATCAACAGGGGATTTGCGAACGGTCTTAGACATAGTATGGAAAGTGTATAATAACAAAAAAAAGAAGAATGGATTGTTATCTCCTGATAGTGATCCAAATGACAATAATTAATTGATAACACGAGGAGAATATTATTAGCGCATGATTAAGGCCATTGAACTGGAGAATTTCATTTCTCATAATATAACGCAACTTACATTTAATCAGGGAATCAGCGTATTCGTAGGGCATAATGGCTCTGGTAAATCGAGTATTATAGATGCTATTACCTTTGCTTTGTACGGACAGCATACTAGAAAGACAAACAAAAACCTTGTTCGTAGAGGATCTGAATCTTCATCTCTGAATGTAAGATTCTCCGTTGGTTCAAAAGAATATAATGCTCATAGGCAACTTGGGAACAATGGACAATCCCTATTTGCCAGGCTTGATGAAGTTTTAGATCCCGGAAAAAACACTCTGGTCTCCGGGGAAAGAAAGCAATTTGGAGATTCCATGAGCGGAGAAATTGGCAAGATCCTAGGTATTGATTATAAAAAACTAAGGGCGGCGGCAATAGTGCAGCAAGGTGAGCTGAGTAGTATTATTGACTCACAACCCAAAGAGTTCAAGGAATTACTTAATAGCTTGATAGGTATCGATAGATTAGACAATGCATATCTTTCTATGTACGAGGTGGTCGACCGTTTTAGAGAAAGATTGAGAGATAATAATGGAGGATTTGATGACAAGCAGATCGCATCTATCAAAACAGCCATTAATAGCAAGATGGCAGATTTGGGGGATGCAGAAAATCAGTTTTCAAGATTACAGGCCCAGAAATATAATCTGAGTGAACAGATTGTTAATACTGAAAACGAAATACAACGAATGGAGCCCCTCATACTACAGGCTAGGGAACTACATGCTATGGAGGATTCTATAGTCAAGTATGTTAGGGGGAAAAGGGAATCTATAGCACAAGAGATAGTCAAGCTGGAAGGACTCATAGATGAAGCTCGTAAATCCCTAAAAATGATTTCCGATAAAGAAGAGGTTAAAATAAACTCACAGATGGTAAGGGCAGAGCTTGAGGATCTCGAAAATAGAATTGTATTAAACGAAGGAGAAAATGGTAGGTTGAGAGGCGTTTTGGAGTGTGCGAAAAGAATTGAGATTAAAGATGATGGAAAATGCCCATTGTGTGGTTCCCCGGTTCATATCGAAATTCAAAAAATATTTGATCCAGACAATATTAAAGCAGATATTAGAAGGAAAATCACCGAACGTGAGAAAATGCTGGCTGAAAAGATCGGTTTAAAGAGAGAAGAAAAGATTATGGAAGAAAAAGAGAAAAAAATCGAATCAGCGGAAAAGTTTATTGCTTCATTGAATATTGAAGGTCCTAAGAGTATATCAGATTTAGAATTAGAATTTCAGGGCAAAAAAAATGATCTTGTCAAAGTTCCTGAAATCCTCACCAAAGTAGACGACCCTCGGCAGTTGGAAATAGATGACTTTTCAAGATCATTGGCTAAAAAAGTTACTGAGTTGAGAAAGCATGTTGAAGGTTTGAAGATGCAAGAATATACAGATTCAAAGCTTAGAAGAACAAGATTATCAAATGAGCTTCTAGAGATCAATACCAAGCTAGGCGCAATAGGAGTTATTATTAAGGAATGCAAGAATACTATAAATACTTCGAAAAAAATCCTATCTGAACTGGAATTAGCTGCAGAATTGCTTACTGACCTTGAAAATATCAGGTCTCGAGTGTTTAATAGGGATGGACCGGTGGCATTAAGCCTCAGGTCTTGGGCGCTGAAAGTTCTGTCAGCAAAGGCTTCAGAGCTTCTTTCTATGTTTAAGATTGGAATATCAAGAATAGATCTTGCTGAAAAAGCCCGAGATGTACAAATAGTTTGCTATGGTACGTTTGGAGACGTAGATATGGATTCTCTTAGCGGGGGTGAAAAAGTTGCAGTTGCACTCGCCTTGAGGTTAGCAATTGCACAAATGCTGAGTTCAAATAAACTAGATTTCATCATTTTGGATGAACCAACAATACATTTAGACGAGGAAAGAAGAAAGTCTCTTGTAAGGATAATATCTGACTCCTTTAAAGAGGGGTTAGGACCTTTATCTCAGATTATAATTATCACACATGATGCCGAAATATTCGAGGATTCTGAGGTCGACGGAGTATATAGATTCACTATGAGCGCAAATGGATCGATTGTAGTATCAGAATAGCAACTGTTTTTGACAGATTGCTATCAGTTAATAAGCCTCTCAAAATTTGCTACTTTAAGAGTTAGGTAAAATGAAATCCCCCTCCTTTCCTGACTCATCCTCAGCCGCCTGTCATTTTGGTAAATTTATTTTTTCTCTTTATGGTTGAAATATATTCAAGGTTTGCAAGTGCAACTAGGGCTGATTCCCTTACCTCTTCACTTGAATCACCCAATGCGTCTATCAGTGTCGCCTTTGCTTTTTCCGATCCTATAACTCCTAGAGCAATAGCTGCCTCATGACGAACAAAAAAGCTAGGGTCAGATTCTACCGCCTGTGATAGTGGTTTTATACAGCTTTCAAAACCAAGCTGTCCTAGAGAAAATGCTGCCTCATGTCTTACAAGAGCATCTGAGTCGTGTTCAAGTACGTGGCTCAAAGATTCTATCGAGTCTTCTGCAGCGATATCTGCAAGGATACAGACAGCTCTTGTTCTTATGATGTGATTTGGGTGATTCAACAAATTTTCGAAATATTTACTGTTCTTATCTTCGTAGTATTTTTCCATTTCTGCCAACAATTTTATTATAGTCTCTGATATTGAGGAAAGGGCACCATTCTCAATCTGATTGCGATGCACAAAGAGGGACCTAGATATTACTTCTTTTATTGTTTCTGATAAGGATTTGAGAATACCAACAGATTCTTATACGAGGTTAAAACTATGACTTCCAAATAGATATGCGGCTGAGATATTGGAGACTTGCAGCCGAAGATGTTTTACGGGCAACATATCCTCCCGAAAAGGCTAATCATTGGGAAATCAAGTGTATGCAAGGAGAGTATCAGCATTTTGGTGTTTTCTGGTACCGATATGGCACCCCATTTGACAAAGAGCCTATTCATGGAATCTGTTTTTACTACAATGAAATTCCTGAAGAATCCATACAAACACTCAAGGATTTTTTGGGCAGTAAATTTGGAGGAACTCTGATTCGCAGAAAGACAAGAGTATTCCTCCAGGGATCTCAAGAATTTTCAGATCCCAAATCAATAGGGATACTTGCAAAGGAGATAAGTACTAAGTTTAGTGCTCCTACGGAGGTTACTATCGAGTTTGAAAAAGTAACCCAGCAAGAGCAAGAGCAGAATGAGTTTAACATGCCTCCGAAAAAAGCGTTGCCTATAGCTGGAATAGATTAACTAGTTTATCTTTGGAGGCACACACTTATTCCCTGAACACATTCATATCCATGCTTAGAAGACGTAACGTAGTTTCTTGTTTATTGAGAAGTGTAGGTAAAGGTAAATTGTAAATAGATCATGGTCCCTAGAAAGTTTGAATGGACGGCCATAATAATGATAATAGTGAGAATGAAAATAACCATTCAGTACATTCTGAAGGGAAAAATCTTTTGCAACAGATGAAAATTCAAGATTACAATCGTTGGAGGATGGAAAACTTGACTATAAAACCCAATATTAGTGGCGAGAACTTTTCGGGTAAGGATTTATCAGGGGCTTATCTTAATGGGGCAAACTGCACTCAGACTAATTTATCGTACTGCAATTTAACCAACACAAATTTGGTTCAGGCAGACCTTAGCAGGGCAGATCTAAAAGGCGCGAATTTGAATAATGCATTCTTAATGTATAGTGACATGAAAGAATGCAATCTCGCTAATGCTGACCTAACGAAAACAAACTTCATGTGGGCAAATCTTCAGGGCTCTAACCTAACCAACTGTACAATATCGAGAACCAATTTCGTTGAAGCAAATCTGACAAATGCAAAACTACCGAATGTGGACAAGATAGCAGCATATATAAAATATGCT
>Ga0126312_10002384_pt1 | contig 12567 bp, 14 predicted proteins | sample Plot104A_FD_92537 | JGI IMG/M metagenome (GOLD analysis project Ga0126312, IMG submission 92537) | Serpentine soil microbial communities from UC McLaughlin Reserve, CA, USA - Plot104A | ecosystem: Environmental > Terrestrial > Soil > Grasslands | place: USA: UC McLaughlin Reserve, Lake County... | reverse complement strand
CGCGCCCGCACCTGGAACTGGCCGGCGAACGCCATCGAGCTGACGCCCGAGGAGCTCCGCGACTCTGAGGTCAACCTAGTCGTCGCACAACGACCGCACGAGCTCGAGCTCGCCGAGCGCTGGCTCGGGCGGCAGCCCGGCCGCGACGTCGCCGCGCTTTACCTCGAGCACACGAGCCCAGAGGGAGAGGTCACATGCATGCGCCACCCGGTCGCCGACCGCGACGGCCTCCTGCTCGTCCACGTCACGCATTTCAACGCTCTCTTCTGGGACGGCGGCTCGACGGAGACGCGCGTGGTCGAGCACGGGATCGTCGACCCGGGCTACCGCTACAGCGGCGAGCTCCCCCGCGCGGCCGTCGTCGTAAACGAGGCTCGCCGGCGTGGCAGGGTCACCGGCACCGACCTGCTCCCGCACCTGAACGGCGACATACGGATCGACCTATTCGGGATGGATGCGGCAGCGCTCGGCGGCATCGAGGATCTGCCACAGGCCAGGCTCCACGACGAGATCGCGCGCCGCAGGGTCTACCTGCATCCGATTCGCTGGACTTCGCTCGGCCTCTCCCTTCTCGAGGCGATGCACCTGGGCATGCCGGTTGTCGCCCTGGCGACCACCGAGGTCGTGGAGGCCGTTCCGCGTGAAGCCGGGGTCGTCTCCAACCGGGTCCCAATCCTTCGTGACGCGCTGCGAACGTTCATACACGATCCCGACGAGGCCCGAGCGCGAGGCCGAGCCGCCCGCAAGAGCGTGCTCCAGCGATACGGGCTCGCACGCTTCCTCGCCGACTGGGATCGCGTCTTCGCGGAGGCGGTGGCCGGCTGATGCGCGTCGCCATGGTCTCGGAGCACGCCAGCCCGCTCGCCGCGCTCGGCGGCGCCGACGCGGGCGGTCAGAACGTGCACGTGGCGGAGCTTGCAACCGAACTCGGGCGCCGCGGTCACGAAGTGGTCGTCCACACCCGCCGCACAGACCCGTCGCTGGCGCGCCGCATCCCGCTCGGGGCGAAGGTCACCGTCGACCACGTGGACGCTGGCCCCCCTGAGCCGATCTCCAAGGACGAGTTGCTCCCGTTCATGGGGTCATTCGCCGAGGAGCTCACCCGCGAATGGCGACGTGAGCGGCCGGCGGTCGTCCACTCCCACTTCTGGATGTCCGGCCGGGCAGCCCTTACGGCTGCCGGGTCGCTCGGCCTTCCCGTCGTCCACACATTCCACGCGCTCGACGTCGTACGCCGGCGCCACCAGGGCGCACGCCACCAGAGTCCGCCTGAGTGGCTCGAGACCGAGCGAGAGCTCGTCTGGCGGGCCGACCGCCTCATTGCGCAATGCAGCGACGAGGTGTTCGAGCTCGCGCGTCTGGAGGCACCGGTGGGACGGATCACCGTCGCGCCGTCAGGCGTCGACGTCGACCGCTTCACCCCCGATGGCCCCGCTGACGCCCGCCGCGAGGGGGTACCCAGGCTCGTCTGCTTGGCGCGGCTCGTCGAACGGAAGGGAGTGGGCGACGCGATCGCGGCCCTGCTCAGCCTCCCGGGCGTCGAGCTCGTGGTGGCGGGTGGGCCCGACCCGTCAAGGCTCGATCACGATCCGGAGATACGCCGGCTGCAGGCGCTCGTACAGCAGCTCGAGCTGGCCGACCGGGTCGACTTCCGGGGCCGCGTCTCGCGCTACGAGGCGCCCCGGCTCCTCCGCTCTGCGGACGCGGTCGTCTGCGTCCCCTGGTACGAGCCGTTCGGCATCGTCCCGCTCGAGGCGATGGCCTGCGGCGTACCCGTGATCGGAAGCGCGGTGGGCGGCCTCATCGACACCGTCGTCCACGGCCTGACCGGCTTGCACGTCCCACCCCAGCGCCCCGATGCCATCGCCGCAGCCGCCCGAACGCTTCTAGACGACGCTAGTCTCCGCCAGGAGCTCGGACAGGCTGGCGCAGACCGGGTGCGGCGCTTGTTCACGTGGCCTCGCACCGCCGAAGCCACCCTCGACGCTTACCGCATGGTCGTAGGGCCGGCAGAAGCGGCGGCTCGGGGGCAGGGATGACGACGCACCAGGCTCCACCGCTCCTCGCCGGCCATTCGCATCTCGCGGCCCTGCGCGCCCCGCTTGCCCAGCTCGAGCGGGAAGTCGAGCGGATCGATGCCTGGGGCTACCGCCTCGCGCGCGTACTCGCCGGCGGCGGGCGCCTGCTCGCAGTCGGAAATGGCGGCAGCGCCGCGCAGGCCCAGCATCTGACGAGCGAGCTCGTCGGCCGGTACCGCGACGACCGCCCGCCCCTCTCGGCGCTCGCGCTCCACGCCGAGAGCTCGACCTACACGGCCATTTGCAATGACTACGGCGACGAGCACGCCTTCGCCCGCCAGGTTAGGGCCCACGGGCGTCCGGGCGACATTCTCCTAGCGTTCTCGACGTCCGGGCGGAGCCCGAACGTCGTCGCCGCGGTCGAGGCGGCCCTCGAAGGCGGCCTCGAGGCATGGGCGCTGACCGGGTCCGCGCCGAACCCCGTCTGCGAACGCGCGGGCGAGGCCTTATCCGTCGAGGCGGGGGCGACGGCCACGGTGCAGGAGATCCACCAGATCGCGCTCCATCTTCTCTGCGCCGCGGTCGATCTGGCGCTCCGTATCGCTCCGGCGAGGACGGCGCCGTCGTGAAGCCGTTCGTCGTCGTAGGCGACGCGCTCCTCGATCGTGACGTCGAAGGGCGAGTTGAGCGCGTCTGTCCGGAGGCGCCGGTGCCGGTGGTGGAGCAGGAGTGCCTGATGGCGCGGCCCGGCGGCGCCGGCCTGGCAGCTGCCCTCGCGGCCTCGGACGGGTGTGAGGTGGTGCTCGTGACGGCGCTCGCGGACGATGCCGGCGGTCGTGAGCTGGGGGCGCTCCTGGACGCGGCGGGAGTGGAGGTCATCGATCTTGGCCTCCTGGGGCCGACTCCCGAGAAGGTGCGCGTGCGGGCAGACGGGCGGCTCCTCGTCCGTGTTGACCGGGGCGGGGTGCCCGGAGCAGCGATCGGTGCGCTAACCGGCGCGGCCGAGTCGGCGCTTCGAGCCGCTGCAGCCATCCTCGTCTCCGACTACGGACGGGGGGTCGCGTCGGCTTCGGATATCCGCAGCGTGCTCGCGAGCGTCGCCACCTGCACCCGTGTGGTCTGGGATCCGCACCTGCGCGGCCGGGAGCCTGTTCCCGGGGTTTGCTTGGCCACGCCAAACAGCAGGGAGGCGGGACGGCTGGTTCGTGAAGCGGAACCTACGAGGCTGCGAGATGCGGCCAGGCTGGCACGGATGCTTCGGCATCGCTGGCGTGCGCTGGGCGTCGCGGTCACGCTTGGATCTGGGGGTGCTCTTTTGCTCGAGCGCGACGGTTCGCCCTTCCACGTTCCGGCGCCCCACGTGCCGGAGACGGATGCCTGCGGCGCCGGCGACCGGTTCGCCGCCACGGCGGCCACAATGCTGGCGGCGGGCGCGCTCAGCGCCGAAGCCGTCGAGGCCGCCGTTCGCTCGGCCTCGGCATTCGTAGCCACGGGGGGGGCGGGCGCGTTCGCGCTCCACCTGGACCCGCGCAATCAGGGTGAGGAGGCGGTCACGCCAACGTTTTCCCCCAGAGAGAGAAGCGCGCGCCCGATCACGCACGCCACGGCGGACGGGCGCACCGGACTGGTGAGGGTTCGCGCCCGTTCGCGTACGAGCGGCGGAATGTACGTTGAGGATGCCCAGGAACTCGCAGCGCGTGTTCGTGCAGCGGGAGGCACCGTAGTCGCGACCGGGGGCTGTTTCGACCTTCTCCACGCCGGTCACGTCACTCTGCTCGAACAGGCACGCGCCCTCGGCGACTGCCTAATCGTGCTCCTGAATTCCGACGCCTCTGTTCGCCGGCTCAAGGGTCCCGACCGGCCCCTCGTACCGGAGGAAGATCGAGCCGCCGTCCTACGTGCTCTCGCCGCCGTCGATGCGGTGGCGCTCTTCGAGGAGCCGACGCCGGCGCCGGCGCTGTGGCGCATCCGGCCTGACGTGTGGGTAAAGGGCGGCGACTACACCCGTGAAGAACTGCCCGAGGCGAACGTGCTCAGGGGCTGGGACGGCCAGGCCGTTGTGCTCCCGTACATGCCGGGCCGTTCGACGACCCGCCTCATCGCGGAGGCGCAGGCCCGTGGCTAGCCGACCGGTCGTCGTCGCGCTCCGCCCCCTCTGGCTCGGCGATCTACTCACGGGAATTCCGGCCCTTCGAGCCCTTCGGAACCGCTTTCCGCACCACCGTCTCGTTCTCGCCGCCCCCGCCGTCCTCGCGCCGCTTGCCCGCCTCGCTGATGCGGTCGACGACGTCGTTCCCACGCAGCCACACGCTGCGCTCCACCCCTCCCTACATGGCGCGGACGTCGCCGTTGATCTCCATGGCCGGGGTCCGGCAAGCCATCGTGTGCTCCTCGGAGCGCGGCCGCGCCGGCTCGTTGCGTTTGCGCACCCAGCGATCCCCGAGAGCTCGGGCCTGCCGACCTGGCGGGAGGAGGAGCACGAAGTTCACCGCTGGTGCCGGCTGCTCGCCGAGACCGGGATCCCGGCAGACCCACGCCGCCTCGACCTCGACCCCAGGCGATTCCCAGCACCCGCCCTCGCCGCCGGCGCGACGCTCATCCATCCCGGAGCGAAGAGCCCGGCGCGGCGCTGGCCGGCGGAGCGCTTCGCTGCAGTCGGCCGGGCCGAGGCGGCCGCGGGCCGCCGTGTCCTTCTTACGGGCGGCGCGGATGAGCAGGCACTCGCCGGCGCCGTCGCGGACGCGGCTGGCCTTCCGGCCGAGGCGGTCCTTGCGGGCCGGACGAGCCTTGTGCAGCTCGCGGGCCTCGTGGCCGGCGCCGGTCGCGTCGTCGCGAACGACACCGGCATTGGTCACCTGGCGACCGCATTTGGCACGCCTTCCGTCATCCTCTTCGGCCCGAGCTCGCCAGCCCACTGGGGCCCGCCGCCGGGACAGTGTCGCCACGTGCCGCTCTGGGCGGGCCGCCGCGGCGATCCCCACGGACGAGATCCAGATCCGGGCCTTCTGGAGCTGACGGTGGCGGATGTCTTCCGGGCGCTAGCCGATCTCGATGCCGAGGAGGCGACGTTTGCTGGGACCACCCCGTCGTCGCCAGAGCCGCTCGTCGCCCGGACCTTTCTCCAACTTCTGAAAAAGAGAATTTCGGCGGCGGCTACGGATGTGATGCACTGATTCCGCCGATCAGATCTGCGAAGGTGGCCGTTCTCCAAGGCGGATACTTTCTGACTACAGGGATCTGGCCGTTGGTCAGCAGGCGTACGTTTGAGGCCGTGACCGGACCGAAGGCAGATTTCTGGCTGGCCCAGACCGTGGGCGTTCTAGTCGCCTGTATTGGAAGCGCCTTGGTCTTGGCCGGCAAGCGGAATCTGGTCAACACCGATATTCGGGTGGTCGCCGCGAGTACGGCGGCGGGCCTGGCCGCGATCGACACCGTTTACGTGGCGCGCGGACAAATTTCGAAGGTGTATCTCGCTGATGCCGCGATCGAGGTTGGACTCGTCTGGGCCTGGATCGCGCGCGGGGAGCAACGAGATTGACCGACCCGAGGCATCGTTCGCGGGTTCAATTAAACGTCAGTGATCGCCGTGAAAGACAGCTTCTACGTTGTTCCCATCGGGGTCGAGGACGAATGCGGCGTAGTACCCGGAGTGATAGTGAGGTCGCAGCCCGGGCCGTCCGTTGTCGACCCCTCCCGCCTCGACGGCTGCGGCGTGGAACGCACCAACCGTTTCGCGGTCTGGCGCGGCGAACGCAATGTGCACCGAACCGGCCGCCATTTCCTGTTCCATGATCCAGAAGTCTTCGCGATCGTCGATCGTGAAGCCGGGCCCCTGCGAGCTTTCGACGACCCTGACACCGAAGGGCTGCAGCGCCCGCTCGTAGAACGCGCGACTCCGTGCGATGTCGCGTACTGGCAGCCTCACATGATCAAACAGGCACCGTGGCCCACCTGGCACGGGTCAAGTATCCCGCACTAGGCGAAGGCTCGCTCTCATGCGCGAGCGTTCAGGAATGTACCTCGAAGCGAGGCGCCCCTAGGAGGTCGTCATCGGGCGCGACGCGATCGCGGTCAGGTCGGCGACGATGTCGGCGAGCGGTCGGCTGGCATCCAGCTCATGCGTGCAGCCCTCCCTGAGGAGCGGCTCGACCCTGGCGAGGTCATCCAAGATCATCGCTCGTTCCAATGGAGTCTTCCCGTAGTTGTTCGTCGTTCTGCGTGCGACCCGGTCAAGGATCACGTCAGCAGGGGCGCTGAGCAGGACGACCGCAATGAAACGGTCGTAGAACTTCGACTGGTTCCTCACGCACCCTTCAACGAAGAGCGAGCCACCATCATCGGAGTCCAGCAGCCCGGTGAGCCTTTCCTCGACCCAGAGCCACTCCCCGCGGTGCAACTCGTCGGAAGACTCAACATACTCGCGATACTCGCGCCAGCCCGGATCACCGGTGTCTACGACGCGATAACCGCGTCGGCCAAGTTCGGCGAGAGCCGACGACTTGCCGGTTCCCGACATCCCAGTCACCAAGACCCTCGACATCGGGACAACGCTACCGAGTGTCAAGCGACGACGTGCTCGTGGTGGGCCAGCGTGCGGGAATGTCACCCGACGGCAGCCACTAGTAGGCTGAGCGACGGACGAGAACAGCCGCGCTCACAGCCGCCGCGGTGATCGCAACGCGCCATTCGAAGAGCCTCGGTCTGGCGCGCGGCGTAAGCGCAACGGGTCCGCACGAGCATGAAGGCATGACATGGCCAGGATCAGCTATGACGAGCAGACCGCTACAGCCTTCAAGGCGGTCCGCGAGGTCCCACGCGACGGACTCTCGGAGTGGCGCGAGGCGGTACGACGTCACCTGCGCCCGTCGCAGGGAATGACTCTGGCGGACATCGGCGCGGGGACCGGTGCGTTCGCCGCTGCCTTCAGCGACTGGTTCGGTCTCAACATCCTCGCGGTCGAACCGTCGGCGGCGATGCGGGCCCAGATTCCGCGCCGACCGGACATCCACGTGCTGGAGGGCGACGCCAGCTCCCTCCCGCTTCCAGACGACTCGGCGGACGGCGCCTGGCTGTCCCTCGTGATCCACCACATCCCCGCCCTGGAAGCTGCCGCGCGAGAAATCCGCCGCGTTCTCCGGCCCGGCGCTCCCGTGCTCATCCGCCAAGGCTTCCCCGGCCGGATCGACCAGGTCGAGCTCGTCCGCTGGTTCCCGGAGACCGCCCGGACGGTCGATACCTACCCCTCCGTTGAGCAGGCCTGCCAGGCGTTCGCAGCTGCCGGATTCAGCCGGGACGCCCTTGAGCAGATTCCCGAGACATACCCGACTAGCCTCGCCGAGTTCCTCGCCCAGGCGGACACTTTCCGCCACGCCGACACCACGATGCGCAATCTCACTGAGGACGAGTTCCTCCGCGGTAAAGAACGTCTTCGCCATGCCGTACGACATGCCGAGGACACAGCAAACCCGGAAACCAGAAGCAACTGGCTCGACCTCTTGGTTCTGCGCTGACCGGTTCGACCCAAGCGGCCGCCCTCCGGGTTCCGAGACGAATCCGGGATATTCTGCGGATCGACGTCTACGCAGTGAGCGACGATGGCCAGGTCGAGAGGCTGGCTGACTGATCCTCCTCTTCCGCCCTTCAGTCGCGGACTGCGTCGCTCGAGCAACTCATCCGCAGACGCTCTTCCTTCCTGAAGACCCGTTCGGGATCCTCGGCGAGGGCGACGAGGAGCTCGTACCTCGTCAGCGCGGCCAGCCCCGTAGCCCCTCGCGTGGAACGAAGCCGCACTCGACGCAGCGCAGAACGGCTTGCTCAGGGCCCCATGTGCCCTTTCCCCGTCCTATGTTCGACCGACGGAAACCACCGTCGCGCTAGAGCAGCACAGCTACCTGTCGGCGACCGTCCCCTGTTCGACCGTCCCCCGCCAGCCGCCGCTCTCGGCGCCGCGCTGCTCGACCAGATCGGAGAAGCGTTCGAGGTCTCCCCTGATCCTGCGTCGATCGAGCCCGAGGAGGCTCCCCACGCCTTCGCGTAGGCCTTCAGGCTCGAAGTCGAGCTGCACCATGACCTTGCTCCGTTCGTCGCCGAGTCGGTGGAAGGTCACGACGCCCGCGTTGCGCTTTCCGGAGCTGGCATGCCAGGCGACCCGTTCGTCGGGTCGCTGTTCGCTGATCTCGGCGTCCCATTCGCGTCGACGACCACCTGAGGAAACGACCCAGTGAAGGTGCGTGTCGTCGAGCTGGCGCACCTCGTCAATCCCCTTCATGAAGCGCGGAAACTCCTCGAACTGGGTCCACTGGTTGTAGGCGGTCTCGACGGGGACGTCGATCTCGACCGACTCCTCGACGCTGACGGGCCCTCGGTTGCGCGCATAGGCAGCGGCCGCACCCGTCGCCGCCCCTGTGCCCACTAGTGCCGCAAGGACGCGGCGTCGGCGGCGTCGTGCTCTCGCCCGCTCGGCGCGGCCTTTGAACTCGGCAAGGTCGTCGGCGAACTGGTTGACCTGAGCACGGAGCTGCGGGTCGTTTGCGAGTCGCCAGGCGAGGCCCGCGAGGCCCATCGAGGCGAGCAAGCGCCGCCGGAGAAGAAGGAGCGACGCAAGCGCCGCGACGCCTCGCCGGCGTGCCTCCTCATCGGCCGCCACTTCCCGCGCCGTCTCCGCATACGGCTGCACTACCTCTACGGTCTCGTCAAGGCGACTTCGACGCTTGCGTCCGAACATCTCTCCTCCTCTCCGGCTCGAGGCCGTTCGTGGGCATAACGATTCCTTGTGCTCGCCTTACCCAGCGAAACGCCAGCTAAGCGCTGCCAGCAAGAGAAGCGGCGGCCCCTTGGGGCCGCCGCAGGCACGCCGATTTTGTCGGGCCTAGAAGACGTCTTCGCTCGTCCCACCCGTCGTCGTGCGTCCGTAGTAGTAGTCGCCGATGCGCGAGCGGTACGTCTCGTCGCGGTAGTTCGTCTCGTTGAACTCGGGCGCGTCCTTGATCTCGTCCTTCGTCCGGTCGACGAAGACCGTTTCGGAGTCGAGGTCGACCCGCTGCACGACGCCGGCCGGCAGAAGGACCTTCTTGCCGAAAATCCACGGACCGGTGTCGACGACGATGTAGCTCTGCGAGGTCTCGTATGTCGCCTCGTCGATCGAGCCGATGCCACCGTCGAGTGCCTCGACACTGAAGCCGCTCAAATCGACCCCGCGCGTCGTGTCGACGCCGATTGTGTCGACGTCGCCGTACGTCCACGGATCGACAGCGGTTCGCCGGCTGCTTTCCATCTCGCCACCCCCTTTCGTTCCTGGTTAGAAGACGAAGACGATCAGCAAGACAATCAGCAAGACCAAGAGCAGAGTTCCGATGCCGATGTCCACGTCTCGCCTCCTTTCGGTCCTCGGGTACGTACCCGTAGGACAAGGCGCCTAACGAGGCGATTGCGCTTGTGGTTCTAGGCTGAGACCTCGGTGGATTGACGGGTCAGAAGACATGGGCATCCAGCCTGTGGACAACCACGCGCCACCTGTGGATGATTACTGCGCGGTGACTGTGGCATACGCCTACGAGCTGCGCTGCGGCGACGAGATTGTGGCGACCGGCAGGCTTCTTCTCGACGAGGACGCCAGCCTCGGTGATGAACTGACGCTCGCCGGCATACGCGCTTACGTCGAGGAACTCGCCTGGGCGGAGGGAGAACCGCGGCTCGTGCTCGCCACCCCTGAGCTCGCGCGCTAAACCCAAAGAGAGAGAGGCGGTGCGGCCCCCGCCTCTCTCGCGATTGAGGGCGTGAGCTGCGGCTCCACACGCCCTTCGCAGATCACGCTACGGGTAGACCGTGCGCTGCATCCCCCGGACTGGGGATTGGTGAAGCGCACTCGTGAACCAACGAGCGGGGGATAGATCAAGCGGCGGCCTCGAGTTCACGCTGTGTCTTGCACGGGCGGGCTCCGATGCGGCGGGAGCTCCAAGTGATCGGGCGGCAGCCGGGTTGCGGCCCTCGGCGCCGCCCGAGCAAGGCACGTCTGGGACAGGGAAGCGGTGAAGTTGGAAATGACGCAGTCGATTCGATCGACTGAGAGAACGACAAGAAAACGATGGCCATCCGACTGCGGCTCGATGACCCCAATCTCGCAGAGAGCCTGAGCGACTTCCTCCGTCGGCGCGACTGTGCGGTCGTGCGGGCTGACAACGAGACCCTCGAGGTCTCCCTGCCGCACGAGCTCCACGAGCAACAGGCGCGCCTGGAGCTCGATCTCTACCTGCGCGTCTGGCAGTCACTCCATAGCTGGACGTCGCTCGAGTATCTCGACGACTTGCGCTTCCCTCATCGATCGCCTTAGCCCGTTCGGCGCTCGGGATCCGCTTGCGCGGACGCCGTCGAGTTGAGGCTAGAGAGGGCGTCCGGCTACATCAGAGCGTCCCCCACCAAGAGTGCTCCCAGGTCACCGACGCGAGTTTCGCCTGTCCGCTAAGGCTGGGATGGAAGTAGTCGAGCTTGCTGACGTCGCTGCTAATGAACACGTAATTGAACACCGCGTAGTCGTCGAAGCGGCAGAAGGCGTACTGGCTGCAGATGTCGTGCAGGATCGTGTTGAAGGCTTCTTCGCGTGCGAGGACGGCCTGCCGATCCGCCTCCGTATTCGTGGTCGAGAGCATCGATTGGCAAATGTGCGCGACAGACCACACGAACTGCGCCGTCGAGTTGTCCTTGAAAATGTCCCAGAGGCGGTAAATGTTGGGGATGCTGCTCACGAAGACGTGCTTCCCGCTCGGGAGACCGGCCGCGAGTGTGCTCATTGTCGCGGCGAACTGGGCCTTGAAGTCGCTCACGCTCGTCATTGTCGAGATCGAGCCGGTGCAGACGTCGTTCGCGCCCATGAGGATGGTGACGTAGCGGGCCCCCTGGGTGACCGCCACCTGTGCTTGCCCGGGAGCATCGGCCATCTTCGCGCCCGAGCGCGCGTCGTTGTAGTTGTGGCCGTAGATGCCCGGCTTCAGAGCGAGGATGCGCTCGTAGTGGCTCTTGATGCCGTCGAAAGCGCCTCCGCCCGTGGTCCATGACTGTGCTGGATGATCTCCGTACCAGCAGCAGACATCCGCCGCGCGGGTGATCGAGTCGCCGATGCCGGCGATGCTCCTTGGCAGGCTCGGGGCAGCCGATGCTACGGGCGCCGTCGCGAACAGCCCGACGAGGGAACCCAAGAGCAACCACTTCCGCATAACCGCTCCTCAGTTCTGTAAAGGCGAGGGCGGTATTCCCGTTCTCCTTGGATTCCACACCGGTGAGCTGCGCTCCTTAAGTCGCGTTCGAGCCGGGCGGAGGTCCCACGTGCCGGCGTAACCTCTCTCGCCCACCGCGAAGCGTTCGGCGTACATCCTCTAGCTGAGGTGGTACGCCGGATGCCGAGCGAGCGACGTCTTACCGCCCAAGAGGTCTCGACACCTCCGCCTAGCCATCGGGAAGGAGAGACTGTCGAGCGCAGCGGAAGCGTGGCCACCTCCACGGTAAGGAGGGGGTCGAGGGTTCGAGTCCGTCAGAGGGCGAAAAGTGCTGGAAATCGCCTGGTCGGCTCGTCTTGCTAGTAAACGCGGGTCACGTGCGGGCGCGGGTCATGTGGAGTGTTCGCACGACGTTCGCACGCCAGAGACGTCTTCGGCTCGGGACGAGTAATCGCACCACGCCGTGACCCTCTCTTGCAAAGAGGGAGTCATCCGGAGCGTTCGAAGCGCCGCCACCACTCGCCGGCCGCTGCGACCGGCGGCTATAGCTCGATCGTGTATCCGACGTCGATGGGGTACGGAGGAAACGGGACAACTCGCGTATCGCCGTTCAGGCGCCAGCCGCGACGCTCGTAGAAGCGGCGCGCACGCGCGTTCTGCTCCAGCACCCATAGATGGCAGCGTTTGCAGCCGAGGTCACGAATCCACGTCAGTGCGTGATCGTGGAGCCGCGCGCCGACGCCCATGCTCCAGCAGGTGGGACTAACGTAGAGGGCGTCGAGCCACTCGGAGCGCATGGCGGCGAAGCCCACCGCCGCAGTGGCGAGCTCCGCGAGCACCACGACATCAGCTGGATCGTCGATCGCCTTTTGCCACCGATCGAGAACTGCCTCGCTCGGAAACGGGTACTTGTCCGCCGGGAATACGTGGCCAAAGCCAGCAACGGAGGACGCCTTCTGGATCTCGAGCAACAACTCGGCCTCGCCGCGCGTGGCTGTCCGGATGCGGAGAGACGAATCCATCCGCCGTCGCTCGAGGTCACGGTACGGCGTCATTCGTCCCGATGCCGATGTTGACTGCGTTTGTAACGGCTCGCCCGTTTGCTCGGCATTGGTGGCATCGACGCGATATTCGTGGCCGATGACTCCGACCTAGGCCGGCGACCGCCCCCAGCACTGTACGAGCGTGAACGTGGTGCCCCAGCGGCCGGGCTCCTGGAGTTCCGCCTCGCCCTGCTTTCGAAGCGTCGCGAGCTCGTCCTCACTCACGAGCGACAGCAGCTGCTGCTCGAGCGAGGTGGCGAACTGCAGCGGCAAGCGCAGGTACGGGTGGCTCGGGGG